>Ga0308008_1000084_pt1 | contig 49887 bp, 52 predicted proteins | sample Neamet125_FD_203140 | JGI IMG/M metagenome (GOLD analysis project Ga0308008, IMG submission 203140) | Marine microbial communities from water near the shore, Antarctic Ocean - #125 | ecosystem: Environmental > Aquatic > Marine > Unclassified | place: Southern Ocean | collected 2014-07-24
ATTGGGGCGCTGGCACCAGTTCGTCGTCCGATGGCCAGTTCTTCCGGTCGGGGCGGAGCCGTTCAGGGGCGGCGGACGTCAATGCCAAATATGGCGCCGAACCTGGCGTGAAAATCTATTCTCACCTTTCCGATCACTTCGCATCATTCGGATCACGGATCATGTCCGCGACGGCAGGTGAAGCGCCTTACGTGCTCGACGGGCTTGTCCTGGGCGCCGGCAACCTTCCGTTGCATGAGCACTATACCGATACCGGCGGCGCCACCGATCATGTTTTCGCACTCTGCCACCTACTCGGGTTCCGCTTCGCGCCCCGGCTGCGCGATATTGGCGACCGCAAGCTGGGTTCGATCGCTGCGCCATCGACATACAAGGGCATCGAAAATCTGATGGGCCGCACCATCAAAACGGCAGCGATCGAGGCCGATTGGGATGACATCGTCAGGATTGTCGCCTCAATCAAGGATGGCACGGTGGCGCCGTCAGTAATCTTGCGAAAACTTGCCGCCTACAAACGCCAGAACAGGCTGGATTTTGCATTGGCTGAACTGGGCCGTATCGAGCGCACTTTGTTCACGCTCGATTGGCTTGAACAACCGGAACTGCGACGTGCCTGTCAGGCCGGTCTCAACAAAGGCGAGGCGAGGCACACGCTTGCCGCCGCCATCTATACCAACCGGCAGGGTCGGTTCACCGATCGCTCGCTGGAAAATCAGGAATTTCGCGCATCTGGGCTGAACCTGCTGATTGCGGCGATTTCCTACTGGAACACGGTCTATCTCGACCGGGCCGCCCAGCACCTCAACGCTGTCGGCACGACGTTCGATGCGGCACTGCTTGCGCACCTTTCTCCGATGGGCTGGGCGCACATCAGTCTGACCGGCGATTACCTCTGGGAGCAGGCCAGGCGACTTCCAGCAGGTGAATTCCACCCACTCAACGAGCCAATGGCGCGGTTGAAGCGTGTAGCGTAGCCCATGTTCCGCTTATGTCCGAGAAATCGTTGTCTGGCGAACAAACCTTGAGGTGACGCCTGGTGGGCGGCAAGGCGCGTGAGGCGCTGATCGTTTCCAACTGGCCCGATCTGTTCCGCTGCGCCGCCACGATGAGCGCTGGACAGGTCGCGCCGAGCAGCATCTTGCGCAAGCTCGCCTCCTATCCGCGCCAGAACGATCTTGCCTCCGCGCTGCGCGAGGTGGGCCGGATCGAGCGGACGCTGTTCATCATCGAATGGATACTCGACGTCGGCATGCAGCGCCGTGCACAGGTCGGCCTCAACAAAGGCGAGGCACATCATGCGCTGAAAAATGCCCTGCGCATCGGCCGTCAGGGCGAAATCCGCGACCGCACGACGGAGGGTCAGCATTACCGGATCGCCGGCCTCAACCTGCTCACCGCCATCATCGTCTACTGGAACACCCTGCACCTTGGCCATGCCGTTGAGGCCCGGCGCCGCGAAGGGCTCGATACCCCCGACCATCTTCTCGCCCATATTTCGCCGCTCGGATGGGCACACATCCTCCTCACTGGCGAGTACCTTTGGCCCAAGGACGCCGGCGCTTAGGGTGTCATTCCGCCCTCAGCCGGAACCGACCCCAGCTATGCCCGCTGGCTGCGGCTGATGGTGGCGCAAGCCCTGACCGAGCTGGCGCGCGCGCCCGGTCGTCCGCCTTGGCCGGTACTGTTCCTGCTCGACGAGTTCGCGGCGCTCGGCCGTCTCGAACCGGTTGAACGCGCGATGGGGCTGATGGCGGGTTATGGCGTCCAGCTCTGGCCGATCCTCCAAGACGTCCACCAGCTCCGCGCGCTTTACGGCCAGCGCGCTGGCACCTTTCTGTCGAACGCCGGCGTCCTCCAGGTGTTCGGAGTCAACGATCAGGACAGCGCCAAGCTCGTCTCCGATCTGGCGGGGCAGGAAACCGTCGTGTTCGAGACCATGAGCCGCGCGATCGACGCGGAAGAAACCGGGATCTCCTACGGGCAGCAGAATGTCGGCCGCGCGCTGCTCACCCCCGATGAAGTCCGCACGCTACGCCCCGATCGCCAGCTCCTGTTCCTCGCCGGCCAGCGACCGATCGTCGCCGCCAAGCTGCGCTACTATGCCGATCGCGAGTTCGCCGGGCGGTTCGATCCAGCGTGATTGATCGCGGAAAGCACGAATGAAGCTGGGAGCGGCCTGACCGATTTAAGCCCTGCTGGTGACGCTCGCCGCGTCAGGCTTCCCGAACCACCCGAATCCCTTCCCCTGCCCTCACGGCGCGCCTGGGCGGCCGTAGTGAGTGATTGCGCCGCCCACCTGCCTTACTTCTTTCCCGCCTAGCCAGCGGCGCTTGCGCCGCTTCTGTGACGCCGTAGGCGGCACCTAGCGAAAGCGCATCGGCCGGTAGGCCGATTCCGTTGGTCCCTTCTGTTCCCTGCCTCGATGCGGGCCGTTCGACGTTAAAAGATTCTGTTAAATATGAATCGTTAAGTAGGTTAAGCCGAAAAAACGGCCTTGTTTCAGTAAGGAAATCAACAGCTTGCCAGAACCGCCGGTGGGTGAAAACACGTGATTCGGTGTGTGAAAACACGATAGTGCGGTGTGTGAAAACACGAGTCAAAGGTGTGTGAAAACACGATAGCACACGGCTCGGGAACGCCGATCGCCCATATCCTGGGAAGTCTTGCCGCCGATGATTCCAACCATGCCTCGCCGCTTCTGGGGGTGGCGGTGTGTGATAACACGATAGTTAGGAGCGGCCTGAAAGTCGGTCCATGAGGTCATCGACCTCTGTGGTGCGCCGTCGATCGGCCTCCATGCGGTCGCGCCGATCCTGCTCGGCCTGGAGCTGCTCGGAGAGCGCCAAGGCTTCCGCCTCCCCTCTCAACCGGAATTGAATGGCCGGGCTGCCATCGTTCGTCGCCACCATTTCGACCGCATAATCGGGAAGTTGGTTGATCTCCACGATCTTGCGGAGCATCCGGTTGAACTCTTTGGGCTTGCTGTCGCTGCCGGTCTTGTCGCGCAGCACCTCCACCCGGCACGTCCACCCGCCGCGCTGGTTGCCGGCGTGCTTGCGGGCGATGCGATACAGCGCCCGCTCAAGCCCGCCGGTCAGCAGGAAGTAATCGGGGTGCATGGTGAGAAGCGACCGCTCCGCCATGATCCCCTCATAAACCCAATCCGACAGGGTGATGGTCATGCCGCGGGGCTGGTCGGTTTCGGGGTCGACCTCCAACGTCCATTTGTCGAGCCAGTTGAAACCCGCCTTGCTGCGACGCTTCGGGGCGCGGATCGACGTGGAAATAGAAGTCGTCTGCAACCGCTGTAGAGCGGCTTGAAGGTCTTGATAGGCGCGCCCGCTGGTGTTGCGCTTGATTGCCCGCAAAAGGTCGTAGGACGTGGTTGTCAGCGTCCTGGGCAGGTCGTTGACCCCCTGCTCCCGCATCCGATTGAGCGCCGACGTGGCCCATATGATGATATCGGCGTCCCAGATCGTCGCCATGCCGTAGGCGGGTATTGCCTCGATCTTCACCCAGGTCGCGCCGTCCGGGCTGGTATATTCGATCGGCTTGACCCGCTTGCGTTTCTGCAAGGAAAAGAACGGTCGTTCCATCGTCTCCCGCTGATCCTTGAGCGGAAGGTCGCCCATGATTGGCAGGAACAGGTCGAACTCCGGACTAGGGTCACGCCGCTTCTTCATTGTTCAATCCTGCACGCTTGCAGATTTGCATGTGTGCACACGCTCAAGCACGTCCAAACTGCTTGTCGGCGTCGTATTTGGCGACCAGCTCGGCAATCGCTTCGGCCAGCAAGTCCTGGTGGCTGCGGCGCGTTCGTGCCGCCAACACCCGGAACGCCTCGGCGGTTGGATCGGCGGGATCGAAATAAGCACCCAAGTGATATTTGCCCGGACGTTGCCCGCTCAATCGGGGAGCGCGCGCGTTTGGTTGAGGCGCTGCACGCTCGGGGGATGCGGACTCGGGCTTTGCCTTTGTGGTGACGGCGGGCGCTAGGAGTGAGGAACGTCGTGCCATGATATCAAGCCTTCACATTTGCAGGTGTGCAATTCTGCAATTCATCAAATAGGAATTGGCGAAGCGACGCAATCTCCTGGGCGGCTTTGCCGTTGGGTTCGTGCTCGGTCACGCCAAGCCCGTAGGGCCATGCTGCCCGATAGGCGCTGCGCTCCCTGATGACTGCGCGCGCGACCTTTAATCCAGTATCCTCCGCCAGTGTCCTCGCATCATCCAATAGCGTCGTTGCCGTAGGCGGGGCCGCATTGAGCACGACAAAGCCGGTCCTGCCGGTGCTGATGATGAGTTGGGCCGTGCGCTTGATCGCGTCGAGATCAATGAGGGAAGGGCGGCACGGTATCAGCACAATATCGGCCCGTTGCGCGGCTGCGGCTGCCTCGGCCCCGGCTGCCGGAGGCGTGTCGATGATGGTGAGGTCGAAACCGTTCGCCTCGGCCGCGTCGATCGCCTGGTTCAAGCGGCGCGCGCTGATTGGCTCTACATGAGGTAGCTCGGCCTCACGGCGCTCGCTCCACGCCGTTGCGCTTTCCTGTGGGTCTAGGTCGAACAGCGCCGTCCTGATGCCTGCCGCTTGCGCCGCGACCGCCAGATTGACCGCGAGCGTCGTTTTGCCGACGCCGCCTTTTTGTGCCGCAAGCGTGATTATATGCACGTGTGCACACTCCCAATATTGATGACGTGATAGTATGCAGAATGGCAGGACTGCACAACCGTTCTCTTGCCGGCTGAAGGTGACCCCAGGGTTGGGTGGGTGGGACAACAGCACGGCCGCCTCGGCGGCCTCCCTTTTTGCGCGAGCGATCGTAGCCGTCAGGGACGAGACGCCAGCATGGCGGCTCGATCGGAGCTGCGAAGCGGAGATAGAGCGCGGCCCGTTAGGGCGCGTCCAGCCCTTGACGATTGGATCAATGGTAACATATATGGAACTGATGGTGCTAAAGGAGTATGAGGACGGGGAAGGGCAAAGCCCCTTCGGACTCTGGTTCGCCGCGCTGGATGCGGTAGCGGCCGCAAAAGTGGTGGTGGCGCTGAATAAGGTCGAACGGGGCGCGCTTTCCAACGTCAAACCGGTGGGAGAGGGCGTCTCGGAATACAGGATCGATTTTGGACCTGGCTATCGTATCTATTTCGGAATGGATGGCCAAACCCTCGTCATCCTCCTGAGCGGCGGGACGAAGAAACGCCAGCAGCGTGATATCGACGCCGCCAAGTCGCTGTGGGCGGATTACAAGGCGCGGAAGAAAGGAAGATCGTGATGGCTCTCACCCGCAACTTCAAAGACACCGTGCGCGCACGTGTTCAAGCGGACCCAGCGTTTCGCTCAGCACTCCTCACCGAAGCCGTTAACGCCTTCCTCGTCGGTGACATCGATACGGGTAAGGCGGTCCTGCGCGACTACATCAAGGCGACGGTGGGTTTCGAGGAACTGGCCGAACAAACCGGAAGACCGTCCAAGAGTCTGATGCGGATGTTCAGCCCGGCGGGGAATCCGGCTGCCGACAACCTGTTTTCGGTCATCAGCACGCTGCAACGAGCATCGGGTGTAACACTGGAAGTTCGCGCGGCGTGATTTGAACCCTGAAAGTGGTAACTTTCCTCTTTCGTTCTCATCGGCCATGACTCATAGAATCGTCATGCCGATCGCGCGTGAACATCGCTGGCTCTATCCGATCGACTGGCGCGAGCTGTCCAACCTCATCCGGTTCCAGCGTGCCAAAGGGCGCTGCGAGCATTGCCGTCGTCCGCACGGCCGCGACGTGCTGCACCTGGGCGATGGAGTATGGTGGGACGAGGACGCCGCGACCTGGCGCGACGGGCAGGGCAGGGGTCTTCGCCATCTGCCGTCGCCGGACGAGCTGGCGCGGGCGCAACCGGGTCTCGCCGGCATCGACCCGCCCGCTTATCTTCGGATCACGCGCGTGGTCCTCGCCAGCGCGCACCTAAACCACGATCCCGGCGACAACCGGCCGCGCAACCTCGCCGCGCTCTGTCAGCGCTGCCACATGGTCCACGATGCCACTGAACATCGCCGGCGCCGTTGGCTCAACGCGTTCCGGCTGCGCGCGATCGGCGACCTGTTCGCCTGACTGCCGGGCCGTAGGACCGGCCCCCGGGTTGGGTGGTGGGACAAAAACGCGGCCGTCGAACAGACGGCCTCCATCTAGGCCGGTTGGCTAAGTGAGCTGCGCCCGCCAGGAATATGCCGGTATAGCGTCGATGGCTGCACCCCGATCTGCTGCGCCACTTCCTCCACCGTAATAGTCGGATCGGCGAGCATCGCCTTGGCCCGCTTAATCTCGGCCGGCCCCATCGCCGGCTTGCGCCCGCCGCGCCGCCCCAAGGCCCGCGCCTGGGCAAGCCCGGCATGGGTGCGCTCCAGGGTCAGTTCGCGCTCGAACTCCGCCACGGCCGCGAAGACGTGGAACACCAACCGCCCGCCGGGGCTGGTGGTGTCAATCGCCTGGGTGAGCACCTTAAGGCCGATCTCGCGCTTGGCGAGATCTTCGGCCGTCTCGACGAGCTGCCGCACCGATCGCGCGAGCCGGTCGAGCTTCCACACCGCCAGCGTGTCGCCGGCACGAAGATAGTCGAGCGCAGCTTTCAGCTCCGGCCGATCGCGCTGCGCGCCCGACGCCCTCTCCATGAAAACGCGCTCGCATCCGGCTTGCCGTAGCGCCTCGATTTGTAGGGCAGGGGACTGGTCCCTGGTGGACACGCGCGCATAGCCGACGAGCAAGGGGCTTCTCCGAAAACTCGACACGACCTAGCCGGATTCCGGAGAAGGAAACAAGGGACGGTTTTCGGAAACTGAACAGGCCGTTTTCGTGATCTCGGCCGCGATCGGCCCGGCTGTCGCGCAATCGACCGTTTGACAGACATTGGTCGATCTGTGGGGTCTATCTGCTGCACGCCTCACATAGGCCGCAAACTTCGATCACCGGCTTTGTTGGCCGAAACCCCGCATTGGTTGCGGCACCCCGGATACTTGTCGCAATGCTGTCGTCGTCCAAATGCGTGATCCTGCCGCACTGCTCGCAGAAAAGCAGGATGCAGTCGTGAACGCAGCCGGGGTGGACATTGGGTAGGTAACGGTTTGCAACCTCCACGCGAGTGACGATGTTGGCTGCCACGAACAGGTCGAGAATGCGGTAGACCGAGTTTGCGGCTACGCGCCGGCCGCGCTGTTCCGAAAAGCGATCGGCGATGTCGTAAGCCGACGCGGGTCGGTCGAGACCGACGATGACATTGAATAGCTGAGCCCGCATATCGGTCCACTGCTCACCGACGCGCTCAAAGGCGGAGCGTGCGGCCTCTGCAAGCGCTTCTCCTTCCGGCTGCTCGTGCTTGTGACGCATGATGCAAGAATATGGCTCGACGGGGGTGGCGGGCAAGGCCACCCCTCTCTCAAGCACTTGGTTCATGTCGCGCGCCCCAGCTTCAGATTGCCGACATGCGCGATGGCGAGGACGATAGCGCCGGCAACCGTCAGCGGCGTTTCCAGCGGCGTGTCACCGAACGACAGCACACCGATGGCGAGCACTATAAGCCCAGCCGCGCCAAGCATTACGGGCCACCAAGCGCCATGTCGTGTCCTGCCGGAGAGAAGGGCCAAGCTGCTCGTCGGCACGGCAATCGCCAGCATCACCAGGTGAAAGGTCCGGCTGACCGGAATGACGCTGCTGAGCGCGGGAAGGGCGGCAAAGAGGAGGGGCAGCGCGAGACAGTGAATGAGGCACAGCAACGAAGCACCCAAAGCCGTGTGTTCGATCAGCCCCCGATGCGAGTTTCTCAACGTCCCTGCCACAAACCTCTCCATTATGGGGGTGGGGCAGGCCCTACCCCGTCTCCCTGTAACCTTTTGAAATGGCATCCCAGGTGGGGGAGGCCTGCTGCCCGCGACATCTTTGTCAGAGGCCGAACCTTAGCGAGACCCGGATGTCGCGACCGGAGAGCGGCGCGAAGTCCTTGAGAAAGCTAGAATGACGGCGTGCAACCACGTCGAAGATATTGTTGGCGCTGAGCAAGAGCGAAGTCCTGCTGCTGTTGGCAAAGGGTTTGAGGCTCACACTGGCGTTGACCAAGGTGTAGCCGGGCGTAGTGGTCTCGAAGTCGGCGATACGGTCCTGCTTGAACACGCGCTCCACCTCGGTACGCGCGGTGAACTTGTCGCCCTGCGCCTCCAGACCGCCGAGTAGACGAAGCGGCGGGATGCGCGGCACGGGGCCGCGGTCGATGATGGTGGCCCGGACATAATCGCCGAGCAGGTCGGCGTTGATGCGCGTGCCGCCCACCTCGAACAGCTTGGCCGAAAGATCGCCTTCGATGCCCCAATAGCTCGCGCCGGCTTGCTGGTACTGAAAGCAGGGCAGGTCGACCTCGCGGCCTGACGGTGCGGCCGCAGCCTCGCATACAGCCTGGTCGACCTGCTGCTCCGAAATATAGTTGTTGAAGCGGTTGTAATAGGCGGATGCGTCGAAGCTCAGGCGCTCACCGTGAACGTGAAGCGTCGCCTCGATCCCATAGCTCCGTTCCAGCCGGAAGTCCGGGTTGCCCAGCTCATAAGCTTGTGTGCCGGCATGAGGCCCGTTTGCGAACAGCTCCTCGGCTGACGGCGCGCGCTCGGTATATGAACCGTTCAGGCCGATGCGGATCGCGTCGGTGACGCCGTAACCGACCCCCAGTGAGCCGGAGAACGCGCCATAGTTGCGCTTCCCGCCAAAGAATCTCGGGTCACTGCCCACGGTCTTGGCGGTCTGGTTGCTCCACTCGTAACGAGCGCCGGCCGCAGCATGAAACGGCCCCGCATTATACTGCTGAAGCGTGAAGATGCCGGTCTGATTGGTTTCATTGCGGGGCAGGAAGGCTTCGACACCCTCGATGTTGAACGAACGGTTGAAATATTGGACACCGCTCGCGCCCTGCCATCCACCGCGATCTGCCTGAAGGAGTTCCAGTCGCCCCTCGGTGCCTTTGCTGTAGAACGCCGTGCCGATCTCGCCGGACGGTTCCAGCTCAAAATGGCGGTAGCTGGCATGGCCGGCGCGGATGCGGATGCGGTCGAGGAACCCGCCCCCGGTCTCGACTTCGCCGCGTAAGTCGACCCGGTCCTGCTTGACATCGAGCCGGGGCGACTCCTGCGCCTGGCCCACCTCGGTCGCATAGCGGATCGGCACGCCGTAGAGGCTGTCGTAACGACTGTAGCTTACGCCAAGTTGGCCCGTGTCGGTGATGATCGACGCGCCGACGCCCGCCGTCCAGGTCTCGGCGGCGGTGTTGGGGAGCTTGCCTCGGATAGCAGCGGAGGCCGCGAAGTCGATCGGGTCCTCGCCTGGTGCCACGTCTTGCGGCAAGCCGACTTGCGAGAGCGCAGCAGCGCGTGCCGCTGGCGATAGCGCGTAGCCGCCGATCCTGAGGTCGTCGGCTTTGAGATACGAGCCGTCGGCGTGGAGCACGAGGTAGGGACCGACCGCCACGTCAGCAGCGCCGGCGATCGAACGCTCGTTCGCGGCCGAGCCGTAGGTGGCGATGCCATTCAGCCGATAGCCGTTCTCGGGCCGGGTCCGCGGAATGCGCGTGTCGATGACGTTCACCACCCCGCCCACCGCAGACGAGCCGAACAGCAGCGCCGATGGCCCGCGCAGCACCTCAATGCGCTCGGCCAGGAGCGGGTCGATGACCACCGCATGATCGACGGAGGTATTGGACAGGTCGATCGCGCCAATACCGTCCGTCAGCACGCGGATGCGCTCGCCCTGGAAACCGCGCAGGATGGGCCGGGACGCCGAAGGGCCGAAGGAGGTCGCCGACACGCCCGGCAGACGCGAGAGCGTCTCGCCAAGTGACGGGCGCAAGTCTCGGGTCAACGCCTCACCCTTCAGCACCGATGTGCCCTGAAGGACGTCGGTTTCGCTTTGCTGGAGTGGGGCGGTGACGATGATGTCGCGGTCCGAAGCGGGTATCTCCGGGCGGGATGGCCTAGGCGCAGTCGCCTGAGCGGTCGGCGCGTTCGCGGCATCGGTTTTGCTGCTCGGCATTGCGGTAGACGCGCTCTGCGCGACCGCGTTGCCGCTGATCGCAACAAGAGAAATCCCGATTAAAAGCACCGCCCTGGTTCTCATTCCCATCGCCTTGCCTGAAGAATATTGCGTCCGCGCGGTGTTATACTGTTACGCGATTCGAGGCCGAGTAGCCGCGTTTCAAAGGCGGTTCAAGGGGAGGTGCATTTGATCTGGGCCCCACAACAGGCCGCTGGCTGAGAACCGGCCATGCTGCACGACGAAACCAGATGACTCTTTGTGTATAAGAGCCGCTTGCCACTTCTCTGCACGGTTTATGGACCATCCGCCGACGCCGACTTCGATCGAAATGCCGGCTGCTGCCACTCACTTCGATGGCTGCGAAACCGACTGTGGCACTCCGGGAAACGGCAATGGCGGAAATGCCCCGCTTCTGCCGACACCGACTTACAAAACTGACATATTCACTGAGTTCATGTCGTACGCCCCAGCTTCAGGTTCCCGATAAGCGCAATGACTTGCAAGGCCTTCTTGAGCCTCCGCAGATCTCACTTCTTCGCGCAGAATTTTTCACTTGATGAAATCCACGGGTAAATTAACACAAAGAAAGGCATCATGATAGCGGCCCGGATCGGTAACTCTCCTACCAATCCACTCCAGTGACCGGTATACCAACCATGAACAAATGTTCCTATCGCGACCGCGATAGCACCTGTTGCAAGTCCGGGTATCCACCTCAATCTATATTTCATAGATATTCTCATTATTGTGAGATTTTTATTAGATGAGTTGGTCCTTAAGCATCGGCGGCGACCGCTTGGCATCGTAAACAGGACCCGGCTCGCGACATGCCTGCGCGTGAGCGCGAATACGACGCTTATAGTGGTAGGTCTCGGGCGCGAGTGCGACGAATCCAAGTACGATACCCACGAGGACATGGGCCGCGACCGTGATACCTGTGACGAGTACGATCGCAGCAACGATCTCCAGATTTTGGCCAACGAAAAGGGCAGCAACGCCCACGAGCGCGACGTCCTTGTTGGGGACTAGCGGAAGGCGCGACATCATCAGGCGGACGCTCGCCAGCAATATCCACCATCCTGCTGCGACGTCGGGAACAACGAGATGCCACATAAGCGCGGAGAGCGTCACCGTCGCCGCAATGCGCAGGAGATGGACGACGAAGATGCGGATCAGCACAGGACGACGAAGCGTGAACATTCGATGTCCGAATGCGGTGATACCGATCGACACGGCCATCACGAAAAACACAGACCCGACAATCGCGGTTCCGACGCTTCCGGTCCTCAACTCAAGGAACATGGGATAGGCGAGAGCGAGTACGGCGATCGTCGCCACATTGCCAGCAAGCGCGGACAGAATCGCGACATCCTTTACGGCACCAAATGGCGACGCGACCATCTCAGCCCGGCGTTTTGCCCAAAGATAGAACTGCGTCTCTCCCATGTAGCCCAGGACAAGATTATTGGTCACCTGCTTGTGAAGCAACGGAAGCAGACCAACGACGGGCAAGCGCCATAGCCCCCGGAAGATCGCCCACTCGGACACCGGTGTAGCTAGGTAGGAAGCCGCAAACGCCAACCAGAACAGAGCGCTCGTCGGTACTAAGGTGGTGAGAGTTATGAAATCGATGGAGCGCAGCTGAAATGCAACGGCGGCAAGAATCCCTAGCGAGAACGCAAGGCTACCCCAACGGGTGAAGCCGGGCCGGACAACGCCCTGAAGCGTCCTGAGCGTGGCTGGCAGCGTACTCGGTTTGATGCGCAAGCCCAAAGGCCCGATATTCATGTTCGTTAAGTCCCGAAAATCGTAGCCCATTGTCACAGGCCGCGGACAATTCGTGTGGTTCGAACGCCGACACGGGGGTGGCATTGCGCGCAAATAGCGTTCCGCTAGGGGTCGCATGGCTTGTCGGATAGAGTCACGACCATCATCGCCGCCACTGCTCCGATGCGATCGGCAACCCCCAGCTCAGACTGACACATTACCAACGCATGATTTGGTGCGCTGGGAGGCGTCCTTGCTCCCATCATCAATTTTCCCGGCCGCTCTGAAATAATGTCTATTGTCTGAAGACGCCGCGGCCGAACACATCCGCAGTCCGTTTGCAAAAAACGAGCGGACCTGCACGGCCTTCAAAAATCGCGAGATACCGAGATCGAGAAGGCGCGTGGGCGGGCGGGTGTGTACTGGCGTTCCGTGCGCACCGAAAAGGGATTGCCAAAGGCAAGCGTGTCGCCCCGCGCATTGAAGAGGTTCGTCGCCGACAGGTCCACCACGAACGCTCCCCTGCGAGCCTCAAGCCCCGCCCCGAACTCGGCGAACCCGCCCATCCGCCGGTCGAGCCCAGGGTCCAGGCTCAGCCTAGACCGTCCTAGGTAGCGACCGGTCACCGCGGGCGACACTCGCCAGGACCCTGCATCGATCGAATGTCGCATGTCGAAGTGGCCGGATACGTCAGGTACAACAGGAAGGCGCGGGTCACGCTCCAACTCTGCACCATCAATGCCGCGAACCAGCCGGGCGCGCTGGCCGGAGGCGCCCGCAACAAAGGACCATGCCGATGTCGGCCGCCACCGAACGGTCAGTTCGCCGCCCAGGATATTCGCGTCGCCAGCGTTACGCGTCGCCACAAGGCCGGAATTAAGAAGATAGTCCGACTGAACGTCCGACCAGATGGAGCTGAACGCGCCAACTTCAACCTGAAGCCTGCCGCCGTCCGAAGTGCGTCGAAATCCAGCTTCGAATGCGACCAACTGATCGGCATCGTAGCGGCCGGTTTCCACGTTGGTCGGATCAAGGCCCCCGGGCCGGAATGCGGACGCAACGCGAAAGTAGGCCAACGAGGCGGAGGAGGGCAACCATGACAGCGTCGCGCTGGGCGATACGCCCCATAAAGACTTGGACCGAACTTCGGTTCCGACATCGTCGTCGCGGTCCTCCTTGACGGTCGAGCGGAAAACGCGGATGCCAAGGCCGAGACGAAGACCATCGATAAGGGGTCGGCTACCCTCGGCAAACATGGCTGTTTCGGTGACGCTTCTTGACGCGTCCAGCAAATCTGCGATCATCGGGCTGATTTCCGATGCTCGGCCGCGAGCGCCGCTACGGGATGAGAGATAGGAAACGCCCAAAGCCCAAGGCGTTCGGCCGCTTTTGTTCGCAAGGCGGATTTCCTGGTCGAATACCTGATATGTGCGGGTTTCGGCATACCGCAGCGGCGCGGTCAGACCGAGGGACGAGGCCGCGCTGCTCGCGTCGTCAACCTTCAGCGTCCTCTGCGTTGCTAGGCTTGTAGAGACGGTCAGGGCATAAGGCCCAAGCTCACCTTGCAGGACGCCCGAGGTGAGCCAGACATTATTCGACCGTGGCTCCGGCGTCCGGTCTGCGCGTGTCAGCTCTTCCTTGTCGCGATCCACATATTGGCTGTCGAGCGCGCGGATGTTCTGACCGGCGCCAATGAGGTCAAAAGTCCACCCCTCGCTTGGGACAACGCGAAGCGACGCCCTGGTGCCGCGCACGACCGTTCGGTTGACGTCCGAGCGACCTCCAGCGTTGTTGATCCAGCCTGGCGCGACATCGACGTAGCCCACCAACCGCAAGGCGGCCTGATCCTGGCGCACGGGTAAGTTGACGACGCCCTCGACCGACGCGCCGACACCGTGACCCGGGAGGCCGGCGAGACGCTGACGGGAGCGACCGGCAAATTGGCCCAAATCGGGCGCAATGGTCATCACGCGGTAGACGCCGCCCAGTGCTCCCGTGCCGTAAAGCGGCCCCTGCGGTCCCTTCAGTACCTCGACCCGATCCACATCAACCATTCGGAAGTCGGGATCGGGCGCGTCGTAAGTGATCCGGGCCTCGTTCAGGTACACGCTCACCGGGGATTGTCCGAAGCCAATAAACGGACTGTCGGCTATGCCCCGCAAGAACAATCGGCTCGCACCTGGCCCGCCATTCGTAGCAATCAATCCCTGAACCTGGGTCGCCACCGCCGACGTGCCAGCGTCCGAGCCCGCGGCGGCGCTTCCATCCAGTACATGGACCGTGACCGGTCCCGGCACTTGCGAAAGCAACTCGCGCATCTTCCTGGCGGTGACGATGATGTCCGATGAAACGGTTGGATCTGCGCTGGCGGCTGTCGGGCCGGCGTTCGGGGCGGCGGGGGCAGCCGATATCCGAAAGGTCGCCGGTCCGACGCGGTGGGCCGAGAGGCCGGTGCCTGCCAAGAGTCGCGCGTAAGCGGCATCGATCGTCATCCGGCCTCGCAACGCGATCGCCCGGCGCTGTGGAAGCGGAGCATCGAGCGCGAACGATGTCTTCGTCTGAGTGGCGAGCGCGGCGAGCATCGTCTCAAGCGTACCAGCGGGGACGTCGATCGAAAGGACACGCTCCTGAGCCGCTGCCGGTCCGGCAACGCTAGTCGCCAGCGCCGCGGACGAGACGCACAGTGCTTCCTTCCACTCTCGCATCCAACCCCGTCAACTGCTTAAGCGTGTCGATGGCTGACGCGCCCGGTTCGATCGTGATGACGCCCGAGAAGCGCCTGTTGGCCAGGTCGCGGCGGATCTCCACCCGCCGTCCTGCGTAGCGCGACACATCAGCGACGACCAGCCCGAGCGGCGCGCGGTTATACACGAGCCGACCCCGCCGCCAGCTCCCGACGGCCTCGGTCGCCTGGGCGGTGATCTCCACCACACCGCGTCCCGGGTCTGCGAAAAGCGCCTTGCCCGCGTCTAGCACGACGGGCTGAGCGAACCGAACCGAGCTCACCGAAACAGTCCCGGCCTGAACCGCCACCCTGAGAATACCGTTCTCCAGAGAGACATCGAACCGGGTACCGACATCTTTGACGAGGAAGTCGGCCGCCTCGACAGTGAAGGGCGAAGCAGGATCGTGGCGCACGTCAAAGAACGCGGTCCCGGTCAGCCGCACGTGACGGGCATTGTCGACATTGGCAACCAATGTCGACCCAGGCGCAAGTGTCGCTTTCGCGCCGCTTGGCAGCGTGACGGACCTCATTTCGCTAGCGGCAGTGCGATAGACCGGCGAGGCGGTCGGCGCGTCAAAGCGCAGAAGCGGCAGTGATACGATGGCCACGGCCGAGGCTGCAACGGCGCCCGCGACGATGCGCCAGCGCAGCCATTTGCGTGCGCCTTTGTTTTTGACCGCGCGCGGAAGAAGAGCGGGCCGTAGGCGATCGATCTCTTCATCAAGCAGCGCAATCTCGTTATAACACGCACGATGCTCAGGATTCGCAGCTAGCCAGCGAGTAAAGCCATCCCAGTCAAAGTCGTCGCGATGCTGTCCCTGATGCCACAGCGCGGCCTGCTCGTAGATGTCCTCTGTCGTGGTCATTTCGCATCGCCGCCGACGGAGCACGCCGGCAGTCTCCTGGTTCGAACGTAAGACGCCGAGCAAGCCATCCCGCCTCAGTCCCTCAGCGATCGCCGAAGAAAAGTCATCGCGGTTGCCATGTGCTTCTCCACGCCGCTGCGCGTAATGCCGAGCTCTCGAGCCACATCCGCGTGCGGCAACCCATCGAGCTTGTGAAGCCGGAACACTCGGCCGGCTGCGGGCGGCAGCGCCGCGATGGCGGTCGCCAGACGTGCCGAGCGCTGTTGGTCCTCCATCGCCTGTTCGGCGCCCGGGCGCGGATCGGCTGTTTCGCCTGGGCTGGCGGCACCATATTCCGCAACCGACCAGTCACGGTCGCGCGTTGAGCGGCGGCGTCTTTCCCGCATCCGATCCAATACAAGGTTCTGTGCCGCGCGATAGAGATACGCGCGGCCATTTGCGACGGGGCTGCCGCCGGCCGCATGAACTCGCAGCCAGAGCTCCTGAAGCACGTCTTCCGCTTCGGCCGGATCGCCTGTGCGCGTGATCAGAAAGCGGAGAAGCTCCGGACGGTACGCTGCGTACAAGGCGGCAAGACCGGATTGCGGGGCGTGGACGAGCTTCTCCCGTTTACCTTTTTCTCCAGGGGCGTTCGGAGGCAAAAAATCCGTCTCGGCTTTTCGGCAGGTGCGGTTGCGTCCTGCGGCGGCGTCTCATTCGCAGAGGATGGCCCAAGGGCGGTGGACTTGCAACGCCCAGGTGAGCTCTTCCTGTCGAAAGGTTATGAGTTGGGCACTGCTATCGTGGCTGCGGCACTGTTTCTGCCTCCTCCAGTAATGCTGGATCAGATGGCGATCGTGCCGGTGCTTTTTCAAGAAACGGCACCTGTCGGCCATGTGCCGCAAGAGGTACCGGCTATAGGCTCCGAAGGCGAAGCAACGTCGGCAAACCCCGTTGAGGCTCCCACGCCACCGTCGTCACCGGAGGAAGGTTTGCCGATAGATATTGGCGCCGAGCAGCAGACGGTCGAACACAATGACATTGTGGTCACTGCTCGACCGGGTCATGCGCCGGGAGATCCGTTGCAAGCTGTCAACGCACAGGCATTTGCCATCACCCAGACCGTTGACAAGGCGGTCGTCGCGCCGGTGGCGATGACCTATCAACGCGCCTTGCCTGGCCCGGTTCGTGGGGCAATCCGCAATTTCTTCAATAATCTGGCTGAACCGGTTGCATTCCTCAATTTCCTCGTTCAGCTCAAACCCGGCAAGGCGGCCGAGACGGCCGGACGGTTTGCGATCAACACAACGGTCGGCGTCGCCGGGATGATCGATGTCGCCCGGAAAAAACCGTTCAAACTACCTCGTAGATCGAACGGCTTTGCCAACACACTGGGCTATTACGGCGTAAAGCCCGGCCCCTTTCTGTTCCTTCCGCTGATCGGCCCTACGACCGTCAGAGACCTCATCGGCCTTGGTATCGACCGAATGGTTCTTCCGTCGGCGTTCGGCCAGCCGTTCAACCAGCCCACCTACACGGTTCCAGCAAGCATCGTTGGGTCGCTTGATTACCGGGTCCAGTTCGACTCACAACTTCGCGAGTTGAAAGACACGCCGGACCCGTATGCTGCTTCGCGCAGGAACTATCTGGAAGGCCGCCAGGCGGAGATTGACGCTCTGCATGGGCGAACGTCACCGCAACCGATCACGCGCCGTACGCTCCCGGTTTTCCCATGATGCATGGCTCTCCTGCTCGTTCCGAACTACGCCGCATACAAGAGAATTGGCTTGCCAAGAGCGAACGACGGGTTCTCCAATGGCTTTGCGCCCGAATGCCTGCTTCCATCACGCCGGATCGCCTGACCGCCATCGGCATGATTGGAGCCACAATGGTTTTTGGCGGCTACATTGCGAGCAATCTTGGCCACCTTTGGTTACTTTTGTCCCTCGCCGGCTATGTCGTTCAATGGTTTGGGGACTCAATGGACGGAAGCCTCGCGCGGTATCGTAAGATCGAGCGCCCCTCCTACGGATACTTCATCGATCACAGTTGTGACGGGATGGCAAATCTGATGATCGTGGCCGGGATCGGCCTTTCCCCGTACGTGACCATGAACATCGCCATGGTCGCGCTGGCCGGTTACCTCTTGATGTCGGTTCACACATTCCTCGCGGCGCGAGTGATGGGCGAATTGCGACTGTCCTATCTCGCAATGGGTCCTACCGAGCTTCGCCTTTTCCTGATCCTGTTGACGATTGCGATGATGGCAATCGAGCCCGGCGGAGACCGTATCTGGACGATACCGGCACTAGACGCTCTGATAGGATTCATCGGCGCCGCGCTGATTTGCCTATTTATAGTGCAAACCTTGCTAGTGGCTAGAACACTTGCTCGTGTCGATTCAAATGCGGATCGTTGATGTCAATGAGTACTACTGCCCGACAGGAGGTGGGGTTCGAACGTACATCGACCGGAAAATGCGACTCCTGGCTGATCTTGGTCACGAACTTATTGTCATCGCACCCGGCCATGAGTATCGTCTCGAACACCGCCCCGGCGGGGGGCGCGTTTTCTGGGTAGCCGCACCCCGCCTTCCGTTCGACCGAAGCTACGGGATGTTCTGGGATGGGGCTCCGGTAACGGCACTGCTCGATGAACTAAATCCCGACGTCGTCGAGACAAGCTCGCCGTTTCGCCCCGCATGGATCGTCGCCAACTGGAGAGCGCCCGCGGCTAAAGTCTTCTTCGCACACAATGACCATATGACTGCCTACGCGCAGCGTTGGGTGGGACGACTGGCCTCGCGGCAAAAAGTTGAGAGTTGGTTTGGGTGGTACACCCGCTACCTTGCTCACTTCCTCGACAGGTTCGATGCCTTTGTCACGAATGGCAGGACGCTCGACCGTTGGTATTCCGGCCGCGGACTTCAGGTCGATGCACCGCTTCCGCTCGGCGTGGAAGGCGGCGTTTTCGCCCCGCATCTTCGAGATGAACAACTACGGGCAGCGCTACTGGGCGAGTGCCACCTTCCGCCTTGTGCGCATTTACTTATCGGGGTCGGGAGGCATCACCCGGAGAAGCGCTGGCCGATGGTTATTGATGCGGTTGAACAAGCCGGCCAATCGGCACCTATTGGGCTCATCCTCCTTGGCGACGGCGTCGATCGACCCAAAATCTTCAGCCGCGTCGCTGGCAATCCCCACATCCGGCTGTTTAAGCCGATCTTCGAGCGTGAGCGATTTGCATCCGTGTTGGCCAGCGCAGATGCGCTCGTACACGGATCGGATACCGAACCTTTTGGTCTCGTTGCCTTAGAAGCCATCGCGTCAGGGCTGCCGTTGATTGTTCCTAACGAGGGAGGGTCAGCGGAATTTGCAGCACCAAGCCATTCCGAATCCTATAATGCGCGTGACGCGAAATCCTGCGCAGCGGCGATCCTGCGCCTGTTGGCGCGGGATTCCGTACAGTTACGTTCGGCAACCCTGGATGCAGCAGGAAGAGTTCGTACGGATCTCGATCACCTAATTGATCTACTGGATTATTATAATCAGCTACTCTTACGACGATCGATTTCATGATAAATTTCGCGAAAAAAAATGAAGCAAGGGTTGTAGTCATTGACGTATCTTACGGAAAACATTCCCTGGTGGCTTGATATAGCGCGCATCCTACTGGCAGGGTTGCTGGGTGCCATAATTGGCTGGCAACGTGAGCACCACGGCAGGGAAGCCGGAATCCGAACCTACATGGCTGCTTCGCTAGGAGCCTGCGCCTTCGGACTTGTGTCGAACGCCATCGGGGACCAAGGTCGCATCTCTGCGGGAATTGTTACTGGAGTAGGATTCATTGGCGCCGGCATCATCCTGCGCGACGCTGGGCGCGTGACGGGGCTCACAACGGCAGCTACGCTCTGGGCGTCTGCAGCGGTCGGGTTAAGCGCCGCGTACGGGATCTATCATCTGGCTGTCATAACCGCTCTGATGCTTCTTCTGATCCTTGAGCTGCCTCGCATGCCTGGGTGGACGCGGGTTTCGCACCGAGCCCGCGTGCATGTACACCATTCGGATTCCGACGACGAACCTACTCGATGAACATCACCTTGCACGCCGTGACGTCCCCCCTGTTTTTTAGTCCATTTTGAGCGAGAGTTTTCCGGCCTTGAGAGCCTTCGGGCAAGGAGCTGGAAATGAAGAAATCTAGGTACACAGACGAGCAGATTGCCTTCGCGTTGAAGCAGGCAGAAACCGGTACACCGGTGGCCGAAGTCATCCGGCGGATGGGGATTTCGGAGCAGACGTTCTACCGTTGGAAGAAGGTGTACGGCGGTCTCGGCGTCGGCGAGCTGAGGCGCCTGAAGCAGCTTGAGGACGAGAACCGGCAGCTGAAACAGCTGGTTGCCGACCTGAGTCTGGACAAGCACATTTTGCAGGATGTCCTGGCAAAAAAGCTCTGACGCCTGGACGACGGCGCGAGCTCGTCGCGTACGTCCAGGCGTCCCATGCCGTGAGTGAGCGGCGCAGTTGCTCGGCGCTGGGCGTCGAGCGGTCGTCGGTGCGCTACATCTCGCACAAGTCGGACCAGACACCGCTGGTGATGCGCATCCGTGATCTGGCGGCGACGCGGACGCGCTATGGCTATTTCCGGATCTACATCCTGTTGCGCAGGGAAGGATGGGTCGTGAACCACAAACGTGTTTATCGGCTATATCGGAATGATGGACTGAGCCTTCGGCTCAAGAAGCCAAGACGCAACGTCAGCGCTGCCAACCGCAAACGCCAACCTGCTGCACTCGCGGCGAACGAGATGTGGTCGATGGATTTCGTCTCTGACGCGTTGTTCGACGGCCGGCGGTTACGGGCGCTGACCGTGGTCGACGCCTTCACCCGCGAAGCGCTGGCGATCGACGTTGACCAGGGGATCAAGGGCGAGCAGGTGGTCGAGGCGATGGCACGGATCTCGTCGACTCGCGGCGCGCCCAAGACCATTCGCGTGGACAATGGGCCGGAGTTCATCTCGAAGGCTCTCGACCGCTGGGCATACGAGAACGGCGTCACGTTGGACTTCAGCCGACCGGGCAAACCAACCGACAACGCGTTCGTAGAGTCGTTCAACGGTCGCCTTCGTGACGAGTGCCTGAACGCACATTGGTTCTTATCCATCGCGGACGCTCGAGCCAAGATCGAGGCCTGGCGACGGGACTATAACGAGAGCCGCCCTCACACATCGCTTGGCTGGATGACGCCGGTCGAATATGCTGCCGCCGCGGCCATCAGAGCGGCCGAATGAACGCCGGAAACTCACCTTCAGATTGGATGAGAAACCGGGAGACCCTCAATACCAACCCCGGACTCCAGTTATGACTGGTAGAGCTTTGGGGAGCACGTCAGGCTTCGTAACATTGCCGTAGTCCGTTTCGCTGGCCTCATATTTTAGAGAGCAAGTCAACGGGCCCGACAGCGACCACCCCGAAGGGCTATTGCGACGCACTCTCAAATCACCTATTGCGTTGGTGAGAGAGATTCGCAAAAGGGTCAACGGTGAGAAATCTTGGTATTGGAACTGCACTCGGCTTCGGGCTGCTCACCGTCCCGGCAATGGCTCAAGACCAGTTCCTGCCGGGACCCGGCAGCACCTCGCAAACGATCATCGTGACCGGCGTCCGCGACGGCTATCAGATCGATGCGACCAGCACCGCCACGCGCACACCGACCGAGCTCAACGATGTCCCCCAAGCGGTCTCGATCATCACGGAAACGCAGATCGACGACCAGGCGATGCGCTCTATTGCCGATGTACTACGCTATGTCCCCGGCGCCGTAATCTCCCAAGGTGAGGGACACCGCGATCAGATCATCCTGCGCGGGAACAGCAGCACCGCAGACTTCTTCGTCGATGGCTTGCGGGACGACGTGCAATATTATCGCGGCCTCTACAATGCAGAGAGGATCGAGGTTCTGAAAGGTCCAAACGCGATGATCTTCGGGCGCGGCGGCGGCGGGGGCGTAATCAACCGCGTCACCAAGCGCCCTGTCGCCAACGCCTTCATCAGCGGCAGCGGTTCGGCGGACACATATGGCGCATGGTATGTCGACGCCGACATCAGTCAGCCACTCAGCGAGTCCGTCTCCACCCGGATGAACGCCGTTTACGAGGAGTTCCGAAACAATCGCGACTTCTATGACGGGCGCCGGGTTGCGATCAACCCGACCGTCGCGCTCTCGCTCGGCGGTGCGACTCGGATCGATCTGGGCTTCGAATATAACAGCGACAAGCGAACGATCGACCGAGGCGTCCCCTCGGCCGTTCAGGGCTCGCTGACGAGCCCGTCACGCCCGCTCACCGGCGCCCGCGACACCTTCTTCGGTGTGCCGGGATTCAACGTCAGCGATTTCGAGGCCAAGGTCCTGAATGGGCGCGTCGAGCACCGCTTCAGCGACAATCTGACCCTGACCAGTCGGGTCCTGTATGGTGATTACGACAAGCTCTATCGGAACGCCTTTCCGGTCACCCCGGTCACGTCGCGCGGCGGCGTCCAGAGCGTCGGCCTCGAAGCGTATAGCGATCCCACGACACGCAAGAACCTGCTCAACCAGAACGACCTTGTTTGGAGGGTCACCACTGGACCCGTCCGCCACGTGCTGCTCGCTGGCTTCGAAATTAGCGACCAGCGCACGCGCAACCAGCGGATCAACGGCTTTTTCGGGGGTGGTGATATCGTCAACGGGGGGCGGCGCGTCTTTGTCGGGTTGGCCGACCCGATCACGGTGCCGCCGGTCACGCTGCGCACCACTCCCAATACCGGCTACCGGTCAATCCGCACGAACGCCGACGCCGCCGCCTTCTATGTGCAGGACCAGATCTCGATCGGCGACCATGTCGATCTGATCGGCGGCGTTCGCCGCGACCGCTTCACGCTTAACGTCGACGACCTGGTTGCCGGGCAGAGCTATCGCCGGACCGACACGCTTTGGTCTCCCCGAGTGGGCGTGGTGCTCAAGCCGGTGCAACCTGTCTCGATATACGCCAGCTATAGCCGGTCCTTCCTGCCGCAGTCGGGGGATCAATTCTCATCGCTCGATGTCACCAGCGCCGCGCTGGAGCCGGAGAGGTTCGACAATTACGAGCTTGGCCTCAAATGGGATATCCGCCCGACGCTGAACCTGACCGCCGCCATCTACCAGCTTGACCGCACCAACACCCGCGCGGCCGACCCCAATGACCCCGCACGGACGGTGCTCACGGGCGCGCAGCGCAGCAAAGGGCTCGAATTCGGCCTTAGCGGCGCGATCACACCCCAGTGGCAGATCAGCGCGGGCTATGCGCTGCAGGACGCGACAATTCGCAAAACGACGAGTGCCGCCCCGGCCGGGCGCGAGGTTCCGCTGGTTCCAAAACAACAGGCTTCGCTCTGGACGCGTTACGACCTCACCCCACGCTTGGGGGCCGGCGCCGGTGTCTACCACCAGTCGAAAAGCTTCACGTCCATCAGCAACACCGCCATCCTGCCCGCCTTCACCCGCGTCGATGCCGCCGCATTCTTCAAGCTCACCCCCCAGATCGAGGCGCAAATCAACGTCGAGAATCTGCTTAACAGCGATTATTTCTCGTCCGCCTACAACGACAACAACATCATGCCCGGCGCGCCGACGACGGTGCGCGCAACGGTTAGAATGAGATTATAACGGTGTTGGCCAACTTGGTCGGGTGCGGATCAAGCCGCCCTCGCAAAAGTCGGTGAGACGCCGCTGGCCGGTTTAGAAACCAGTCTTCGCCGATGGATCACAGGACTGGCGCATGAACTCCAGGGCATCACCGACGCGGCGCACCGCGTCGTTGTCCCCGACGAATATATCGAGACCCTCGTAGGGCTGCGCGCCCCCTTTGATCTCCACCGACGCCTGGGGCGCGTTGGCCGAGTAAAGCGGTCGGATCGCAACCACCTGATCTAGTTTCACGCTGAGGGCGCTTTTGTCGGCGAGCGTGAGCGTAACGAGGCAACCACCTTTCACTCCTACGCTCGTGATCCTGCTGTTCCGCACGAAACCCGGCCAAGGCTTTGCGACGGCTGTGCCGCGGGTCAGCATGTCCTGGACGAACTTCGACGCACCCGCGGCGGTTCGTGGTTTGGCGGGCACCACCTGCTGAGCCGCCACGGGCGCTGCGCTTCCGAGCGAAAGTGCGTAGATCAATAGGTCAGGACGATGGGGCATCAGTGAACTTTAGCCGACCTTAGTCCTGCGTGGCGATAGGCGGAGGCGGCGCGGGCGCCTGATGCCGGGCGGGAAACAACGGCACGCCACCCCTATGATGGCCGTAGCCGTAATCACCTACATCGAGCTGGAGAAGGCAATTCGCATAGCTCTCCGTTCCAGGCTGGAAGCCGTAGCTCGCACACGCCGCCCGATGGCGAGCGGCCATTTCTCGCGGACTGACGCAGCCAGAAAGCACGAGCGACGTCGAGATGGCGAGAAGCTTGAAAGCGTCACGCACCATTGTCCTGGTCCAAACAAGGGCGGAACCCAAGGGGAAGAGCGCCGCGCTGGACGCAGAATGAACCAGTCCTCGTCAAAAGCCAAATGCCATTGTGGCCGGGACTCGCGATGGGAAAGCGGTCGACGACAACGCCACATTAACCTTCTTCCTTCACGGTGGAAGCCGGACCAACCCCGACGCGAGCGTGCATGTCGCTTTTCCTCGATCAAACGTTTGCGAGCACCGGGTTAGCTGCGATCCTATTCGGGGCTGTTGGTCTCGGCTGCGTGGTGAGCTGGCCGCTCCTACCCTCGCGCCGGGGAGCGCTCATGGTGCAGGGCGCGGGCGCGGGCGCATTCGCGCTTCACTTCGCGCTGATCGGCGCGCCTACCGCTTCGGCCGCATGCGTTCTTTCCCTGATGCAGCTCACCGTCGCGCTGGTGGTTCGTGACCGGGTTGCCAAGCTCGCGCTCGACGGCGCGACGTTGCTCGCGCTGCTGTTGCTCACCGTGGCGACCTGGCATGGAATCCTGTCCGGCCTTGCCGCTTGCGGCGGTACATCTTCTTTCATTGCGCGGACCCAGCGATCAACGACGCGGATGAAGATCGTCTTTCTCGTGGCCGCGCCCTTCTGGCTGGCCCACAATCTTCTCATTGGCGCACCGTTCGCCTTGGCCGTTGATCTTGTATCGGTCGCGGGGAATCTGCTCGGGCTTTTTGCCTTTTGGAAGCGGGAACAGCGTCAAGCGGACGGGCCGCGCAGCCTCAGCTATCCGGCGCGGCTTTCCCCACGTCACGCTTTCCGCTCTGGTCACCTTTCCCTCGGCAAACTCGCGATCTCAAAGCGCGCGCGCGCGTTACAGGGAGTCCAGATCCTCACATGACACAGGTAATATACGCGCGCCCACTCCCGCCGGCGCGTTCGATAGCTCAAGTAGGCGGAAAGCAGAGCTGGAGCGAGCTACGGCCGGCGAACCTTGACGACGCTAAAGCTTTGGTACGCTTGAAGATCGCCCTCGCTCGCGAAGCGGAACATATGGTCTTCGATGTCCGGGATCGAGGGGAACTCCTGCGCCGCACAACTGCCGAACTAAACGCCGCCGTAGCCGGCGAGCGAGGCATCTTCGTCCTGCAACGCATAGGCGACCTCGTCGGCTACATAGATGTACGGAGCGTGTGCATCGAAGGCGCTGCAGAATTTGCCTCTTTTAATCTGGCTATCCGGACACGGTGGCAGGGACGTGGGCTTGGAGCAAGCCTGGTGAAGTCCGCCGAGGAATGGGTACGTCGCCGTGGCTTGCTCTTCCTGATCTTCCACGTCGCTGTTCGCAACGACCGGGCGTTCGCATTTTATGAACGGCTTGGCTATACCGTGTGCGGAGATGTTGTGGCAGCCAATAAAGAATCAGGCGTTATTGGCGATTACTACGCGATGGGCCGAATGCTCGATGCTGATGCTGAGGAGGATGCGTTAGCGTGATGCATAACTATCATCCCGCCTTTCCAGACTGACTCTGATCGTACAGCGCACCGTCTCAGCGGCCTTCACCGCTGCCTTCTTGCAACCCTCGATCGCTTCGCGGTTGGCCGTTACGATCCTGTTACCGGCGATGATCGCGCTAAACGCGGTCGGGCTGGCGCTCTGCATCATGCGCTGACCCGCTTCCCAACGAGGCAAGTCGAGCGTCCGCGCCGCCATGCGCTCGGGCCATTGCCAGCTCGCCGGCGCGATCTCGCGCGCGACGAGGCCCGGCACGATCGCCCATGCGAGGATGCCGGCCGCCACCCCGCCCAGGGCGAACCATAGCTGCCGGTTTCTCTGGTCGGCGCGTGTCCATGCGGACCCGGCGATGGCGCGAAGCTCGGCCATGACGCGGGCCTTGTCCTCACCCGCCTTGGCGAGCGCCGCCTGGTCCTCGCGCCGGGCCGCGCTGCCCGCCGCGGCGATCCGCTGCGCCATCTGCTCCGGCGTCATCGCCAGCGCCGGACTTCGCGCGATCACGTCGTTGATGGCCGCGATACGGTCGGCCGTAGCGTCCACGCCCTTCTGCATCCGCCCCAACGTCTCGGTATAGTCGGGAAAGTCGATCGCGCCGCGCTCGGCCGCCAGACCCTCCACGGCGCGGCGCAATAGCGCCAGCTCGACGCACATGGCCTCGAACGCCTCGGCTGCGTCGGTTCCTTGGCTGTTGTCCTCGTCCGTCACCCGTCCCCCTTACCGGCTCATGCCACGATCGCGGTTGCGGCCTTGTCCGGCCCACTGCGCCAGCTCCTGCCCGATCGACCGGCCCCGCTCCATACTCAACGCCAACTCGGGCGCGCGACGCTTCAAGATGGATTCGAGCTGCGGGTCGCGGTGCAACCCGCCCGCGATGCTCTCCATGCGCTTGCCGAGCCGTTCCACACCCGATCAAAGATCATGGGGCGCGAGGGCTAATGCGCCTTGCCGTGTAGTATCTTGTAGGCAGGCCGGCCGCCTCGCCATCACCGCAAAAAGATTGGATAGCTCATGATCAGAACGAAATTTTCTGGCAAGCTGCTTCACGCTTCCGCGGCCATCGGCATCGTCACCGCGGGTGTGAGCGTCGCTTCGGCACAGACAAGTGGCGGCTCGATGGCGGGAATGAAGATGGGCCCAGACTCCAAGATGGACGTGAAGAGCAAAAAGACGGCGTCAAAAAAGGTGGTTGCCAAGAAGGCCTCGCACAACGACGGTTCTCATAAGGGCGCGCATCACAAGGCAGCCTCTAAGCCAAAATGATATAGCTGTAATTGTCAGCGCGTCGCCGAGATTGATCCAGGCGACCTGGTTACTATGATAAGAGAACAGTTAAATAATGACTGATATTCTAGCCAAACAGGCAACCATTTACCGGATGGTGATGCCGGAACACACACGTCCATATGGCTTGAAGGCAAAGGATCTGCTGCGGGGCGAGGGCTATGCGGTCGAGGATCATTGACTCACGACGCGCGCCGAGATTGACGCTTTCAAAGCGAAACATGGTGTTATGACGACACCGCAAACCTTCATTGCTGGGGACGGGGTAGCCGGCTGTGAGGACCTGCGCCGCTTTTTCGGCAAAACGATACGTGATCCGCGGGCCGTTACCTACCGTCCAGTGATCGCGGTATTTGCGATGACGAAGCCGCCTGACCCAGGCCCGCACCCACCCGGGCAGAGACGGCAACCAGCATGGGGGTGCGCCGGCTCCGGGCTACGCCCTGCGCCGTCACACCCCCATGCCGGTCAGCGCTGCTGCGCGTCCGGATAACACCATCAGGGCAGGGTCAATGTTGAACGCCGATCGGGGGTCAATATCCAGCGCCGGTTGACATCCATGTCCATTCCTCCGTCATCCTCACATCCATTACGCACGGCCGGCGACCACCCCTCGAATTCGCGGCCAGAATGCGACCAAACGAGAACGGCCACCACCTCCCCAAAAAGCGGCTCAATCTTCCATTGCATTCAATCGCCCGAAGCTGCGCTACACAGGGCGGCGATCCGCGCGGCCGCAGACCAAAAAGTCATGTCTCGCGCTCACGCAAAAGGTTATGAATCGCTGTCGCAGCTTTTGCTCCATGGCCGGTCGCGACGCTGATCTGATCGAGCCCTTCGACGACGTCACCGGCTGCAAAGAGGCCGGGGACATCGGTTTGCTGATGCGCGTCGGTCACGATAGAGCCGTCCGAACCCACCTTCGCACCCGCCTGCCGGGCCAAGTCGGTTCGGGGGGAGGAGCCAAGCCCCGGGTAAAGTGTATCGAAATATAGCGGCCCGCCTCGTTCAAAGCGTGCCACGAGTCGCTGTCCTTCGATCTCCAGCGAACGAACAGGGACGTCGATGACGGTGATATCTTGATCGCGGAGGCGGGCGCGATCGGTTACAGCCAGCGTCATCTCACACTGGGCCAACAACGTGACGCGATCGCTGTATCGCCGAAGGAATTCGGCCTCGCGCGCACCGTGACTATCGGATCCAAGCACGCCAATATTCCTGCCTCGCGCCTCGAATCCGTCGCATACGGGACAATAGCGGATCAGCCCTATTGCCAAGGCTTGATCGTGAAGGGCGGCAGGCATCTTAGGGCGATGATTCACGACACCGCTTGCGATCAGCACCGTGCTTGCGACGTGCGTGCCGACAGCTGTCTGCGCGATAAAGCCGCCCGTCACGACGGCGATACTTTCCACTTGGCCCGATACTAGCTTAGCCCCATAGAGCAGGGCCTGTTGCCGCAGCCGGTCAAGAAAATCTCCACCGTTTATCCCGTCGGGAAATCCCGGCAAATTGTGCGACGTCGGTATCGTTGCGGCTCGACCGTCTCCTGCGTCGATCACCACGCATTGCCGCAGGAAGCGGGCGAGATAGATCGCAGCAGTCAGCCCGGCAGGTCCTCCCCCGATAATGATACAATCTACGGGTTCCGCCATCGCCACTCCTGTCATTTGTGAAGCTCGCCGGTACGGTGTTCTCAATGCGTTTACGCACGGCCGGGCCCTGGTCCTCACAGCGATCAAACTTTGCTGTTTAACCACCCCAGAAATCTGATCCGCCGTGAGGGATGATCGCAACCTCCCGTCCAGACGAGCACCGCGTTCGACGTCAGTTCCGTCCCGTTGTCGCTGACGATCATCCTCGGCCTGCCACGCTCGGCGTGACATGACCCCCGGCTTTCATCCAGCGGCGACCAGAGACCGACTGTTGTTGTCGCGCATGAGCGGAGGTGAAGCAACGGGCGGGGTTGATCCCGCCCGTTGCTTTTCGAGTTCGGCGGCGAACGCCGCCGGGGTGGTATAGCCAAGCGAGGAGTGCGGCCGCTCGGTGTTATAGTCATCAACCCAACGCGCGAGTATCGAGCGGGCCTGACCGATCGTGAAGAACAGCGTCTAGTTGAGCAGTTCGTCGCGAATGCGGCCATTAAAGCTCTCGACGAACCCATTCTGGGTCGGCTTGCCCGGCGCGATGTAATGCCACTCGACGCCGACATCGCCGGTCCAGGCAAGCACGGCGTTCGAGGTCAACTCGGTCCCGTTGTCGCTGACGATCATCTTTAATGCACCCCGCTTGGCGATCAGACCGGCCAGCTTGCGCACGACGCGCTGGCCCGAGATCGACGTGTCAACCACCGCCCGCAAACACTCGCGCGTCACATCGTCGACGATGTTGAGCACGCGGAACCGCCGGCCCGTGGCAAGCTGGTCTGGACGAAGTCCAGGCTCCAGCGCTGGTTGGGAAGTTCCAACACCGGTGCAGGTGCCCGCGCGCCGACCGCGCGCCTTCGTCCCTTCCGGCGACGCACTGTCAGCCCCTCTTCACGGTAACTCGCCGCCGAATCGCGGTTGGTGCTTTATTGTGGGTCTGGCGCCCGCTCGGCGCTTGCCGCAAAATCACTCAAGGAGATGGGCGTGGAGAATGTCGCCCACGTCCCCGGCGGGTTTGCAGCGCTCAACGATGCCGGCGCTTCAATCGCACCGGAATAACCCCACGGCGCGCTTGAGCACCGCTTTTCGCAGGCAGGACACAATCATTGGATAGCCACATCGCATTTGCCAGCCTCGGATTGAGCCCGATTGCCATCTCCATAGGCCCGCTTGATATCCGCTGGTACTCGCTAGCCTATATCGCCGGCATCATTGCCGGGTGGTGGTATCTGCTGCGGCTGCTGGCTCAACCAGCGGCCCCGATGAACCGCGCGCAAGCTGACGATCTCGTTTTCTACACCACCCTGGGCGTCATCCTGGGCGGCCGGCTCGGCTATGTGATCTTCTACGGTCCCGAGATGATCCTTCACCCCCTGCAAATCTTCAAACTGTGGGATGGTGGCATGTCGTTTCACGGGGGTGCGGCGGGCGTCTCGCTCGCTTTGATCCTGTTCGCGCGACGACGCGGCCTCGAATGGCTGCGGGTCCATGATTATGTCGCCTGCACCGTGCCGATCGGCCTGTTCTTCGGCCGCCTCGCTAATTTCGTGAACGGCGAGCTTTGGGGAAAGCCCACCAATGTGCCCTGGGCGATTGTATTCCCCGGAAGTCGGGATGGCCTCGCACGTCACCCGAGCCAGCTCTACGAGGCCGGGCTGGAAGGGCTGGTCTTGTTTGCCGTGCTCGCGAGCCTTTTCTGGTTTACCAACGCCCGACACCGCCCTGGCATACTCGTCGGCGTGTTCCTTCTCGGCTATGGGCTTACTCGCTTCTTTGTCGAATTCTTTCGGGAGCCCGATGCCCAGCTTGTCGGCTTTGCAGCCAGAACAGGGCTTCACATGGGTCAGTGGCTCACCGTGCCAATGATAGCGGCAGGGATATATTTGATAGTTGCAGCTTGGCGCCGGCTCGCGCAACCAGCAGGACAAATCAACGATCCCCATTGATGCGATTTATGCCTGTGTCTTTCCAAGGTGAGCCAGCAATCGATGCCAAACTTGCAGCGAATAGAAACTACCGGTCGCTATCCTGGTGCGCCTCAAGGTCTAGCGCCAACTTTGATCGTGCATCGCACCGTCTCGCGCGTTCGGGCTACCGCCTTGCCATTGTCCTGCTCACCCCGTACTGCCGCGACGAGGTGGCAGGCACTCCGGCGGAGCAACGGCGGCATGACGTGCTCGGGACGGAAGATCTCCTCGGCACTGCTCACGATCATGGTGACGGCCCCCGCTGTGATGGGGGCCGGACCCGGTGAGGACCGGATGATGAAGCGGCGCGCCGAGATGGTTCGCGAGATCAGGGCGGGCGTGACGCGCGAAGCGCCAAAAGCGGCGGACGAATATTTGAACCGATCGCTAACCGCCATCGGCGAGGTACCGCGCGAAGCGTTCGTACCCGAAAAACTGCGGAACTATGCCTATAATTTAATGCCCTTGCCGATCGGCTATGAGCAGACCGCCACCGACGCTTACGCCATTACAATCATGACGGCGGCGCTCCGCCTGCCCGAGCACGCCACCGTGCTCGATATCGGTACGGGTTCCGGTTATCAGGCCGCCATCCTCGCCCGCCTGTCGAGCAACGTATATTCGATCGAGATCGTAGAACCGCTTGCCATCAGTGCGCAGCAGCGCTTGGCGGCACTCGGATATAGCAACGTCCGCGTGCGTGCGGGTGATGGCTTTGAGGGCTGGCCGGAACACGCCCCCTTTGACGGCATAGTGGTCGCAGCTGGCGCGGCCAATCCGCCTCAGCCGCTCCTCGACCAGTTGAAGGTCGGGGGTCGCCTCGTGATGCCAATCGGACCGAATTGGGCGACAGAAGAACTACTCGTCATCACCAAGACCGGACCGCAGACCACAACAAGATGCTCGCTTGGATGGACGATGTTTGTGCCCCTGACCGGTAGGGGTGAGCGCGAGCGACAATCTCTAGGCCTGCTCGCCAAAACGCCGCTCTGCTTCGACGCTGCTGTTCTAGCGCCCACGTTCGTAAAACCCGAAATTGCCAAGAAGCTCAATGCGGCCGTGAGCACACCACGCTAGTTACCTTGATGACTTATGCATCATGGACGGGTTTCCGGCGCTGAGCCGACGTGTCTCGGCCGCCCGCTCTATCCACGTCCGGTTAGCCGCCGCGTCGCCTCGGTAGCGGTCTCGTTCGAAATGGGCGCGCTGCGGTGCCACCCCCCCCCTCGCCGATCGTCATTGCGTCCCCTTCCGCTCCTCAGGTTTGATGCTCACCGTGCATCGCTCCGGCTCGGCTGCCGCGTCGGTTCTTTGGCTGTCGTCCTCGTCCGTCACCTGTCCCCCTTACCGGCTCATGCCACGATCGCGGTCGCGGCCTTGTCCGACCGACTGCGCCAGCTCCTGCCCGATCGACCGGCTCCGCTCCATGCTCAACGCCAGCTCGGGCGCGTGCCGCTTCAAGGCGGATTCGAGCTGCGGGTCGCGGTGCAGCCCGCCCGCGATACTCTCCATGCGTTTGCCCAGCTTTTCCGCGCCCGCACGGTCGCCGGCGCGCTCCATGCTGGCCCGCGCTGCCTTCATGCCCTGCCACTGCTCCACGAAGCGCCCCGCACGCTTCTCCGGGTCGATACGGACCTGGCGCTCTACCTCCATCGCCTTGGCCGCCCCGCCCGTGTTCCCTTCGGCCGCGTCGCGCGCGAGCCGGGGGTCGCGCTCGATCGCGCTGGCGAGGTCGCGCGCGGCATGGGGCCGGATCGCGTCCAGCGCCTCGCCCGCCCGCCGCAACGCGCTCTCCTGGTGCGCCAACACTGGCAGCCCCTGCGCCCGCATCCGATCCATGTCGGCCGCTGCGCGGCCATAGCGCTCGATCGCGCGGGCCTGCGAGGGCGCCAGCGGCTCCCTCGACTGCGCTCGGGACAGGCTGGCCGCGCCGCGCTCCGGCAACGTCGTTTTCTCGGTCGCCGGCTTCGGCCGGAACCCCGCGAACATGCCGCGCGCCTTGTCGCGGACCTTCTCCGCCACTTGGCGCGCGAGTTCCGGGAACCGGATCTCGCGCCGATCGGCGAAGGCGCGGGCCTGGTCCTGCTCTGGCCGTGCATAGTCGCCGGCCATGTCCTTGCCCCGATCGCGCGATAGGGCGCGGACAAGCTGGCGCTGGTCGGCGAAGTCGTCGCGGCCATAGTGGAGCTGCACGTCGTCGCGATGCCGCGACAGGCCGACATAAGCGCTGTGCCGGTCCATGCCGGGGGTGGCGAGAATGTGGGCACTATCGACCGTCACGCCCTGCGCTTTGTGGAACGTGGCGGCGTAGCCGTGATCGACATGGGCATAGTCCTTCGCGTCGAACGCGACGCGCGCGCCACTGTCGAGCCGAACCTTCATGCCCTCGGCCGACACCTGCTCGATCGTGCCAAGCGTGCCGTTCTTCACCCCCAGCGACCGCTCGTTCCGCAGGAACATCAAGCGGTCGCCGCGCGCGAACGCGCGCGTCCCCCGGTCGGCGCTGAACGCCACGTCATCGCCAAGGTCGCCGGTCGCGCGAAGCCGGCCACGCGCCTCCTCGTTCAGCTCGCGAACCTCGGCGTTGGTGTGGGTGAGGATAACGCGGGATTTGCCCGGCTCGGCCTGGCGCGCACGATCCCAGCCGTCGACCAGCTCGCCCCGCGCCTGCTCGCGCGTGTCGGCCGCGTGGACCATGCCCTTGCCGTCATAAGCGTGGATCGCCTCGCCGGTGCGCCCCGTCGCCAGCGCGCGCGTCGCGCCCTGCTGCCAGTCCTCGCGCTGCCGCCTGATCTCGGTGATCTCGGCCGCGCCGTGGCGCTCGGTGACGCTGCGGAACGCCGCGCCCGCCTCGATCGCCTGCAATTGCTCGGGGTCGCCCACCATGACGACCTTGGCCCCTGCATCGCGGGCATGGGCGAGCACCCGCTCCATCTGACGCGAGCCGATCATGCCCGCCTCGTCCACGACCAGCACGTCGCGCGAGCCTAGCTGCTCGCGCCCCTGCCCCCATGCGTGTTCAAGGCTGGCGATGGTGCGCGAGCTGATGCCGGACCCGCCCTCAAGATTTTCCGCCGCGATGCCCGACAACGCCGCGCCGCGCACGGTGTAACCGGCGCGCTCCCATCCGTCGCGCGCCACCCCCAGCATGGCGGATTTGCCCGTCCCGGCGTAGCCGATCACGTTGGCGAGGTCGCTCGGCCCCGTTATATACTCCAGTGCGGCTCGCTGCTCCTCCCCGAGCACGAGTCCTTCACTCCCGGCAGTAGCGACAGCCCCCCTGATTGCCGCTGCCGGGAGACCATGTTCCTCCCGCCTCGCCAACTCGTCGCCGGCGCGCTCAAGCCGCGCCTCCACCGCGATCATGTCGCGGGACGTGAACCGCTCCTGGTCGCGCCCATCCTTGCCCAATGCGACCAACTCGGGGCTGGCGCGCACCGCCCCCATCACCTGGTCGAACTGCTCCTTGCCGTCGCTATGCCGGAACGCGAACGTCGCAAGATCGCGGGTGGTGAACGTCGCCTGCTGCCGCGTGATGGCGTCCAGCGCAATATCGGGATTGGCGATGATCTTATCGCCGTTCTCACGCGCAATGCGGGTGTGATCTTCGATCCGCTCCGCCTCAAGCCCCTGCTCCGGCCTGCGCGATGCGGCGGGGCCGATCTTGTGCTGCGGCTCCAGCTCGATCCCCTGCGCCTCATAGGAGCGATGGTCGATTCGCCCCTCAAGCCCCAGCTCGGCCATGCGCTCGTTAACGTGCGCGCTCCACGCCTCGCGCCAGTCCTTCAACAGCTCGGTCGAGTTCCAGTCGCGATTCTTCTGGCCGAACCCCTCCGGGCCCACGTCGCGCATCGCCAGCATGACATGCGCGTGCGGCTTCGGGGTGCCGTCCTTCGCCTTGTCCCAATGCACATTGAGGTCCGCGACCATCCCGCGATCAACAAACTGCGTCTTCACAAAATCCCGCGCCAGCGCGACGCCCTGCTTCTCGTTCATCTCACGGGGAATGGAAAACTCCACCTCGCGGGCAAGCTGCGCGTCCTTGCGCTTCTCGCCAGCCTCCACCTCGTTCCACAAGGTCGAGCGGTCGTTTAAACGCTCCGGCGCACCCTCCGGCAACATCACCTCGGAGTGGATCACGCCCGCCTTGTTGCTGAAATCATGATAGCGCCCGAGCCGGTCGTCGTGCAGCTCGGACGCGGAACGGTAAGCGGCGCTCGCGACGGCGCTCGATCCGTTCGCGCGGCTGACAACCTTGGCGGAGAAGTGGTAGATCGCCATGACGCTCTGCTTATTGCACTTCTGAGCGCACGTCGGCAACGACGTATAAGCGCGCACTCACAATCCGCTGCGCTCCTCGTGACTGACTTGGTGCCGCTTTCTGTCGTTCTGACTTTACCCGGATGCTCGGCGCGCTAAAATGCTGCTGGCCAATGCGCGGAAGGGTGGAGTCGATGCGGAAGGTGCGTGATTACGATGCCGAGCTAAAGGCGTTGGGTGATAAGGCCCGCTCCCTCAAGGCAAAGCGGGTCGAGCAGCTCGGTCAGCTCGTAGCTGCAACCGGGGCCGATGCACTCGATGCGGAGACGCTCGCGGGCGTGCTGCTCGATGCCATCGGGTCGGAAGATACTGCGACAAAGGAGGCATGGCGTGCGAAGGGCGCTGCCTTCTTTCAGCGGCGCGGGAAGAAAGGTGGCGGCGCTGCTGCAATCGACAGCTCGGGCGACGCGGCTGAACCGGGCGGCGACGCTGCGGGCGGAAGCGGCGCAACGGCGTAGCGATACGCGGGGCTGGGTCGTGCAACGTCGCGAACGAACGCGCCACCTGATCGAGCTGGGCGGCCTCGTCCAAAAGGCCGGCCTGGTCGAGTTGACCGACGACGATCGCGCCACCCTCTACGGCGCGTTGCTCGATCTCGCCGGACGCGCGCGCGGTGACGATGCCGGGGATGCCCTGGCGCTGTGGAAGCGGCGCGGCAAGCGGGCGTTCGATACGGAAAGCGAAACGGGAGAAAACGCCCCATGACGCAGCTCGATGTAGAAGCGATCCGCCGGCAGGTCCGCGCGCTCGATTTCGTGCGCGGCACGTCGGCCGAGGTCGCGATGTGGAACGACGACGACGCGGACTCGCGCGCCAACCTCGCGATCGAGGGCCTGACTCTTGAACCTGACGAGGTTGGGCTGTTCGATATGCTGCGCGACGAGGCGGTCCCCCCTCCCCTCGCCACGCAAATCGTCCTCAAGCTGCTCGGCCATCCCGACGCCGATCCGATGCTGGCGGTCGGCTAGATGGGCCTCGCGCGCGCCACCCGTAACCTTGCCCGCACCGCCCGCGCCAACCCGATGTGGGCGCTGCTCGGCGTGCTGCTCGCCCCCTTCCGGTTCGCCCGCCACCTCATCGTCGTGGTCCTGTTCGCGATGGTGCTGTTCGCCGCGCTGTTCCTCCTGCTGATGCTGGCGATCTGGTATTTCGAGCTCGACAAGAACGGCGCGCTCGCCCAACTCGCCTTTATCGGCATCGACCTTGCCGTGCCGCTGGTCATGGTCTGGATGTTCGTCCTGCCCCTGCTCCGCCGGTTCGACTATGCCGATTCCGGCGACACGCACGGCTCGGCCCGCTTCGCCACCGCCAGCGAGGCGAACGCCCTCAACGACGATCACGGGCTGCTGATCGGCCGCGACCTGAAGACGGGCAAGCCGATGCGCTATGCCGGTCCCGCGCATCTGCTGACGATCGCGCCCACCCGCACCGGCAAGGGCGTCGGCACGATCATCCCCAACCTGCTCGAATATCCGTTCGCGGCCGTCTGCATCGACCCCAAGGGCGAGAACGCCCGCATCGCCGCGCGCCAGCGCGGCAAGTTCGGCGCGGTTCATGTCCTCGATCCGTTCGGCGTCACCGGCCTCGTCTCGGCTGCGTTCAACCCGCTCTCGTCGATCGACCCGCACGGCCTCGATCTCGCCGACGATTGCATGACGCTCGCCGACGCCCTGGTCCACGACGCGCCCGGTGAAGCCGGCGAGGCGCATTGGAACGAGGAAGCCAAGGCGCTGATCGCGGGCATCCTGCTCCACGTCGTCACCACTGAACCGCCCGCCACCCGCACCCTGGAAACGCTGCGCGACCGGCTGACGCTCGCCCCTGCTGCATTGACGGCGCAGCTCGCGGCGATGCAGGCGCAAGGTGGCCTGGTCGCGCGCGCCGCCAACCGCCAGCTCGGCAAATCTGATCGCGAAGCCGCCGGCGTGCTGTCGGCCGCGCAGCGGCATACCCACTTCCTCGATTCCCCGCGCATGGCGGCGGTGCTGGGGCGCTCGGATTTCACGTTCGCCGGATTGAAGGATGCGCCGGCGACGGTGTTTCTCGTGCTGCCGCCCGATCGGCTCGCCAGCTATGCCCGCTGGCTGCGGCTGATGGTGGCGCAAGCCCTGACCGAGCTGGCGCGCGCGCCGGGCCGGCCGCCCTGGCCGGTGCTGTTCCTGCTCGACGAGTTCGCGGCGCTCGGCCGTCTCGAACCCGTCGAACGCGCGATGGGCCTCATGGCGGGCTACGGCGTCCAGCTCTGGCCGATCCTGCAGGACGTCCACCAGCTCCGCGCGCTCTACGGGCAGCGCGCCGGCACCTTCCTGTCGAACGCCGGCGTCCTCCAGGTGTTCGGGGTCAACGACCAGGACAGCGCCAAGCTCGTTTCCGATCTGGCGGGGCAGGAAACCGTCGTGTTCGAGACGATGAGCCGCGCGCTCGATGCGGAGCAAACCGGGATTTCCTACGGACAGCAGCATGTCGGCCGCCCGCTCCTCACTCCCGATGAGGTCCGCACCCTCAAGCCCGATCGCCAGCTCCTGTTCCTCGCCGGGCAGCGGCCGATCATCGCCGCCAAGCTGCGCTACTATGCCGATCGCGAGTTCGCCGGGCGGTTCGATCCGGCCTGAACATCGCTGCGGTTCGTTTGGCTGCAAACCAACGGGCCGATTTAAGCCCCGCTGGTGACATCTGACGTGATCGGCACCCCGAACCACTCGAAAGCCCCTCCCCTGCCCTCACGGCGCGCCTGACGGCTGTTGTGGAGCGATTCCGTCCCACCCTGCCCGACTCTCTTCCCGCCTAGCCTGCGGCGCCTGCGCCGCTCTTGTGACGCCGAAGGCGGCACGAAACGAAAGCGCATCGGCCATTAGGCCGATTCCATTGAACCTTCTCTCATGGCCGTTGGGAGAGGTGGCGCTTTCTTCTCTTTGGAGTTGCAGCGATTATGTGGCCCGAAGTTATCCACAGGCCGCCTAGTGTTAATATATGGGTTTAGAGTTGTGTTACGGGATTTCGGCGGATTTATAAGCACTTGAATATAAACGGTTCTTATGAGGAAATCTGCCTTGCGGTGAATCCACTATGACGAAAAACCGAATCCAGAGTGACGATAAGGCGAATCCACTCTGACGATAGGCCAGCCCCCTTCAGGCGTAATCGAAATGACGATAGCGTGGCGGTGAATCTGAAATGACGATAATCCGCTTGCGTATGTGAAATGACGATAGTAGCTCTGCGTTAGTGAAATGACGATAGACCCCGCCCCTTCCCTGTTTGACGCCGCGCCGACCGTGGAGGGCGACGATCGCACGCCGCTGCTGCCGGTGCGGCACCCCAACCAGGACTTGTTCATCTGCGACGTGCTGGACGCGATCCCGAAGGATGACATGGCCTCGATGGAGCACCCGGTCTTTTCGCTTTCGACCAAGCCCGACAACCGGATGCGGCGCTACGAGCATAACGGCAACGTCATCGAGATCATCCCTTCGGGCAAGGGCCTGGCGACAATCCACGACAAGGACATATTGATCTACTGCATTTCGCAGCTCGTCGCGAAATTGAACCGGGGCGAATCCCCAAGCCGCACCGTCCGCCTGCAAGCCTATGACATGCTGGTCGCCACCAACCGCCAGACCAGTGGCGAAGGTTATCGGCTGATGACCGACGCCCTCACCCGCTTGCGAGGAACGACCGTGCGGACCAACATTCAGACCGGCGGTGTCGAGGAAACACGGATTTTCGGCTTGATCGAGGAAGCGAAGATCACCCGCAAGACGTTCGACGGCCGAATGCTCGATCTTGAAATCACCCTGTCGGAATGGGTTTACCGCTCCGTCATCAGCAAGAATGTCCTGACCCTCCATCGGGACTATTTCCGGCTCCGCAAGCCGTTCGAGCGGCGCATGTATGAGCTGGCCCGCAAGCATTGCGGCGTGAAGGACGAATGGAAGATCGGGCTAGAACTGCTACAGAAGAAATGCGGCTCGAACAGCCCGCTCCGCGTGTTCCGGGCCTTGGTCAAGAAGGTCTGCGAGCATGACGCGGACCACGGCCATTTCCCCGACTATGCCGTGACGATGGACGATGATGTCATTCTGTTTCGCAACCGTTCCGGTCTTAAAGCGAAGCCCGATCCTGTCAGCCTCGCCAACGATGCGCCTTATATCGACCCTGAAACCATGCACGACGCCAAGACCGCCGCGCCGGGATACGACATTTACGCGCTCTATGGCGAATGGGTGTCGTGGTGGCACGACATGGGCAAGCCCGAACTGAAAAGCCCTGGCGGGGCCTTCATCGGCTTTTGCAAGAAACGGCACGAACGCAAACCGATGCGCTGACCCTGCCCATTAGAGCAAGCAATCATGTTCGCATGCTGTCATGTTTGCATGTGGGCATTATCACTTGCCAACAGGGCTTTCTCCCATCTTGCGCAGCCAGTCGTTGAACGCCTCGGCCATTGCATCCTGCAAGCTCATGCCGTGCCTGCGGGCGGTCATGTGCATGGCGAACGACATATCCGGGCTGAAATAGCCCGTCATCGCCTTCTTGCCTTGGCGGCTCGGCGCAACCGGGCTGCTGCCGGTCGCCGTGCCGGTGCCGCCGACGATCGGCGCGGACGTCCTCCCCTCCGGCTCGACCGTCGCCGGCGACGGCGCGGGATCGCGATCCCGCAATGCAAGCAATGATCCTTTCCGGCTCATGCGCTGGCCCTCCGCTTCTTAGATGCTGGCATGCTTACATGCTTACATGCCCACTTATAAAGCTGGCGCACCTCCTCGGACGCCTTACCGTTCGGCTCGATCTCCATCACAGTTTTTCCTTCGGTCGCCGCATGGCGGAACGCGGCGCGATCCGCGACATGCAGCGGGCAGGCGTCCAGCCCATAGCCCTGCACGAGCTGCGCTGCCTCGTCATACATGCGCGGCGCGGTAGGGCTTCCTGCCGTGAAGATCACGAAAGCGGGCTTGCCGCGCATCTTCATAAGGCTGGCGGTCGTCTTGATCGCCGCCAGGTCGAACGCGCTAGGCCGACAGGGGATCAGCACCAAGTCGGCCGCCTCGACGGCGGCGGTAGCGGCGCTGTCGGCATGGGGCGGGGTGTCGATCACGATGAACGCCGCGCCCTGTGCCGTCGCCTGCTCGATCTTGGCGGCGAGGCGAGGGGGCGCGCTGTCGATCACGACCGGGGGCGCGTCCTGCCGCCATGCTGCCCATTGGCTCGCCGTCGCCTGCGGGTCGAGGTCGATCACCAGCGCGGTATGACCGGAATCCTCGGCGGCGGCGGCCAGATGCAGGGCGAGGGTGGTCTTGCCCGCGCCTCCCTTCTGGCTGATGATAGCGATTGTTGGCATGTGAATATCCTTACATGACCGCATGTTTGCATGCGGGCATAGCGCATCCCCTGCCCGAATGAAAGGGCGGGCGATTCGCTTAACCCGTCTCGCCGCCGTCCTCCCGCACGCGATATTGCCCCCGCCATGTGGATCGTCACCGGATGGCCAAGACCGCTGGTGGGCTTGGGGAGCGCAGCGAGTAGACCACGGTGCCGCGCAGCGGCAGGAATAAGAGGGAGAACTTGCGCTCCTGTCTCGATTCTGATACATCATGTGCGATGGAGCCTGCATCCTCGAAGCCGATTCATTTCCTGGGCGACAGTCGCGAGGCTCTACGGGATTTCCCCGACGATGCCCGCTACAGCGCGGGTACTGAACTTCGGGCGGTCCAAACGGGACTCGATCCTTCGGATTGGAAGCCCATCAAGACAGTGGGGGCGGGCGTAAGGGAGATAAGAATTAGGGAGGCATCAGGCGCGTTTCGAGTGATCTATTTGGCGACTTTGCCGGATCGGGTGCTTGTGCTTCATGCGTTTCAGAAAAAGACGCAACAGACGCCGCAAAAGGACATCGATCTAGCCGCGAAACGGCTGAAAACTTGGAAGGCCGAACAATGAACGCCGAAACCATGAATGTCGAAGTCTTCGATAGCGTTTTTGACGCGCTCGCCGACACTCCGGCGGAAGCGGCCAACCTGACGGCGCGCGCGGACCTGTTGCTGAGCATCCGCGAGCGGGTGGAGTCATGGAACGTGCCGCAGGAACAAGCTGCCAAGCGGCTCGGCCTGACCCGGCCACGCCTCAATGATCTTTTGCGCGGAAAGCTCGACAAATTCTCGCTGGATGCGCTGGTCAACGTCGCGACGGCGGCGGGCTTCAAGCTGCATATCCAGCTCGAAGAGGCTGCTTGAGCGAGGCAGCGGGGTAGGCGACCATGACAGGGGCTAATCGAGACCGCGAAGTCTTTTATCAGCCGATCGAGCCGGCCGAAATCAGGCGTCTGCGCCAAGATAGCGGTTTGAGCCAAGCCGGGTTCGCTTGCTGGCTCTTGACCACTAAGCGCACCGTCCAGCGCTGGGAGGCTGGCACGATGCGGCCGATCGGCCCCTCGCTTGCGTTGCTGACGCTAGTCAAACGGCGCGGCATCGGGATTCTCGCCTAGATCAGCACCCGCTCTACCTCGTCGAGCGTCACGTCGTCGGGCCGGCGATCATAGAGCTGGGTGGTGCGGGTGGACGCATGGTTCGCCATCGTCGCGGCGCGCTCCAGCGTCCCGCCGTTTTTCAGATAGGCGGTGATCCCGGTGGCGCGGAACGAGTGGTTGCCGATCGCCGTCGCGATCTCGGCCGCGACTGCGCGCCGACGCACCATCTGGAACGCGCTGGCCTGGGGCAGGGGGGTGTCGCTCAGTTGCCTAGTGCCGCGCCGGATCGTGCGGAACAGCGGCCCCTTGCGATCGTCGCGCAAGCCGCACCCGTCAATATAGGCGGTGAGATACTCCTCAAGATTATGGTGACACGGCATTTCGTGGCGCTTGCCGCCCTTCTCATGCAGTCGGACCCACAACCGCCGGTTCTGCACGAACACGTCCTCGACACGGCAAGCCAGCGCCGCGCCGATCCGCGCGAACGAGTAGACCATCAATCCGATCAGCGCCCGATCGCGCAACCCCGCCGGGGTCGTCACGTCGATCGCGTCGAGCAGCCGGCGCGCCTCGTCGGGCGCGAGAACCGGGGTCTTGCCGCGCCGGACGCTATGCGCCGGCCCGCGCACCGACGCGGCCGGATTCGTAGGGATGACCTGGCCCGTTACCAGCCAATCGAACAGGTGCCGCACGCCGGCGAGCCGCTGCTTGACGGTCGGCGCGCTCACTTCGCGCCCCAGCGCCTCGATCCAAGCCGCGACGTGGAGCGGCTGCACCGCCGCGATCGACACAACCCCGCGCGCGTCGCACCACGCCAGGAACTCACCGGCCGCCCGCGCATAGGCGCGGCGTGTATGCGCGTTGCGGATGGTGACGGCGAAGAACTCAAGGAAGCGGCGCTGCGCGCGATCGTCGGCCGACGCGACCAACGCTGGCAGCGCGAACGCCGGGGAGGGGAGGGGAACGAGCTGGTTCATCGGCGCTCGATCTCGGCCGTTAGCTCCTCCCGTCCCCTTTGGAGTAGGTTGAGCACGAAGCTGTAGTCGGCTGCGGGCGTCTGCTGGATATTCGCATTCACCTCTCTTTCGACCTTCCCAATGTGGGCGAGGTGTCGTTGCAGCTCGGGCAACGATTGTTCATTCAACGGCTTCATTCGCGTGCTCCATACATCCGATAAAGGACATTATCATATGTAGAGGGGCGTGTGAATCCCGCTGGGCCGCAGGCCAAGTCCCAAGGGTTGGGTGGGTGGGACAAGAACGCGGACGCTCGATCGAGCGTCCCCAATCACGCCTGCCTTGCTACGCGCCAAACATATCCTCTATGCTGGATATATGGAAAACGAGTCGGCTATACCCGCATTAGGTGCTTTGGCCCAAGCCACGCGCCTAGACGTGTTCCGCCTGCTGGTCCGACATGAACCGGACGGCCTCGCGGCTGGCGAGATAGCCCGCCAACTCGACGTGCCGCAAAACACCATGTCGGCGCACCTGGGCATTCTCGCGCGCGCCGGCTTGGTCCGCTCCGAACGGTATAGCCGCTCGATCATCTACCGGGCGGACCTCGATGCGCTGCGCGCCCTCATGCTGTTCCTGGTGAAGGACTGCTGCGAGGGCCGCGCCGAGCTGTGCCACCCCCTTGCCGACGAGCTGCTGGCCTGTCGGGCAGCCTGAAAGGATCACGTCATGGCTGATCGCACGTTCAACGTCCTATTCCTCTGCACGGGCAACTCCGCCCGCTCGATCCTCGCCGAAAGCGCGCTTGCCAAGCGGGGAGGGCGGTTCCGCGCTTTCTCTGCCGGGAGCTTCCCCAAGGGGGCGGTCAACCCCGACGCGCTCGCCCTGCTCGCTGACTGCAACTATCCGGTCGAGGGTCTGCGCTCGAAAAGCTGGGATGAGTTCGCAGCGCCTGGCGCGCCGGTCATGGATTTCGTGTTCACCGTTTGCGACGATGCCGCTGGCGAAGTCTGCCCGGTGTGGCCGGGGCATCCGGTCACGGGGCATTGGGGGATCGAAGACCCGTCCTCGATCAAGGGAAGCGACATGGAGCGCCGGCGCGCCTTCGTCATGGCGCTGCGCTATCTCGAAAACCGCATCGACCTGTTCACGTCGCTGCCGATCGACAAACTCGAATCCTCTGCCCTTACCGCCAAGGTGCGCGAGATTGGGCAGGGCGAAGGCGCGTCCTCGCCGCGGTCGGACGTGGCTTGATGGCGACCGATATCATTATCTACCACAACCCCGCGTGCGGCACGTCGCGCAACGTCCTAGGGCTGATCCGCAATGCCGGGATCGAGCCGCACGTCATTGAATATCTGAAAACCCCGCCCTCGCGCGCGCTGCTGGTCGAGCTGATCGACCGCGCCGGAATCACCCCGCGCGAGCTGCTGCGCGAAAAGGGAACGCCCTTTGTCGAGCTGGGGCTGGGCGACGCCTCGCTCTCCGACGATGCGCTAGTGGACGCGATGATGGCGCATCCGGTCCTCATCAACCGGCCGCTGGTCGTGTCGCCGATCGGCGTGAGGCTCTGTCGTCCCTCGGAAGCGGTGCTCGATCTGCTCCCCGCGCCTCAGCTCGGGGCCTTCGCCAAGGAAGATGGCGAGCGGGTTGTCGATGAACGCGGCGCGCACGTCGCCGCAAACGCCAAGGAATAATCTCATGTCCACGATCGCGCCCGTCGCCGGCCCCGCGCCGGCACGCCCCGGCATCGGCACCTTTGAACGCTATCTCACGATCTGGGTGGCGCTGTGCATCGTCGCCGGCATCGCCCTGGGGCATCTCCTGCCCGGCCTGTTCGCGTCGATCGCCACGGCGGAAGTCGCGCGGGTCAACCTGGTCGTCGCCGTCCTGATCTGGCTGATGATTATTCCGATGCTGCTCAAGATCGACTTCGGCTCGCTCGGCTCCGTTCGCCAACATTGGAAAGGGGTCGGCGTGACCCTGTTCATCAACTGGGCGGTCAAGCCGTTCTCGATGGCGGCGCTGGGCACCTTCTTCATCGGCTACCTGTTCGCGCCGTTGCTCCCGGCGGGAGAGGGACCGTCCTACATCGCCGGGCTGATCCTGCTCGCCGCTGCGCCCTGCACGGCGATGGTGTTCGTGTGGTCGAACCTCTGCGAGGGGGAGCCGACCTATACCCTCTCCCAAGTCGCCCTGAACGACGTGCTGATGGTGTTCCTGTTCGCGCCGCTGGTCGCGCTGCTGCTCGGCGTCGCCTCGGTCACGGTGCCGTGGGATACGCTGCTGCTGTCGGTCGTGCTCTACATCGTCGTGCCGGTGATCGTCGCCCAAGTGATCCGGCGCGGCGTGCTGGCGAGCGGGGGCAAGCCCGCGCTCGATCGGCTGCTCGCCCGCCTCGGGCCGGTGTCGCTGGTCGCGCTGCTGGCGACGCTGGTGCTGTTGTTCGGATTCCAGGGCGAACAAATCATCGCACAACCGCTGGTGATCGCGCTCCTCGCCGTGCCGATCCTCATCCAAGTCTATCTCAACGCCGGCCTCGCCTATTGGCTCTCGCGCCGGTTCGGGGTCGCCTGGTGCGTCGCCGCCCCGGCCGCGCTGATCGGCGCATCCAACTTTTTCGAGCTGGCGGTCGCCGCGGCGATATCGCTGTTCGGATTGAAGTCCGGCGCGGCGCTAGCGACGGTCGTGGGCGTGCTGGTCGAAGTGCCGGTGATGCTCTCGGTTGTGTCGATCGTGAAGCGGTCGCGGGGCTGGTATGAGCGCGGCGCGACCGCCTGATGCCGCTTCGCCAGCTCCTCGATGCCGACAACCTGCCTGCGCTCGATCGCCGCTATGCGCTCGATCGGCCCGCCCTTGGCCTCGGCGCGGGCGATCCGCCGCCGCGTATCCTGCTGCTCTACGGGAGCCTGCGCGAACGGTCGTTTTCGCGGCTGTGTGTCGAGGAAGCGGCGCGCCTGCTGCAATTCTTCGGGTGTGAAACGCGCATCTATGACCCTTCGGCGCTGCCGCTGCCCGATCAGGTCGCCGGCGACGATCACCCGGCCGTCCACGAGCTGCGCGAACTGTCGATGTGGTCCGAAGGGCATGTGTGGTGCTCGCCCGAGCGTCACGGGCAAGTCACCGGCATTATGAAAACGCAGATTGACCATCTGCCGCTTAACATGGGTGGGATGCGACCGACCCAGGGCCGCACGCTCGCCGTCATGCAGGTGTCGGCCGGGTCGCAGTCGTTCAACAGCGTCAACACGCTGCGCGTCCTCGGCCGCTGGATGCGGATGTTCACCATCCCGAACCAATCGAGCGTCGCCAAGGCGTTCAACGAGTTCGATGAAGCGGGCCGCATGAAGCCGTCCAGCTATTACGACCGGATCGCGGACGTGATGGAGGAGTTGGTGCGGTTTACGGTGCTGCTTCGACCCCATGCTGCGCAGCTCGTCGATCGCTATTCGGAACGGAAGGAAGCCGGAGTGCAGATCGACCCGGCGACCGATCTGTCGGGCATCCCCACGGCTTCGAGGTAGCGTGATTGTGAACCGGGGCTCTGCGCCTCTCAACGGCGCTGAACAGCAGCGCCGCCCACCCCAGTCTCATCCGAACGGTTGTGACCTCCCGCGAACGGCCGTTCGCGGGCCGAAGCTGGTGTAGCCAATAGACGTAAGCTTGCCTTGTCCATCCTGCCCGGACTGACGTTAATTAACGATCCCTCAATTATGAAGGCGAATATTCACTTCGACTCTCTAGTCTAAGGTGAGATCAGCCATACCCAGTAACAGCAAGCAGTCCTGATTAAGCTGGCGGCGGCTGCACCTTGGATGGCCGGTGATGATGGTCTACCAGTATTTAGAAATCGCACGGAACTGAGCGACCGCGTGCTGAGTGCCTTCGCCTTCCTCGGCGTGGACAAGGCAATGGTCGATATGGTCGTTGATGAGTGCCCGCTTGGCGCTCGCGACAGCGTTCTCGACCGCCTGAAGCTGTTGCGCGACGTCGACGCAGGGGCGCTCCTCCTCGATCATCCCGACGATACTGCGCAGATGGCCGGCGGCCCGATTCAGGCGTTTGATGATAGCCGGGTGACTGGTGTGAGCATTGTGAGCCATGCCCCTATGTAAGGTCTGTCGGCCGGTGCTGTCGAGCATCCCCCATAGGGGATAGACACTATCCCCCTGGGGGGATAGTGGGCGCTATGCTCAGCGTTCTCGCCAATCGGACATACCGCCACCTCTTCCTAGCGCAGGTTATCGCGCTGATCGGAACAGGTCTCGCGACCGTGGCGCTCGGCCTGCTCGCTTACGACATCGCGGGCGGCAACGCCGGCGCGGTGCTGGGCACCGCACTCGCCATTAAGATGGTCGCCTATATCGGCGTTGCGCCGATCGCCGGCGCCTTCGCCAATCGCGTGCCGCGCCGTGCGCTGCTGGTCGGCATGGACGTGATCCGCGCCGCAGTCGCGCTCTGCCTGCCGTTCGTGAATCAGGTCTGGGAGGTCTATGTCCTGATCTTCGTGCTGCAATCGGCATCGGCCGCGTTCACGCCGACCTTTCAGGCGACGATCCCGGACGTGCTGCCAGAGGAACGCGACTATACCCGCGCTTTGTCCCTTTCGCGGCTCGCCTATGACATGGAGAGCCTCACGAGCCCCATTCTCGCTGCCGGGCTGCTCACGGTGATGAGCTATCACTGGCTCTTCTCGGGCACCGCGATCGGCTTCGTCTCATCGGCATTGCTGGTGGTTTCAACCGTTCTGCCCCGCCCGGCACCTGTCGAGGCGGAGGGCGGCATCTACGACAAGACGACGCGGGGCACGCGCATCTATCTCGCGACGCCGCGACTGCGCGGCCTCCTCGCGCTGACGCTGACCGCGGCAGCGGCGAGCGCGATGGTCATCGTCAACACCGTCGTCATCGTGCGGGGGTTAGGGCTGACGCAGCGCGATGTCGCGCTGACGCTCGCGGCGTTCGGGGGTGGGTCGATCACCGCCGCGCTTACCTTGCCACGCATCCTCGATCGCGTCGCGGATCGGACGGTCATGTTGATCGCCGCGGCCGTGCTGACCTTGGCGCTTGCAGCGCTCGCTGGGATCACCGCGACGATGGCGCCGGGGACGACCTATTGGCACGTCCTGCTCGGTGGCTGGCTCGTCATGGGGGTCGCCTATTCGGCGAGCGTGACGCCTTCGGGCCGCTTGCTCAAGCGATCGGCGAACGCGGAGGACCGCCCGACCTTGTTCGCAGCGCAATTCGCCCTCAGTCACGTGTGCTGGCTGCTTTGCTATCCGTTGGTTGGGCAACTCGGCGCCCGCTTCGGCATGACGGCCGCATTCGGCGCGATGGCGGCACTCGCGGCGATCGGAACGGTCGCCGCGCTCTGGCTGTGGCCATCGAACGATCCCGATGTGGTTGCGCACGAACATGGCGATCTCGATGCTGACGATCCGCATCGGCGCGTCCATGCGCAGGGCGACCATTCCTATGTGATCGACCGGCGGCATCCGAAATGGCCGGGCGCGTGACGGCCTTGTCGCTCACCGGTCCGGACCGTAGGGTATCGAGCGTGATCGTTCACCATCCCTGTTCCACGCTGCTCGGCGCCTTGTTGGCGCTTGTGGCGATGTTCGGGCTGAGCGCGCTGTCGGGTTGGCATAGCGCATCCATCCATGACCATGCCCCCGTTCAGACGTCATCGGCCGAGGATTCGCACGAAAAGTCCGGTGAAAGCGATTCCGATGGCCCCGTCCATGTCCTGGCACATGCGACCGGCCAGTGGCTCGCAGCAGCGGGGCAGCTGCTGATGCCCGATTTCGTGCTGTTGAGGCAGTTGATCTGGACGACTGTCCTGCCAGTTTCGCAAAGCGGTCTCGACCCGTCCAAGCTATTGAGACCTCCGAAAGGCTGACCCGAGCTGGCGCGCGAGCGTCGCAGGTTCACCCCCCGGAGGATTATAGGAATGAACGGCAAACATGGCCGTCAGCGCACGCTTGCGCTGATCGGCACGCTCGCGGCGCTGCTGCCCGCGGGCACGGCGTGGTCGCAGACCGCGCCCCCTTTCGCACAACTTCTGCGCCAAGCGCGCGATACACCTCGGGTCACGGCGCTCGATGCAGATGTCGCGCGCGCTGAGGGCTTAGCCCTCCAAGCGCGCGCGCGTCCGAACCCTTCGCTCAGTGTCGATGCCGAGAACTTCATCGGCGACCGCTCCCGGAACGCGACCGACCAGCAACAGACGACATTCCAGATCGATCAGCCGCTCGAACTCGGCGGCAAGCGATCGGCACGGATCGCAGCCGGGGAGGCCGGCATCGTTGCCGCACAGGCGCGCGGACTTGACGGACGCCTTGCCTATGCGACCGAGCTGGCGCGCGCCTATGCCGGTGCCGAGATCGCCGAACGTCGGATCGGTGTCGCGCAAAGCCAGGTTGACGAGGCCGGCGAGGACTTGGCGGTCGCACGCGCTCTCGTCGGCGCGGGAAAAGAAGCCCGGCTGCGACAGCTCCAGGCCGAAACCGAACTCAACACGATCCAGGCCGAGCTGGAGACGGCCCGCGCGCAGCAAACCGTCGCGCTGGCGCGCCTGTCGGCGCTGGCGGGCGTCCCGACGTCGTTCACCGGCATCTCGGAATCGCTCCTCGATCGGTTGAAGGCGAAGCCCGTGATCGGGCCGATCGATCCGATGCAGGCGACAACTGTGCGCGTGGCGGAAGCCGAGCGCGAAGCCGCGGCGCGGGCGGTGACGGTGCAACAGCGCCTCGCCATTCCCAACGTCACCGCGCAAGTCGGCGTGCGCCAGCTCCGGGTAGCGAGCGGCCCGGCAATCGTCGCCGGTATTGCCGTCCCGCTACCCTTCTTCGACCGTAATCGGGGCAACGTCGCTGCGGCGCGCGCCGATCTGCAAGGTGCCGAAGCGCGGGCGGCTACGGCGCGGCTCGATGCCGAAACCGGCGTGCGCGCCGGGCTGGCGCTCGTCGAGGCGGCTGACCAGCGCGCCGCGGCAGCCGAACGGACGCTGGCGACCGCCAATGAGGGCTATCGGCTCGCGCGCCTCGCCTATGAGGCGGGCAAGTCGCCACTGATCGAACTTATCGCAGCGCGGCGCAGCCTTGGCCTGGCACGGGGCACGCTCCTCGATGCCGAAGCCGGCCGCCTCGACGCTCGCGCCAATCTGGCCCGCCTACAGGGCCTCACCATCACCGGAGAACCGGTTCAATGACCGATAAAAATCGTCTTTATGCCGGCGCAGCCGTGGGCCTCGTCGCCGCTGCCGCACTCGGCTTCGGTGTCGCGCGCGTCACCCAGGCTCCGCCACCCGCTCCGGTTGCTACGGCCGATACGGCAGCGAAAACCAAGCCCAACACGATCGTGGCGATGCCACCTCAAGCGGTTGCCGCTTCCGGAATTACGGTTGCTCCTGCCGCGGCCGGGGAGCTGGATGCGGCGGTCCTCGCATCGGCAACGGTCGATGCTGCGCCTGATGCGGAAGCGGTGCTGACGGCCCGCGCACCTGGCACGGTGACGCGCATTTTCGTGCGGATCGGCGATCCCGTTCGCGCCGGGCAGACGCTCGCACTGGTCGAAAGCCGCGACGCCTCGCAGATCGCGGCCGATCGCGCAGCAGCAGCGGCGCGGGTCACGCTGGCGAGCCGCCAGCTCGCGCGCGAACGCACGCTTCTGGGTCAAGGTGTGAGCCCACGGGCCGACTATGAAACCGCACAGGCGAATCTCGCGGTCGCTCAGGCCGACGCGCAGCGTGCGAGCGCCGCGGCGGGGGCAGCGGGCGTGATCGGCGACGGGCGCTCGGTCGCGGTCGTCAGTCCGGTATCGGGACGCTTAACGAGCGCAAGCGCTGCGCTCGGCCAGTTCGTCGCGGCCGAGGCTGAGTTGTTCCGCATC
>Ga0308008_1000088_pt1 | contig 48848 bp, 42 predicted proteins | sample Neamet125_FD_203140 | JGI IMG/M metagenome (GOLD analysis project Ga0308008, IMG submission 203140) | Marine microbial communities from water near the shore, Antarctic Ocean - #125 | ecosystem: Environmental > Aquatic > Marine > Unclassified | place: Southern Ocean | collected 2014-07-24
ATCAGTGATACTTACTGCTCTATAAGGTTGCTTGAAATTTTCGGGAAACTTAAATCCAAGCATGGAACCTAAACCTATGGCCATGTCTGAATATCCGGAGAAATCGAAATAGATTTGGAAGGAATATGCAAGGATTGATATTAATGCTTGGGGACCGGACCATAATGTGAGGTCGCCAGATAAATTGATTTGGTCTAAAGGGAAAATAGTCGCAAGTGTATTTGCAATGAGGACTTTCTTCGCTAGCCCTAATGAAAACCTGTAAAATCCATTCAGGAAATCTTCATTCAAAACCACCCTGCTTCTCAGCTCCTTCTCAACTTCAGTGAACCTCACGATAGGGCCAGCTATCATTTGAGGGAAACTAAGTATGTACACTAAGTATTCACTTAATTTATCGAGAGGCTTAACCGTTTTACGGTGCACATCTAATGTATATGACAGGGACTGGAAAGAGAAAAATGAAATACCTATAGGCAAAGCTATATTCGTCCATGATGCACTAAGCTGCTCAATCCCTAAACTATCTACAATGAAGTTTGCATACTTGAAGTAAACCAGTACACCTACATTTATTAGTATCGACAATACTACCGCCCTCCTTCTTTTAACTCCTTCATAAGATGAAAGTTTTTGAACTAAATAGAAGTTCACGAAGCAACTAGTGAGTAAAATCGGTAAAAAATGGAAAGCCCCCCAAGCATAGAATATTACAGAGGCTATAAGAAGAATAAGATTTTGGAACCTTAATCCACCCAGTCTATAAAGTATCAAGAAGACTGGCAAGAAATACAGTAAGAAGGTAATACTAGAAAAAACCATCTTATCTAACTATGCTAATTTTCATCATAATGGCAAATATCATTAATTCAAGATATATAGTGGGGGATTTAAAAGAAAATCCCGAAATTAGCCGAGTTAATTATCAAGTAATGGATCCTAACGCAGGCAAGAAAAAACTTATGAATCGTCTCTCACGAGAGGATGCAATTAAAGCTCTTCAATCTGAGACTTTTAACCGTACCACTACGTCGTTTTACCGGTATGTAGATATTTCAGATCCTGTAGCACTGAGGAACGAATTATTTGAGGAGTGGGCTGATTTGGGGGTTTTCGGGAGGGTGTATCTGGCTCAAGAGGGTGTTAACGCACAGATTTCTGTACCCGAACACAACTGGGACGTCTTCATCAGCGTGGTGCACTCTCATGAGGAGTTTCGCGATATGCATCAGAAGATAGCTATCGAGGATGATGGTAAGTCATTTTTCAAATTGATTATTAAGACTAAAGACCAAATCGTAGCCGATGGTCTCGCCTATGGAGATTATGACATAACTAACGTGGGAAATCATCTAGATGCAGAGCAGTGGAATGCAGCTTTAGATGAGGGTGCAATAGTTGTGGATATGAGGAATCATTACGAGAGTGAGATCGGGAGGTTTGAGGGAGCTATTTGTCCTCAATCCGAGACATTTAAAGAAGAATTACCGGAGGTGCTGGACGACCTAAAAGGGAAGGAGGAGAATAAGATATTGCTATATTGTACTGGAGGAATTAGGTGTGAGAAAACCTCCGCTTACCTTAAACATCATGGGTTTAACGATGTGAATCAGCTGAATGGAGGGATTATCGATTATGCTAGACAATTAGAGAAGAACCAGGACATCGACAATAAATTCGTGGGTAAGAATTTCGTGTTCGACGAAAGGCTAGGCGAGCGTATTTCAGATGAAATCATTTCGAATTGTCATCAGTGCGGAGAGTCCTCAGATGAGCACGTTAATTGCGGTAATAAAACCTGCAATCTGTTGTTTATTCAATGTGAAAAATGCCAGGATAAAAATTCAGCATGCTGCTCTCCAGAATGTATTGAATTTTCACAATTATCCGACTCTGAACAGGTAGCCAGACGTAAAGGACAGAAAAACGACTCTAGATTTCACAATCATAAAAAAGTGGATCTCTCTAAGGGCTTCAAATAACTAGCTTAAATTCCGTATTTTGCGGTATTGAAACCACCTGAAGAAGAATGAAAGTCCTAACACCATTTATTCGTTACGTTTTTGTGTTCTGTATGATAGCAATGAACTCAACGTTTATGATCGCTTCTGACACAGAACTACTAGTCCTCCCCTCTTTTACTTTAGATGTTGATGAGGGACCAGAAAGCGCAGGCTTTACTGTGCACTGTACTAACACTTCTCTGAATATTGATGAAACTTGTGGCACTACCGTAGTTTACGATTGGTCATTAAATAATGGTGTACAGGGAGTCGATTGGATATTCGTTGAAGGCACATCATCTACTACAACAGATCTGGCTATTGAATTCATTAATCAAGGTTGCTATTTGATTACGTTAAATGCAACAGACTGCAACAACAGCTCAGACTCTGCACCACAAGAGATAACCGTCGCTGGTGCACCCGAGATTTTCGTTAACGACTTCACTTCTACGTCTACATGCTCCAATGGGTTGGCAGAAGCACTTTGGCAAATGGCTTCGAATAATAATAACACTATAAATTTCGAGATTTTTATTGATGGAGTCCCCTTGTTTTCCAACACATACAATGGACTCTCATTCTGCACTACCCCAGGCCAAATCCTCTTCGCCGATGTAATCTCAGCGGGATTTTTATCTGCTGGATGGCATCAGTTGCTATTTGTAGCTTCTGGTGATGTGTACACAACCCCGACTACTCTTTTTATAGACTTCGAAGTGTTTGAAGCACCTGTGCTAAGTTTGAATTCTGATGAATTAATCTTCTGTGAGAGCTCGGAGGCTTTAATACAAGCGAACATAAACTTCGGTTTAGCGCCTTACGTTGTGGACTGGTCAATAGGTGGCCTTTCACAATTAACAGAAACAGTAACCGGCACTAGCACACAATTCAGCTTCGATCTTTCTGGACTATCATCACCTGACAACTACATACTGGTGAGTTTGATAGACTCGAATGGATGTACCTCTTTTGAGACTATATACATTGAGGTTTATCCAGATGTGGAATTCAACTTAGCAACTATCGCGGTATGTGATGGCACTGAAGCTGAGTTTACAGCAACGGGTAATGCTACATTTTACGAATGGGATGAGAGCATATTTACATTACCCACTAATCCTGTGCCCACTTCAGATGGTATAGACATACAGTCCGCAACAATAGTTAACGGTACACCTATCTCAGTTGTAGGGTATATCTTTTATCCGGACGCTTTCAACGGAGGGTTTTTTGCATGCACATCTACTCAGACTGTAGATGCTATAGTGTTTGCCAACCCCAATGTAACTCTACACCCAGCTAACAACTATACCTACTGCGCTAATGAAAACCCACAAATTTTCGTAGGCGGGGCCGATGACTACTCATTCTCTCCTGCAGCAGAATCTCAATCTGGGCCTAACATAACTTTCCCTTCTAACATACCTGTACCTGCTATTATCACAATGACAGGAACTAATGACTACGGAAGCATTACGTGTTCGAGCACTCTTCAATTTGAGTTTGAAATCCTAGCGTCACCAGATGTACAGCTTGCTGTAGATGGTGCAGTGATGTGTGGTAATGACGATGCATTCATCTCAACCGGAGGAATGGATCCCAGTATATATAGTTTTGAATGGTGGCTTAACGGCACCGCACTGAGCTCAACTAACAACAGCATACTACTTCCATTCACATACCCAGCAGATGCTGGCGTTAGCTCTATAACTTGTCAAGTAACAAACAACTTCAACTGTATAGGAAGCTCAGTTATTGAAGTGGAGATTCTAGAGAATGCATCCATCACACTCGATACTCCAGTGATTTGCGAGGGCGATGCATTTGAAATCAACATTACCTCTAATGCAACATCGGTGTTTTGGGATAGTAATGGCTTCACTACAACACCTACGGGGATTTCATATTACCCTGTAGTTAATGGGGCTCAGTATGTCGCGACTGCAAATCTTAACGCTCCATCTATTTTAACTGGAGGCAACTTCAACTGTGTTGCGACAGCTATCGCGACTGTAGACATGAGAGATAATCCGGTGTTAGACTTCGTCTTCAGTGGCGCTCCTTGCACAGGCCAAAGCGTACAGGTTGACATAAATGGCGCTCAGAACTACTCTTGGATATCCTCACCTAGCGAAACTAATTCATCGGTTAACCCTGACGGAGGTAATCCTGAATTTAATATCCTATCTCTAGGCTATACAGATGTAATCCTAGGGGATCTGGAAATAGATGCTACAGGCTCTATAACATATGCAGATGCAAACAACTTAATCTGTTCAACTTTCGATTCGTTCATCAACACAATAAACTCCAGCACGATCTTCGACCTTGTAGCTGATACTGAGATTTGTGAAGGCGAGTGTATAGAAGTAAATATTGACTGGTCTAACAACCCTGGAGGTGCTGGAGGTGCTGGCAATACATATGATTGGTATTTAGATGGAGTGCTGTTTTCAAATGACGCTGTTTTCAACTACTGCCCTACTATTACCGCCGGAACCACTGATATATCTTTAACTGTAAATGAAGGTAATGCTTGTGAAAACTCAGAGGGGATTTCTATAAACACATCTCAGCTCCCTGTTATAACTATGAGCGCAGACGTCAACGAAGGGTGTTCCCCTCTTGCCGTTAATTTCACATCTACTTCAACTAACGCTGGAGTGACAGCATGGAACTTTGGGAATGGTGAGACAGAAACTGGAGTGAGTAATATTCAGATGATATTCGATTGTGATGACTACAGTTCAGGTGATTGCAATTATCAAGTAAGCTTCACTGCCATTTCCCCAACCAATCCTAACTGTATAACCGCCGAATTCGTTGACATTATTACTCATCCTAATCCAATTTCGGATTTTTTCTTAAATGAGAGCGTCATGTGTTTCGATGCTGCGGGTGCTGCAGACATAAATGCTAATAATATTTCATCTGAACTTCTTGGCCAAAACTGCACGACTGGTGTCTCGCCTTATAGATGGACCCTGTTCCCTACCGGCACTACTGATTGTACTGACCTAGTGGGAGACGAGCCTGACCTAACAGCTGGAGGAACTGGTAGTTTCTCGATAGGATTATTAGTAACAGACACTTTCGGGTGCTCAAGCGAATCATTCCAAGACTTTACTGTTGCAGATGCTCCTATTCCTGAGATCGCCTTTCTACAAACATCAGTATGTATCCCTACAGTAATAGAGATTCATAACACCACCACAGGAGCCGCTACATTCGAACTTGAAATACCTGGGTTCACTATCCCTACCGGATTCAGTTCTCCGTACTTCTTAGACATTAATTACCCCGGTGTTTACGAAGCTGAATTCACAGTCACATCTATCGAAGGTTGTTCGGTTACAATAGAAATTGATGATGCTTTCGCTGCTTGGAACCCACCAGTAGCAGACTTCACCACCCTACCAGAAACAGTTAACATACTAGACCCCATAGTTGAGTTCTTAAACTTATCCTTAGGTGGGACAGAGTTTATTTGGTCATTTGGAGACGGTGATGGGTCATCAGAGGTGAATCCTGAGCACGAGTATTACATGGCTGGCGAATATCAAGTTCAACTTCACGTTACAAATGAATACGGATGTACTGATGTAGCAACGCAAATAATAAGCGTGGATAATCTACTTCAAGTATATGTACCTAATGCCTTTACACCTAATAACGACGGCAACAACGACGCTTGGATGCCAGTGATTACAGGTCAAGAACTTATCTCCGAGTATGAGTGCTGGGTATTCGATAGATGGGGTAAAATGGTACATCACTCCACAACTCCGGGCGAAGCGTGGATAGGAAATAACGTAATTGATGGAGAAGGAACTCATTTCGTAAGTTCAACTGAATCATTCAGCTGGAGGATTAAGATAAAAAAGATTGAAGGCCGTGGTGCAGAGACTTTCACAGGCCATGTAATTCTAGTACGATAAACACAATAGTTTTATGAAAGCATTTGTATTCCCTGGACAAGGGGCTCAGTTTCCTGGTATGGGAAAAGATTTGTACGATTCATCTGAAATCGCTAAGAAGAGATTCGAAGAAGCTGATGAAATTCTAGGCTTCAAGATTTCTGACATTATGTTCAACGGCGATGCTGAAGCATTGAAACAAACTAAAGTAACCCAGCCGGCTATTTTTCTACACTCAGTAATCTTAGCTGAGATCTTAGGAGATGAGATTAATCCAGACATGGTAGCTGGGCATAGCCTAGGAGAGTTTAGTGCTCTAGTAGTTGCTGGAGGGTTGTCTTTTGCTGACGGACTTAAGCTAGTTTCAGCAAGGGCTAACGCTATGCAAACAGCCTGCGAAGCGACACCATCAACTATGGCAGCAGTATTAGGCCTTGAAGACAAAGTGGTAGAGGATATATGTGCCGCAACTGATGGCATAGTGGTAGCTGCAAACTACAACTGTCCAGGACAGTTAGTTATTTCAGGTGATATTCCTGCAGTTGAGAGGGCTTGTGAAGCATTAAAGGAAGCAGGAGCCAGAAGAGCATTAATGCTCCCGGTAGGTGGTGCTTTCCACTCTCCACTAATGGAGTCTGCACGTGAGAAGCTTGCCGCCGCGATAGAAGCTACTGATATCAAAGAGTTGAGGTGTCCTATATTCCAAAACGTGAGTGCACGCGCAGAAACTGACATCAATGTTATTCGCAAGAATCTTGTAGCTCAACTTACCGCACCTGTAAAATGGACACAAACAATGGGCGCGATGTTAGAGTATGGAGCTGGATCAGTAACTGAGGTGGGACCCGGAAGAGTTCTTCAAGGTCTATTCAAAAAGCTTGACAGAGCATTCCCAACTGAGTCAGCGGCTATAGAAACGCAGCTATAGAAAAGAAAGAGCTTAAGGTTAAACCTTAGCTATAGCTCGATTTGAGGAGTCTTCAAGTGCAATAGTATCCTTAGCCAATCGTTGTTCGTTAAGGATTTTTGCTTTTAGTTTCAAAAAATCCCCCAGAGCAAGTTTACGTTCGGGGTGCTTTTCGTTTAATCGTTGAGCAATAATTGTATCCATGCACTAAAATTACTTCGATTAAATGGCTATTTCAAGCCTCTTAAAGAGAGTTATGCAATGTCAATCGTTATTTTCTTTTGTTTGTTTTTTGAGTTTTTACTCCACCCCCACCATAACACAACAGAAGCTAGTCCACCTAAAATAGCACACGTAGAGTAAACGACAGGAAGCCAAGTAGGGTCGCTGGCGAACAGTGATCCGGAGACAAAGGCACCTAAACCTATCCCCACTTCTAGAGACATAAGCATAGTACCTAAGCCTATCGCGATTTTCCCTTTGGACGAAAGATCAGCAGTCCAAGCAAAAATGGTAGGCATATTGATTCCAATCGACAAACCATAAATAGCGCCACCGATAGCAGCCATAAGTTTCGTCTCAGAGACGCTCATTACCCCCATGCCTATCAGAAGGAGAAATCCGCCTATAATTAGGAGAGGTTCTCGCCCATATTTATCAGACGCTTTCCCGGCTATGAAGCGCATAGATATAGAAGCGACCACGATTATGGTGTTAAATAGTCCTTTGTATTTAAATCCTAATCCCCCGACGAAGTCTGGTGTCACTGTAAGAAACACCCCGAAAGTAATAGCCACAGGGAGTAAGAATAATGCGGAAGGCCAAACAGAAGCCTCTATGTTCCCTCCCTTAAACACGTTTAAATCGCTCATCACCACTGAACGACTGTTAGGCAACGTCTCTGGGATTCTAAGAGTGAGCAGAAGTGATATAATACCCAGTATTGACGAACAAATAAACATCGCCTCGTAGCCGTAATCTACAGCTAACCAACTACCTATGGCGGGGCCTCCAGCCATACCCGCATTACCTGCCACACCTAGAAAACCCAAGGCTTCTCCCCTTCTACTTACGGGCACGATATCGGTAAGCAAGGCGCTCGTTCCTGTGGGCCTAAACCCAGTACTCAACCCATGAAGCACCCTCACACCTAGAAAAATCCAGACCCCTAGCATGGCCGTTTCTGGGTCATCACAAACCCCTTCGTGCAAGTACCCCACACCTACATACGCGAACCCTGCGATTGAAGTCACAGCGGTCCCGAAAACCATAACCACCTTCCTACCCGCCCTATCGGCTATCCTCCCTGAAAAGAACCGTGAAAAGAATGCCCCAAGGGTAAACAATCCGATTATATAACCTAGTAAATGACCAGCACCCATCTTAGTCAAGTACCCTGGCAACTCCGGCATAATCATTCCGAAGCTAGCCATAAACAATACTGTACTTGAACAGAGTAGCCAAAAGGTTGGCGTGAATAATTTTGGTTCAGTAATAGATTCGTTTTTCACAGGCGGCAAAGTTACCTTTATACCATCTTGAAAGAATACCCAATTAAAATAATTATTGCATGGGGAGAAGCGATAACGGGAAACAAACCGATCCGCGACTGGCTTACTGCAAACAACTACCCTGAATTAGCTGCATTCACGTATGCCATTAATCTGCAAGAGGACGCAAGGAAGTGGCTTATAGATCAGGGGCACCCAGAGCTAATCGCCTTAGTAATGGGCTCCGAAGGTGATGCTAAGGCCTGTAAATGGCTTAGGGCAAATGGATATTCAAAACTCGCATTAGTAGCTGAAGGCGCTGACAACGATGAAGAGTCAATTAAAACATTAATTAAACAAGGTCATAAAGAATGGGTTATGATAAGCTTGAAGATTCAGTATGTAAAAAACATGATACAATCCGATCATGATGATGCTCACAAAATCTCCGCTAGGTAGCCTAACTTCTATCTAGGTAAACCAAATGACTCATACTCTCAGGTGAGATAAATTCATTTGAAACCCTTAATATATCTTCCGCGGTAATAGAATCTATAGCCTTGAAGAAATCATCTAACGGCTGTACTTTATTGTACAAGAGATAACTTTTCGCGAGACCCGTCATCATAGCTGTGCCGGAATCTTGGTTGAGGGCTATTTGGCCTATCAACTGTTTCTTAGCGTCGTGAAGCTGACGAGTGGAGAGTTTTGTTGAGCACATGAGATTCAGCTCCTTATTCACTAGACCCTCCACCTTGTTGTGAAAACGCCTATCAGTACCGAAATATATAGAAAACACACCACTGTCCTGATACGGTGAATACCCCGCTTCGATATGATATGCCATACCATACTTCTCCCTAATGTTCATGCTCAAACGACAATTCATCGCAGGCCCACCTAAATAATTTGCTAATAAAGTCAGAGGCAATTTATCCTTGTGATCTGCGCCCACAGTTAACCCACCGAGTAGATGATGTACTTGATGAGTGTCCTGCTCTACCCTCTCGTTAAACAAAGCAACCGGCTTAGGAGCCACTCTTTGCACCACTCCACTCTCGCCTTTAAACTCTCCTAAATACTTCTCGCATATATTCTTAAACTTCTTGAACGGAGTAGCTCCTACAGAAGCGAATACCATTTCCTCTGGCCTGTAATTTCTCTCAACGAACCCCTTGATGTCGTCTCTAGATAGTGCTTTAACAGAATCCGGAGTCCCCAATATAGTTCTGCCTAATGGATGCGTTCCGAACAGCCTCTCCTCGAATTCATCGAAAATCACATCGCTAGGATTATCCTGCACAGATGCTATCTCATCTAAAATCACATCCCTCTCCTTCGCAATTTCTTTCTCGGGAAATGTAGACTTAAACGCAATGTCTGAAATCAACTCTACAGCTCTACTCAACTCTCTCTCTAGAAACGAAGCGCTAATCCAGGTCTCCTCCTTAGTTGTATATGCATTCAACTCACCGCCTACCCTTTCCAGCCTATTAAGAATGTGGAATGTTTTACGCTTCTCAGTCCCTTTAAATAAGCAATGCTCAATAAAATGAGCTACTCCAGCCTCTCCAGTCCTTTCATCTCGACTTCCGGCATTCACCACAAGTGCGACATGACTAGCAGCCCTAGGAACTACTTTATGAATCACACGTATGCCGTTAGGCAGGGTGAAAGTATGGAATTCTGCTGACATCTTCTTTTATTAGATTAAGACCAAACCCACTACCAGTAATTAAATAGATGGGACGTAGCCACCTAAAAAATTAAAACGGCAGATCCTCGTCTGAAGACGGCTCTACAACCATTGGCTCTACATCCGGAAGAGGAGCAGAACTTACTGGCGGCACAGATTGAGTACTAGCAGAAGAATCAGACCCCTGATCTGCAGAAGCAGCACCTGACCCACTCTCAATTCTCCAAGCATTAAGATCCACGTAGTAATTACCATTGTATTCACGGCCACGTAAATCGAACTTAACAAGGACTTCATCTCCTTCACCAAGTCCTTTTAATTGCTCTACACGTTCTTTCAGTGCTGCAAACTTGATTTCTTGTGGATATTGTTCGTTAGTCGTTATAACGAAATCGCGCTTATAAAAGCCGCTTGGGAAGTCTTGTTGGTCGAACAAAACTTTAATTTTACCTTTTAGTTCAAATGCCATGGCATAAAGGTAAAATAAGACTTGGGATTAAGGGCCTTATCCTAGGTTAAAACTCAGAAGTGTTTTCCACGCTCCATTAACATTTTCACTTTCTAAAAGTGAAGCAGCGAACTTGTGAAGCTCTAATTCCAAGGTTTCACCATCATCCTGATGCTCAATGAAAATATCAGCTAGTTCTAAAAGCTTGTAGTCATTAACATCGGTTTCATTTGGCAACACCTCTACATTACCTAGCATTGCCAGGTGTTTCCCAGTAAGAATACTACTCGTTCTAATATCTGCCGGGATCATATCGACACCGATTCCTAGGTTCGCAAGAGGCTTAGGCACCTCAAAGAGAGCATCTCCAGAGGCACGTACGTAAAAATCTCCGCCTCCCCTCGCAACTAAATCTAATTTCCTCGCATCCGGCACACCATCCGAATTCAGAACGGAATTCTTAAAATGCATGCGCAACACCTCACACACCACTAACTGACCAGCTCCGGGATTGTCGCCGAAAGAATCTACCCGTATAACCTTACACTCGAATGATACTGGTGACTCCAGTACTCTGGGAGGCTGAACAATCTCAGACTTCACCTCTGTAAGACCAGCTTTAACGAATTCATTTACTCCACGAGCATAATCAGTTGAAGCCAAAGAGCACGCGTGAACCATAGAATAGTCGACCATGTTAATCACAACTTCTGGCACTGAGAGCACATTATCCAAAGTGTGTTTAGTCGTGTTATCCCTTCCTCTTCTAGCAGGTGAGAATATTAGGATAGGCGGGTTTGCAGAGAACACATTAAAATAGCTAAATGGAGCTAAATTCACATTCCCCTCCGCATCTACTGTACTTGCAAATGCAATAGGTCTAGGCGACACCCCTCCTAGCAATAATGCGTGGAGGTGTTGTGGTGTAAGATCCGCGGGTGTGAAAGAAGAATGCGACATGTTTTGCTAATTAGGTGGGCTACTTTTTCGGCTTATGGTTTTCTACTTGAATAGCGGCATCGATAACTTTAGCTTTTAAGGCACTCTTAAATTCTACAAGTCTTTCAAGAAGTTCTGCATCAGCAACGGAAAGTATTTGGGCTGCAAGAATACCTGCATTTCTACCACCATCCAGAGCCACTGTAGCAACAGGAACTCCCGCAGGCATTTGAAGAATACTGAGTATCGAATCCCAACCATCTATAGAGTTACTGCTCTTAACAGGCACCCCTATAACCGGAAGCGGAGTGTACGAAGCTACCATTCCAGGTAGGTGAGCTGCTCCTCCTGCACCAGCGATAATAACCTTCAAACCGTTAGCCGCAGCGGAAGAAGCATATTCAGCTAACCTCTCTGGTGTCCTATGTGCGCTTACTACAGTCGCATCATACTCAACCCCTAGTTCTTCGAGAACGCTCATGGCTTTTTCCATAATTCCTAAATCAGAATTACTGCCCATTATGATTCCTACTTTACTCATTATCTAGATTCTTTTCTAAGGTTTCTAACACATCTCGGATCTCAGAAGCTTTTTCATAATTTTCGTCTTCAACAGCTGAAATAAGATTCGCTTTAAGAGCAGAAATACGTCTTTTTAAATCTCGCATCTCCTTTTTCCTTCTTTTATCGTCCACTTTAGGATCGGGACTTAAAATACTGAAGTCCTCCTGAATATTCGGGACATCGCCAGTAGAATCGTCGGACACGTCGTCGGACACATCGCCGGACACGTCGTCGGACACGTCGTCATAATCAGCATCGGAAAGGTCTTCGCTCATTTTTACAACATCTTCATCCGTAATCCCAGCTTGATCGATAACTGAAGTGACACAACGAATAGGAGCTCTAAATCGTACAGCAATAGCTACCGCATCAGAAACCCTAGAGTCTATCTGTTTGATTTGGGCGCCATCACTGACGTAAATATTAGCGTAGAAGATTCCTTCCTCGAATTTGTAAATAAGAACCTCTCCTACTTCCATATCGAAGGTGAGAAGTGTGTTTTTATAGAGGTCGTGAGTTAAAGGCCTACTAGACTTCATGTTCTCAAGCTCTAAAGCAATAGACTGAGCTTCTGCCCCACCTATTACTACAGGGAGTTTGACAGTACTACCTACAACACCTAACAATAAAGTATATGCCCCAGATAACGACCCCGTTAAGGTGATGTCGTGTATTTCGAGGTCTACTATTTTCATCTTTCTATGATAAAGCTTTGATAGCTTCTGTCAATTTAGGAAGAACATCGAATACATCACCTACAATTCCGTAATCAGCCGCCTTAAAGAAGGGGGCTTCCGGGTCAGTGTTGATGACTACGATTACTTTGCTTTGGTTTACACCAGCTAAATGCTGAATAGCACCAGAGATCCCACATGCGATGTAAAGATCAGGTCTAATTGTTACACCCGTCTGACCTACGTGCTCGTGATGAGGCCTCCACCCCATATCACCTACAGGTCTAGAACAAGCAGTGGTAGCATTCAAAGCGCGAGCTAAGTCCTCGACTATTCCCCAGTTCTCAGGCCCCTTCAAACCTCTACCAGCAGAAACAACTCTCTCAGCTTCGGGCAACGGAACAGAACCGTCAGCACTAGAAGGTTTGAAATCTCCGAATGACAGTTTCGACTCACCTACTTCGGCAGAAAAAGCTTCAACGGACGCATCTCCTCCACCCGTGCTTTTAACTCCGTATGCGTTAGGTGTTAATCCTAGAACGGTCTTGTCAGCAGAAACAGAAACCGCAGCTTTTGCCTTTCCACTAAATACGTTTCTTGAAAAACTAGCACCCTCGGGTAATTCTACAACTCCTGGAACATAACCAGCTCCTAATCTAACTGCAACTCTAGGTGCAATCGCTCCACCTTCAAGGTTTCTAGAAAACACAACCGTCGTAGCGCCTGTGTTAGTAGCAGCAGACTCAACGAGACGGGCTAGTTGTGAGTTGTCCTTTAATTCAGTTGAATAATGTAACACCTTCGTCACTCCAACTGCTCCAAGTCCTCCATCACCAGATAAATCACCAGATACAATAGCAGAAACTTCTCCCGAAGCTAATGCACTTGCAAAAGATGCAGCTTCTAGTCCAGACTTAGTGGCTTGGCCACCATTTGTAGGTATGTATACTAATACTGACATCTTAAATAATTTTTGCTTCCTCACGTAAAAGACGAACTAACTCAGCAGGGTTTTCTGCATCCACCATCACACACGAACCTTTAGCGGGTGGTAATGTGAATTTATCTACCGATGTAGAAACAAGTACTTCATCAGCTTCCACAACCTGTAGAGGCTTAGTTCTAGCTGACATAATACCTCTCATATTAGGAATTCTTTGCTCGGACATCCCCTTAGCAGCGCTCAACACGAACGGGCCAGTTACTTTAACGCTATTAGTTCCTCCAGCCGCTTCACAGGTAAGGATAGCTGAACCATCGTTCATTTCTAAAGAAGTAGCAAAGGCTACGAATGGCAGGTCTAAACACTCGGCAATCATCGCTGGAACAGCACATGAATTGTGATCGATGGTTTCCTTTCCGCACATAATGGCATCAAATCCTTGTCCGTCTGCATAATTAGCGATAAGCCTAGCGACTTGACCTGAATCTGTAGGCACAGTATTAATACGAACCGCATCATTAGCTCCTATTGCTAAAGCCTTACGAATAACAGGGTCACAAGAAGCTTCTCCCACTGTTACAGTCGTGACAGAACCACCTGAAGATTCGATAATCTCTATCGCCCTAACTAGAGCATACCACTCATCATAAGGATTAATAATAAACTGGACTCCACTTTCATCGAAGTTTTTATCCCCGTCTGTAAAGGCGATACGGCTTGTTGTATCGGGTGCTTTACTTATGCAAACTAGCAATTTCATAGGCTTGATTAGATAATTATTAATATCTTAAATAGGACAGCAAAGGTAGTGATGCAGAGGTATCATTAATAACCTATCTTTGCCGACCGAATTGTGCATCAAAATCATGCGTGAAATCACATATAGAGAAGCTATCGCGGAAGCGATGAGCGAAGAAATGCGCCGAGACGAGCGTGTATTCCTTTTAGGAGAGGAGGTTGCCGAATATAATGGCGCCTACAAAGCTTCGAAAGGAATGCTAGACGAGTTCGGTGCTAGAAGAGTAATTGACACTCCTATTGCAGAGCTTGGATTTACAAGTATTGCTGTAGGTGCGGCGATGAATGGCCTGCGACCTATCGTAGAGTATATGACTTGGAATTTTGCTGTTCTTGCTTCAGACCAAATCATAAATCACGCTGCCAAGATGCTTCAAATGAGTGGTGGTCAATACAGTGTCCCTATAGTTTTCAGGGGTGCTAACGGCCCTGCTGGACAGCTTGCTGCTACCCATAGCCAAAGCTACGAATCATTCTACTCAGCTATTCCAGGCCTTAAAGTAGTGACCCCATTCACTCCATACGAGGCGAAGGGATTATTGAAAGCAGCTATCCGCGATAATGACCCTGTACTTATCATGGAGTCTGAAAAGATGTACGGCGACAAGGGTATGATTCCAGAAGGAGAATACCTAGTACCTATAGGTAAGGCTAACATTAGAAAGAAAGGAACTGACTGTACTATTGTATCATTCGGTAAGATTCTTAAGAGCGTTCACGCAGCTGCAGATGAATTAATGAAGCAAGACATCGATGTAGAGATCATCGACCTGGTTACTATTCGACCTTTGGACCTTGAAACGATACTTGAATCTGTAAGAAAGACGAACAGACTTGTGATTGTTGAAGAGAGCTTCCCTGTGAGTTCTGTTTCTTCAGAAGTGGCTTATAGAGTCCAAAGAAACGCTTTCGATCACCTTGACGCTCCTATTATAAGGCTTTGTCAATCTGACACCCCGTTCGCATATGCGACAACATTAATTGACGAGGCTACGCCTCAGATTAAGGAAATTGTGGAAGCCGTTAAAAGCGTCACTTACACAGCATAACTATTAAACAACTCGCCTTTACAGGCACTGATATAATTATACATCATGCAATTTTTGACTGAAAACTTACTTTATTTCGTTCCAGCAATATCTATTATAGGTCTTATCATCATGGCCATCCAAGGATCTTGGGTTCGCAAGCAACCGAAAGGAAATGCGCGCATGACAGAGATCGCTGGATATATTCACAAAGGCGCACTCGCCTTTCTAAATGCTGAGTATAGACTACTAGCTATTTTCGTTGTAATTGCTGGAGCCCTATTAGGATACGTCTCTACAATAGTACCTGACACACATTGGTTCATTGTCGTTGCATTCGTTATCGGTGCTATTTTCTCTGCTGTTGCAGGAAACATCGGAATGCGCATTGCAACTCAAGCTAACGTTAGAACTGCGGAAGCAGCTAAAACAAGTTTGGCACAAGCACTTAAGGTCTCTTTCAGAGGCGGAATGGTAATGGGACTTGGTGTAGCTGGTCTAGCTGTATTCGGGTTGAGTGCTATCTTCATTTTTCTACTTAAGACTTCTATACTAGGAATAGATACTGTTGCGCCTAGCGTTCACGACCTCACAATCCTTCTTGAAGCATTAGCTGGGTTCTCTCTAGGTGCTGAGTCTATAGCACTTTTCGCTCGTGTGGGTGGAGGTATCTACACAAAGGCTGCTGACGTAGGTGCTGACCTAGTGGGTAAGGTTGAGGCTGGTATACCTGAGGATGATCCTCGCAACCCTGCTACAATCGCTGACAACGTAGGTGATAACGTAGGTGATGTTGCCGGAATGGGAGCTGACCTCTTCGGTTCATATGTAGCAACTGTACTTGCTGCTATGGTACTAGGTGTGTATGTAATTAAGGATATGACGGGTATGCCAGGTGGGTATGAAGATAACTTCGGTAATCTAGCTACTCTATTATTACCACTGATTATCTCTGCTCTGGGTATTATATTCTCAATAATTGCTTCCCTTTTCATAAAAGTAAAAGACAGCGGTAGAGAAGCAGAAGTGCAATTAGCTCTAAACATTGGTAACTGGGGGTCGATCGTAATGACAGCGATAGCTTGTTATTTCTTAATTGATTGGATGCTTCCAGCTGAACTACATATGTCTTTCTTCCATGAGGGCATCAGGTCTTTCTCTAGCATTAACGTATTCTACGCTGTGCTTGTAGGACTTGGAGTAGGTGGTGGAATTAGCTGGATGACTGAGTACTACACAGCGCTTGGTAAAAAGCCTGTAATGGACATCGTTCGCAATTCTAACACAGGAGCTGGAACTAACATAATTGCTGGTTTATCTGTAGGTATGATGTCTACATTCGGACCTATTATTCTTTTCGCTGCTGCTATCTACGCTTCATATGAATTCGCTGGATTCTACGGAGTTGCTATCGCAGCTTGCGCTATGATGGCTACAACAGCAATGCAACTTGCTATTGATGCATTCGGACCTATTGCTGATAACGCTGGTGGAATCGCAGAGATGTGTGATCTACCTAAGGAAGTAAGAGAGCGCACAGACATTCTAGACACCGTAGGTAACACTACCGCTGCTATCGGAAAAGGGTTCGCTATCGCATCTGCTGCTTTAACAGCTCTAGCATTATTTGCTGCTTATGTTACAATGACAGGAATTGATGGTATTAACATCTTCAAGGCTGATGTTCTTGCAACACTATTCGTAGGAGCTATGATACCTGTTGTATTCTCAGCTTTAGCTATGCAGTCAGTTGGAAAGGCTGCTATGGAGATGGTAAAAGAAGTACGTCGCCAGTTCAAGGAGATTCCTGGAATTATGGAGGGCACTGGAAAACCTGAATACAATAAGTGTGTTGAGATTTCTACAAACGCAGCTCTTAAAGAGATGATGTTACCTGGAGCTCTTACTATCGTTACTCCTATAATAATTGGATTCACTATGGGTGCTGAACCTCTAGGTTCATACATGGCTGGTGTTACTGTGAGTGGTGTTCTTTGGGCTATATTCCAAAACAACGCAGGAGGTGCATGGGATAACGCTAAGAAGAGTTTCGAAGCTGGTGTAGAGATTGACGGCGAGATGACATACAAAGGTTCAGAAGCTCACAAGGCTGCTGTTACTGGAGACACAGTAGGTGATCCATTCAAGGATACTTCTGGTCCTTCTATGAACATCTTAATCAAGCTTACATGTCTTATCGGATTAGTTATCGCTCCTATTTTACTACAGATTAGTGAGTCTAAAGCGGATGTTATCGAACCTCAAATAGAGATTTCTATTCCTGTAGAAATTGAACCGGAAGTGGAGGTTGAGGTTGAAATACAGGGTTTATAGGATTAATGATCTTAAAATTATCTAAATGAAATTATCTAGTTTTTTAATACCAGCGGCAATCTTAGTTCTTGCGTCATGCTCGACTACTGACTCTAACAACACTGCTGAAGAGAATGCTAATGAAACGGCAGATCTAGTTTCAAATAACTTGACACTTGTTGACGGGAATTATACGGTTAATAAAATCGAACCTCTTGTAACATGGGTTGCAAAGAAGATTGTCGGAAGCGGTCACTCTGGAATCATTCCACTGAAGAACGGAAAGTTCAAGGTTGAGGACGGAAATATCGTTGCTGGAATCATCACTTTTGATATGGAAGGATTTACTGTTACTGATATCGAAGGCGAAAGCAAGGATAACTTCAACGGTCACCTGAAGTCTGAGGAATTTCTTTTCACAGAGAAATATCCAACTGCAGTAATCACTATTACGGGATCTAGCATGGTAGATGGAGATATGGTTATCCAGTCAACTTTAAACATGCATGGAGTTACTCTTCCGTATGATCTTCCTATAACTATTAAACCCTTTGAGAAGGATGGACAGGTTTTGTTTTCTATAACTGGAGAGATATTTGTTGACAGAACTAAGCACGACATTAAGTATGGATCTGGAACGTTCTTTGCCGACCTTGGCGATAAAGCTATAAACGATGAGATTCTCATTACGTTCGACCTAACGGCGAACTCGTAACGCTTTAGTAGCAACCTACATATTACCACAATAAAAAAGGTCCCGCATGTGCGGGACCTTTTTTATAGCCAAAATACATATTGCGTATACTTTGCAATATTATTATCGCGCTAGGATTACTTTTCCTCGAATAAACCGTGAAGCTTTGCATCTATAGATTCGATGATTTTACCGAGATCTTCTTGGTTTGTATTGAAGTTGTTGTTGTCGACATCAATAATCAGAAGAGCGCCCTTCGTGTATGTTGAAATCCATGCCTCGTAACGTTCGTTTAGACGACTTAGATAATCTAGTCGAATAGCTTCTTCGTAATCCCTTCCTCTTTCCTGAATTTGAGAAACAAGGGTAGGAACAGATGCTCTTAAGTAAATTAAAAGGTCTGGTGGAGTAACGAACGTTTCCATTAATCCGAACAACATTATATAGTTGTCGAAATCTCTCTTCGTCATCAGCCCCATAGAGTTGAGGTTAGGAGCGAAGATGTTTGAATCCTCGTAAATAGTTCTGTCTTGGATAATGGGCTTGCCCTTTTCCTTCAGATCGATTAGCTGAGCGAATCTAGAGTTGAGGAAATACACTTGCAAGTTGAATGACCAACGTTGCATATCCTTATAGAAGTCGTTCAAATACGGATTATCATCGACACTCTCAAAGTGAGGTGTGTAACGATAGTGCTTCGCTAACATTGTGGTTAGGGTGGTTTTACCTGACCCTATATTTCCGGCTATGGCTATATGCATCTTTTTATAAATTGAGTCGAAAAATAGCAACTTTTACCTGTGATTGCAAGTGATTTCTATCGATTGGTTATAACTAATAATTCATCTAACAGTTGACGAGAGTTCGAGAGCCTAGGAATTTTGTGTTGGCCTCCGAGTTTATTGTGGGAGGATAGCCACTTTTCGAAAGTGCCTGGCGAAACGAAATTTATGATGGGCATAGAAAGTATCATACTTCCCGAACGCTTTGCGTCGTAATCAGAATTGACGGAACGAAGCTCTAGGTCAAGTTTATTTGCTAGGTCAGTGGCTGTCGTAGATGAGGGGTTAGTCGTACACTCAATGACCCACTCGTGACCTATGGGGTTGCCTGAATCGATATCGAAACGGGGAGCTACTATGAAGTCTTGTACATGGTGTGGTGAGGAACGGAAGGCGCGGGATAGGGCGAGTTCGGTTTGGGCTATCATAAGCTCCTCCCCTACAACATTCAGAAACGAACTAGTGCGACCCACAATCACAATCCGCAACGGAGCTGTACAAGTGACGCGAATGATATCGCCAAGTTTATACCTCCATAACCCAGCACTCGTAGAAATCACAAGTTCATATTCACGGTTAATTTGCAACTCCTCAGTGGTGAGGGTCTGGGGATTCTTAGAGTCAAGTTCTGATAGAGGAATGAATTCATAAAAGATGCCGTGACTTAATAGAAGGGCCATGTCGTCCCGCATCAGGTCGTCCTGAATGGCAAAAAAGCCCTCTGAAGCATTGTACGTCTCCATGTAGTGCATGTTATCTGACTGGATAAGTCTGTCAAATTCAGCTTTGTACGGTGCGAAACCTACCCCTCCGTGCATATAAAGCCATAGGTTAGGCCAAACCTCGTCTAATGTCTTAGCACCACTTATCTCGAGAACCCTCTTTGTCACGACAAGCATCCAACTAGGAATACCCGCCAATATCCTCACATCTTCATTGACCACCTTTTCCGCCATTAAATCCACCTTCTTTTCCCAATCGTCGAGCATGGTGATTTTCCTGCCTGGAGTTCTACGCATCTCCACCCATGGCGGTAGGTTTCTAATAATTATCGCTGAAAGATCACCGGAACTCGACCCGCTGTCGTCGCTATGAAGTTTACTGCTTCCTCCTATTATTAAATGCTTTCCTCCGTATAAAGGTGCGTGGGGAACCTGCTCGCAAAACATTGCTAACAAATCCCTACCTCCTTTGTAGTGGCCGGTTTTAAGAGCCTCTTTAGTTACTGGCAGGTACTTACTTCTGTCTGAAGTGGTGCCAGAGCTTTTTGCAAACCATTGAGTTTTTCCAGGCCAAAGCACATCTCTTTCTCCAGCCTGAGACCTTAAAATCCATGGCTTTATCTCGTCGTAGGTTCTAAGCGGAATGTTTTTCTGAAACTCCTTTAATGAAGGGGATGACTCCGCTAACAGAAAACCATGATCTGAACCGAATTGAGTCTGAGGGAGGGTTGCCATCAGGGTACGGAAAACAACATCCTGTGATTTTACAGGGTGGTTTAATGTATCATTAATCTCAACCATCCTCCGCCTGATGATTTTAGAAAACAGCTTGTTAAACGGCATCTTCCTCAACAGGCGAGAATACCCTTGAAATAGCTTCAAGAGCTGTGTCTATATCTTCTTCCGTTGTATAGCGGGAGAAGGAAAAACGTAGACTAGCACATTTCGGGTCGTGGTAACCTAGCGCTTTCAAAACATGTGAGCCCGTAGTGGCACCGGAAGAGCAAGCACTACCACCTGAGCAAGAGATACCTTCTAGATCAAGTAAGAATAATGCCATTCCACTATTAGGGTGAGGAGGGAATTTAACATTAAGCACTGTGTAGAGTCGACTCTCCAAGTGAGATTCGCCATTAAACTGAACACCTGGGTGCTTAGCTAGAAGCCCATTGACCATGCGTTTCTTAATAGCTCTTACATGTGATGTGTGCTCTTCTAAATCCGCATACGCTAGATCTATTGCAGCAGCTAATCCTACAATCCCGTGTAAATTTTCTGTTCCGCTACGCATTCCGCGTTCCTGCCCACCACCTACGATTTGGCTGTTAATCTTATTATTAGGATGGGTGTATAGAAATCCCGTCCCTTTAGGTCCGTGAAATTTATGAGCTGAACAAGTGAGGAAGTCGATATCTAGTGCGTCTAGGCAGATGGGGTAGTGGCCCATGGTTTGGACTGTATCACTATGTAAAAACGCTCCGGCTTCCTTACAAATGTTAGAGATAACCTCTAGAGGCTGTATTACTCCGACTTCATTATTCGCATGCATCAAACTAACTAAAGTCTGAGGGCCAGAAGCCAGAATCTCCTTCAAATGCTCGCAATCAACCATACCATCTGGGTGATGATTTACGTAAACCACCTCCACATCAAAAATATCAGCCATCTTCTCCGCACTTGCAATGACTGCGCTATGTTCAGCGCGAGAAGTCACGATGCGTTTACACCCTAGATCCTTCACCGCCGCTCTCAAAGCAAGGTTATCTGCCTCTGTACCACCGGAAGTGAAAATAATCGACCTCGGCTCGCACCCTAAACGCTTCGCGATATCCCTACGACTAGTTTCAACTAATGCTTTTGCCTTCCTCCCTATAGCGTGTGATGACGACGGATTACCATATACTTCACATAACACAGGAACCATAGCATCAGCTACTTCCTGGGCTAGTTTCGTGGTGGCTGCGTTATCTAAATAGATTAGTCTCATTGTGAATTTCTTGTGGCTAAATTACTCTCAACTACCCTAACAAGCTTAATAATTCATCTTTGAATTTAGAAGCTAAACCCTCTGCATTTTCCTTAGAGTCGGACTCCGCATACACTCTTATTATAGGCTCTGTATTGCTTCTTCTTAAATGCACCCATCCTTCCTCTAGGTCAAACTTAACACCATCAATCTGATTCACCTTGGCTTCCGGATGATTCGCCACAAGAGCGGCTAAAGCTTCCTCAACACCTGAATCTGGCAAGTCTATTTTATCCTTACAGATCACGAACTCTGGATAAGTAGCCCTGAGCTGACTGCACGACAATCCCGATTCAACAAGGTGGGTTAAAAACAGCCCCACTCCTACTAATGCATCTCTACCTGCATGTGAGGTGGGATATATCACTCCTCCATTGCCCTCTCCCCCGATAATAGCATTAGTCTTTCTAATTGCCTCTACCACATTCACTTCTCCCACAGCTGAGGCTGTGTATTTCACTCCATGTTTTTCCGTCACTACACTCAGCGCACGAGTAGAGCTCAGATTACTCACGGTGTTACCTGGCGTTTTTGAAAGGACATAGTCAGCCACCGCAACAAGGGTGTACTCCTCTCCGAAAAACGTTCCGTCTTCGTTCACAAAACAGAGCCTATCAACGTCTGGATCCACACTTATTCCAAGGTCACAATTATGAGTCGTTACAGCCTGACTCAAATCCTTCAAATTCGCAGGCAAGGGCTCTGGATTATGTGCAAAATCGCCAGTGGGCTCACAATGAACCTTCACAACTTCAACACCCATAGATTCCAGAAGCATAGGTATAGCAATACCTCCCGAAGAATTCACTCCATCGACTGCAATTTTAAGTCCCGCATTTTTTATGAGATTACTATCGACGAGTTTTAAGTCAAAAACATGCTGCACATGCCACTTCAACCACTTACTCTCTAAAGTAGTCCTACCCAGAGCATCAACCTCGGCGAAATTAAATTTCTGGTCTGACAACCTCAGCATATCCTCTCCAGCTGCAGCAGAAAGAAACTCCCCATTGGAATCTAAAAGCTTCAGAGCGTTCCAGTTTTTAGGATTATGTGACGCAGTAATAATTACACCTCCTGCAGCACTCAACTGAGTAACCACTAATTCAACTGTCGGAGTGGTGCTTAAACCTAGATCCACCACATCAATTCCCATCCCGTTGAGAGTTGAAGTAACAAGGGAACTAACTAATTCACCAGACATCCTAGCATCTCTGCCTATTACAACCCGTAGGTTTTTAGAATTTGAATTATTAATAACCCAAGCACCATAGCCTGTTGCAAACCTCACAATGTCAGGCGGAGTTAAACCATCACCTGGCTCTCCACCTATTGTACCACGAATTCCAGAAATTGACTTTATCAGCATAACTACAAAGTAAAGTATTGATTTTTACACCTTAACATTAATCTGAAAAGTTATATATATAGTTTTCCCTTAATGATGTTAAAAACCCACGCATGTAAGGTGATTATTCTCGACCTTTGCGGATTAGATTTGGTAAGGGATGAATGACGACGGAAGACAATATCAGGGCGAAAGCGAAGTCGACAACTTAGTCAAGCGTTTTGAACGCATGATTGAGCAGGATGACCAGCGTTATTTTGACCTTGAAGAATTCGAAGCTATAATAAGTCATTACCTAGGATTCGGTGAACTGAATAGCGCTCAGAAGGTCCTACAATACGCCAGTAGATTATTCCCAGAAAGTCTCACACTTCAATTACGTGAAGCACAGATACTAGCCGGAATAGGCAAGCATATACAAGCAATACCTAGGCTTAACAACCTACTATTGTTCGAGCCTACTAATGAGGAGATCCATCTTACTCTGGCAAGTATTTACAGTCAGATAAAAGAACATAAACAGGCAATCAACCATTTTCGTAATGCTCTGAAAGTCTCTGATGATGACATGAAGTCTGACATCTACATAGATATCTCTATCGAATACCAAAGCATTGGAGAATGGAGGAGAGCTTTAGATGTACTTAAGCAGGCAATCAGCATAGACATATCCAATGAATCGGCGCTGTATGAAATTGCTTTCTGTTATGATAAAATAGACTGCATGAATGATGCGATTCGTTTTTTCAAAACATACATAGACGAAAACCCATACAGCACTGCTGCTTGGTATAATCTAGGCAACACATACCACAGATTAGGTAAAACGAAGCAAGCTGTTGACGCATATGACTTCAGCATTGCGATAGATAATAATTTCTTAAGAGCTTACCACCAAAAAGCAGAAGCATTAACCGCTTCCGAGCATTTCGCTGACGCTCTTGTTGCTTACAGAGATATCCTATCCGTTGAAGCCACATCTGCATACATCCTATGCAACATAGGTGAGTGCTATGAGCGCCTAGGTGAATTTGAGAAAGCAGAAGATTACTACAAGGAGTCACTAGAAATTGATTCTGAATTCACGGATGCTTTCGTGGGACTTGGAGTTTTAGCTGATATTCAATCTCAACCAGTCGTTGCTGTCAGATATTTCGAACACGCCGTTAACTTAGACGAGGAGCATCAAGACATAAGGTTGTTGCTCGCAGCAGCATTACTCAAACTCAACAAACCTAAAGAAGCTGAGCTTCAGTATTCGATAGTCTTAAAAAAAGACCCTAAAAACAAGGAAGCTTGGGAGGGGAGGATTTTCAATCTTCAACAAATTGAAGCTCACACAGCTGCTCTTGAAGCTCTTGAACAAGGCCTTGTGGTGATTAAGGATAACACGCACTTATTATATCTACAGTTCGTTAGTCGTTTTATGTCTGGTAATGAAGCTAAGGCTTTAGGACAACTAGAACAACTACTGACTCATAGTTTTGACAGTGCATCACGTGTTTTCGATCTATTCCCTTTATTGCTAAATGACGAACGAATAGCTGAAAGATACTCAAGCTTAAAGCCTTGACAAAATGAACACAAAATTATCATTTATACCGGAAAGACCTAGTAAACCTAGGAATACCGGACTCAACATGATTATGGATAAGGGACTGAGTCTACGCCAGGCTGATGATCTTATTGAGGTTAGTGCTGACAGAATAGATTTACTAAAACTCGGATTCGGAACCTCAGTAGTCACCCCTAACCTGAAAGAAAAAGTAAAGCTTTATCAAGATGCGGGAATAGAAGTTTACTGTGGTGGAACACTTTTCGAAGCGTTCTATATCAGAAGAGCATTAGATGACTACTTAAAATTCATTGATGACTTAGGACTTCAGTGTCTAGAAGTGAGCGACGGATCTATGGTGATAGAGGAGGTAGATAAATGTGAGATGATTCACAAGTTGTCGAAGAACTACAAGGTTCTAAGTGAGGTAGGATCTAAGGAAGCCGGAATACTTATCAGTCCTTCGAAATGGACGAGTATGATGAGTCAAGAACTTGAGGCTGGAAGCTGGAAGGTTATTGCAGAGGCTAGAGAGAGCGGTAATGTGGGGGTCTACAGACCTAACGGCACGGCTCATACAGCCTTGATTAGGAAAATACTCTCCAAAGTAAGTCAAGACGATATCCTTTGGGAAGCTCCGATTAAGACGCAACAGGTCTGGTTCATCCAACAATTCGGCGCCAATGTGAATCTCGGAAACATCGGGCCTAACGATGTAATTCCACTTGAAACACTGAGATTAGGATTGAGGGGAGACACGTTCTTTAACTACTTACCAGATAGCCTAGCCGACGGTAAAAGACAGGAGCAAGACGATGACATTGAGGAAGACGAATCTGATGACTAACATCGACTCAAACACGCTTAACGAATGGCGTAACAACTCTAAGGACCACCAGCTTATTGATATAAGAGAGCCTTGGGAGAGAGAAATAGGACAGATCTCAGGATCTGAACATATTACCATGAGCACACTTCTATCTGAGATAGAAAAAATATCTAGAACTAAGCCCGTAGTTTTTTATTGCCGGTCTGGAAAACGATCAGGCGCAGTTGCACACCACCTCAGTAAACAACTAGGATATGAAAATATCTTAAACCTAGAGGGAGGTATTACAGCATGGGCAGCTAAAGTGGATGAAAGTATTGAAGTAGCATGAGATCTCTAAGGGATTGGGGCATGCTTCTCACGAAGGGGTTTGCAATGGGTGCAGCCGATATTGTACCTGGTGTAAGCGGGGGGACGATAGCCTTCATAACTGGCATCTATGATGAACTACTCTCGACGATAGCTGGATTGAGGCTGCAGATGGCAAGAGAACTGTTTTCGGATGGTCTCCGAGCGGTTTGGGACCGATACAACCTAACGTTCTTAGCAGTCCTAGCGTCTGGAGTTGTTCTCGGATTCGCTTCACTAGCAGGAATTTTAGAATTTCTACTGCATAATTACCCAGTAGAGTTAAGGGGATTTTTCTTCGGACTGGTGACAGCATCAGTACCGTTAATAGCTAGATCCGTAAAAAACTGGGGAGTTAGCAGGATTATTGCATTAACGCTCGGATTTGCATTTGCATTTGCCATCACTTCTCTTCCACCTTTAGTTCAAACGGCATCACCTTTATTCCTTTTCCTTTGTGGTGCGATAGCTATATCGGCGATGATACTTCCAGGTATTAGCGGAAGCTTCATAATGATCATTCTAGGAGCATACACGACCATGATCACAGCACTACATTCATGGGATTTAATTAAGATCTTCTCATTTATGGGTGGAGCTGGATCTGGAATTATACTTTTCAGCAAGTTTCTAAATAAACTAATCAAGACGCATAAGGATTTAACCTTTGCTGTACTAACAGGGTTTATGCTAGGGGCCGTGAAGATGATTTGGCCTTGGAAGGAAAACCTAAAAGAATTATTCAAGCATTCAGACGGAGAGATAGAGTGGCTGACGAGGAACATTATCCCACAGGTGAGCACTGAGGAGTTATTAATCGTCATTGGATGCGGCGTGGTGGGCGCAGGATTTGTACTTGTGTTAGATAGATTTTCTAAGAACAAATGACAACCTTAGGTCTTATAGGATTTCCAGTAAATCATTCTAAGTCGCCTGAGTATTTTCTGAATAAATTAAACGAACTCGGGAAAAACGAACATTTATATAAGGCTTTTGAATTGCCGGATATAAATGATTTTCCTAGATTTTTAGAAAAGAATCCAGAACTCAAAGGACTCAATGTGACCATACCACACAAGGAGACTATCATACCATTTCTAGATCTTATTGACAGCGAAGCGAAGGAGATAGGAGCTGTAAACACCATAGTGAAAACCGATAAGGGATGGGTGGGATACAACACTGACTGCTGGGGGTTTCGAAGGAGTCTTCAGCCTTTTTTAAAGGGAACACACGACAGGGCTCTCATCTTCGGTACAGGTGGAGCATCTAAAGCTGTGGACCATGCGCTCAGAGGACTAGGCGTTTCGACAACAATCGTAAGTAGAACTTCCGAAAAAGGGGATATATGCTACTCTGACCTTACGAAAGAAGCTATGACTCACCATTTACTTCTCGTGAACTGCACACCATTAGGCACTAGGCCAGCCGTAGAATTATGTGTCGATATACCATTTGAAGGTTTAACTAAGGGGCACTTAGTTGTGGATTTAGTTTACAATCCTGAGATAACTACCTTTATGAAGAAAGCATCCCACTCGGGCGCTACTGTAATGAATGGCAAAGACATGCTCAGACTACAGGCAGAAAAGTCGCTAGAGATATGGATTAAAAACGGTTTGTAATATGTCAAATGAATTACCTCCTACAGAACAAAGCGGACTCAACACCGATTTACACTTAAAGTCTACGCCTGAACTGTTAAGCGCGATGCATGAGGTCGATTTTGATGCATTAGTAGCGGTAAAAAATTGCCTACCACAAATAGAAAACCTAGTTGAGAATCTAGTTTTGAGAATGCAAAAAGGAGGCAGACTCTTTTACTTAGGAGCCGGAACAAGCGGCAGACTCGGTGTAGTTGACGCTAGTGAATGCCCGCCTACTTTCGGAGTTGAGCACGGAGTGGTCGTAGGCCTTATAGCCGGTGGCGATAGTGCTATTAGAAAAGCCGTTGAGGGAGCAGAAGACGATTTCGAGCAAGGATGGAAAGATCTTCTCGAACATGACGTGAACGAAACAGACAGCGTGATAGGAATCGCGGCAAGCGGAAGAACACCCTATGTTATCGGCGCATTAAAAGAGGCTAATGCTAAGGGACTACTAACTGGGTGCATCACCTGTAATCCTAACACTAAAGTAGCTTTAGCTGCCGATTTCCCCATAGAGGCCATAACGGGTCCTGAGTTCGTGACAGGATCTACAAGACTTAAAGCGGGTACTGTCACAAAGCTCATTCTAAATATGATTTCAACCGTAGCCATGATAAAACTTGGCCGAGTGGAAGGAAATAGAATGGTGGACATGAAGCTCTCTAACGTGAAATTAATTGAGCGAGGAGCGAGAATGGTGTGTGAAACTACAGGTCTTGACCCTAAAACTTCCGAGGCGTTGTTATTGAAACACGGAAGCGTAAGAGCGGCTATTGAAGCAGCAGCAGCTACCGAATAGATGCACACTCTGGAGCCATATTATTCATGGAGAAACCATTACGTTGCCTCGGAGGATAAGCGCAGCCCATTTTTCGGAGCGGAGTACAACGAGCTTAACTATGAAACTAAGCTGTACGATCATTACATTCATCCGCAGTGGGATGAATTCGGCTCCCAAACTCTATTCATAAAGATTTTATTTATCGACTACGATGATGGTAGCGCTATTATCGAGATGCTTGGCGAGTGGAATGACTGCTTACACAACGATATAATGCACTTCAAACGCCAGGTCATAGAGGCATTACAAGAAGAGGGCATTGATAAATTTATTTTGATAGGCGAAAACGTCCTAAACTTCCACTACTCTGACGATTCGTACTACGAAGAATGGTTCGACGAAATCGTAGACAGTGATGGCTGGATAGCATTACTGAACTTCAGCGACCACGTGATTGAAGATATGAAAACGATAGACCTAGACAGCTATTTCGTACTAGGTGGAGAATTATGCGAGATGGGCTGGAGAACATATATGCCAGATCAATTAATCGCACGCATCACGCATTGCGTGGAAAACAGACTGGGATTAATCGGGTAAAATACTGGGCTAAAAACCCTCAATAGCACCAAGCCCGAATAAAGCAAAGTCGTATTTAACTGGATCTACTGGGTCGAATTCTCTTAGAGAAGCATCTAATTCCGATACCGCCTTCCAATCGTTTTGTTTCCGCGTTAACATACCTAGCTGTCTTCCGACGTTGGAGGTGTGTACGTCTAATGGTATGCTTAAAACGCTAGTGGGTATTTCAGACCAAACGCCTAAATCAACACCTTTGTCAGCGGACCTAACCATCCACCTCAAGTACATATTTAATCTCTTAGCTGCAGAACCTTTAGCTGGATTTGCTACGTGCTTTCTAGAACGAGGAGCATGTGGCTGGTCAAAGAAAACCTGATGGAAATGTGCAAGAGATGACTTAATAGTATCGGGACGCCCATCTTCCACCCAATGCTTTGAGATTAAAGACTCAATAGATCCGTGAGTCAAAATGATGCGTTTTAAAGCTTGCATAAAACAAAAAACATCCTCAGGCTGAAATGTTCTATGAACGAATCCGTTAAAAGCAGATCTATCAGAATCCGTAAAATTCATAACGAAGTCATAGGGAGCATGACCCATCCTCTCAATTAGACTATTAGCGTTCTTTAATATGGACTTCCTGTTACCCCAAGCAATAGTAGCCGCAAGGAAACCAGCGATTTCCACATCCCTCTTATCACTGAACATATGTGGGATAGAAATGGGGTCGTCAGGAATGAAATCTCGTGTTTCAAACAGATAAACTTTCTCGTCTAGAAACTCTTTTAAGTCCGATCTACTCAACTTTGAAATATTCATGGTGTAAAGGTCGGAAAACTAAGTAACTTTGCACTAGAAATGGAGTGGGGAAAACCTGAAATACTTTGGGCGTTAATAGCGCTGATAATACCAGTATTAATTCACCTTCTTCATTTACGGCGTTACAAAGAAGTAGCGTTCTCAAATGTAGCCTTCCTCGCGGACGTACATAAAGAGACAAAGTCTCGCCACAGATTAAAAAATCTTCTAGTCCTTTTACTTAGACTCATAGCTTTCGGAGCTATAGTTTGTGCCTTCGCGGACCCATTCATCCCACTTAACCCAGATGGCTCAGCGAACCATTATCCCACCAATACGGTAGGGATATATATAGATAACAGCCCATCGATGTTAGCTCATGGAGAAGATGGTGAATTACTTCAAATAGCTAAATCTCGAGCAACAGAAATAATAAACGAATATTCTGAAACCGATAAGTTTAACGTAATTACAAACAATTTCGAAGGAGAATTTTACCGTAATCTAACAAAGGAAGAGAGCCTAGAGAAAATAGCATCTATTAAACCTAAGCCATTCGCTCGCGACATTAACACCATCGTTAGACGAGTGGGAGATAACACTGTAGAAGCTCTCAATTCAAACCGCATATTTTACATTCTCAGCGACCTACAGAAAACAACTCATAAATTATCAGAGAGCTTTTCACCAGACACGAACGTCAGCATTCATTTCATTCCATGTCTAGCGAATGACAGACCTAATATCTGGATAGACTCTGCATGGTTCTCATCACCCATTGCTACATCACACAAGCCTGCTAATCTAAACTTAAGAATCAAGCATAATGCCCTCACTGAGGTTGAGGGGCTTTCAATGAGATTGTTAGTGGACGGTAAGCGCAAGGCAGTGGGCACCTTTAATCTAAGTCCAGGATTAACCACAGACACTGTATTAAGGTTCAGCTTCGAAGAAGCTGGGTTTTATAATGCTACAATAGAAATAGACGACTCACCCATCACATTCGATGATGAGTATAATTTAGGATTCGAAGTAGTCGAGAAGATTAGGGTGCTACAACTCACAGACAACGTTCACTCAGCAACTGCTATGGACATCTCAAGGGTCTTTAACTCGGACATAGGCTCAGCACAAGTAGAAAGCAGGACGAACCTACCCGATGAAGCGGCTATTGTCAATTATGACATGATTATCACTAATGGTCTAGCTAATCCATCATCTGGATTGATTAGTTCACTGAGAAGGTTTGCAGAGGGTGGAGGAACAGTGTTAATCATTCCTGACTCTTCGAGTTTTAACTCTAGGTCCATTAAGTTAATTGAGACATTCGGGTTCGGGACAGATTACACTTGGATACATCATGAGAAACCGAAGTCTATCACTAGCCTGAATTTTTCTCACCCATTATTTAAGGGCGTATTTTCATCTACTCCAAAGAAGATGGATTTTCCTAAATCGAACCAAATGATTTCTAGGAGAAAAAATCCTGTGGAAGAAAACATTGGAACGATGTGGGGCGAGGAAAGTTTCTTGTCGAGAATGAAAATACAGAAGGGCCAAGCTTACCTCTTCGGTTGTCCCATAACGAAAGAGTCTGGGAACTTCACCTCTCACGCACTTTTCATTCCTATCCTACTGAGAATGTCTGAAACCTCACGGATGTCTGAAGTAAAAGCTATCACGTTAGGGACGGATGAAAGCATGAGTATTTCAAATGACATCTCAAGCTCAACAAGCATTAGGGTTATTTCAACGGATAGTACTTCATCGATAATTCCAGAGAGCAGGACAGTAAATGGCACTACTGCATTGATGTTAGGTGCTGGCCTACAAACAACCGGAAGCTACCATGTCGTGATAGATGATGAAATAGCTGTTGCGTTCGGAGTTAATGCAAGTAGATTAGAGTCTGAACCGTCGGCTTGGGATGTCCCCACTTTCAGGGATCAGCTAGCTAAATTCAACTGGAGCAGAGCTGATATTATAGAGGTAAATCAGAGTAACATAAGTTCTGTAATTAAAAATATCGAAACGGGTTATCACATTTGGTGGTACCTCGTATGTGTCGTAATCCTCGCTCTTACAGGCGAAACTATCCTACAACAACGATGGAAAACCACATCTTAATTTCCAACGCTAGAGTTATAGACCTAGGCGGACCTTTTAATGGTAAACAGGTGAGCATTCGGATTGTAGATGGTGTTATTACAGAAATTGGAAAGGACTTAAAACCGAAGAAAGCGGAGGTTTGGTCTGAAGAAAACCTATGTGTTTCCCCTGGATGGATGGACGGACAAGCACACTTTAGAGATCCAGGAGAGGAATTGAAAGAGGGGTTAATCAGAGGCCTTCATGCCGCAGCATCTGGAGGCTTTACAGATGTAGGAGTTCTACCATCTACGAATCCTGTCATAGACACAAAGGCATCAGTCGCGTACTTAATTGCCCGCAGTAAAGACTCCGGGTCTCCTTGCAACGCTCTACCTATAGGAGCTATTTCAGAAAAACTAGAAGGACGTCAACTCGCTGAGATGTTAGATATGGGTGATGCCGGTGCGATTGCATTCTCAGATGACGGACCTATAGAGAGAGCTGGTTTACTTCAGAAAGCTCTTGAGTACACGAAGCCTTCTGGCGATGTTCTGATATCGCAGCCTATAGAGACAGACATTAACCCTGGAGCTAAAATGCACGAGGGACCCACCAGCACCGCTTTAGGTCTGCAGGGATCACCATCGGAGGCTGAGACAATGAGGCTGAAGAGAGATATTGACATTCTAGCGTACACAGGCGGGCGTCTTCATATACCTGTCATATCATCGGCGGAAAGCGTGAAGCTCATTAAATCAGCTAAGAAAAAAGGGTTAGCCATCACAGCCTCAACTACTCCACATCATTTGACCTTTATCGATGAAGATCTATCGAGTTTTAATGGCACACTTAAAGTCGTGCCCCCACTGAGAGGTAAGTCTGATAGAAAAGCATTGAGGGACGCCGTTGCAGACGGCACCATAGACTCAGTAGTGTCTGATCACAGACCAGAAAATATCGAAACTCACGATGTAGAGTTCACATTAAGTCCTAACGGAATTGCTGGAATCAGCTCTGTGTTTGCAGCGGTAAACACATCTTGTGAAAAATCAGACATCACAAGGAAAATCGACTGCATCTCTAACGCAACGAGAAGGATTTACAATATTCCTGAGATACACCTACAAGAAGGAGTTGAGGCAAAGATTACTTTATTCAACCCTAAAGCTGAATACATACACAACGGAGTTTCAGCCGGAGTGAATGACCCATGGCTAACAGAAACGGGTTTACAGGGAGTGGTTTATGGCGTCATAAACGGAAACGAGAGCTTTAAGAACTAAGCCTCTCCTTTAGGTCCTCCGAAAGCCATCGGGATATTCGCGTCTGGGCCTTTGATTTCTGTGATAGAACCATGCTGAGATTCGTATCTCTTTACATTTTCAGCTAGCGCTTTCAGCAATCTCTTCGCGTGCTGTGGAGTCATAATTATTCTAGACCTAACCTTAGCCTTAGGAACGCCAGGCATGATTTGGATGAAGTCCGTAACGAATTCAGTGGGGCTATGCGTAATAACCGCAAGGTTAGAATATATCCCACTCGCAACTTCTTCAGGTAGCTCGATATTGAGCTTTGATTTTTTTTCTTTCTCTGCCATGATGCTAATGTAAGTCTATGTCGAGTATTTCAGCTAAGGTCTTAATCTCATGTTCGACTTTTTCTGAATGTAGAATGGAATCTGGATTAAAATATATCTGCCCCCACCCTGCTTCCCTAGCGCCGACAATATCAGCTTCCAGGCTATCTCCTATAATCAAGGTATTTTCTGCTATAGATCCGGTTTTTTGTAGTGCCAAATTAAAAATCTTAGGGTTGGGTTTTTTATAACCCAAAGCATCACTAGTAAGAACCAACTGGAAATAAGATGACAGCCCCGAACGCTCTACTTTGTGATGCTGCACCTCTTCGAAACCATTGGTTAGAATGAACATCCTATGCCCTCTTCTAATCAACTCATCAAGGACTTCTATAGACCCTGCGATTAAATGTGTTTTAAAGGGTGATGTAGAAATATAATGCGCACCTAGCTTCTCACCTATCCCCCCAGCATTGTCAATTTTCCATGGAGATAAAGCCATGGAGAACCTCCTGCCCCTCAACTCCTCCTTTTCCATTCTGCCCTCTCTATACTCTCCCCAACACCAATTATTAGCACTCTCGTATGATGTGATATATTCCTGCAGAGTACCCACCCCTAAATCATTCAACCCCAACTCTGCATAACCCTCAGTAAGAGCTTCTCTAGAATTCTTTTTGAAATCCCAAAGCGTATGATCCAAATCGAAAAATATATCTTTCATGTTACGCGAAATAATGAATTACCCCCAGTGTACCTAAAGACAGTATTATAGACCAGCATAAAAAAGCAGCACACAATTTCAGAACCACTAATCTGTCATTGCTGAAGTATTTAGCTGCGAGTACAGATGAGATAGGTACAGAAATCAGTACTGATAATAATAAAAGGCCTTTGATTCCGAATTTGTTTTTAAAACCTATAATTCGTCTCTGTTTACTCGAGCTAGGCTTACCTTTTTTCTGCTTCTTACCGAGCAAATTAGATTTGTGCTTATTCCAAAGTGTAAACAAGATTTTACCGAAAAAATAAAACAACACAACACCCACAGAAGCACCAAGGGTTGTAACTAATATCACCTCATACCAGATATAACCGTTTACTATCATAGCGGATGGGGTGACAAGGAATTTAACAATGGATAATAGCATCCATGAAATATTCGTCAATATCCAAAAAATTATCTCAGTCATGACTGCACGTTAGACACCGGTTTAACACATCAATATATACATCTCGCCAACCTTTCCAAATTCCATAATCCGACACCGAAGTGTTATGCCACAGAGTCACCATTGTACCCCCGACCTTTTTTACAGCATCGCTAATGTCACTCACAACCTCTACAGCCTCTTCGGGCGTAAGGTTCATATATGATTTAAGAGTAGAATCCATGACGGCAATGGGATGAATAATCAGAGGTAGTGGTTCGTTTTTAGATAGGTCGAACGCTGGGTACGGACGGCTCATACCAGCTCGGAAACCAGGCAAGTCTGCATATCCCATAGAGTAGTCATGTGTAACTCCACTCTCAACTAACTGCGGCCAAATATCTGTATTGCCACGTAAAAAATGAGTCCTAACTTCATAAGTATCACACGGAAACTCATTCTTCTCGGCAGAGAAAACATTATCGTTTCCGGTCGCGGCGTATGAAGGGTGCCAACCCACAGTCCAGTTTTTCAATAGACTATCTATAAGAACATCGACTTGCGAAGGCGCTAGTCCCACATCATATGGTCTGGATCTTTCTGCCCGCAACACAAAGCACCGAGATGGCAAGGAATTAGATTGGTGGAGATCACTGAGCCAATTATAGGTGTCGTAGGGATCCGTTGCTCCCATAAACAACATCTTAAATCTCTTTGTAAAAGTCTGAAATCTAAATAACAGTAAATCCCTAAACGAAGCTGCTACAGAATGCACCGCACTCCGGCCTTTAAAAGCATATGCTATATCTATATCAATCGTGGGAATGAACTGGTAATCCTTTTCTGATGGTATATCCTCAACACCCAGCTCAACAGCAAGTGCATTCGCCATGTTCTCAACTAATGGTCTAGATAGCATCCCGTGCTCGTGGGCAGAAGAATTAATCGCTCTATATCTACCGTGCTCATCCCTTTCGTCGCTATGGGTTTCTTCCCATCTGCAAGCACTAAAGACAGCTGCAGCGAGTGGATCGTACTGCAAATCATACAGGCCAAGCACCTCGCATGGAAATTTATTACCATTAGACTCCACCCATTTAACTCTAGCAGATAAGGCTTGCTCATCTTGAGAGAAGGAAATCGAGTGGATGGGACATGAAATAGATTTAAGTCCCAGGCAGATGGTATATGAGTCGTTTGAACTCGTTGCATCGTCAGAGTCTTCCCAAATCACCTCTAATCCCAGACAAACTCTGAAAACGAGATCAGCTCCATAACGCATGCGTTCTGTAGGACTAGAAAATTTTATTACAACCTGACTCATCTTACAAGTCGATCTGACATCATGGCCAATATAGACTCAGCTGCCTTACCGTCACCGTATAGGTTATCGCTAACATCTACCAATCTCTTTAGTTGAGAAGACGCTGCAGAAGCTAGATCTGCGGGTTCAGGGGATAGGACTGTATGTCCAGCCTCTAATAACTCCACCCACTCAGTGTTATGGCGGGTGACTACAGATGGTTTTCCGCAACTGTAGGCTTCTTTTTGGACTCCACCAGAATCAGTAATAACAAGCTTAGAACTTTTTATTAAAGTCAACAGCTCTACATACCCCACAGGCTCTATCGCCTTAATATTCATTCCGCCTAGATAATCTGCCCAAGCCTCTCCATATGCCTCAACGAAGGATTTGAAAGTTCTCGGATGGACTGGGAAAATAGCTTTGAGCTTATTCTCACCACACCATTTACCTATCACTTCAACCCAAGACTTCAATCTCAGCACATCGTCCACATTAGACGGTCTGTGAAGGGTTAGAAGAACAGTGTTCGTTGCATCAACATCTAAATCTTTAGTGAAGTGGAGAGCATTATCATGCATGACATCTCCAGTTAAAAAAGCGCCATATATGCCTTCGGATTCGAGGTTTAAAATGGCTGCGGGTGTGGGAGCTACGAGAATAGTCGAAAGATTATCTGTCTCTATTCTATTCACCTCTTCAGGCATACTGAGGTCGAAGGACCTTAATCCAGCTTCGATGTGTATAAGAGGAATGTTTAATGTACTGGCGACTTGGGCGCCAGCGAGTGTTGAATCTGTGTCACCATAAACTAGGATGGCATCAGGACGGCAAGCTGTAACTATAGAAGTAATGCCTGCTTTCATCTCGAACATCCTTTGTGGACGCTCCGTATTTATTAAACTGAGTTTGAATACTGGCTGAGGAAGCTTTAGGTCTTTGAAGAATACATCGGAAAGCGCAGCATCGTAGTGCTGCCCAGTATGAAGGATATCCTGCGACCAATTCAAATGACTCAACTTCTTTATAGCTCGTGTTAAAGCCGCAGCTTTGATAAACTGAGGGCGAGCTCCTAATATGGTGAGTAGTTTGGGCATTTATAGTGGCAGAATCATAATCGTCCGGAGTCAGCAAAGCTATAGTACCTATTGCCGGCAACGATGATATGATCGAGAATTGGTAAATCTAAAAACTTACCCGCTTCTTTCAAGTTTTGTGTGAGATTTATATCGCTTTGGCTAGGAGTATTATTTCCGGAGGGATGATTATGGACAAGCACCATTGCTGAAGCCCGTAACGCTAATGCTTTACCGAATATTATTTTCGGGTCAGCTACTGTTCCAGAAAGGCCTCCACTCGAAATTTTCAATTCCACTAAGACATCGTTTGACCTTTTTAAAAGTAGGACCCAGAACTCCTCGTGATTTAAATCCGACAATCTATCCGTGAAAATATCAAACACCTGCTTTGATGTAGATATGCGCCTCACGTGAGACCTCTCTGAAGCAGACCTTCGCCTCCCTAATTCCATTGCTGCAGATAGCACAGTAGCTCGTGCTAAACCGATTCCCGGAATCAATGTCATACCCTCTGGAGGCATTTGGCCTAGATTATACAAGTTATCTCCTGCAAAGGATAAGAGCTCACCTGCAACTTTAACAGCCGACTTGCCATTAGGACCACGGCCTATGAGTATGGAAATTAACTCAGCCGTATTGAGAGAATCTACCCCGTCAGTGAGCATCTTTTCTTTAGGTGGTGTATGTGAATTCGAAATATTAGTCATAAAAAAACCCCCGGTAATAACCGAGGGTTCAAATATCTTATAATATCTTAATTATCCTAGCTTCGATATATGAGTGGCTAGACTTGATTTAAGGTTGGAAGCTTTATTCTTGTGAATGACATTAGTCTTCGCAAGTTTATCCAATAAAGATGAAACTTTAGGTAACATCTCAGTTGCTTCTTTTGCATCAGTTGATGCACGAAGATCACGTATAGCGTTACGAGTTGTCTTGTGCTGGTAACGATTACGATCGCGCTTCTTTTCGTCTGAACGAATACGCTTTTTTGCAGATTTGTGATTAGCCATCTATAATTCCTCTTTAATAATAGGGGGTGCAAATATAGTAATGATTTCAACGAGTCGTGCATGATTTTCATAAATAATAAGGAATTCGAAAAAATCGAGCAAACTCGTAGTGTTTAAACCGTTATTTGCACCGTGAGGAAGCTGTTTACTTTCATTATTCTCTGTTGCATATTTGCTTTTAGCGATGCTTCAGCCCAAATCACCCATCAGCCCATTCATTTCACTGGGACATGGAACTGCCTCGATTCATCCGGCATTTCCGCTAGAGGAGTAATTCCAGGCTCTCTACACAACGATCTTTTACGGGCAGGAATCATTAGCGATCCCTTTGTTGGTGCTAATGAACACGATATTCAATGGGTAGGCGATAAACGCTGGTCCTTCACGTCAGATCCATTTGATAAGCTCAGTTTTTCTACATTCTCAGCATCTAGCGTTCAGCTTTATTCAATTTGGTCCCTCAACGGAGTCCACCTAGGCACTACGGATAATGCATTCAAACCCTGGATTTTCGAACTCGGTGAATCACAGCGCCCTACCTACAACATCCTCAAAATCAACTTCACTCCGCCTTCAGCATTTCTCGAAGAACGACTTCTCCTAACTGGCCACCCCTTACCGGGAGCACCAGAGAGAGCAGTCCATAGGACGCCACAGTATATGTTCGGGTGGGACTGGGCACCTAAACTACTGGACATGTCAGTGGGGTCACTCGTCATTCCTGAGAATACAAGCTTAAAACATCTTAATCTCGAGACAACTTCAATAAAAGACGGCATCGCATCAGGTAAAGTCAGCTGGCATTACGAGTCCGACACGAACTCGCCAGTTAACCTTCGTTGGTCCATAACCGATGCAACGGGAAAGATCATAACGAGAGGAGACACTATAGCATCTAATGGCTTTATAGAAATGCAATTCGAGATACGTAACCCTCAACTTTGGTGGACTCACGACCTCGGTACACCATATCTATACAAACTAGAAGTCGTTGCTATCAATGCATCAAAACTAATAGGCCACGAGCAAATAAAAACAGGCATACGCACACTTTCCCTGAACACAGAGAACGGAAGCTTCGGGTTCATACTCAACGGCATACCTGTTTACGCAAAGGGATCCAACTTCGTCCCTACTGACGTCTTCCCTACCCGAGCGGATAAACGCGAGGAGGCTATGCTTGTAAGTTCTATGGTGTCGGCGAATATGAACATGATTAGGGTTTGGGGTGGAGGCGATTATGCCTCTGAGAACCTCCTTAACCTATGCGACAACGAAGGTGTGCTGATTTGGCAGGATTTCATGTTCGCATGCGCTATGTATCCGAATTTCCACGAGTTTTCTATCAGTGTTGACGATGAGGTTTTATACCAAACCCTCCGCATGCGTCATCACCCCTCCATTGCAATATGGTGTGGTAATAACGAAATCAGTGAGGGGTGGGAACGATGGGGGTGGAAGGACGGATTGAGTGAGAATGAAGTAGAGCGAGTCACCGAATCTTACGATAGGCTTTTCAAGAACTCGCTGCGTAATATCGTCGAGTTAAATGATGACGCTCCATATTGGGAATCGTCACCCATGTTAGGGCGAGGTGATTCAGATTTCAAGAACGTGGGAGATGCACACGATTGGGGGATATGGCATGATGGCTACCCTTTCGATAGTCTTTGGACTAGGGTGCCTAGGTTTATGAGTGAATTCGGATTCCAAAGCTTACCAGAGCCTTCGACATTCTCCACTGTCCTTTCTAGCGACACTGTATTCGAAACGAGTGGATTTAGAGAAAACCCAGAGATTATAAATCACGAGAAGCATCCGAGAGGATTTGAGATAATAGACTCATATCTAGAATTCACTCACGCAAATATGGCTCACGACTCAACCTCGCTAGAGGATTGGGCATACCTGAGTAGAGTCATTCAAGCGGAAGGCATTTCTCAGGGAGTGATTGCTGGAAGAATGAAGCCTGAGCATTGTTCTGGAACTTTGGTTTGGCAATTGAATGACTGCTGGCCTGGAGCATCATGGTCCTCAATTGACGCTCACGGAAAATGGAAGCTATTGCATTTCGCTCTTAAAGACGCCTTCGCCCCTACTATCATTCACGGGAGGTGGGAAAATGGCCTCCCTGCGACTTCAAGCTCCGAACTTATTATAAGTCTAACCTCTAATCCTGGCAGAAGTAATTCTGAAATTCCTGGGGTACTATCCAAAATCGTATTAGACTTAGATGGAAAAGTGCTTTTTACCATTAAACGAGATTACTCATTGAAACAGGGTTCATTTTCAGGGATAATGGCACTTGATTTACTCCCAGAAAAAACGGATCTCAGAAATGTTTTCGTTAGGGTAGCTTGGGAATCGAACGAGTTAAATGCTGAAGGCGGTCCAGCGATAAGCGTTATGGATGACGTTTTTTGCGTCACACCAGGAGAGCTTGCCCTTAAGAGTGGCGATATAAATGTGCAGAGATGGGAGCTAGATGGTGAGTCATACAAATGTGTTATTAGTTCTGATGTATTCCAAAAAAGCGTCGAACTCACCACAAACAGTATCGGCAACTTCGATAAAAACGGCTTCGACTTACTCCCGGGAGAGGAAGTCACAGTTTATTTCACACCCCATGACGTTAGAATTTTCGCACCAGAAATAGAATCAAAAGACATCAACTCTACCCCTATCGTTTACGCAAAAAGCTTAAATTCCTTTTCTAACGACTAGTTCGTCTATGAAAAGCCACGTAGGTTCAGTAGCTGCCTCGTGCCAATCCGGACATACTCCCGCATTAACTGCTTTCACCCTCACGTATCTCGCTCTAACATTTTCAAGCTGACCTGTACTTCTAAGAACTAAGCCCTGATCATCAGTACGCTTGAAAGATTCTTCTGTGTTCCGCTCTATCACCTTAAAGTTATCGCCGTCACTAGAAATTGAGAACTCTACAATAGACGGCTGGAAAATCCAGGCATCTTGATAGACGTAGAAATTCAGTGAAACAGAGTCTATGGAAATCACCTCACCTAAATCCACCGTCATCTCCATATCGCCTCCCTGGACAGCTTGCCACGTTCCGTCGCGGAAGTTATCAGTACCCGTCCATCCGTCTACAAGAGCATAATCACCACCGCCCGTATAATATGGGCTGGGTTCGTAATTGAGGGTTAAAGGTTGAAACACTGCTGCATGGTGATCCACTGGAAAGGTTTCAGAAAATTCCCTATCTCTACTTCTATGATTAATGTATGCGTTAATTTCTCCTGGACCATCTATCACGAGTGGTGTAGAGAAATTTACCTGGCTAGATTTTACCGAAGAGCCCTTGGAGGGAATGAAAGAAGCTGTTCCTGAAATCTTGGGTCCTGAAGGAGTAATCACAGCATTGAGTGTATTAGATTCTTCGTCTAAGGCAAGAGAAAGAGAAACAGGATCGGTTTCAAGGCCGTAATCAACTCCTAGCAAATCAAGCCTGTTTAAGTGGGGATCTAATCTCGATAAGAAATTGTCGTAACCTGCCCATGATCCTGACCAAAGGACCTCAGCTAATGCTATCGCTCGGGGGAACACCTTGGATTCTACAAGTTCTTGAGGGGCATGCTCAGTCCACATATTACACTCGCCACCTAGGATTTTACCTGTAGCTCCAAGCGTTTCAGATGGCCTTGGATCAAAGCTATACACCTTTTCTAAATCTATGGAGCTGAGAGGATAATCGAGGTAGCAATGTGAGGTGGGTGAGACTATGACGTCAGCACCTAGATGGACAGCTTCTATGGCTCCTTCCATTCCGCGCCAACTTTGAACGGCCGCACCTTCGGGCAGACCGCCTTCAAGGATTTCGTCCCAGCCAATGATTGTTTTCCCCTTGGTAGCGAGATAGCTACCGATGTGATTGATGAACCAGGTTTGGAGTTCGTGTTCGTCAGTGAGATTTTCGGAATGGATTCTGGTTTGGCACTTATCACACTCATGCCATCTCACCTTAGGCGCCTCATCTCCTCCGATATGAATCCTTGAAGAAGGGAACAGTTCACACACTTCGTCTAGTACAGTTTCAAGAAATCTCAGTGTCGTATCGTTACCCGCGCAGTAAATATCCTTAAAGACTCCCCATTTATTTACTACAGGCAGAGTATCGCCAGTGCATCCTAGCCATGGATATGCAGCAAGTGCGGCTCTACTATGTCCGGGAAGCTCTATCTCTGGGATTATCTCAACGTGCCGGGCGGCAGCATAATCTACTATATCGCGTATCTCATTCTTAGTGTAAAATCCACCATGAGTTGATCCGTCGAGTTCCGTTCTCCAAGCTCCGACGTTAGTGAGTTCTGGGTAGGCATCGATTACTATTCTCCACCCCTGGTCTTCAGTGAGGTGCCAATGAAAAACATTCATCTTATGAAGGGCTAGATTATCTATCATTTTCTTGACAAACTCAGGCTCCATAAAATGACGACAGCAGTCCAGAAGGAGGCCTCTATGCTCAAGAGTAGGGGTGTCAATGATAAAAACTTTAGGGAGGTAAAACCCACTAGAGCACCCTCCTACTTCAGCAGATACGGGCATCATAAGTCTCAACGTTGTCCAGCCTCTGAATAATCCTTCTGCTAAGTTTGCAGAAATAATTATCTCGTTCCCTTTGAATTGCAAGCTGTATTTTCCCTTCTCTGAAGGTTCATCAATCAGAACAAAGCTCAGGTTAGGTTTTGACACGAAATCAATCTCGACTTCTAAACCGGCATTAGTTAACCAAGTTTCTACCACCTCCCAGGATTCACCAAGATTCTCCGCTCCTTCCACTTTGAAATTTTCAGAAGGAAAATATTCGAGAAGAGGATTTCCAAGGGTGTCCTTTGAAACCTTGAGCATTACGGGGATAGGAATAACCGCATCTGCAGATCCTACGGGGATGTTATGAATGGCGGGCTGAGAACATCCCACAATGAGAAGGATTACAGAAATAAATAACGAAACTGAATACTTATTCATTCCAGTCTTTTAGTGCTTCAGATAGGACTGATGCTTTTTCAAAATCAAGGGGGTGGACACTTAAGTCAAATAACTCTTCTGAACTGACATCAGTAGGCATCTCCCTCACCCTGCACGATGCATGGATAGTGCTCACTCCAACTTCTCCTAAATTCATTACATCTTTTGGCCTCACTCCTCCTCCTGCAATAACATGAAATCCGAGATCTACTAAGCCTCGAATTAATTCTATACCTAGACCAGCAGCAGGAGCTGCACCGCTTGTTAGCACTTCCTTTATTCCATACTCTAGCAATAACTCGGCGGACGCTAAAGGGTCCAAGCTTAAGTCTAAAGCTCTATGGAAAACCAGCCTCTCTGCATCTACCCTGCTCAATAAAAGCTCTAACAACTCCGCGTCTATATCTCCGCGTTCTGTCAAGCCACCCACCACAACCTTATCAGCACCAACATCTAAACAATCAATAGCTTCGGCAAGTATAAGCTGCCTCTCCGATGCGTTATAAATGAAATGCCCAGCTCGAGGTCTAATTAAAGCACTTACAGGAATACCCATATTAATGCTAGCTCTCAGAGATGCCGTCGTAGGGGTTAAACCTCCACATTCCCAATGTCCACAAAGCTCTACCCTATCAGCTCCAGCTTCTATAGCAACGGCAACATCAACGGGTGTGCTAACACAAAGTTCTAATAGCATATTACTGTAGTTTATTCATAACGAACTCAATATCCTTTGGATGAGTAAGGTCTAAAAATACTCCCGAAAAAGGAATTGCCACAAGGAGGCCGGGATTATTATCGCACCATCTCTGAATAGCAGTCGGCAACTCTCGCTCTCCCCTCTCGCTCAATGGGCAATTTCCAACGCTCGATAAAAAGTCGGAATAGGGCAACTTAAAGATGTTCATACTGACCCTTAGCACACCTTCGGAATCTCTGAACTTCATGGCAATGTCAGCAGAAGGCTTCTCGTGAATTTTATCTAAGGTGCCATCACCATTAACGCTTACCACAGCAAACGCACTAGTTCTGTCATCGGGTAATCCTAGAGCAGAGACATCATATGCAAGCAGGGCATAGGGTTCCGAGAATATTTTATCGAACGAGCCTTGTGGGGGCATGTTATCGCCATTGCAAACTACAACAGAGAATCCTTTCAAATCTGGGTTTGTCGACAGAGCCACTTCCATAGCGTGAGCTGTGCCTAAGGGTTTCATTCTTCCGGTGGGAATGGGTTGAGTCACAAATCTTATCTCAAGACCTTCAATAGAGTTACGAGTAAAATAATCCATCGTCACATTATCCCTTTCACCTACAACTACGACCACATAGTTACTTCCCTCCTCTTTGATTCTGTTTAGCAACAACTCTAAAAAAGGAGTATTCTCAGATCCTACCCTCAACATGGCTTTAGGTCTAGAAGAAGCTTCTTCATGAGCGAAGTCGCTCAAACCATCCACGACTTTTTTCATCCTCGAAGAAGCTCCTGCTGCGAGAACCACTACCGGGTTCACCACCTCTAAATCTTCACCCCAACATACCCCAGGTTCAGATTTTACGTGCTGTGATAGCGCTCCATCAACACCTGCGATTGCGCTTTTCACTCCTTCGATCACGGCTGTATTGGAATCACCATTGTGTCTGGATATCATTGCTAGCATACACCCACCACCACCTGAACCGAAAATTTTCACACCAGAAGCTCCGGCACTTAACGCTCCATTACACATTGCTTCAATTTTATCTGTGCTTATCTCAAGTACATCGCGTAAAATGCTATGATGTTCAGACATCAAGGGGCCCAGTATAACTGCGTTTTGCTGGTCCTGAAGAAACATCTCTGCAGCTTGAATTTCAATATCCCTATTCCTGATTGTGCCCTTAACTAATCCCGCTTGAGTGGAGTTTAATTGAGTTAAATCGATGTCATCCCATACCCCACCGTTCGATTCTAAAATCGCTAGCCTACTGAATTTGCAGCGCTCTAAAATCCCCAACGTATCCTTCGGTGAGTTAGAGTCGCCCAGCACCCAATCGAACTTCGAGTCAGGTAGTTGAGTGTAACCATTTCGGGCTGAAGGATCAACTCTGAGAGGTCCACCTACGGCACAAGCGATATGGTCCATATTTCCTCCGGGAGCTCCAAAATGGGTGACTTCCGCTCGGAAAGCTTCCATGGCTAATTCTATAGGGGAAGTGATGTTACCAGACAGACGCTGCATACCTGCTATCCATGCTGTCACGAGGGCTGAAGAGCTGCTGCATCCGGCGCGGACTGGGACGTCGCTCATTATAACCGCATCCCAACCTTTTCCCGGCAAGCGCCCCTCGTCCCTTGCTTCTATCATGGATGAGAGCATGTGGTTAGGGGTTTCGGCTATGCTTGCTTCTAAGTCGTCTAGGTCGAATACGCCCTTGCATTCGGAGCCTAATTTTGGTGAAGACCAAACCACCTTCCTATCACTCCTCTCCGAAAAAGTAATGCTCAACCTGAGATTTATTGCCATCACTATGGATGGCAAATTGAGATAGTCTGAGTGTTCTCCGAAAAGACATACACGCCCAGGAGATGATGTTGTAAATGTGTTACTCACAATAACTCCCAAACATAGACAATACTGACATTACATCACTAACTGAGACAAAACCATCTCCATCCATGTCCGCATAGCAGTCTACTCCACATCCGTATTGGCTTAAAATCTCAAGCACATCTGGAATAGAAATTATCCCGTCAACTATAAGATCCTGTAAGCATATAGTTTCTATTTCTGGTGGCGCATCCACATCATACCATTCACATATAGGTGGGTATGTAGGACAAACCTGCCTACTCGTAAAGCCCACCACCACTGCTCTGGTTGAATCGTAATATGCGTCGGATGTGGCATGAGGAATATGTCCCGCACCTTCAAGAGTATAGAAGCAATTGTCTATCCCTAAAGTATCAGTTCTCTCATGTATTACAGAACTCCCTTCAACGTCGGCAAGTCCGACGAAAAAGAACCCCGCTTGCCCTACACCGTAGGGAACGATATTATCCGAAGTGCCGTGAGTACTGACTATGGGAGTATCGCCATCATTGATCCAGTTCACATTACCTATCGCGCCAGACATACTGAAAATGGAAAGAACGTCTGAAGAATATCCGGGAGAACCCGACGCACCCTCATTACCACCCTGCAATCCATCCTGATCCATATCCACAATAGAAGGGATCTCACTTAAATCTACATAAGTTGCGTGCAGAGCTATAAAGGCTCCGGCAGAAGCACCCCCCATTATGATTCTATCTGGGTCTATACCCCAAATATTATCTTCAATATCATGTGTCTTTCTAAGATACCGTACTGCAGCTTTTCCATCGTGAACTCCTCTCACAACAGCCTCTTGTAGTGACTGCTCGAGTTGAAAAATATTACCTAGTCCTAATCGATAACTTATTGAAACAGCCACGTATCCCATTCGAGCAAGATCCTCACATATGGGGACTATGTCTGGGGCATCGTTAGATCCCACAACGAAAAACCCTCCGTGCGCACAGACAACAGCAGGCCTATTCGTCGCCGTGTCTCCAGCTGGCCTGTATATATCCATCACCAGATCGATGTTATTCCCGGAGGCTGTAATATTATTTCCATAAACCACATCGTATTCCACTGTGAACTCTTCGAACACGCGGTATCGATACCTAGCACCATCACAGCCTTCACCGGTTTGTGAAAACGAAATCGTGCTAATCGCAAGAAAAAATAAAGTGGTTATGGCTCTCATTTTTAAGTTAAAGTTTTATACCAATTATTTAAATCTACTTCTAACTGCGGAATGCTATCTAGGATGAAGTATTTATCCTGAATAACATCTGTTCTAAACTCTGTCGACATGACCTGAGCGAGGTCGAAATCTAACAACTCGTCTCTCAAAGACCAGGCATGATTCGTTTCTCCATGTGATGACATTATACCCGCACCGAATAGTTTAGGCTCACCATTTTCTCTCACGAATCCGAACTCCACGAAGAACCAGTACAATCGCTGTAACATAACTAACTCGGCTTCTTTGCCTATATCTGACAGAGCCGACCCTATCTCTCCGAACCGGTGCATGAAGCTCGCGAAAGCAGCGTCCATGAGTGGTGGAATATGCCCAAACGTATCGTGGAACATATCCGGTTCTGCTGTGTAGTCGACCTGATCTTGCCCTCTAACCCACACCGACGTGCAGAACTTTTTCTCAGCTAATAGATTAAAGAAATCTTCAACAGGAATAAGTCCCGGAACTATTTCTATCGACCAGCCAGTAGTCAGTGACAACTGAGCGGCCATGGACTTCACCACGGGGATTTTCTCAGAGGTTAAACTCTGAGCCATTTCGTCGAGGTTTTGTATACAAATACTACTTGCCTTATCCCGAAGATGAGAAGATTGCCTTTCGTACAGAAACTCCCAAGTGCCATGCTGCTCGTGGGTGTAATCATCTAGCTTCTGTACTAGATTAGTCATTGACTTACTATCATTGAATCACTACACGTAACGTGCTGTTAATTGAAGGGGTTGAAAGGAAGTACACTCCACTTTCTAAGCAACTTACATCAATCGTAGAACGCAGCTCATTTATATTTAGTTGCATCACACTTCTGCCTTGAATGTCAACTAATGTTAAGGGCTCACCTAAGAGTGTTTTTGACACTTCTACATGAATGATATCACTCGCTGGGTTAGGGAAAATAGCCAGAGCTAATTCACCATCTACGTCTTCTATTCCTATCACGCCCATTGAAATCAAAAGCCCTCTAAACTCTTGATAGTATAGATTTGCTACTCTCGCGTCGTGCACGATAACGGTGTTCTCATCATTAGTGTTCTCTGCAGTAGAGGACCAGTTATGAGAACCGGTTACGACAGTAGGGTCAGATAGCGGCTGACTTTGGTCTATCACCGCGTACTTATGGTGGAGCTGATCGGGTATACCCTGGTGAGAATATACTTCTACGCCGGCCTCGAGAAGGACTTCGTATTCTGCGCCGGTGCCAGAGATTTGTTCTATCGCTCCTACAGGGGTAACGAAAAAGCTAGTTTCATCGATAATCGCTTCCGCCAAATCGTCTCGTGTGAACGAAAGAAGTGCGAAAACCATATCGTAATCTGTTGTAGTGATGGCGTTTCTGATAGCCGATGTGGTTCCGTCTGTCGGTGAGAAATAAACTTCGACTGGCGAGCCTCCCACTATGAATTTCTTAGGGGTGTTTATGGATTTGGCAGGGCCAAATTTAGACTCCGCGGCATCCGGCACCATGCCATCACTTCCCCACATCTCGTTAAACTCGAGGCGATATCCGCGGGCTATGCTTTGGTCTTGAAACACGATAACATTATTCTTATCTGTATTCAGATTATTAGTGGTCATGTTAGTCGATCCCGTTAGAACGAACGCCGTTTCTGGGTAATCTGCGTCGCCTATTATAAATTTATTATGCATCCCAGACCCTTCATTATCAGTGCGATAGTGAACGGGTATTGAAGGGTCGAAGCCGTCTATACCGAGGTTCGCATTTGAACCCTCAGCTATATACCTGATCGCTACTCCGTTAGCCGCTGCTTGGTTTACAGCATTTTCTATTGCTACGTTATTCGTGTTGTAAACAGCGATATCCAGGGTGTGCTGTGCCGATGTAATCCATGCGGCTATGGTGTCGTTCGTGCTCGTTCCTAACGACATGGCTAACTCGTCAGTAGCTACAGAATGATCTACAGCACCGGTGAAGTAAACGTGGATGTTACCCGATGAATTTGAGACAGTAGCGTATGCA
>Ga0308008_1000090_pt1 | contig 48354 bp, 53 predicted proteins | sample Neamet125_FD_203140 | JGI IMG/M metagenome (GOLD analysis project Ga0308008, IMG submission 203140) | Marine microbial communities from water near the shore, Antarctic Ocean - #125 | ecosystem: Environmental > Aquatic > Marine > Unclassified | place: Southern Ocean | collected 2014-07-24
AAAACTAAACAGATGAAAACAGCAAACGTATTGTACGCAACACTAGTAATTCTATTATGTATATGGTGCTTCCTAATGTGGGAGGGCATACCTAGATTCACAATAGAGCAGATAATATATGTACAGGCACTATGCCTAGTTAACATATCCGCATTAATAATAATACTTAAAAGAGAGAAGGTATGACACAAGATTTTGAAGATTGGCTTGTAAGTGACAATGTTATTTGTCATGTAGATAAAGATGATAAGTTTTATTACGCATCACAAGACGCACTGTATCGCAATAGATTGTATACAAAAGATCAGGCATGGGAGTACTACAAAAAAGAATTTATTAATTAATACAATAGACATGGCAAATCCAATAGGACATTTAAGTCACAAAGAGTTTAATGAGTTAACACAGATGGAAAGAGTGGATGTAATTATAGCGTATAACGACTGCAATAGATACCCATATAATTCACCATGCCCCGAAGGAATTCTGTTAAAACAATTTTGGGATTCATGGAATTACTAAGATAGAGGGATAGCCGAAACCCTAAAGAGTAGGCATAATTTAATTAAATCATTATGATTGAAACAAAAGAAGAGTTAGTAACCACCGACCAAGGGGTGGAACGACCTAAGGAAGATTGCACATACTCAGATGTTCAAGGCGTTTGGATAGAAACAGATGAGGTTGTTACATGTAGCGAGGGTGAACCTATGACTGAAGAGTATAGGGAGGATTACTATGAGCTATGTGAGGACACAGGAGATTGGCATCACCAAGATGAGACATGGTGGGACGAAGTAAATGAGGTCAGATACAGTAACAACGAAAACCATGTAGAGTCCTACTGCGGAACTATAGCTCATGATGATTCGTTTAGTGAATCATACAACTACATGTGGATAGAAAGGGGACAAGCAGAAGAGCAGTATGTTCACACAGATGACGCTGAATATTGTGAGGACATAGAAGAATCTGTTCATGCAGATGATTCTCATTGGTGTGACGTTAATGAATGCTCGTATTACGACTCAGATAATTGTGGTGGTAATGCTGACCGCATTAACTCATACCATTCATCATCAAGGCTTATAGAGAATCACAACTATCTATTCAACAAGAGTCCATTCAGCATTGGGTTTGAGGTAGAGAAGACAGAGTTTGATACCAAGTATGGTACTGCATGCTCTCAAGGTGATGAGGTCGGTGAGTATAGTTTCTTTGCAGGGTTTGAAACGGACTCAAGCTGTGGTGTAGAGGGTGTAACTCATGTGTTCCCATTGTCGCCAGTGCGTAGCAAGTGGAGAAGTGAGGTGTTCCGTATGATGGACGAGGCGGCTGACATTATTAATAGCGACACAGATGTAAATTGTGGGGGACACATAACGGTATCGATGTCAAAAGATGGGTACGATGGTGATGCTTATGATGTAGTCAATGACTTGAAGCCGAAGCTTGCATTGATGTATGCACTATACCGATTCAGACTCAAGAGGTCGTACTGCAGACACAACAAGTCAATAAAGAAAGAAGACAATGCCAAGTACTCACCTGTTAATGTAAAGAGTGGTGGCAGAATTGAGTTTAGGTTACCATCAAGGGTAGCTAGTGTTGAGCAACTCAAGCTTAGGTATGACTTTGTGTATAGTATGTTTCACTATACATTCAACGAGCCAGCCTCCTTTGATGATTTCTTATTATACACACGACACATTGTAAGTAAAATGTACAAAGGAGACCAAGACAAAGTGAACATGGTTCATACGTATGCTCGTGAATTCAGAAAGTACTTAGCATCAGAAGAAGTATCACTTACAATAGAACAATTTATTAATCCAAGAAACGACAATTAATTATGTGTATTATTATTATAAAAGACAACAAGAAACTTATCAGTACAGACACACTAGCTGCGTCTGCAAACATCAACCCACATGGACTAGGTGTCCTTTGGCTAGACAAATGGAACGTAACGTATCACGAAAGCAATGACTTCATGATACTTAAGACAGAGAGACCATACATTGCACACTTTAGGTTTGCTACTATTGGGGCTGTCAACAAGGCTAACTGCCACCCATTCAACATAGACAATGACGAGATACTATTTCAGAATGGTACGATATGGAATCTAGGTAATAAGAAGAAGACAGACACGCAGCACATGGCTGAGATACTTACAGACATACCTAAAGATAGGTGGGCAGAAGTATTGGAGATGAATGACTGCAGGTTTATTACTGCCAACCTAAAAGAGAAGACCTATGAGATATACAATGAACACGATTGGGTTACTAGGAATGAGATAATGTATAGTAAAAAGAATATACTAGACAAGACACTGATCGCTGTGTATGGCACACTCAAGAAAGACTATAGCAACTATCATCACTACCTCTCGGGCTCCAAGTATGTAGGGCCAGGTGAGACATTGGAGAGGTATCCATTACTTATAGAGGGGTTGCCCTACTTACTCAATAAGCCAGGGGTGGGTAAGTATGTGAGTGTAGACCTATTCTTGGTAGATAAGAAGACTCTAATAGAAATCGACACGATGGAGGGACATCCTGATTGGTACTACAGAGAGAAGATAAGTATAGATACAGTAGACGGTACTATACTTACCGCATCTGTATACTTTAATGACAAGAAAGATACAGGAGTACACCATAAAGAATACACACAAGAATTTAGACCTTTTCGCTACTCACACAATGACTATGGTGATGGATGGAGTGATGCCGATGTGAATGATGACGTTTACGAGGAATGTAACTGCTCAATTCCTGAGCCTATATGGGATGAGTTTGATGCGGAGCACTACTGCTTGACATGCATGAGTAAGATATCTGACACACAAAAAGTTTAATCAATTCACACTCATAATAATAAAATTAATATGAAAACAAAAGATGAAGCACACTCTGCGAAGTTTACTAAACTTCTGAAGGGTAAAAAGATTGACTCATGTAGATACATGACAAGAGAAGAGGCTGACCAAATGGGTTGGTACAAACGTCCATTGATTATAGTATTTAAAGACGAGAGCTATATCATACTACAATCGGATGATGAGGGTAACGATGGAGGCGCAGCCTTGTACGAAGACATACCAAGTAAAGAGAACTATCACATAATTTATACATTATGATGAGCAACTGTTGCGGTGCAGAGCCGAGTTACTTAAGTGACGAGATATGTGGTGAATGCCTAGAGCATGCCGAATTTGATAACGAAAACGATTAGATATGATGTACTTACTAATACTAGACAGGATTCAATCAGTATGGGGAGAAAATTCTCATACTGAAATCATTGGAATATTTGACAGCATGGAGAAGATGTGGAAAGCCAAGGCTGAATCAAAATGGAACAAGATAATTGCAAACAATTCTCAAGATGATTGGGAGTGGCATTTTGAACAAATGGAAATTAATCAAATACTATAAATAGATATGAATGTAAACAGCAAAGGTACGTACACTATTAAAGAAGACCACTATGTGTTGAGTATAGAGTACTCATACTATTACAACACAGGAACACACGAGCAACCGCCAGAGGAGGACATGGAGATTGAATCCGCAGACTTAAATGGAATGGACATCACAGATTTCTTTTGGGAATTTGTAGAAGATAAAGTATACCAACAGGTGATAGAATACGCAAGAGATAATAACTAAATAACACAATTAGAATCATGAGAAATAACTGTAACACAACATATGTAGGAGAGACACTAAGCCTACATTGTCAAGATGGTGAGCTAAGGATATGGCATGGAGACATAGACGATCAGAAACTCCTTGTAATGGACGTAGAACACCTGTTCAAAGACTTGCCTCATATCATACAAATGGTAGTAGAGGAACAAAATAAGATGCAAGAGATGTATCTCAATGAAATCAATGAATCAATTAATAAACTATAACTATGGGAGCAACAAGCATACATTACGAAGCGAGTAAAAAGAATTACAAATCAGCAAGAGATGCGTACCAATCCTTAAGAGAAGAGGAGCAGTATGAACATGGACACGATCCGTACAGCGGAACGATTGCAACGTGTTCACTAGAGGGTAAGATATCCGAGCCTAAAGATGATGATGCCTATGAAGAGGCATTGGATAAAGTAGACAAAAGAGAATGCGTATACTATGAGACAGATAAACAATATGTCTTCATTGGATGGGCAGCATGTTAAACAATTAAACAAATAGAATTATGGAAAACAATAAACTAATAGCAGAATTTATGGAATATGAATTAGAAGGAGAAGTTTGGGTAGCCACTATGTCAAAAGAAGATGACACTCATTTAGGTAGACACCTACTATTTCAAACCTCTTGGGATTGGCTAATGCCAGTGTGTCAAAAAATTGACCAATATCTAGAAGATAACATAGGAGAAGTAGGATACTTTGATGATTGCTTACGATCTAATGACATAGATGTAAGATACCAAGCAGTAGTAGAATTTATTAATCAATTAAACAAATAGAACTATGCCGAATCATTGTTACGCACACATAAATGTGTCAGAAAAGTACAGAAATAAGTTAGAAGAGATAGCCAAGGTAGGGCTATGTAGATACTACAGGCCTATGCCTGAAGAATTAGTGAATACCTCATCACCTGCTAGGGTTGTAACCCAAGAGGAGTACGACAAGCAGATGGAGAAAAACAAGACAGATGATTTCAAATCATATCCATTGACTATAGACAGGCAAAAGATGTTGCTTGATTTGTATGGTGCAGACAATTGGTATGACTGGGCGCACAAGTATTGGGGTACAAAGTGGGGGTGTTATGACAACGACTATAGTCATGGAACATACAGCTTCACATCAGCATGGGGGCCAGTTGATGATAGTATCATCGAGCTTCTATCGAAAGACATACCAAGTTTTAGCTATTCTTTTGAAGAGGAACAAGGGTGGGGTGCAGAGTTTGAGATTGAAGATGGAGAGGTAGCTAATTCACTTGAATGGGATACACCTGATTGGGAAGAAACAGACCACGATGAAATATACTTCCTTGCAACCAAGCATATAAATTATGAAGGAACATTTCTTGTAGGTTACTACCTAGATGCAAGCCTTAATGAGTACCTTGGTAACAACCTAGAAGAAGCAAAGCAAGAGCTGAATTAAATTGTTCACACTCATACTTGTAAAACTTGTTTTTGCTTGTAAACAACCTTTTTCCAGGTTGTACAACCTCAAAATAACCTCAAAATAACCTCAAAATAGGTTAATAAAATTAAACACGCCAATGATACAATCCTTAGTTGTCGCTAATGTAGGCCGCTGTAATGCTTAAGGTGAGATGGCGTGTAGGGCTTAAGAAGCCCTCCATAATCTCATAAATTACAGTAAGACTGACAGGACGGAAAGACGCCCCTCTTATGAGGTAACTATAAGAATACACAAAATGGTAAAAGACCAATTATTTAAAGTAAATCTTTATGCTCATAAAGATAGCCTATTAGTGAGAACTAAATACACCTTTGACCTGCAAGAAGCTAGGCGGTGGAGAAAAGAAGCACCTTATGGTGAGATTATTAACGCTCAAGAAAAGAAGATACAATGAATGTACTATCACTATTCGATGGCATGTCCTGTGGACAGATAGCCCTCAAGAATCTTGGTGTAAAAGTAGACAACTACTATGCATCAGAGATTGACAAGTATGCTATACAAATAGCAAAGAAAAACTTTCCCGATATGATTCATGTTGGGGATGTAACTACGGTAAAAAGCAGTGATCTTCCTAGCATTGACGTAATTATGGGAGGTAGTCCATGCCAGGGGTTTAGTAGAGCAGGAAAGAATCTAAACTTTGAAGACCCAAGGAGTAAGTTATTCTTTGAGTTCTTGAGGCTTATAAAAGAATGTAAGCCTAGATATTTCTTACTAGAGAATGTAAAGATGAATGCGGAAAGCAGAGATGTAATATCAAATTATTTAGGAGTAAAACCTATTTATATAGACTCAGCAGTGGTGTCAGCACAAACTAGGAAAAGATATTATTGGACTAACATACCATACATTCTTGATCCTATGAATCAGCAAATAATACTTAAGGATATCATTCAGACAGATGGAGAGCTTGAAGGCTCAGAGGTTGATGAGAGAATGGTAACTAATTTAGGTAAGGCATATTGTTTGACAGCAAGATACGCAGGAGCAACTTGGTGGAATAGTATAGAAAGAAGCCAAAGAACTATGATAAGGATAGAGAATAAGGTTTGCTTTCCTGAAGCCACGAAGAAAGGTTATGTTGCAGCAGATATTGGGCAGGGTATTGACATACAATACCCCAATAGTAATACTAGAAGGGGTAGGTTATTGAAAGACAAAGCTCACTGCCTTCAAACAAACTCACCTAATCAAGGCATCATAAATGAGAAGTACAATTGGAGAAAGCTCACGCCTATAGAGTGCGAAAGACTTCAGACTGTACCTGATGATTATACTAGTGGTGTATCAAACGCACAAAGATATAAGATGATTGGAAACGGATGGACTGTTAAAGTAATTGAACATATATTAAAAAACATGAAAACATGAATCTACTAACACAAAATAGTAAACTAAAGAAGACAAGCAAGGCGCTTGACTTAAGGGTGTTTAACTTTGGTATACCTGCGTACAAATCAGCAAGTGGTAAGCTCACGTGCCCTATGGCAGACGAGTGTGTCAAGTTCTGTTACGCAAAGAAAGGTGCGTATATATGGAGTAACGTACAACCTGCGTTTGAGAAACGATACCAACTAAGCAAGACGATAGAGTTTATCGATGCCATGAATGCAGAGATAAAGAGGAAGCGACCTGACTATGTAAGGGTACATGACAGTGGTGACTACTACTCACGTAGTTATCTAGCCAAGTGGATCACTATAGCTAAACAGAATCCAGATGTAAGATTCTACAGCTACACCAACATGGTCGATATGATTTTAAAAACTAACCTACCTGACAACTATGATATTATATTCAGTGATTCAGGTAAACAAAAACACTTAATAGATGAAGAACGACACAGGCATACAAAGATTTTTAACGATATTGATGTTCTTAATTCCGCTGGCTATATTGATTCTAGCAGCATTGACTTGATGGCTACCAAATGGTTTAGTGAAAACAAAAAAGTAGGATTAATATTTCATTAAAAAAAACAAATAAATAGTTCTTATTTATAAAATAAAATGTATATTTACAAAAAAATAATTAAACTTATACTGATGGGAAGATCAAGTGAAGAGTTCATTAAACAAAGAGAGGAAGAGTTGAACTCACTTCCAACTATTCAAGCACCATTATCTTGGGGCTTTATTTCTAACAACATTAATACAGAAAAAAATGAAGAACAGAATATTTAATCTGTATGCCAACTTCATATGTGAGGAGTGTGGCATTACAAGGGAAGAGTTGTTTTCAAGTACTAGGGAGATAAGACTATCAATACCAAGGTATATACTATATTATGTATGTGCTAAGAGACCCATTAAGATAGTTGAGATAAGAAGCTTAATGAAGAGCAATGGCTTTTCAGTTACGAGGCAGAACATTGACTATGGTATTGAAAAAGTAAATAAGTCTACAGATAAAGATGTATGGGCTTTAATTGAAACTTGCATAGAAAAATTTAATGACCAATAAGTATAGCCTTTTAGAGATATGGCAACAAGCCGTTGAAGATAATGTATCAGTAAGCATGTCTTACGGAGAAAAAGAAGCCTATATATATAAAGGAATAAAAGTTATTAAAACTCGTGATGGAATAAATATTATAAATACTAGAACATTTGGATTAGAGTATGAAGAGATAGACAAACATCTTTATGAATCATTCTTCGAAAAAGGTTTTAGACCTGGGGTAGTTAGTGTTTTAAGAGATTCTTATTTAAAGAGAATAGAATTTTTAAACAAAGGCATTAAAAACGAAATCAATAGCAGGAATAATAAAAAACATTACAAGTCTATGAAAGTAAAAAGGGCTGAACTAATCAGCAAGTATATTAAAATTTCTAAAACAAAAATCAAATGACAAATTACGATGCGTATAACGCACAAGCAGCAGACAAAGGAAACGTATGGATTTTATTCCTATTACTAGGATGGTCGTACGGAAGTATGGATCAGATGGCAAAGCAAATATTCTATTACCTAACAATAGGAGGGTGTGGGCTATGGACACTATACAGACTATTTACACTTAGTGGTGCTATTAAAAAGTACAACAAGAAGGTAGCCTTAAAGTGTGGACTATCTACGGAAGACATGTTAAAACTAGAACTAATATAATTTAAAACAAAAATTAAATGAAAACAACAACGGGAAGCAAGACAACATTCAAAACATTAACATCGCTTAATGTAAAGGATAGACTAGAAAAGAAAGGAAGGTTTGATTACCTGTCTTGGGCCTACGCCTGGGCTATGGTCAAAGATCAATACCCTGATGCAAATCGTAAGGTATATGAGTCTGAGGCTACTGAATTAAATTTCTTTACAGATGGAAGAACAGGGTATGTAAAGGTAGGTGTTACCATAGAAGGTATAGAGCACATAGACTACCTCCCTATAATGGGGCACAACAACCAATCACTTTCAATAGATAAGATTACATCGTTTGCAGTAAACAAAACCATACAGCGTAGTACGGTTAAGGCTATAGCTATGCACGGTTTGGGATTATCTTTATGGGCAGGTGAGGACTTAGTGGATATTAGTGAGGCAGCACCTGCTGTTAAACAAGAGTCTAAGCCAACGCTTAAGAAGACCAGTGACAAATGGAACGATGTAGTAAACTATGTTAAGGCAAACAACACCAAGTCTTTGTCTTCAATAGTTAAGACTCTAGAAACTAAATACATTATACCTACAGCAATCAAAAAAGAATTAGGAGCCTATGTCAACTAATATTATAGAACAACTAAGAGATGATTCTAAATATTATGGAGACTTTGGTAAGCAGTATCTATCTAACTCAGATATATATAACCTACTAAAAAACCCTAGGCAATTTAGAAAGAACGATAAGGGCCTTCCATTAATAATGGGGGGTTACTTTCACACAGCAATGCTAGAGCCTGAAAAGATAAATGATTACCCAGTGGTTGATGCTTCAACAAGAAGTACTAAAGCTTTTAAGGAGTTTATAATAGAAAATGGATTTGATCCATACGATGTGTTGTTAAGTAAGGAGGTAGAGACTATTAATACTTGGGTAGATTCAATGAAGTCTAACTTTGTAATGCATACAGATATCTATGAGTCAACTAACATATATGAGCAGCCTGCTGTTACTGAGTTGTTTGGTTTGACTTGGAAGGGTAAGGCTGATATTGTAACAAAGGACAAGGTGATTGACATCAAGACCTCTGGAGACATCAACAAGTTTAAGTGGAGTGCTAATGACTACAACTATGACAGTCAGGCATACATATACCAACAACTATTTGGTAAGCCTGTTGAGTTCTATATAGTGGACAAGAAGACCTTAATGCTTAAGATAGCAAAGCCAAGTGAAGAAACCTTACTAAGAGGTAGAGACAAGGTTATAAGGGCTGTAGAGATGTATAAGAAGTTCTTTGCTGAGGATTCAGAGAAAGACCTTACTCAGTATGTTGAGTACGAACAGTTTTAATAAAGGAGTCAGAGTAGCTTCTCCAACTAAGCTACCAAATTAATACTTTTAATTATGTCACAAGACAAAATTTTTGCAGACGGTTTCATCTTCAAGAGAAGAGAGAACGCACCCGATTTCGTAATAGGTAATATCAGCGTGAAAGTTGATGATGCTATTGGATTTTTAACAGCTAACCAAAAGAACGGTTGGGTAAATCTTAACGTGCTTAACAGCAAAGGAGGCAAGCCTTACATTGAGCTTGACCAATTTGTACCAAAGAGTAAAGGAAATGAATCTCCTGCCCCTAAAAAAGAGGTTGTTGAAGAAGAAGACGGATTACCGTTCTAATCAATGATTACCAGGGTAGTTAGGGGGCATTAGCCCCCTTTCTTATCCTTTATCTATGTTAAGAATGCTTAGTTTTTCCCTTAGATATATAAAATTAAAAAAAATAGTATTAATAAAACTATATAAAGAGTATATAGAAAAAAAGAAAGCATATGGAACAGAACAATGTTACTATATTTAGAAACATAAGAGATACCTCAACTCCTTTCTTCAGGGATTTAAATTCTATACTTGAAAGAATAAAGGAAGGTAAGTCAAAAGATTTGATTAAACAGATTAGATCAGAGAAGAATAAAGAAGTTAGGCAGGAACTTAAAAAGAGTTTGCCTGCTATATGTTTCTCAGGTACATTCAACAAGAGAAGTGATGATAGCTTAATTGAGCATAGTGGTTTTATATGTTTAGATTTCGATGGTTATAAAACCAAGAAAGACATGACCTCTGAAAAAGAAAGGTTGTCAAAAGATAAATACGTTTACTCTGTATTTGTATCACCTAGTGGTAATGGTTTAAAGGCTATAGTAAAGATACCTAAAGAAGCACACAACCATAAAAACTATTTTATATCACTTGAAAAATACTTTAACTCTGATTACTTTGATAAGACCAGTAAGAACATATCAAGAGTTTGTTATGAGTCGTATGACCCATTAGTTTATGTAAACGAAAACTCAAACACCTGGACTAAGATAGAGGAGCAGGAGTATAAGATTGTAGATAAGTATTCGTCTAGACCTACTATACCTATAACAAATGATAACAAGATAGTAGAGATACTAATGAAGTGGTGGACTAAGAAGTACGGCATAGTAGATGGAGAACGTAACAACAATGTATACATATTAGCTGCTGCGTTTAATGATTATGGTGTTAGCAAGTCGTTGACAGAATATATCATGACTCAGTTTCAGAGTAGTGACTTTACAATGAGTGAAATACAAACAACCATAAACTCAGCCTACTCACAAACCAATAACCATGGATCAAAGTATTATGAGGATGAGGATAAAGTTAATCAGATTAGAGTTAAATTAAAACGTGGAGTATCAAAAAAAGAAATTCGTCTTCAATTAGTTGAGTCAGGTATTGAAGATGCCGTAGCAGTTTCTACTATAAAAATAGTAGAAGAAGAAGATACTGACAAGAGATTTTGGACTAAAAGCGACAAAGGTGTTATAACATTAATACACTATTTGTTTAGACAATTTCTTGAGGATAATGGATTCTATAAGTTTTCTCCTGAAGGAAGTAAGAGTTTTATATTTGTTCGGGTAACAAACTACAAGATAGACCACACAACTGAGGAAGAAGTTAAAGACTTTGTGTTAGGTTATTTAGAAGACCTTGATGATATGTCTATATATAATTACTTTGCAGATAAGACAAGGTACTTTAGAGAAGAGTTCTTGTCGTTATTAAGTACTGTTGATGTTTACTTTGTTGAAGACGATAAGAATACCGCTTACCTGTATTACAATAACTGCGCAGTAAAGATTACAAAGAACAAGAAGACGACAATAGACTACCTAGACTTGGGTGGATATGTTTGGAAGGACCAGGTTATAGACAGAGACTTTGAGATGTGTGAGTCATACGAATGTGATTACAAAACATTCATATCAAACGTAGCGGGATCTGATAAGAAAACTATTAAGTCAATGGAGAGTACGATAGGTTACATGCTGCATGCTTATAAGAATCTATCCTATTGCCCTGCTGTTATATTGAATGATGAGATTATATCAGACAATCCAGAGGGTGGTACAGGTAAGGGTTTATTTATAAATGCTATCTCTAAGATGAAGAAGTTAGTAGTTATTGATGGTAAAGGTTTTAATTTTGAGAAGAGTTTTGCCTACCAGTTGGTTAGTGCAGATACTCAGATACTTTGTTTTGATGATGTCAAAAAACATTTTGACTTTGAAAGATTGTTTAGTGTGGTTACCGAGGGGTTGACATTAGAAAAGAAGAACAAGGATGCAATCAAGATACCATTCCACAAGTCACCAAAGGTTGCCATAACAACTAACTATGCGATTAAGGGTAAGGGTAATTCATTTGAGCGAAGAAAGTGGGAGTTAGAATTCAAGCAGTTTTATACAAAAGAATTTACTCCATTGGTAGAATTTCAAAAGCTTTTATTTTCTGATTGGAATGAAGATGAGTGGTGTGCATTTGATAACTATATGATAGAGAACCTTATGTACTATCTTAATCATGGATTGGTTAAATCTGAATTCAAAAACCTTTCTATTAGAAAACTATCTGCTGCAACCTCACATGAGTTCATTGAATTCTGTGGCCTAATCTTAGGTAGTAATCCAAATGAGTTACTCAGAATGAATGAAAAGATATACACTAAAGACTTGTATACAGAATTTATAAGTGAGAATCAAGATTATGCACCAAGGGCTAAAAGAAGTATATCTAACATTGCCTTTAATAAATGGTTAGTAGACTACGGAGAGTTTAGGAAGGATGTTATTAATATAGAAACAGACAGAGACCTAAACGGTAAGTTTATTATTTACTCAACAAAAAAAACCAAGCAAAAAGAAAAAGACGATGAGTTTGAATTCTGATTTACAATGGTGTATAGACAAAGACTTTCAGGTATATATAAAGAAAATGAATTACAGTGGATACTTTAAAGTAGCTATAAGAAAAGGAGGTATCTCAACAAATGGAAAAGATATCTTCTTCTGTAAGGAAACTCAGACGAATTTATATAGTGTAGAGAAACTTGGCAAAATAGATTACAAGAATCAAGAGAAAGCAAATAAGAAGTTACCAGAAGTATATAAATATTTAAGAGAGACATATGAAAAAATTTGAAAAAAAATAATAACTTGTAGATTAGAAGTTAAATGGTCAAACCCATGACCTAGTGATTAAAGAACCGTTAGTTGCGCTAGAAATAGTATAAACGAGCAAACGTCATATTAATCACTACTAACTTCTTCTAATAAAATAAAGATATGGATAAACAAGAGAAATGCAAATGCAAAGAACCTATACTTAAACCACAAACAAAGCAATGCGGTAAGTGTAAATTGTATATTGATAGGGTTAGGCATATACTATTAACAAACCCAAATGAAGCCTAACTTAATAATATAAAACAAGTAACGATGAAAATAAAACAAGAAATTGATAGAATATTGACAGAATATAATTTGGAAAGAATGTCTTTTGATGAAGCACATAATAAGTTATTTGATTTATATGTTGTTGTTAAATGTAACTGCGATGAAAGTAAGCAATTAGAGGAAGAATTTGAAATACACCATTTAATAAACGATACCTACCAAGTAGTTGGCAAGGATTCTAATACTGTATGGAAGCAAGGAACTTTAGAGGATTGCAATGAATTTGTTATGTTGTAGCAGTTATTTTTTACAACAAAGAATATAAGTAGTGTGGTAACTTTTTGGTATGATGTGTATAGTAAGCCACCCATCTTGACGAAGTAACCATTGGAATAAAGAAAGACTATACTCCACATTACTTATATTTATTGTTGTAAAATCGTTTTTAAATGTGATTACAACACCATATAACGATAAAATAAATTAAATGGAATTCAGAAACTATCAAAAAGATATAATCAGTCAAGGATATGATATATTAAAAGACAACAGCTTCGTATACTTATCTATGGAAGTTAGAACAGGCAAGACACTAACGTCACTAGGAATCTTAAACAAGATTATGAGTGTGAACAAGGCGTTGTTCATCACGAAGAAGAAGGCTATAAGCAGTATAGAGTCTGACTTTAATTTATTAAAACCAGGGTTTGAATTAACTGTCATAAACTATGAGTCCCTGCATAAGATAGATATTAAAGGATGGGATGCTATCGTGTGTGATGAAGCTCATAGTATGGGAGCTTTTCCAAAGCCAAGTAAAAGAGCAAAGCAGGTTAAGGATTTGATAATGAAAAACAATCCATACGTTATTCTATTATCAGGTACACCTACACCTGAATCTTTTAGTCAAATGTATCATCAGATATATGGTATAGCTGGTAACCCATTTAGAGAACACACAAACTTCTACAAGTTCGCCAAAGAACATGTTGTAGCTAAGACAAAACGAATAGGTTCTTTTATGGTTAACGATTACTCAGATGGGAAACAATCGATACTAGATAAGATGAATCAGTATATGATTTCATATACGCAAAAAGAAGCAGGATTTAATTCTACAATAAAAGAAACAATACTTAAAGTAGAGGCCCCTGAATCTATTCACAGCCTCTGTAACAGACTTTCTAAGTATTTAGTAGTAGAAGGAAAGGAAGATGTTATATTGGCTGATACAGGTGTTAAACTAATGCAGAAGCTACATCAGATGTATAGCGGAACTGTAAAGTTTGAAAGTGGTAAGTCAATGGTTCTAAATAATTTCAAGGGTAAATTTATATATAATAACTTTTGTGCTAATAAGATAGGAATATTTTATAAATTTAAAGAAGAATTAAACTGTCTAAAAGAAGTTTACGGAGACCAGTTATGCACAGACCTAGAGACATTTAATACAACAGATAAGACTATAGCTTTGCAGATTGTTAGTGGTAGAGAAGGTATTAGTTTAAGAAAAGCTAAGTACTTGGTATATTACAACATAGACTTTAGTGCAACAAGTTATTGGCAGAGTCGTGACCGAATGACAACCAAGGATAGACCTGAGAACGAAGTGTTTTGGATATTTACAAAGGGAGGTATTGAAGATAAAATATATAAGGCAGTAAGTAAGAAAAAAGATTACACATTAAAACATTTTAAAAGAGACTTATTAACTTTAAACTAATACAAGGGGTGTAACTATTAGCTCTTTAAACTTGGTCGTTGCGGAGCGACACAGAGCACCCCTTTAAAATTAAATGACAGAGCAACAAATACAAGCGAAGAGGATTAAGCAGTTGGAAGCTGAAGGGTACTACGTTATTAAGTTGATTAAAACCAATAAGAACGGAATACCTGATGTTGTAGCAATACCACCTAACTGCGGTGTCCTATTCTCAGAAATAAAAAAGCCAAAGGGCAGGGTGTCTGCCTTACAAGAATATAGACTAAAAGAATTAGAAAAGCATGGAGTCAGAACAGAAGTATATAGAGGATGAGTTTGAAGTAGAAGAACAATTTTTAATGCAAATGCATTTGTTTGAAACACAAACCAAGATAAAAATAGCAGATCAGATAGATACTCAAGTTGGGTTACCTGCAACAAAAGGAAAGATGGAAATAAAATCAGGGGTTGTTCACGATGATGAAAATTCCCCAACATTCTTTACGTTTTCTTATTCTAAAAGAAATAAGAATTCATCTTGTATTCTTATAGATATATTTCAAATAACACTTGACCAATATTTAAGTGACATAAATCAAAACCTTCATATAAAATGACATCAAAAGAATTAAATCAAATTAGTAAAATAAAAACATTTATTGAACAAGAAATGCGTGTTATCGATATGTTTCAAAAAACAAGGAGAAGAGAGTATGTGGATTCTAGGAGAATATTTTTTTGTGTATTAAGAAATAAATTCCTGTTAACATACCAAGCAATAGGAGATATGGCTGAAAGAGATCACGCCACTATTATATATGCAATAAAAACATTTGAAAATATAATTAAGATTGATAAGCTTCTAAATATTACATATCAAAAGACTCTAGAGGAGGTAGAATTTATTACTTCTATACCTGATCTCACAAGGAGAGAAGAGATACTTTATAAGATAGAGAAGTTAAACGAAGAGCTTTTGTGTTTAGTAGATTAAAATAATTGCTTTTTATTTTGTATATTTATAAACATGGAAAACAATAAACCAGAATTTAGGCCCAGGCTTACTGAGGAAGAGAACGAAATAATAAGCACTCACAGAGCCTTAAAAGTAGAATGCGACACTAATGGAATACCACTAAGTGATGTTAATCATTACTGGTATAAAGGAAAAAGCTTTTCACTTCATGTAAAAAACAATGGTGTATCTCTAGACAAAGTAAGAGAAGATATCATTAAGTCAATGGATAAGCACTCCCCTTCTTATCCTAAAATAAAAAGAACAAAACAAGAAGATCCACACCTATTAGTTATAGACCCTGCCGATATACATATCGGAAAACTAGCATCATCATTTGAGACTGGAGAAGAGTATAACTCACAGATAGCAGTAAGAAGAGTGAAGGAAGGAATACAGGGTATAATTCAAAAAGCAAATGGTTTTAATATAGACAAGATATTATTTGTAGGAGGTAATGATATCCTTCACATCGATGAACCACACCGAAAGACAACAGCAGGAACACCACAAGACACAGATGGAATGTGGTACGAGAACTTCCTTACAGCAAAAAAACTTTATGTAGATGTACTTGAGTCATTGCTGTCAATAGCAGACATACATTTTGTGTATAACCCAAGTAACCACGATTACATATCAGGTTTTATGTTATCAGATTCTATACAGTCATGGTTCAGGAAAAACAATAACATTACATTTGACTGCTCAATAGCCCATAGGAAAGGTTTTAAGTACGGTAAAAACTTAATCGGAACAACACACGGAGATGGAGCGAAGCAGGCTGATTTACCCCTTATAATGGCTAATGAGTTTCCTCAGTGGTGGGCAGAAACGAAACATCGTTATGTTTACACACACCACATACACCACAAGTCTAGTAAAGACTATCATGGTATTACCGTTGAATCGTTGAGGTCTCCAAGCGGAACAGACTCCTGGCATCACAGAAAAGGATATGGGATAGGAGGAGTAAAAGCAGTAGAAGGATTTATTCACTCAATGGATCATGGACAAGTAGCAAGACTAACACATATATTTTAATTTAAATTCTATAAAATGGCAATAAGCAATTCAATATTTGAACACTACAGAGTAAAACAAAGGGAACTAAAAACGGCTACAGATCTTTTAAGACGTAACGGTTATTCAGTTAAAAAAACAGAGAAAATAAAAAAACTAAATGACTGAACAAATTAGAGACCAAATACTAAAAGAGAAGTTGAAAGATAAACCCAACTTCTCTTTAATTAGAAAACTACAACAGTTAATTGATAAGGTTAAAAATTAAATTCTCCTTTATTTTTTGTAGGATTCATGTTGAACTCTTCTTTATTTTTATTAGAATTCATATTAAACTCTTGTTTACCTTTCTTAGGGTTCATAGTTAGCTCCTCTTCTTTTATTTTCTTTTCAGGTTGAGTTTTAAAAGGAACTATTTTTGAGGCCTTTTCCTCTCTTGTTTTCTTAGCCAACTTAAGAGCTCTTTCTGACATGTAATTAGTTTCAGCAGTACCAGCCCCTAATAAAGATAAGAAATATACAGAGGCAACAGTCCCCATTTTTTCTCTTGCATCCTCACTAATATCTGCCGTAGACTTTTTACCCATAAAAACATTCTTAGAAACTCCTGTTCTATAAAGGTCAATCATTTCATAAAGAATTTTAGCTTTTTTAGGCGCTATACCTAATACTCCCAAATTGTCTAAAACTGTTTTTTCATCTTTAGCAAAAAACCTAAAAGGATCACCTTCCTCATCACCGCTTTCTAACAATTCCATTCCTGTGTTTAATGCAGATAACATGGTATCGTTTAAAAATGGCAATGGTACTGCAACATCAGCTACAACACTTCCTATTCTTCCTCTTGTGGCGTACATCTTTCTTTTCTCCTCTTCTTCAGGAGTCTCACCACCCATAAGTGAAGCGGTAATTGAAGCTAGAGTAGTACTTATGTAGTACCCTAAAGTATTAAAAATAGCCGTCTCTACACCTAACCCAACTAAAGACCTTGCTGCAGCATTCTTATCACCTTTAACGAAATCTTTATTATTAAACAATGTGCTTACATCAGAATACATTCTGTTTTTTTGATTAATTAAAAAGTTAGCAAAAGGAAAAAGTATTTTTCTTAAAACCTGCGGTGTAGTTTCTTGAGATGTAAATAGTCTACCTTGCAAATCTGCATCAGATGTGTTTTGCTGTCTATCAACTTGTTGTTGCGCAAAAGTTTTAGCATCTTTTTCTAATGGTTTTGTCCAATCTATATCCTTTGATGCAACTCCTTTTTTATTCATTGCTTGCATATAGTAAGCAAGAAAAGATGCCCTTGCTGCAATTACATCTGATTTAACTAGTAAAACGTCTAGGAGTTTTTTGTTTACTTTGTCTAATAAATCTATTGCCTTACCACCTTTAGTCCTTGCTGATTTCTCAATTAACGTGTTTAGACCTTCTATATCTGCTTGAGACATAATACCTCTATTTGCAATAGGCATACCTGAGTCATCAATAATCTTCATACCTCCATTAATAAGAACAGCAACTCCCCTATATGTATTTGCTGGGCCTGCGTTTATAGTCGTGTTAGCTAAAGGAACTAATTGCTTTGCAGGCTGTGTTACACCTGCCAATACTTTAGCTACACCAAATCCAGCAGCTCTATTTAATCTTCTTAAAAATCTTTGGTCTTTTTCACTAATATCTCTTTTACCTCTTTTGGCATTAACATAATCTATAATTCTATTCTTTACAATATCTCTACTCAACTTATTTGGAAACACCTTATTAAAAGATTCAGAATCCATAGCTCCTTGAATTTGTCTTATAGCGCTAGCCGTAAGAACATCTGTAAGTGCAGCTTCAGCTTTATTAAAATTATTACTATCAAAACCTAAATTTAAAACTTTACCTGATGGCAAGTTACCGCTTCTGTTTGCCTTCATCAAAGTAGATGATTTTTTATCATAAGGGGATTGCCTCGGCTTAGGTTTAAAAATTGCCTCGTCTAAATTTGTTTCTTCATTTGTTTCTTGGTTTGTTATTCTAAAATATGTTCTTGGAGTAAAATTAACATCTTCAGATAAATCTTCATTATATATTGATTTTTGAATACTAACAAGTTGAGGTCTTAGTTCTCCCCATATATTCTCTATAACGTAGTTCACTCCTTTTAAATTTGCAGGGTCTACCTTGGATTCTAAATCAGAAATGTTTAAAGATTTGTCCACTACTTTGTTATATATCTCCTCAATAATTTTACCGTTATCGTTATCTAATTTATTACCAGTATTAAAATACGCCTCATATGTTTGTTTTATTAATGATTTAGTGTTATCAAATTGTTGTTGTTCAGATAAGTCAGAATCAATTTCAACCCTTAGTAACTCAGCTATAATACCTCTTTCAGTTGTGTTGTATTCATCAAAGTATTTACCCTTTCTTGTTTTTATTTTTCTAAAAACATCAGAGTATTCGCTCATTGATTTCTCAATTTGTTTTTTTGCCTTGTTTGAGCCAAACATTAAGTCGTTAAACCCTAATGCATTCATAACATCACGAGCTTTTGATTGTCCTTTAAACATTAACTCAAAAACCAATGGCAAAGTAGTTAGCTGGTCGTTTCTACTTCTACCTGCAGAACTAGTTGATGAGACACTCTTTATTCCCTTAGAAACAAGTTTTTCCATCTCTTCATTTCCTCTTGCTTTTGCTATAAAAGATTTTGCGCCTCCAAGAGAACCGTTTACATTAAAATTAATTAATATAGTTAGAAGCTCCATTTGTTTCTTGGTATTCAACTTGCTTATGTCTAAATCTAAAAGTTCTTTTAAATCAGACCTGTCATTTACACTAAGGTTTAAGGCTTGTGTTTTTGAATTTAATTCTTCCTTAGAATCCTTAATAGCACCTAGTAATCCTTTCTTTATTTCTTTTTTATTCTCTTCTATTTTTTCTTTATCGATCCCTGGCACTTCTGAGGTTTCATTAATTAAATCCTGCATCTGTTCAATAGTCATCTTGTCAGAGTTTAAACCTGTTAACTCTGTAAAATATTCTCTTGCGTTTTTTAAGTTATTACTTGATTGTATTTTGTTTTGCGCTATAGTATAGTTTTTTAAATCTTGAACATTAAAAGGCTCCGCAATCTTGAGTTTTTTCTCACCCTTTTTTGTAACAATTTTAGTTTTTCCTAATCCATTTAATACTGTGTTGGCGTAATTTAAATACTCATCTATATCCGATACTTTCTTAGGGTCTAATTTTAAAAATTCTTTTGCAGACACCCTTAATGAGTTTTCAGTATCTTTTTTTATTTTATTTTTAATTTTAGTTTTAATAGATACACCTTCTTTTTCTTTAGAAATATGCTCTGCATTATTAAAAACCTTCTCCATGTAATCTAAAAACTCATCAACAGATTTTCTTGAATAGAAATTTGTTGATTCACTTCTATTCATAACAGCTTGAAGCTGTTTAGGGGAGAACTGTCCCTTTCTTCCATCAGAAAAAAGTTTTACTAAATCGTTTACAGCTTTTCTTTTTTTCTTTAAATCTTGCTGTGCTTCTTTAGCGGCCCTAGCTTCTAATTTTATTTGAGTCTTTAAAGCGTTATATTCGTTTACAGTAACCATTTTAGGTTTCTTTCCGAGTATCTTAGGAGACTTGGTGCTTCCTTTCACACTCATACCTTCCTCTGTAGAGGTAGGTTCTACTAACTGTTCAGTATCTCCCTCCGTAGTCGTGTCGCTAGTTGTATCGGTTTGCGTTTCACCTTCTTGCGTTTGCGCAACGGAAGTGACTTGTTCACTGTCTCCTTCTCCCACTTGTTGCAGTCCCACTTCGGTTGTACCCCCTGTTCCTTGGCTTCCTTTTGCATCTGGTAACACTTGTTTCTCTGTGCTTTGCTTTGGTATGGCATTGGTTTCTGTTTTAGTTATTTGTTGGGCTCCTTCTTTTGAGGACTGTTGCTGCTCAGAAGTCTGCTGAGTATCTTGATTTGTTTCTGTTTCGACATTGTTTTCAACTTGTCTAAGTTCGTTTTGGAATTCTTCATCATTTTCTAGTAATTCGTTAATTTTTTGTTCTTGTTCAGTAGATTGTGCTTCGTTTAGTAATATTTGATAAGCAGCCTCTTCAGCATTAACACCTCTTAATGTAACTGTCTTACTTCCATCAGGACTTCTTAAAACAACTCTTGATACATCACCTCTTTTATTTCTTTTTATACCCCCTTTATCTGGCACAAGTACATTATCAAGAACTACGAGATTTCCTTCGCTATCTGTTTTAACGTCAGAAACTTGTTGCTCTAAACCTATTTCTTCTAAGGTTTGATTTGAAATCTCATCTACATTACCAATTTCTATTATATTTCCTTCAGAATCTTCAACTACAACTTGTTGTCCATCTACATACATTTCTCCTTCTATTGGCGTATCTAGCTTAGATCCACCTAGCTTAGTAAGAGTGACAGGTCTATTTATTAAGTCGTTTACTTTTTCTGCTTTTTTATCAGTAATAAAGCTTTCTTTTTCCTCAACGTCTGGTGAAGCTTGTGGCTCAGAACTTTTTTCTGATGCAAGTGCAGATGCATCTTCAATAGTATTTTGAAAATTTTGAATAGCTCTTTCAGTAATTTCGTCATTATCTATTTCAATTATTTGCTCACCCTTTTCTCTTGCTTCATTAAATAATTGTCTACCAGCTTCTTCTTTATACTTTGTTTTTCCTTTATTTGATAAATTATCAAAATTAGTTTTTGTTATTATGTTATTTCTTAAAGCCTGTATTTGTTCTTCTATTTTTGTGTTATCATTAAAATAATCTTCTGAAGGTTTTATAATTTTATTTTCTAATTTTTTTATAGCGTCTATATCTTCCATTACGCTTAATGCTGTTGCAGAGCTTAAATTAGATGGAATTGAATTTATAGTACTTCTATAAATATTAATACTTTCTAACATTTGAGCTACTTGCTCTTCTGTGTAAACTCCTTTTGTTACTTGGCTGTTTAGAAGCTGTGTTGTTTTGTCTACGTCTTTTGAAAGAGTGTATAAAGCCTCCATCCTGTCAATTGCAGCAACCCCTGGTCTAAATCTTTTATTAAAGTTTGTTTTTACATCAGCAGTAACATCTCCCGCAATTGGCATCATTAAACCTGCTGCTAAAGAAAGTATTGTTGTGTTAATAAATTGATCCCCAGTAATAGTATCATTCATTATCTCTCTTCCTGCTGCTTCATTTATGTTGTCTCCAATAACAAAAGCCTGTCCTGATTGCTGAATATTTTCTTGAACAACTTCTTTTCCTCCTTCTCTTCCATACAAGGGAACCCTCTTAACGTATTCTAGGGCTTTGTTATTTACTTTTGCCCAAAAACTTATAGCACCTTGTCTTCCGTTTTTTACGTAAGCCTCTGCAGCACCTTTTACTATTTTATCTTTTGCTGCCTTACCAAATATTTTATCCATGGCATAGGTTTGTGTAGAAATAGGGGCCGTTAATGCACCTAAAGCAAATCCTTGCATACCGGCAATATCAGAAAGCTCTTCTGCTTGAGAGACAGATAGACCATTAGATAAAGCTTGTCTTCTTGTTTGCTCTGACAAGTTTGTAGAAAACAATGTTCCTTGAGCAATCATAGCAGAAGCTGTAGTCGCTTTCATAGGAACTTTACTCATTATATTTATAACCTTACTACCCCTATCAAAAGCTGAGAAAAAACCTTTAATCCCTTGTCCAGTAACACCAACTCCTCTAGTTAAAGCAATTTGAAGAACCATGTCAGAAGCGATACCTGCTGTTGTTATAGCGGCTCCTGCCTTACTGAAGGTTCTCCCTTCTACACCATCTGCGGCAACTTCTTTTCTAATTTTCTTTGCCTCTTGTTCTGTAATAACATTAGTAACTCTTAGGTTTAACTCGGTGTCATATATTTGATTTTCATCGTCTACAAGATATACAGTACCATCAACATCTGCCTCCTTACCACTAGCGTAAGTGTATCTTAAAAAATCACCTCTGTCTAATTCGTTTTCAGCTTGGGACATTCTAATTTGATTAGCAACATCATCAGCTCCCAAAAAATCATAGGCGCTAGCAGAAAAATTATTTATTCTATCCTCTACTGATCTCCAACCCTGTTTAATAGCTTGTGTTCCTCCACGGGACTCACCGTTTTTCATAGCCTTATACAATTCTTGGTTTTTAACATCTTGCTGTTTTAGCTTTGATGTCATTAACGGAAATTGTTCTTCAATATACCCTGTTAGTTGTTGTTCGTTTATACCAGATGTAAAGTCTAATTCCACTCCATCAAGATAAGGGAGTTTACCATCGTTTTCTAGTTGGTAATTTAATATTTGTGATTTTACATTTCTTTCTACTTGATTGTTTACATAGTTAGTTAAATATTCAAGTCTTATTCTTTCTGATGCAAGTGCTGGGCTATATCCTGAAACGTAGTTGTAATCTTCTTGGTCTGAAGACACAATGCCTTTCTCTACAAATTCTAGATATTGATTTTTATATTCTTTTTCATTTAAATATCCATCTAAATCTAAAATATTCATGCCCTCTATTCCAAGAAGTGCATCTGTATTATACATAGAATTAACATTTGAACCTTCTACTTGTTCTCGGGTTACTATGTTTGTTTTCCCTTCGTACGAGTACGGATTGTTTAAATCACCTTCATCTATTTCTTGCTGTGTTTCTTCGGATGATTTTACCCCTAGATTTCTTAAAGTAAAAATATCATTTTCATTTCCTTTTAAAGCTCCGTCTATTATAGACAAATCTATAATTTCGTTCTCTAATGCTTTTTTAATATTAAAATCGTTTAATAATTTTTTCTTTAAATCTTCATCTATTTGTAATAAAGAGTCTTGATCTTTTTCTTTAAAATCATCCCCAAGCATAGACCTGTACATAGATGGGGCTTGGCTTAACTTGGCTTCTCTTTTTTTCTCTTCCTTTACTAATTTATTTCTTTTCTCTAATAGACCATCTAGTAAGTTACTAGTCAAATCTGTTAATACACCATCTGTTTCTATTAACTCTATTGTGGCTACACCATCTATTGCAGGAGCATCTGGAGCTTCATCTTGTTCAGCTACTTCTACAGGTTGTTCAGCTACTTCTACAGGTTGTTCAGCTACTTCTACAGGTTGCTCAACGTTTTCCTGAGAAGAATCCAAAGAGCCAAGTTCTGTTGGAGTCTCTGTAATAGATTCCGTAACTTCCTCTTGACCACTTGAAGGAGTATCGACTTGATTTTTTTTTTCAATTAATCCTGAGTTAGATGCATAATCTAGAAACCCCTGCTCATCATTAAAAATACCTTCAGGTAGCATTTCATATACGCTTTCTATTCCATTTTGATTAATATATTCAGAAAAACCATTATAGTCATTGAATATTCCTTCAGGCAACATGTCATAAATTTCTTCCATCTATTTTGATTTTTTCCATTCGTCAAGACTCTTGCCTTCGTTACCAGGTATCTTTAGCCAGTCTTGAAATGTGATTTTATTTTCTATGCTTGAAACTTTTTTCTTCGATTTTTTTCTTGAAGGAAGTCCTTTTTCTGCTGCCACAGTTAACAGAATTGAAACAGCTGTTTTTAGACTTTCATCATTTCCAGTAATTTTCTCCACCGCCAATGTTCGACCATTAACGATTAAATTTATAGTTCCCTTTGCTGGGTTAAACTCAAACTTCACATCAGAGCCTTGATTTGCTCCTTGTTTTTCTACCATCTGTCCAAAACTAGATTGTAACTGTAACGCTAAATCTGGCCCTTGGCTGCCATCTACTTCATTTTTAAACATATTTTTTTCAATGTCTCTAAAAGCAGCTGATTTTAAGGTAGCACTTATAGCAGTATTTCCTTTAGTATCTAAAGCTGTACTTGGTGTAACAGCTTGTATTTCTGCCACCTCAACAATCTTTACAACCTCTCTTTCTCTATTTCTATTAGCTGCAGACAAAGTATTATTTAAGTTTATGCCTTGGGATTTAACTTCTTTAATTACCGTACCAAAATCTGGAGCACCTACACCTTTAAACGCGTTGTACTTGTCTTCTAATATATCTATATAAGGTCTTTGTACATATTCTCCTTCTGAATTTTGAGTATAGTATGGAATCTTAACAGGAGTTGTTGACCCATTTTTATTTACTAACATAAGGTCTAAACCAACTACAACATCTTCTCCCTCAATTTTCTCAACTGTGTCTTTTACAGAACGGTACTTTAGTTCAGAAGATATATTAAGGCCTTCTCCAGCCCCAGTAACTTCTTCTTGGCTTCCTGAAGTATATTTATCTATTTTCTTTAACAGGTCTACCCCTGATAGTCTTTTTCTTTTGTCTATAGTTTTGCTTAAAGGAGTATCTGTAGGAGTTTTTTCCTGCGGTGGTGTAATACCTCTTGTTGTTTTTTCACTAAGAGCATTATACACAGCTTCACCTGTTGCGTTTCTTGCAGCGTTTTTAATAAGGGAATCTGGATCATTTAAAACAAACGAACCATTTTCAGGTTCTAGTTGAGCATATTTAGGAATTTGTGCAGAAACCAATTCACCTGTATTTAAATCTCTATAATAATAATCAATTTTTGCATCTTTTTCTTCAGGTTCTAGTTGAGCATATTCATAATTTCTAATATAAGTTACATTAACGTTTTTTCCATCTTTGTCAAACAACATATTGTTGTCGTCACTTGTAATACTAGCTATATTTTGCCATGTAGATGTAGCTCCGTTTATACCATACATTATTGTTTTTGCGAAATTCGGATTGTTTTTGAAAGTTGTGTGTACATTTCCAACAAAATTTTTATCCTCTTTAAGTAAAGACCATGCTTGACCAATTGCTGTATCTTTTCCAGTAAATAAAGAGATTGTTTCGTTAGCATTAAATCTATTAGTTTCAGGAAATTTATTAAATTGCTTTACATACAATTTTGTCCTAGTGTCTATTGGAATAGGTAGGCCGTTTTCATCTAACTTTAATTCAGTTCCAAATCCACCGTCTGTTCTTTTGGTTTCATACTGCGTAATAAAAACACCTCCATTTCGAGAAAAATCAAATTTATTGTTTTTTAAAGCAGCTGCATCTGTATAATAACCACTAAGAACCTCTTCAACTGCTCCTGAAACACCTGATGCCGCTCTCTCGTTTATGTTTTCTAATGTAGCTCCATAATCTTCTGCCTGTTTTGATATAACGTCAAATCCTTGAGAAGCATTTGTCATATAAATAGGCATTTCATTTTGAGGAATAGATCCATTACGAACACCATCGTAAATGTTTTTTAAGTTGTCTCTATAAACATCGTAAAGTTCTATTGCTTTTTGTTGTTGAGTAACATCACCATAATCTGTCTCATATACAGATTTTTCTTTAGCAGATAAAGCTGTAGATATATCTGTTTTTAGCTTTAATCTTTTGGCATCAATATCTGTTTTCCAGGCATTAACGTCTTTAACACCTTTTGTAATAGCATCTAAAGTAGTTCTTTTACTTCCAACACCTGTAAATCCTTTTTCTACAGAGAACATAGCTCCTTTAAGCGCACTATCTGCCATAATTTTGTATATTTTTATCTGTTATGATATGTATCCTGCTTCTTTTAATGCTGCTATTTGCTCTGGTGTAAAATTACTCAGGTCAAGTTCTTTTCCACCTGAAGCTACACCGCTAAAAGACTCAAGCTTTTGACTAAAGTCATCAAGAGCATTGTACCCGGGTGCTTCCCTGGCTGCTTTCCTAGCCGCTTTCCCCTTTGCTCCACCTCCACCAAATGCAGTAACCGATGATTTTAAAACACCTACACCTGCATCTATAAAAGAACCTACTGCTTCACCACTTAAATCATCTGCTTGTGCAGCCAAGGCATCTGCCTTTACTCCTGCCGCTGCCGCTCTATCGTCTTCAAGAGCCGCTATTTCAGCTGCTGACATTTCTTGAGATTCAGCCCTTTTTAAATCAACTTTTAATTTTGTTTCTTGAAATTTATCTGCAGTATCACTTAAACCAGCTTGCTCAATTTCTTTTACTTTTCCTGCAGTTGCCTGAACACCTCTTTGATTGCCTTCTTGAGCCACTTGAACCATTTCAGCTCCTTTTACGTTAGACATCTCTAAAGCTTTATCATATGCATCCGTATTTACTCTAACCGCCTCAAAATAGTCTTGTTCTAATCGCGCTATTGATGAGTTTTGAAGCTCTTGTTGTTGTATTCTAAATCTACCAGCCTCTCTAGAAGAACCAGTTGACGCTTGTTGAGCTATAATTCCCTTTATAGCAGGTCCAGCAATTGATATTCCTGCTGCTATTATTGTTGTTGCTGCTGCCATATTATAATTTTTTAATCATTTCTTTATTATATTTATCCCCTTCACCGTATCCAATCTCTTTGTAAACATTTATCAGTGAATCAGATTTTATTAAGGCATAAGAATATTTGCAACCATGTATAGTCAAAGCCTCTGTTAATGCTGATACCAACTTAACTAATGCTATATTTCTTTTCCCCTTGTCTTTGTATTTAAAATTAGACACAACCCAATCACACCAACCTACTTTGGAATTTGTCAAGTAAATATATCCTGCACATACAGGAATATCTTCGTCATAAACAATAAAACCTCCTGTACCATTTTCTGGTAAGAAATCTTTTGGAGGTGGTGTCCATCTCCAATCTTTCCACCAATCAACTAAAATAGAGTCGTAATCTTCTTGATTTAATTTCCTTATATTAAATTTCATTAAAACAAAGATACAAAAAACTAAGGATTACTTTTGAACGCATCTGAATCAACAGTAAAAAGTTCCACAGCACTAGTGTTTGAATTACTTAACTTAAATTGTAAGAAATACCCCAATGTTCCATATGACTCAGCAACGCTATTTTTAACATACAATATATATGAGCTAGGAACAGCTCCTACATATGTAGGTGCTCCTATTGTAATCGTTTTTCTATCTTGACTTATGACTGTTATTGCTCCTATTTCTACAGGCCCAATTATTGAATCTGTAAAAGCAACGTCTCCAATACTCATTATTGAATCAATGGCAAAATCAAATGTTATTGTTATAGCAGCTGGTCCTACACCTGTCGTGCTTGAAAGTGTCCCTAATCCTTGAGCTGATCTTAAGGCTAAATTATTAACACCTTCTAGTCTTCTTATAAAAGCAAAAAACGCACCTTCTTTTTCAACAAAGTAACTGTCAGGCATGTAGCCTGCTCCTAAATCAGATACTAGTTCACAGTTCCAGGCATCATCACTTTCCAGTTCAATAGTCTTAAACACCTTTGATGTTGTTGGCATTTGATTAAAAACACTGGTTATTGTAGATTCATAATCAACTCCGTAATAACTGTTTCGTCTTTCATTAGTGTTATGCCTATAAAGATTTCCATTATTAAAAGAGTATAAATACTGATTCATTCCCAGAGCCATCTCTGGAAAATAGCTGTAAAATGAAGGCCATCCATTTACAGATTCACTATATGTTAAGGTGTAATTTTCCATAATTATTTTTTTTATAACTCATCACACTGAGTAAGTCCACAGTTAAAAATGTCAATTATTATATCGTTTTCTATTTCTAATATTTTCCATAAACTTTTAGAAGCACCCGTAGTTGCTATATATGGGGAAACCGCATAGAAGCCATCAGGTGAAAGACCTCCAACAATCTCATCTCCAATAGTTAAGTCATCATAATCTCTTGCAGGATTTGTTGTAAACTCTACATCCATACTATAAGCCGAACTAGTACAGTAGTCATCGCAAACATCTGTTTCTTCATCTGTTCTATACAATGACCTAGGACTACAATCAGGACAAGCTGTAGACTGACCTAAAACACCTGACAATTGCTGTCTGTATCTTCCTGCAGATTGATAGAATCCATCTGGTGCTAACACCGTTAAATTAACATCGTTATAAACCGCAGTTGCAGTTAAAAAATTATCTGAATTAATATACTTATTTACTAAACTCATTTTTTTTATTTTTAAGGTGCGCAATCACAACATGCATCTACTTCGTTTGTTTGGTTGTAACATAACTCAATTGCTGTCGGCTCCCTAAAGTCCCAAACAAGGTAAAGGAAATCATCATTAGATAAATTATTATAAACAAAAGATGCGTCATAGTCTAAAGGGCCTCCTGTAATTGGTGTAGCAGTATTTAACAGCGGCAACAAAGTGTTTATGGTTGCCTCAGTATATTGAACATTAGACACTAAATACTTAAACTTATCTTTAGTAGAGTCAAATACAAAATCCTGTCCTGCTAATTGTCTACTTTGCATTGTAACAGTAGCTCCCTCAGTTGGTATAGAGCCGAATGATGTTTGATTTGTTTGTGACTCAAACAATGAAATTGTATCGGCTTCAAGTATAATAGAATTTGTATTGTATGGACTAGAGTCTCCTGCTAACTCCCATCTATATCTTGTTGTAGTTGTTTTTGATGCTTCTCCTTCAAAGTTAACAACAATTTGAGTAACTGTTAATTGCTCTCCTTGAGGGCATCCAAATGACATTTCATAAGTTGCTGCTCCTAATGGAGTTATTTTTACTTGTGCTAAAATAGGATTTGTTTGTGATTTTGAAAAAGAAACACTTCCTGAACCTACTACATTATTATTTAGAACATTAACTCCATTATAATCAACAGATATATTAACTCCATTTATTGATGAAATTGCGTAATCAATAGACACATCTCCAATTAGAGTTGTACAATCTAAATTAAAAGAAATAGGAGCAATAGAATTTTCTTGTAATAAAGTATATCCACAGTTTCTATCTATTTCAACTTGAGGTATTAAAATATCATTAGAGCTTAACACATATTCATTCATGTATGGATCAAATGCCCCAATTTTTTGAGTTTCAAAAGAATCAATAAATAAATCTCTAAACCAAGACCTCAAACCTACTTGAGAAATTACAGAAAGCTTATCGGCAACACCTCCTCTAGACTCTCCTTTTAAATTAACTACACTGCTTCTTTTTGCATCTGTAAAATAAACATCAGCGCCATAGGAAGAAAAACTTTCAGGATTATTACTAATTCCATATTCTTCAATCCTAGCAATTTGCTTACCTAAAACCAATGGGACAGATGTTAATGCTCCACCCCCTCCTGCGTCAGAAAGAAGGTCTTTTTCAACTAAAAGATAAGATATCTTGTCTTCTTGAATAGTGAGTATATCTGTTTGCCTTGCATGCATTTTTCTAATAGGGCCATAAGAAGTCTCTAATGTCTTGAAGTTTGCTAAAGTTAAATTAAATTGGTTTAACTTATTTAGGTTTGTTTCTTGATTAAAGTTACCGCTATAGGTTACGTCAGAGAAACGATGTATTTCTCTGTATTGTTCTTGAGCAACAGATGTTACTTTTTCCCCTAATGATAAAGATGGTTTTGTTAAAGCGTCTAATATCCTGTCACTTTCTACACCATTACCAAATGAATAACAATTAAAAAATGTTAAGTCTATTATAGCTGGTAAACTAGCTGTTTGATTTTGGTCAGCATCGGCATCTCCCGATAAATGAAATCCACTTACAATATCAAATGTCTGTTCATTTTCATAATATAGTTCATCATTAGCAGGTATTGGCTCGGTTTCAAACACCATTAAAGTTGAAGCTCTATTTATTATTGTTTCTATTGTTCCTTCTGAACGTTCTCTATTAAAACCAACACAATCAGGAGTACCTGTTTGAATAGACATAAAGAATTTTCCAGTAGATACACTTCTTTGAAAAAATATAACGGTTTCTCCTGGGCCTCCTGGGCCAAAATTAGCATTTGGTTGTGTCTGCGGATAAGAATATATTTGGCTATCAAAAGAAACATTATTAGTACTATCATCTGAACCGCCTGAAACACCATTTGTAAAATCTATATTCTCTCCTATAGCCCAATCGTATAGAGAATCATACTGGCTACCAGAGGTAAAAGTTTTGTCGTAAATGTAAGTTCTACTACCACATAAACCTCCTCTTTTATCCCTGTTTAAACGAAATTTTATCTGAATAATACTTCCAGGAGGGATGGTATAAGGACTAAATGTCGGGGGATTGGCAAGCGTATCTTCAACATCAATCGAAACTGATGCTATAGAAAAACCACCTGTACTATTGCCTGTCCTGTTTATAAAAGCATCTGGTGGAGCACTAGCGTTAAACCCTGACGGTCTTAATTTCATATATGTTCCGGTTGGCTGACCACAAGTACCACTTATAACATCACCATCAGAATTTTTTCTACATAAAAAATCCTCTACTTGGCTTTCAAAAGCTAAAACTTTTGTAGTAGTACAATTTAAAACAGCTCCTCCAGTGTCTCTTTTTGGATACAAAATACCATTATCTTTTATCTTGTCTCTGTTATCTCCTTCAACTTTAAACCATACATCTCCTGTTTCTTCCTCTGGAAAAAATATTTGAGAATAAATAGTTCTGTATTCGCCTTCAGATTCCTTTATAACAAATTTATATTTTGTTGCCCAATAAGGGGGGAAATTATTTAACTGAACCCTAATGTTGTTTTGGTCAACTGAACTGCCGCATGAAACAAAAACAGTGTTATCTGTGTCTACTAACGCAGTAGTACTGCGCCCATATTCATCCATATAAACAATAGCAACTTCATAATCTCTATTACTGTGTAATGATTGCTTAGAACCGTCTTTAGAATACAATCCCACTCCATTTATAGCTGAAATATACTCATACGCTAGTACTGGAGGGTTAAAAAATACAGGATTTGCAGGATCAGTAAGGTCTAGTTTTTGAAATCTTAAAGCAGGTATAGTAAAACTTATAATGTTACTACCTAAAGAAGTTCCAATTCCAAAGCCTTCATTTGTTTGAGTTATACCAAACTTATCGTAAACCCATTCATTTCTGGTTTGTATTTGACAGTTGTAAATGTCAGTTAAAGAAGAACCACTTGTTCCTCCAGATGTAGGTGGAAAATTAGTAAAGCAACTTGAGTTAGCAGGTAACACAAATTCGCTTACTGCAATTTCAAACTCTGGGCTACTAGCCAAATCATTAACATTTAAATAATCTCTTTGTAAATTAAATAAAAATGTAAAAACAAATTCATTTCTAGGTTGTGTTCCATCTGTAAAATATGAAGTGTCTCCATTAAAAATACTTCCTTTGTAATTAAACGAAACACCTATTTGAGCACCTTCAATTAATTCCAATCCTCCAAAGTCTATTTTTATTGTAGCGTCATCAACAGATGTAGATATTCCTATGTTGTAGTTTTGTAGTACTTTTGCTGCTTGTATATCTTCTTCGCTTAAAGGAGTTGATATAACTGTTAAATCATAGTCTAAATCTATTTGCTTTCCCACACTGTCAGCGACATTATATCCATCAACATAATTACCATACATTAATCTATTACCCATTAATGTTTGAGCTTGCGCAATTCGAGGTACATTATCAAATAATCTAAGCAATTGCTCTGTAGGTAATGCTGTAAATATTTTTTTGTTAGTGAACGTAATGTTTTTAGTTTCATTATCAGACCAACCTTCATCTATTTTTTTAAATCTTTCTATTACATTTACGCTTTGACTTGTAGAGAATTTAAAAAGAACATCAACTGCAACTACATTTCTGCCCCCTGTTTCAAAAGTTATTCTTGCACTATTAAAAGAATTAACCATTGCTGCATTATCAAACGTACTGTAATCTAATAAAAAAGGGCCAGGGCTAAAAACTGTTTGTGAAAACGGAGATATAGCTGAGTACTCTCCATCTTCATATTGCCATCTATATGCAAAACTTAGGAATAATTCTTCCATGTAGTTTTCATCACCCCCTAAATTAAATTGCTGTATAGTTGGAGAATTTAATGGCGGTGCTAATATAACACCAATGTCTTGTTCTGTAACATTATCCACACCAGAGATGGGAGATGAATATGTTCTATTTACATTTATTTTTCTAGGTGGATTTAAATTGTCAGTAAAAAACAATAGTCCGTCTATAAGATTTATTCCATTTATTAAATACTTACTGTCAAAATTTAATACTGAAGTAGATATTACATGGTAAAAAACTGAACCTAATCTAGCATTAAAAGAAACTATTAAATCAACTTTTCCTGTTACGGCTGAAATAAGATTAGTAGGATCATTAATAAACCAATATATAGTTTCGTTACCGCCATCTTCAAAAGCTCCAATACATCTAGCATTACTACTTAATGCTTGACCACCAAACTTAAGCTGCACTAGTAGCTCATTTCCTTTTGAGTTTTCTACAGCTCCAATCTCAGTTCCTTCAGTAGAACCTAATCGTATATTTAAAGCATCAACATATTCACCTTGAGGAACTAATCGTTCATCAACGCCTTTATTCATTCGTCCTTTTATGAAATTCTTTTGAATCTTAGCCATACTATTTTATCCACTTATTTTGACCTCTTAGATTCATTAATAATCTTCCTGGGTGTATATTGCTCAATCTTAATTTTGCGTTCCTTAGGAGTGCTGATTTCTCTTTTCTAGACCTGTTTATGATGTATTCTTGAATACCGTATTTACTTGAGAGTATTACATACTTCATGTAAGAGTATATAAACTCTTCAAATAATTTATTTACACTTATCTCAGAGTCATCTCCATTCTCCATTCCATCAGATACATACTCTAGAACTATTAACTCACCTGAAACATCAGAACTAAAATTAATTACACCTCCTTTTTTATTTATTTTAAATGTAGGATTAGCATTTGCTGTTTCTGTATTCAATCCATATCTTGCTCCAACAGGATATTCAAAGTACCATATGCCATTATAAAAATAACCTTCCTGTCCATTATAGGCGCTTTGTTGGTTTAAGTATATACTTTTTTTACTTCCTGTTATTCTGTCAATATCTAAAGTAGAATTTTCAGGCTTTAAAATATTTCCATCTTGGTCAAATAAAATTCTACAATTATTATCTTGTAGATATGCATTACTCCAATTAGTTTGAATATTTTCAGTTAATGGAAATAATGTTCCATTTTTATACATTGATATTCTAACCCAATTTACATAGTCAGGAGGTAAAACAAACCTTAATGTGTCACAAACTTGTAATTCTAAAATTTTAATTTCTTTTAAAGAATCATAATTTAACTCTTGTACAGCTCTTTTAGCATGAAATAAAATATTATACCTTTCAACATTATTAATTAGTTTGTCGTTTCCAACATACATAACTATAAAATTATTTACTATATCATTTAAAGATACATATTGGTAAGACCCCCAATTTTCATCTTCAGGATTTAGTCCTCCATTTTCGTAGTATTGATAATCTGTTATATATGCCATTTTTTATGATTGTTGTTTATCATCTAGTTGATCCTGTACTTGACCAAACTGAGTTAATGTTACTTCTCTTATAGACATACCTGCGTATTGTAATATTTTATTTATAATATTAACTTGATCTGATAAAGGTAATTCAAAGTCTTGATAATCAGCTGCTGACTCATCAAACAGAGGCTCCCCTGCTGCTAATGTAGCATATGTCCAATTAGGATCTTTAGGGTATCTAATATATTGAGAAACAACTGTACCTGCATTAACAATAGATTCAGGATAAACAGTAATAGTATTACCCGTGTTTATATTATTAGCTCCACCTAATACATACGCAGGAAATAAAAGACCTGGTGATGTGAGTGGTGTGGAATTTAAATAAAATATTTTATTCTGAGAAACTCTTTCTACTTCTGTAATACCTTTTGTGTTTAATATAGTATAAGAAGTATCTCCAAAACTTCCAGTTAGAAAATCATTACTTGATATTGTTAACTGAGTATTGCTATCTACACTAACGACAAATGCACTTGCTCCTGAATATAATCCTCCTGCGCTTGTGTTTGTTATTAACATACCTGGTTTTACAGGAATTGAACCACCTACTAATCCTAGAAAATTTGCAGCCGAATCAATTAAAGTTGTTCCAATTGAACCAAAAGTAATAGTTCCTGTAGTAGTAATATTTGGATAGTAGTTTACTTTATCTATCAAATAGTAATCATCAGGCAAATCAAATAAATTGATTCCTGTGTTTATTAATCCTTTAGTAGATGAAAAGCTATCTATAACTTCAACTAATGATTTTACAATATTAGCATAATTACTTCCAGACACTCTTGCATTTTGCTTTACAATCCAACTATTGTACTGATAAAAGTAATCTTCAAATATATCTAATTGAGCTTGCTTTGCATACAAATTAAAATCATTTGGAGTTATATACCCGTAATTGTTCTTATTAGCAATTGAAAGAACAGTAGCTCTTACTGTGTTTATTATCGAGGCCATTTATAAAATCGTTTTCACAAAGATACAAAAAAAGAGGCTTCATATTTTGAAGCCTCTTTATATATAATTATTGTAAGATATTATTTCATTTTAGATTCTAATATCTTTAAAACTTCTAACCCTTCATCACTCTGTAAAAATGACGCCACTATAAATAATGGATCTTCTCCATAAGGAACAGTTAGTAATTTATTTTTATTACCTTTTAAATTGTAATAAACATCTTTTTTGTTTTTAAGTGTTAAAAGACTTTCACTAAAATAATTAGCACATTTGTTTTGAAGCTTTAATAAAGGATCATTCATAGCCTCCATAAAGTCATTAGGGTATCTTTTTGCAAACATCCTAACATCTCTTTTTAATTCTGAAGAGGTTAAATTTTCAATCCTTAAACCTATTACAACTCTAGCAATAGTTTCAAGCATTTCAATACTTAGTTCTTTTGCTATTAATTGAGACTCTAGTGCCAAATCTAAAGACTCTACATCTACACTTGCATCTTTTTCTTTATCAACTTCTTCAAACATATTTCCGTTTGATGGATGATAAGATAAGAATTTTTGTAATATCTGATTTTGTTTTGGAACAAACAACATACCATCTTCAAAGACGATAGGCTCTAAAATAACATTTTTATCTTGCTCATCTTCAAAAACACTTTTTGTATTTTTTGCATAACGCAATGCTTTATTTTCTCCAGTTTCTTCATCAAACCATAATAATGATTTTCTTTTTGAATTTCTTGAAGGAATAGTATAGCTTAAAGGTGCTTTGTCTTGTGTTAATTTGTAGATTTTATCTACAAATACTTGTTTCTTTTTTACTGCCATTTTTATTGAATTTAAATTTAATTTATAATAAAAAAAAGGGAGCTACTTAATTTCACTCCCTTTTAATAATTTACTTCTAGTTTGTGAAAATAAAGAAGTTATTAGCACCTAAAGTACATAAAGCTCTTTCAGATAAGAAGTTTACTTCCATAGCATCTAAGCTAGAAGTAGCTGCTCCACCTGCAGAACCTGTAATCCAAGTCTTATAACGTCTGTCTTCAGTTTCTGAAGCTCTGTAACGAACATGTAAGAAAGGACGCTTTGCATTCTTTCCTAATACTTGGTCATATACAGTAGTTGAACCTGCTGGTACTAAAACACCATTAACAGCTCCACCTACGATATCTCCACGCATTGTTGGGTCGTTTAGGTATTTCCAGTCTGTTTTGTAGAAATCATAACCTCTACGGAATCCTGTAAATCCTAGATTTAAAGCCATCTCTTCGTCATTGTCAAAAAGACCATAAGATGTACCACCTGCTCCATAAGAGTTTTGTTGTGCTAACATATCATCTATATCAAATCCAAAGTCTCTGTTTAAGAAAATAACATTTTCTTCAATAGAACCTTGCTTATCTAGACGAGAAATAATTGCATCAAAATCTGCTAATGCATTAGGATTTCCACCTGCCCAAACATTACCTCTATTTTCAATAACATAGAACATACCTTCTGAACCTTTGTTACCTACTCCAGATGCAACTCCTTCTACAATTGCTGCTGCTCCACCACCTGCTTCTGCTGGTACGGCTTCAACCATTGATGTTTCAAGGTAGTCCTCAAAACGTAAACGAGTTTCATGTTCTGATTTCATGTACCATAAGAATCCAGTTGCACCGTTTTCTGTAGTTACTTCAATCCATCCAATTTGAGCCATATCAGAACCAGATACTGCGTAACGGTCTTTAATGATAATTGGAGAGTTTTCAAATATAGAATCATCAGCTTCAAGTTGACCTTGCATTCCGATAGAACCTTTTTGAAATTCTGAACCATAAATAAACAATGAACATACAACTGCTGCTGCCATTGTTTGTCCTGCTGCTTCATAATAAGCTACATCAATTGTTCCTGCTGCAGTATCTACTGCTGTTACAATTGCCTTGTTGCTATTAGTTGAGGCCGCAGTACTATCAGATAACATAATTGTTTGTCCAACACGAATAGCTATAGAACCAGAACCTGGTACTAAGGCATCTCCAATTGTCAACGTTGCTGTATCAACTCCTGCTGCTCCTGCTGAAGTTACATTTGTATACTTCGTGTGTAGTCTTCCTTGCTCTGCCCATTTAATAAGGTCTGAGTTAGAAGGCATTTCAGCGCCTACCATTCTTAAGAATGATGCTACTGTTCTGTTTCCATAACGTTCAAATTCTTTTTCGTAAGTATCTGGAAGATACTGATTCAAGAAATCAAAGTTAGTAATGTAATTTGTCTGTAATAAGACTTGTTCTGAGCTTGGCTGTAAGTCAAACCCTGGAACATTCTGTACTGATCCTGCCATTTTTTTTAATTTTTAAAATTGTTATTTATTTATTTTTACTTCTTATTCTTAAACCTTTTCCAGATGCGTCATTAATTTGTCTTGCTTTAAATCCTGTTTCACCTATTGCTTGTGGAGTACCTCTCATCTTCATATTGATGTTTTTACTTTGTTTAGAAATATCTCCTACACTATCGGCTTTACCTTGCTCATAAAAATACTTTGCAAAGCGGTCAGGATCCATTGCAGCACTAATTGCTTTATGCCAACCTTTTGCGTCTTTAATCAATCCGTCATCTCCTAGGTATTTACCTATGAAATTATTCAGATCCATTTGTTTCGCTTTCATTTCCTGTGCATCTCCATAAGAATAACCTATTTTTTTATCTCCTATTTCGAACTCAAAACCTTTGAATTCAGAGTTAAAAACTTCACTTGTTCTTTTTTCAAAATACTCATTCTTTTTAAGATTAGCTTCTTGAACTGTTTTAGATTCTTGAATATAACTTTGGTAAGCTTCAAGTTCCTTTTTGTTTTCTTCAGAAATAGCTTTCCCACTTGACTCAAGAGGAACGCTGTATTTTTCTTTAAAATCATTAAGATACTTTTTAGCTTTAGAAAGTTCTCTTTTTTTAGCTATATTTTTCTTTTTAACTTCTTTTTCATCATCTAAGTCTTCATCGTATGAAAACTTATCTTCAATTAGGTAATGAATATCATCATTATCTAAATCAGTTTCTGTTAAAGAATAATATTCTGCTAACACTTGGTCTTCGTTTAAATCATCGTAATCCCTATTGGCTTTTACAAAATCATTAAAACCCCGACCAGTTTCTTTTTTAAAATTTAAATATTTAGAAACATCCTCTGGTAGTTCTTCATTTATTTCTTTTTGAGAAAATAAATCATCTACTGAAGATATGTCTTTATTATATCTATTATTAATATATGAAAGAACGTCTTCATCCTTTATAGTTGGAGAAACTTCTTCTTTTTCTTCTTCTTTTACCTCTGACAAGTTTTCAGATTCCACCTGCCCAAACATTAATTCTTTTTCATGTTTGTCTAAAAGATTTTTTTCTACCTCTTGAACTGACTTTTGTTCTAAAGGGTTTACTTCAGATACTTTAATTTCCATTTGATTTAATTTTTTACAAAGTTATATATATAATTTAAATTTAATTTTAATAAAATCACCTAGGTTCAAATTCAGCTAAATCAAAACCATCTAAGCTATCTTCTGATGATTCAAAGCTGACTGGAGGTAAATTGTTTTTCCTTTGCTCTATTAATTTAGACTGTTCTGTATTTGCTTGAGATATTCTATTAGATTTAGCACTCTCTCTTTGAATTTCTCTGCTTTTTAATCCTTCAACTTCAACTCCTTTTAGTTTCATGTTGAGGTTAAATTCTAAATTCATTAACTCAGCTTTTATAGCAGCTTCACCTTTCATTTTTTGAACAGAAAATTCTGCTTTTGCTTTCTCTAGTTGTATGGCTGCTTGGCTTTCCATTTGGAATTGTTGCATTTTTGATTGAGCTGCCATCTGCTGTGATTGCTGATTTATTTGAGCTTGTTGTTGAGCTACTGCTGCTTTCTGTTGCTGTTCTAAATCTTGTTTAGCTTTACGTTTTAATTTTAAAACTTGATTAGCCAATTTAATATTTCTTATTTCTCTAATATCAATTGCATCTTCTAAGTTTATAGAATCTCTTTGAAGAGCCATTTGAATATTTTGCTCTAGTAATTTTCTTTCTTCTTCATCTGGAATTATTTCTATAAATATTCCAAAATCACTTAAATATAAATCCTTAATCTCTTCTATTAGACCTACATTAAACTTACCTATTTGATTTACAAACTCTTCTTTAAATTGAGAATATTGAAGCATATCTGCAATTCTACTAGATAATGCTGTACACAATCTTTGTGACATTTGTAAACTTGCATCTAATATATGTCTTGTTGCAGTGTTACTACTTAAAGCAGCTAGTTTTTGTAATCCAACTAAAGCATAAGAATCTGGAGTAGACCCATCTCTTGCTTCGTTTAATCCAGTTACGTCTCTAAGCATTGACATATAATGATTATAACTACCTATAAGACTTTGAATTTTTGCTTGACCTGAATTACTATTAAGTTGTTGAATAGGGATTTTTGCTTGGTTGTAATCTCCATCTTGAGTATAACTTCTACCAATAACAGAACCTGTTTGGAAAAACATCCTTAATGCATCTTCAGGATTATAAGCCTGACCTGTTCCAAGATCTACTTCACTCAATCCATCAGCATCAATGTATACACCATCTGGAACAACTCTAGATATTACTTGTTGTAATTTTAAGTGTGTAATCTGAATTAAATCAGCAAATGTAATCATACGTCTTACCAAAGATTCTAAAGCTCCTTTATACATTCTTGGTGCAGAAGCTATAAATTCTGGATATACTTCTTGAGATGCGGATTGTGGTCTTGCCATGTTTTCTGACATTTCCCATTTAAGTAAAATACTAGTACCCATAACCATTACTCCCTCATACCAAACATCAATGGTTTTAGAAATTTTTTCAAAGTTTCCTTCCTCCATCATTTCTTCTGTAGGATTAAAAGTATCATCTTTTTCAATTACTCTTTCTGCTCCTGCTGCATTTACTTTCTTTTTGTAGGTAAATGTTTTAGTTGTTTTATAATTAAAAAACATAACAGTTGCACTGTCTTTGCTAAATAAACTATTATTATAATACTGAGCTGTATTGTTGTAGTCATACCAACTTTGGCTGTATTTAGATATCTCTTCCATATCAACCCTAGTTAAGCTAGGATCAATTTTTATTAATTCAATAATTGGAAGGGTTTTAATTTCACCCCAATAAAAACAATCTTGAAAATTAGGATCTTCAGTATAGCTATACACTACACTAGCAGGGTCAGCATACTCTACTTTTATTCCGGCTCCGGGTTGAAAAGTATTTTTACATACTTGTATTCCTAAAACAGTTTGATCGTAGTATAATCTTTTCTGAGTTTCGTTATATCTGTTTTCAGCCAATACAGTATTAACAGCTTCTTCTTCAGCTATTTCTATAGATGGCTTATATTTCATTTGCATGTGAAGCGCTAACTCTTCTGAAGTACTTGGAATTTCATCAGGAGGCATGTTAGATGGGTTTACACCAAATTGTTTTTCAATTTGATTTACCATGTCCTTAGCAAGCATATCTTTTTCTAAACTAACTTGATACTTGCTTCTTTTATCTAAAGACATTCCATCTTGAGCATAAGCATTTACAGTAAAAATCCTGTCGGCCATACCGTTAACTACAATGTCCACAAACTTTGGAATAATAGGTACTGGAGTCCAGTCTAAATTAAGGTAACTTAAATCTCCATCTACAGCTAATTCGTTCTTGTATTTTTGTATAGATTGCTCTCCTCTAGCATAAAGTCTTAATCTATGAAAATCAGCCCATTGATTATAAAATCTACTTTGTCCACCATCTTTTCTAAACCATTCATATTGAATAGCCTGTCCTATTTGTAATCCAAAATTAAGTGATGCTTTTTCTGCATCAGAAACAAATTGACTTGGAAATCCTGTAGAGTTAATATTTATTTTTACGTCCTTCATTTATCTTAAAATTTGGCTATAACTTCCTTTATTATCATACTTAGCAAAGTTAAGTTTTATTTTTGATTTTGTTTTTAAAGGTTGGTATAGTGTTTTTTGACAAGCCATTATAGCTAATCCAGAACTAATTGAAGCATCAAATTTTGTTCTATTATTAATATTAAATCTAGCCCAATCTTCTAAAGTCCTAGTAAAATACATAGAACCTATTACATCACGATCTCTATAACTTTCTTCTAAATCAAATCCCACATGTTTTTCTATATAAGATTCTATTGCTGCTGCATGTGCTTGTTTTATATCTTCAGAACTATTAGGCATACCCCCTAATTCTTTTTCTGTTATAGAAAGTTTATTATATGGTTTGTCAGGTCTATTGATACTATATTTCCTATAACCCCTATTCTTAAAATGATATAACAATCTAGGTTTGTTATTTTCTATAAGTATAGGCATTCCATAAAAAACACAAGCCATTAACACATCTTCAAAAAACATTTCTGCCGTTTGAGGCCTAGCCACATATTCTAAAAAAAACTCATTAACAGGAGCTTCATCCATGTGAAACTTTGTTAGTCCATGCAATGCTCCATTAGATGCTCCACCTCCTACAGTACCTGATATATCATAACTATCACAACCAAACGCACCAATGTGTTCATTCCCTGGTAATTTTAAGCCGTTTCTTGTATTGTAATTATTTTGTAGTTGTTTATTTGGAGTCCATGATATTAAAAATCTACCCTTTTGATTAGGACTAAATATAACTTGAGTATCTTTTATCCCATCTTTCCAAGAAAAAGAACCTCTTGTTAGAAATCTATCTTTTATTAAGGAATCATTGTAATCTATTTGTTGATATATTTTAGTTAAATTAAATAAAGACTGCTTGCTTTCATCTCTAAAAGCATGTGATTCTGTTCTAGGAAATTGCCTATAAAATTCATTTAATGCATCAGGGTCATTCTTTAAGCTATCTACTTCAGCCTCCCAATAATCAACAGCGCCTTGTTTTATGTATTCTCCATCTATACCCATTATTGGATTTTTTGGAGTTTTAAATATAGGCATTCCATATCTATCTATAAAACCTTCCATGTTATATTCCATTGGAATAAACAAACTATACAAACCACTCTTAGTTTGTCCATTACGGTTTCTGTTATTAACTTTAGAATCAAAATATAATTTCTTACCATTATCTCCACCTTTTTCTAATGCATTAGCAGTAGAACCCATCATACATTTTCCAATAACTTTACTACCTAAACGCAAACACGTTTTTGTAACCCTCCAATTGTTTAGTATGTTATTAGGTTTTTCCCATTTTTTTGATTCATCATGAATAAGTAGTTTTAATTTTTCTCCATCATAGCTGTTGTCTCCTGTGTTTCTCCAGTCAATAGAAGTATCTAAGCCTTCTACAGTATTTTCATCCTCCTGATACATGTTCTTTTTTGTAATCTTAGATGCAGGAACTCTAAACGCTAGTTCTGTCTTAGGCTTATCCATACCATCTTGCACAGGTTTAAAAAAGAAAGGGTAATTATTTACAATTGGAACAACTTTATCTGTAAACATTTTTTTAGCATCAGATCCTGTCTTAGACAAAATACCTATCCTAGCATCTTTACTTATTGTCCCTATGTTACTAGCTTCTTCACTAGCCATATAAGAAAATCCTGAACGTCTTATTTTTAAATAATCTTGCCCAAAACTTCTTTTGTCAGCCTTACAAGCTTCCCAATGGTAATAAAAAACTTTATTTGCATCTCTATAATCTGGAAGACCAATATCTATCTTTGTCCATTGAATATACATATAGTGAGAACCCGTAATATAAGTAGGAACACCATTATTCATGAACCAAAAACCTTCTTCTCTTCTATCAAATTCTTGTTCAATATAATCTACCCACTCGTCCTTAAATGATGAAGGAGCTGCATGCCATTGGAATATAGATTTTATTTTTTGTAAGTTTTTCGGATACTCAAAAGACTCCCAATATTGTTCAGATTTCTTTTTACTTCTTGAATGTATTTTTTTAGGTGGCTTTGGAAGTGCTATTCTTATTCCGCTTATTTCTATAATGTCTTGAATTTCTCCAGTTTTTGAAATAACTACAAAGTCGTATTTTTCATTATAACCATAATCCCAAGCTTTAGCCTTGTTTTTATTAACTATAACAGTTTTAGGTAAGAAATTAGTTAATTCCTTTATTAAACTATTTTGATCTTCGTTCTGCAAATCCCTGTGTTGGTTGTTTTTGGTTTGTAGTGTTTCCTTCTATCATATTTTTTTCTGCTTCTATTCTTGTAAGTATTTCAAAAGCATCAAATATGGCTAATTTTTTTGTAGCAGCAGCATTTTTTAATTTGTCTGCAGCAAGTTCATCATCTTCTCCATATTTTATTATATGTTCTTCTGCAACTTTAATTAATTGATTAACAGCTTTTTCACCAGCTTTTATAATCCTTAATTTTATTTCATCTACATCCATATTATAAAGATAAAGTTATTTGATGGTCAAACATTCTGTATAATTTTTCTCCATCTACCACAAACTCATATTCACTTTCTGGTTTAAAAGAAATCTTGTCGCCTTTATTAATTCCCTTACTGATTAAGTATTTATTAGAATACTTTACTAAACCCATTAAGGGTTCTTCTTCTTCATGACTTTTTAAATAATAACTTTTTTTAGGTATTGGTTTTATCATACAATATTTAGAATGTGCATTCCAAACATCATTATGTTTATACATAAAAAACTGATCGTTATCTATAAAAAATAAATCATCTTTAAAAAAACTTTTTCCACTTTTTTCTTTTCCTTTCATATCATTATAATATTTAAAAACATTATGATGAACTAAAAGCATGTCTCCTATTTCTATAGGACCAGAGTAGTTTATTGGAGTTTCTACCACTACTGCATATCGGTTAGATGCGATATGGTCTTCCTTTGATGTACTGGTAATAAAATCTATATTACCTATTTTTTTAGTGTTATCGTATCTCCTATTGTCTTTAGGTTTTACTATAAAATAAAAAGGTGATTTCATTCAAAATATATATTATATTCAATTGAAACAGGAATAGAAGAATTAAATTCTTTCCAAAGAAATATTTCTCCCTTTTTGTTTTCAATAAAAATAGTTAGTGATTGCTTTGATTCATTTTTTTTAATTAAATGAATTACATGTGTACCACCAAATATTTCTTGATTTAGAATATAATGCATGGCTCCTGATTTATAATCAGCGCCTATTGATATTTTTCTTATTTGTTCCATTTAATTTAATTTACAACAAATATAAGCAAAAAAAAATACCCCCGAATAAACAGAGGTACTTTGTAATGTTAGACTGCTATTTATTAGTAAAGAATTACGCTTGTCATAGCCCCGTTTATACCAAGTAATTGGTCATCTGCTTCAACTCCTGCTGGGGTGTATGTTCTAAAAAGGAACTCTTTATAGTTTACTCCTGCTATTGACCCAAGAGTAAAAGTATACACTCTAGCCACGTTATCTCCAAACATTACAGCTAATTTAGTTGCGTCTGTTGGAACTGTACTTTGAGTCCAATTTACTGCAAGCCTATAAGTTCCCACTGCATTTCTAGAAAATGTTATATCCCTAAATGCGGTAGGAGTGGTTACTCGGTCTCCTACAAATAATGTAGATGTTTGTGAGGTTGCAATCACTGGAACAGAAGTACCGTTCTGAATTATCTGACCTACCCATTCTGAAGGCCCAGTTGTTGGTGTGATATCACTTAGTAGCGCTATAGTTCCATTGTTATCAGGAAACAGAAAATTTCTTGATGTTGTTATCTGACTAACATCCAGGGAAGCACTTAATACGTTTCCATTAAAAACATTTATTCCTGCCGAGCCCCTAAAATCAAAAACATCTGAAACTTCTAATGTTAATCCATCTCCACTTACAACATCAACACCACTTTCACCTGTAATTTCTAATTGGTCAGCAACCCCTGGGTTTTTTACTTTTATTGTATTACCTGGAATTTCAATAAGTATTTTATCAACCTGTAATTCTGGCGTAATAACCTCTGAGCTAAATGTAGCAGGATTCCCAACAGTTAATGTGTTTTGAATATCTACATTTCCAAATGTTGCATTTCCAGTAACACCTAAAGTACCTGAAGCTGTTACAGAACCTAATGTTGTAACACCATCCACATTTAAATCTTGATCTACATTTAAATTAGCTTGAATTAAAGCTCCACCATCTATATCAAGCGATGTTCCTTTAATTTCTCCATTAACTTCTAGTGCTGATGTTGGATTATTAACATTTATTCCTACATTCCCGTCAACTGTGATGTTTTGATCTACCTGAAGATTTCCCTGAATTAAAGCATTTGATTGTATATCAAGTAATGTCCCTACAATTTCTCCACTAACTTCTAGTGCTGATGTTGGGGCAAGTACATTTATACCTACTGCTGTTGCGGTTGATGTTATAATACTGTTAGTTAGTGTAGTGGAAGCTCCTACTCCACTCCATTTTGCAACCTGATTGCCTGTACCGTTTCCTGCTATTGATGTAGTATTATCTACTTTTTGCCAAAACGCTGCACCACCACCTGCTGGTACTATGTATATAGCCCAATCACCTACGGCCCAACTTGTAATTCCACTTAAGTTTGTATTACCAGCTACTTCTACTATCCAAAAATCTCCGTTACTAGGAGTAGCGGTAGAAAGGTCAGGAATGTCTGTTGTCGCATTCCATAGTTCTTGAAATTGTAATCCTGTTACTATATCACCCAATAAGTCTTGAACGAATGCTGTAGTAGCAAGTAAATTGTTGTCTGTTGTACTTGGCTGTGTTATTCCTGTGGTAGTTGTGTCTACCGTACCCACTAGGTTTCCTGTTAATGTAGTAGCCGCAACAGTTCCTGTAACTGTAGCACTTGATGCTGTAACAGAACCTGCTGTAACAGTTCCTGCTGAAAGTGCATCATCAATAGTCGCGTTTCCTTCAACCAAAATTGAACCAGTCTCAATAGATGTTGATTTTATCTGACCATCAACAGTTAAAGCGTCACCACTTGTACTTGAAGTACCAATACCTACATTACCTGCCTGGTAGTTTATTCCGTTTGTGTCTGGATTCCATGGCGTTGCACTTGGCAAATCTGATGTTAGTGCTATTGTACCCGAAGCATTTGGAATAGCTATTGACCTAGTAGCAGTTGGGTTAAATGTTATTTCTGTTCTATTGCCTGCAAGTTTATTAAGACTTAATATATCTGAATTTACAGTTACTTTTTTATTAGCAACATCAACCTCTAATTTAGTTTTGTTAAGCGATCCGTCATAGTCTCCAACCTTAACAACAAGGTCTGCATCTCTCGTACCTTCAGACTTTATTCCCTGTGTGGTTATAGTTTTGTTTGTAGTGTTACCCGATGTGGTTACCTCTTGAAGTGTTGGTGCTGGAACATCGTTTATAAAGGTCTGTAGTCCTTCAACGGTAACGTTTTTAGTTGCGTTAGAAGGACTTCCATCTGCGTCACTAATAATTATTTTATCTGCCCCTTTTGGACTAACTACTGAGTATGTACTAATTTTTGCCATGGCTATTTTTTTATTATAACAAAGATACTATTTTTTATCTTTAAAGGTTTTCATTACTTTTTCGATGCCACGGCTCCCAAAGTAAAATATAGTCATAGTACCAAAGAGTGACTGTATCACAGGAACGTATGCCTTATCTATTGTAAATTCACCTAAATTTCCATCAAAGAATACACAGGCTAAAAACATTACAAACATGCACCCTGTCATTACAGGCCTTATAAGTCTTGTAACGGCATGCTCGTTATCCATAGCAAGCCTCTTTGTTACCTCAACCATTTCAATCATGTCGTTCTCCATTTCCTGAAGAAGAATACTTTTGTCTGGCTCACTAAGATTCTTGTCACCTCGTATAGCCGTCCCTAATAAGTTTAATTGCTTTATCCCTGTTATGTTACCAGCAAGGTCTAAAAGTTCAGGAGAAACGCTCTTACCCTGCTTCACTAGCCAACGAAGTGCGTTGCCTACGTTAGTACCCTTTCCATTATTTTTTCTTTTCTTGTCTTCCATGCTAGTATGTCCATATTACTTCCTGAGACTTATCAAAGTCGATGTCTACATGAATAAATGTATTACCAACTCCAATCCTTTGAAATCCTGTTTCCTGTAGTAAAAACACCAAGTGATATCTGTCTGATGAGTTATCGCACTTTATATCAACCGCAAGTCCATACATATGGCTTGACCCCTTTGATGTTTCAGTTTTAGGTTTCCCTCCAACTTTTGAATTATGTTTTTCCGTTCTATATCCACTGTTAATTACAATAGGATTACCAAACTTACCCCTGACATCGTCTAGCATCTCAATAATAGTTTCACTCATTAGGCTTCCGCTTCCTGGCTTGTCTGGAGAGTCAAATTCTGATGTTGTAAAGTATCTCATTTATTTTTTTTATAGTTGACGTATATTCTTTGTGCGGTGTATACTATTGATCCTATTAGTAATATTAACTTTAAGACCGCTTCTATTTTACTGAAAGATACAGCAAATGTAATGCTGTTAAGCAGGTATATTTTCAAGTCTGATATGGTCATTTTATTAAACATTCTTTGGTTTGTAATTCATTTGAACATCAATCATCCAAGAATTATTTTGGTATATATATATATTGTTTGATTTCATGTATATGATTTTTTTATTCTTTTACTTTATTTTTACGTTTTCTGCGTTTTCTACGCTTTTTACGTTCTCGTCTTTTTTTTTAATTGGCGGTACTTCTGCTTCTTTAGGCCAACCATAGAAGCTATGCGCTGCTTTGTCCGCAGGAAACACCTCAAATGTTCCGAAATCCAAATCAGAACTTGACATTACATCGATGGCATAGCCGTCATAGTAAACCGCTGGAGTTAAAATATTACCATCTGCATCGTATGTGGCTGGTATCTTTACCACCTTACCGATATATACAACCGCTGCTGTATTTTTAGCAAAGACTATTTCTCCATCTACTTCTAATATTACCCCTAGATTTAATAGGTAGTCTTTCCCTTGTTGTTCTGTTGGAAAATTCGTTTTATATATTTGCATCATAATTATATAGTTGTTAGTTCTGCAAGTTCTGTATCCGTTAAAGCTTCTTTCCAAACGGCAACGGCTTTTGTTTTGCCAAAGAAAGGGCTACTTCCACCTATAG
>Ga0308008_1000093_pt1 | contig 47307 bp, 38 predicted proteins | sample Neamet125_FD_203140 | JGI IMG/M metagenome (GOLD analysis project Ga0308008, IMG submission 203140) | Marine microbial communities from water near the shore, Antarctic Ocean - #125 | ecosystem: Environmental > Aquatic > Marine > Unclassified | place: Southern Ocean | collected 2014-07-24
GTGACCACCTGTTTCGGAACAGGCGGAGAATCGGTCACGTTGCTACCGAAATGAGCGGTCACGCGTTAGCGAAATGAGCGGTCACGATCAACCGAAACGGCCGGTCACGGTGCTCCGAAATCCGCATGTAGGGTGGATGATGCTTTTTTCATCCACCGTTTGCGGTGGTTGTTTGGGCTGCTTGCTGCCTCATTTTATCTATTCAGCATAACGTTTGGTTAAGGGGCGGGCTTTAGCCCGTCCCAGTGAGCGCAGCGAACGATTTGAATGCTGTAATGGACTCTCCCCACACCACAGTTCTATACCAAGGTGTCGAGGTTTTCTGAGCGGGAGAGTCGTTATGAAGCGCATTGCCGTTGATCTGGCCAAGTCCGTTTACCAAGTTGCCGAGAGTGTCCGTTTCGGCCAGGTGGTGCAGCGCAAGCGGCTGAACCGAGAGGCGTTCCGGCGATATATACAGGAGCAGGCCGAGCCGGTCGAGTGGGTGATGGAGGCCTGTGGCACAGCGCATTACTGGGGGCGGTTGGCGCAATCGCTCGGTCATCAGGTGAAGCTGCTGCACCCACGCTATGTGCGGCCCTATCGCCGCCGTAACAAAACCGACCGTAATGACTGCGATGCCATGCTCGAAGCGGCGCGCTGCAAAGACATTCATCCCGTGCCGGTGAAAAGCCACGATCAACAACAGCTCCAGCAATTGCACGGGCTACGTGAAACCTGGAAGAAGAGCCGCACCCAGCGCATCAACCTGCTGCGCGGCATGCTGCGTGAAGCGGGTATCGAAGCCCCAACGTCGACCGCAGCCTTCATCCGGGCTGCCAGTGAACTTGTAGACCAACCTGAACTCGCTTCCTTGAGCCGCCTGCTGCATATCGTCCTGGCCGAGATCAACTTGTACGAACAGTGCATGGCTGAATGCGAACAGCAACTCAAGCGCTGGCATGCTGATGATGACATCGTGCGCAAACTGGATGAAGTCAGTGGTATTGGGCTGCTGACTGCCAGCGCCCTGACGACCGCCGTCGGTAAGCCCGAGCGCTTTGCCAATGGTCGCCAGCTCAGCGCCTGGCTGGGTATGACGCCGCGTGAGTTCAGCAGTGGCAATAGCCGCAAGCTCGGCCATATCAGCCGGCAGGGCAATGTCTATGTGCGCACGTTACTGATCCACGGCTCACGTGCAGCCTTGCTCGCCGCACAACGCTGCCAGGCTCGAACGCCGGAAAAGCTGACGCAGTTACAGCGCTGGGCTGTGCAGACGGCGGCGCGTATCGGTCACAACAAAGCGGCGGTAGCACTGGCCAACAAGCTGGTGCGGATCTGCTGGGCGGTGTGGTGCCACGAGCGGCGGTTCAGTGGCAATTGGCAAAGCGTTAGGCCCGCCTGACGGCGGGGGTAATCAGTAAAGGGGTGATGGTTTTCTTGTGGTTGTGGTGAGCAGCAGCACTGTCGGAACAGGCGAGTCCTGCAGCGGAGCAAGGCCGATAACAATGATGATCCCCGTGATCGATTGAACGCTTGGCCCCCGCTGCGCGAACTACAGAATGGCCAGGGCGTGAACGTCCACAACAGGCCGGATATACGAATGCAACCGCGCTGACGACAGGTGCAAAAGCAAAGCTTTGCTCACTGCTTGTGGGGAGAGTCCATATACATTTGTTAGACCAAACTGAGATCTATTTTTATGGCGCATTTTTTGGTTTACCCGTACCAGAAACTGAGTGGGAGGGCGAAGTATGCAATTACCGCAGTTAAAAAACAGCCCAAACACAGCCTGTAAAGTGTGCCGCTATTAATTAGTTCTTTCTTCTTGGTTGTCTTGTACTCACCGCTCAGCACGTAAATCATGACTCCGAAGTGATCCCCTGGGTTGAATATTCCAGGTTTCCCGAGTGATACCCATTGCTCTGGTGCATGCAATTTTAGCTTGGACACAAAACTCTGCTGAGTGATTATTAGCAAAATTATTCCGGTAAAAAAGAAAATCTCAAACATGCAGAGTATTTCGCTGTAGGTCTAACGCATGGCTCAGCGGCATAAGATGCTTGGCGGCTTTTGCGCCGCGAAGCGAAATGCGCAAAAGGTGCCAAGCGTTTTATGTCCGTTGCAGCCACTTGTTAGGCAGCCGGTACTGAGCCTGTAGTAATTTTATGTTGATAGTTAATATACCCTAAAATGACCAAACAGATAATTTTAATTTCATTATTTATTGAGTCGTTTGACCAATTAACTACACAATTTACTGCTTGATAGTTAGGAGAAAAGTTTAATTTAACATTGCTCTTCTTTGCTTTATTAACCGAAAACTCTTCAATTAATGAATCATTTTTATACAAACGAATTTTTCGCCAAAAAAATATACCTGACGATTTCATTACGTATTTTTCCCCGTTTAAGGTAGTAAACGAAAAATTATATGATCCAAACGAAGGGAGAAAACTACCCTCACAAAATAGCTCACCATCTTTCTTGATAGTGAAATTTTCTTCTGTTATTTGAAACTGAAATTTATTCATATTTGCCTAACGCCCGGCTTTGGGGCGGACTTGTAGCCGCGTAGCGGCGGAAAGGCCGTCCCAGCCCCAGAGGGGCGACAACAGCCGCTTGTTATGTGGTTGCACTGTTGTATTTAAAGTGTACATGGAGCACACCGTCTTTCTCGTATTTGGAAAGCTTAGCTGCAAGGCTGACCGAAGCTTCCGGCTCTCGGTTGTTTGCCAGAAACTTCGCCAGCGACTTATTACAAATGATCGCCTCCCAACTGTGATTCCGACCCGCTACTGAAGCCAGATAACGCTTACCGGCCAAGTGCTCGAATACGTCGCTCAAGCTTGCATCGCAAGGAAGCTTAAAACTGTATGAATGCGGTGCATCAATGTCATCACCCATGCACACACTGTCCCTTTCCACTTTAATCAGATATTCAGCCATACCTTATCCACATAACGGCTCATGATAACCGGCGGCGACGAACGGCCCGAACACCACCGCAATTTGGTTTTGCTTTTCAATTCAGCACAGACGTATTTTCCGTCCGGTTGATTAGTTTGTTATGTGCCTGTTCTTATTGGTTCGCTATTTTTAGTAGAGTTTCTTTTCCTGTTCCAAACTTACAGATTGCTTCGCAATTTTCTTTCAGGACTGAAAATTTAATATAGTGAATTTTAGTTCCGTTGGATTTAATTGATGGCCTGCTTAACTGTAGCAACAGCTCTTTTTCTCTATTGTCAGGTATTATTAAAAATAAAGAGGAAGGGTTTTCTGGAAACGAGTGATATAGGTCAGTCAGCCTGAGTATTCCCGAATAGATTGAGGTACTTTTTTCAACTTCAAAAGCGCAAACAATATTCTTTGTATTATTTTCAAACCAAATTACATCGATTAATGCAATTGTATTTTTTGTTTCTTTTTCTACATTAATTTCAGGGAAACAAGGGAGGCACAAGGATGAAAAGTTTTTTCCTTGAAAATTTCTAGAACGATCATTAGAAGCACTAATTACTTGATACCCTAAAGCTTTTCCGATCTTCAATAAATGGTATTGCATTTCAGTATGCAAGTTTTCTTGCTCTCTTTCACTGGTTACTTCTTTGTGCCTTTTTTTGAGAAGGTTTTCAATCTTTGCTTTTTCTTTTTCCGAAAGACTTCCTTCGTCGCCAACCATTATTTTTTTTACACCAATGTCAAACAGCAAGCCTGAAATTGCACCTAAATCTTTTGACAGTGATTTTTTATGCTTATTGTTTTTTTGTAAAATGACCTCACGCATACGAAGGTATTCAGTCCAGGAACCAAGTTTAACTTTTTCTTTGAATAAATGATTAAAACCATTGACTATTGCTGTATTAAATGGAGGGATTATTTCAGGATGAAGGAAATATAAAATGTTTGCCACTGCCGGACCAAGACCCTTTATTTTCTTCTCATCTAGGTTGATTATTTCCTTTAGGATTTGCTCTTCATTTTTGGCTGCGAAGCAATTTTCAAGAAATTTACCAAAAGACATTTTATTTTCTTCATTTTCATAAATGTCTGGAATTCTTAACTTTGGTTTCCAGTAAAAAGCATGCGATGCTCCAATGAAAACTTGTTTTTGTTCTGTGATACAGTTTAAAACAAACTCTAACGATGAACCTTTGTAGTCATTCCCAAATTCCTTATTTTTAATATCATTGATTACACTTTGAACACCACGGCGTATTGAACGAAAGGCTTTTAGTCTTTCGTCATTATTAATAAACCACGTATTGAATACGGATTCATTGTCAGACCGGTACTTGTCAATTAAGTCGTTTAAGTCACTATTCATATTTTCCTCATTTTTGGCACATAACGTGGGATGCTAAGCACCGCTCGCGTGCTTTTGGCGAGCGTGTGCTTCAGCGACGGGTTATCCATCAATACACCCCGCTCTGCGCAGCAGGGCTGTAAATGCAATGAAAACTCAGGAGGGATAAAAATGAAAAAATCACGTTGCAACGCAGTATAGACACTCGGAGTGCGCTTTAACTTCGTTAAGCTCCTCCGAGTGTCTATACTGCGTAATAGCTGCTTTTTCGATTTTTCGCCAGCCTGATTCCTTGGCATTTACGGTTCCTTGAACTCGGTCTATATATTGCATGGATAACAGTGATTAGATAGTCTTCTTCACTAACACATTAGTAGAGCCGGCGGTATAACTACGCACTGCAGGGTGCAACCATCCATAGCAAGAACTTAAAAATCAATAACTTACACAGAAGGCTATACGACTGAGCGTATTCGCTTGACCTCCACATTTCACGCTTTCATTACTACTGGATAGGTATACACAAAGGCACTGGAAAGGTGCAAGGCACGCGAGAGTCTGTACCGCAATAAATGGCGATACAGCGTTGCAATACGTGGAGGGTGCCTTCTTCATCTACGTTTTGCGCTTGTTGTTCGGGTGATCTTGCCCAGCACGAGTGGACACCCCGTTAAGCGATAAACTGCAACGAGGTGAATCATGGCAAGAACCGCTACCCCGATGAAACAGAACCGTACCCGTCACTCCCAAGCCTTCAAGAATGAAGCGTTGGCGCTGGCCGAGCGAATTGGCGTTAGTAAAGCGGCCGAACAGCTTGGTCTTCATGCGTCTCAGCTCTATGGCTGGCGCAGTAAGCAGCAGCAGACCCTGAGCAGCAGTGAGCGCGAACAGTCACTGGCCGACGAAAACGCCCGCCTCAAGCGGCTCCTGGCCGAGCAAGCCGAAGAACTGGCCATCGTAAAAAAGGCCGCGGCGTACTTTGCGAAGAGCCTCAAGTGAAGTACGCCTTCATGAGGACACATGCCCCAGCGTTTTCGGTGAAAGCCATGTGCCGTGTTCTGGGTGTCGCCCGCAGTGGTTTCTACGCCTGGTGCTCACGCGAGCCATCCACACGCCACCAGCAACGGGCCGAGCTGGATCAGCGGGTCGCGCAAGCGTATAACGCCCGTAAGGGCCGCAGTGGCGCCCCGCGGCTGTGCCATGACCTGTGGGAAGCCGGGCTGCGCTGTAATCGCAAGACGGTTGCAGCCTCGATGCAGCGACAAGGCTTACGCGCCAAGGCGGCCAAGAAGTTCAAGGCCACAACCAACTCCCGACACTCGCTCCCGGTGGCAGAGAACCTGCTCAAGCAAGACTTCACAGCATCAGCACCCAATCAGAAATGGGTGGGCGACATCACCTACCTGCACACGGACGAGGGCTGGCTGTATCTCGCCGTAATCATTGATCTGTACTCGCGCATGGTGGTCGGCTGGGCCATGAGCGAACGCATGACGGCTGACCTGGCCTGCGATGCTCTGCACATGGCGCTGTGGCGGCGAAAGCAGCCAAAGGGAGTGATCGTACACAGCGACCGCGGCAGTCAGTACTGCTCAACGGCTTATCAGGGTCTAATCCGCGCTCATCAGCTGCGATGCAGTATGAGCGCGAAAGGCAACTGCTACGACAATGCGTGTGCGGAGAGCTTCTTCCACAGCCTGAAGGTCGAATGCATCCATGGCGAGCGCTTCATGAGCCGCGCCCAGATGCGTGAAACCGTGTTTGAATACATTGAAACCGACTATAACCGCCAGCGGCGACATAGCACGCTGGGGCACATCAGCCCGCAAGCCTACGAGGCCCGGATGAGTGCTTGAAACTGTGTCCACGGTTGCTGGGCAAGATCAGGGCTCTGACTATCGAAAGCCTCGCCGCTGAAGCGCCTCCCACGGTTTGGTGGATGTTCCTGGGCCTGTAGGAGGGGCTTTCGGCTCTTGCATCCTGCTTTGCTCTACCTCCTTCTTCCATGCAGCCGTAGCCGTGACTGGTAGCGGGCAAAGCTCCCGGATTTCATCCGGGCTACGAAATTTCTTCGCCCGCTGTAACGCCCGCATCGTATGCGCTCCATAGACCCCATCTTCAACTGACCTCTCCGTATCCCGGATGCTGGGCTCCCTATTTTCCCGTGGAGTTCCGTCATGATGCGTCCCGACGCCAAAGTGCAGAAGGTCTATCTCTACCCAAAGCCCGTCGACTTCCGCAAATCCATCAACGGACTGGCCGCGCTGGTCGAGCTGGACATCAAGGTGGAGGTGTTCAACCCGGTGCTGTTCGTGTTCCTCAATCGCACCCGCAGTCAGGTCAAGATTCTCTACTGGGAGCGCAATGGCTTCTGCCTGTGGCTCAAGCGACTGGAAGCCGAGCGTTTCAAGACCAAACCCGATGCGGGTGACGAAGCCATCGAACTGACGGTCGACGAACTGAACTGGCTGCTCGACGGTATCGACCTGTGGCGTAACCGTCCGCATCAGGTTCTGACGCCGCGCTTCGTGGCCTGAGCCGGTATAATCCGGCGCCATGAAATTTGGCGCCGACAACCTTCCCGACGATCCCGTCCTGCTCAAGGCTCTGATTCTGCAGTTGCAGGAAGAGAACGCCCTGCTGCGCCACAAGCTGTTCTCGCCCAAGTCCGAGCGCAGCCCTGAAGATGCCGACTCGCCGCAGTTGGCCATGTTCAACGAGGTCGAAGAGCTGATCGAAGTGCCGGCCGCCGAGCCAGTCGAAGCCGAAGAAGTCGTTGCGCCGGTCAAGCGCCGTGGCAAACGCAAGCCGCTGCCGGCCAACCTGCCGCGTATGGAGGTCATCCATGAGCTGCCCGAGCATGAGCTGACCTGCGCCTGCGGTGCCTGCAAGCAGGTGATCGGCGAGGAGACCAGCGAGCAGCTGGAGATCATCCCGATGCAGGTGCGGGTCATCCGCCACATCCGCAAGACCTATGCCTGCAAGGCCTGTGAAACCGCGCCGGTCACCGCCGATAAACCGGCACAACTGATTGAGAAGAGCCTGGCCAGCCCCAGCGTATTGGCGATGCTGCTGACCACCAAGTACGCCGACGGCATCCCGCTGTACCGCTTCGAAAAGATGCTCAGCCGCCACGGCGTCGACATCCCACGCCAGACCCTGGCGCGTTGGGTGATCCAAAGTGGCGAGCAACTGCAACCGCTGCTCAACCTGATGCGCGACAAACTGTTCGAATACCCCGTGCTGCACTGCGACGAAACGCGCTTACAGGTGCTGCATGAACCGGGGCGCGACCCCTCGGCACAATCCTGGATGTGGGTGCAAAGCGGTGGGCCGCCGGACAAGCCGGTGATCCTTTTCGACTACACAGCCAGCCGCGCGCAGGAGGTGCCGCTACGCCTGCTCGATGGCTACCGCGGCTACCTGATGACCGACGACTACGCCGGCTACAACGCCGTGGCTGCACGCGACGGCATCGAACGCCTGGGCTGCTGGGCGCATGCGCGACGCAAGTTCGTCGAAGCCCAAAAGGTGCAGCCCAAGGGCAAGACTGGGCGTGCCGACGTGGCGCTGAGCCTGATCAACAAGCTCTACAGCATCGAGCGTGACCTGAAGGACGCTGACCATAACGAACGCCTCGACGTCCGCCAGCAACGCAGCCAGCCCCTGATCGACCAACTCAAGGCCTGGCTGGACAAAACCCAACCGCAGGTCGCTGGGCAGACGGCCCTGGGCAAGGCGGTAAACTACTTGGCCAGAAACTGGAGCAGGCTGGTGCGCTACATCGAAGGCGGGCATCTACCGATCGACAACAACCGCGCCGAGAACGCCATCCGTCCCTTCGTCATCGGCCGCAAGAACTGGCTGTTCAGCGACACGCCGAAAGGCGCTACCGCCAGCGCGCAGATCTACAGCCTGATCGAAACTGCCAAAGCCAACGGGCAAGAGCCTTACGCCTGGTTGCGCCACATCCTTGAACGCCTGCCAGCGGCGAGCCGCGTCGAGGATTACGAAGCGCTGCTGCCGTGGAACTGCTCGCCAGCTTCTGCCTCTGCTTCCTGAAAAAAACCGTCCGCCAGGACGGGGTTCATGGAGCGGTTACCCCGCATCCCTGTCTCGTCCATTGCTGCGAGGGCGTCAATCCGGCTCTGCATTCGAAACCTATGGAGAGATGCCATGAAACAACTCAATACCCTGACTGCCACCTAGGGCGCTGCACTGCCGAGTTACATGGCGTTCACTGCCCATGCGGCCAGCAACCCGTTCGCTGAGCAGGAACTGGCCAGCGGCTACAGCCTGGCCGCTGCCTAGAATGCGCAGGAAGGTTCCTGTGTCGAAGGCACGTGCAGTGGCGACAAGAACGAGTAAGGGCGACGGGAGGATTGATATGCCATTGGCAAACCTCACCGGCGCCGGCCGTGGCTGCGCCGTGGCGCTTTTTATCAGCGGGGCAGGGCGATTGTTTGGCGGCGATTACTGGCGGGAACGACGTTTCCGGCCATATCGCGCTAGCCCAGCGGATTATCCCGGCGCCGGCTCTCGCGAAACTCGCCCGGCGTCTGTCCGGTCCAGCTCTTGAAACTGCGGTGGAACGAGCGTGATTCGGTGAAGCCCAGGTAACAGGCGATGTCCTGGATCGCCAGGTCGCTGCGCAGCAGGTAGTGCTCGGCCAGTTCCTGGCGCAGCTCGTCGAGTATCTGCTGGTAGCTGGTGCCGGCCTGTTGCAGGTGGCGCTGCAGGGTGCGCACGGTCATGTCGAACTTCTCCGCCACCCGTTCCTTGCGCGGCAGGCCGTCCTTGAGCAGCAGGCGCAGGGCGTTCTTTACCCGGCGCGGCAGCGGCTCGTCGTCATCCAGCCCGGCCATCATGGTCAGGGCATGTTCTTCCAGGGTGCGCAGCAGGTTGGCGTCGGCCTGGCGCAGCGGCACGCCGAGGTAGTCCAGCGGTACCAGCAGGGCGTTGCAGCTTTGTTCGAACAGTACCGGGCAGCCGAACAGAGCCTGGTATTCGGCCAGTTCGGTGGCGGCCGGTTGCGCGTGCTCGAACCAGACCTCACGTGGCGAATGCTCGGAGTCAGCGATCCAGCGGGCGTACAGCAGCCAGGAGGCGAGCACGTTCTCGACCATGTGGCGGCGCACGTCCGGCGCTTGATGGCGGCAGCTCCAGATCAGCCGCACGTGATCCTCGGCAGCCTCGATACGGCTGGTGCCCATGTCGCCCACCAGTTTCTCGTAGGGCACGATGCGGCCCATGGCTTCGCCCAGGCTGGCGCAGTTCATGGCGATGTAACCGAGCACGCTCCACGAGCCGGGCTGGACGAAACGCGCCGAGTGCAGACCGAACAAGGGGTCGCCGGACACCTCCATCAAATGCGCCAGCAGGCGCTCATGCACCTCGCTGGGAATCCGCTTGCCGTTGTCGGCCAGGTCCTGCGCCTGGATACCGGCTGCCGCGAGCGCGCGGTCGATATCCAGGCCGAGCTGTTCGGCCTGACGCAGGTACTTGAGCAGGGCGGGAACCGAGGTATAGCCGAGGTTTTCCATGGATTCTTCTTGTTCTGCGATGCCTGTCTTGATTGGCGATAGCGCCTGTCCCGATTCGACAGTGACGGAAATCGGCGGCTGGCTAGTATAGGCAGCCATAAGTGCTGATCGGAATGGGGGATGCGATGCGACGCTGGAACGGATGGGGTGACGAAGCGACCGAGGTGGAACTGCCGGCCCATGGCGAGGCTTTTCTCGCCGAACTGGTCGGGCCGGGCCAGCGTCTGGCCGACGCCAGCCTGCAGGAAGTGCTGGCGCGCGTGCCGGCGTCGCGCCTGGCGCCGCATCCGCTGATCTGTCAGGACGCCGAAGTGCGCGTACGCCATGCCCGTGGCCAGAGCCTGCCGGACTGGCTGGCGATGCGCTCCGGTCAGTTCGGCCTGTTTCCCGATGGCGTCGCCTGCCCGGAAAGCGCCGAGCAGATCCGCGAGCTGCTGGCCTGGGCGCAACAACATGACGTCACCCTGATTCCCTACGGCGGCGGTACTTCGGTAGCCGGCCACATCAACCCGCAGGCCGGCCAGCGCCCGGTGCTGACCCTGTCGCTGGAGCGTATGACGCGGCTGCTGGATATTGACGAGGACAGCCTGATCGCCACCTTCGGCCCCGGCGCCAACGGCCCGCAAGTCGAAAGCCAACTGCGCGCCCGTGGCTATACGCTGGGCCACTTCCCGCAGTCCTGGGAGCTGTCGACGCTGGGTGGCTGGGTCGCCAGCCGTTCCAGCGGACAGCAATCGCTGCGCTACGGGCGCATCGAGCAACTGTTCGCCGGCGGCAAGCTGGAAACCTTTGCCGGTACTCTGGAGATTCCCACCTTCCCGGCGTCGGCCGCCGGCCCCGATCTGCGCGAGCTGGTGATGGGCTCGGAAGGGCGCTTCGGGGTGATCTCCGAAGTGCGCGTGCGCATCAGTCGCCTGGCCGAGCAGGAGCGTTTCTACGCGGTGTTCCTGCCCAACTGGCAGCAGGCGCTGAGTGCCATTCGCAGCCTGGCCCAGGCGCGCGTGCCGCTGTCCATGCTGCGCCTGTCCAACGCTATCGAAACCCGTACCCAGTTGGCCCTGGCCGGTCACCCGCAGCAGATCGCCCTGCTGGAAAAATACCTGGCCCTGCGCGGCGCCCGCGACGGCAAGTGCATGCTGACCTTCGGCGTCACCGGCAGCCGGGTGCAGAACGCCGCCTCGCTGAAACAGGCGCGGCGCCTGCTGAAAGGCTTTGGCGGAGTATTCACCGGCACCCTGCTGGGCAAGAAATGGGAGCAGAACCGCTTTCGCTTCCCTTACCTGCGCCATGGCCTCTGGGAGCGCGGCTACCTGGTGGACACCCTGGAGACTGCTACCGACTGGTCGAACGTCGACAACCTGCTGAACAAGGTCGAAGCCAGTTTGCGTGACGAACTGGCCGGCGACGGCGAGCGGGTGCACGTGTTCACCCACCTGTCGCACGTCTACGGCGAAGGTTCGAGCATCTACACCACCTACGTGTTCCGCCCCGGCAGCGACTACGCCGAGGCCATGGCGCGCTGGCAGCGCTTGAAAGCAGCGGCCAGCCGCACCATCGCCGAGAATCGCGGCACCATCAGCCATCAGCACGGCGTGGGTCGCGACCATGCGCCTTACCTAGCCGCAGAGAAGGGCGAGCTGGGCATGGCCACGCTGCGTAGCCTGGCCACGCATTTCGATCCCGACCAGCGCCTGGCGCCTGGCGTGTTGCTGCAGGACTGAGCATGGAACCCTGGAACGCCACCTGGCGCACGCGCGCGCTGCCTGAACTGGCCGCGCGCGACTGGGATCTGCTGGTGATCGGCGGTGGCATCTGCGGCGCCGGCATCCTCCGTGAGGCGGCGCGGCGTGGCTGGCGCTGCCTGCTGCTGGAGCAGCGTGACTTCGCCTGGGGCACCTCCAGCCGCTCGTCGAAGATGGTGCACGGTGGCCTGCGTTACGTCGCCAAGGGCCAACTGGGGCTGACCCGCGACTCGGTGCGCGAGCGCCAGCGTCTGCTCGGCGAGGCGCCTGGGCTGGTGGAGCCGCTAAGCTTCGTCATGCCGCACTACCGGGGCGGTTTTCCTGGGCCGAAGGTATTTGGCGGCCTGCTCAGCCTCTACGACGCCCTGGCCGGCAAGCGCAATCACCTGTTCTACCCGCTGCAGCAACTGCGTTATCTGGCGCCGGGCATTCGCGAGGACGGTCTGCTCGGTGGCACGCGCTTTTTCGATGCGGTAACCGACGATGCCCGCCTGGTGCAGCGCGTGCTGGGCGAGGCGCGTGCCGAAGGTGCAGAGGCACTCAATGGCATGCGCGTGGTCGAGCTGCTGCGCGAGGCAGGGCAGGTGGTCGGCGTACTGGCCGAGGATATCGAGACTGGCAACCGCTACCGCCTGCGCAGCCGCGCCGTGGCCCAGGCCACCGGCGCCTGGGCCGATCGCCTGCGCCAGCCCGGCAATGGCCGCATCCGCCCGCTGCGCGGCAGCCACCTGTTGCTGCCGGGCTGGCGCCTGCCAGTGGCACATGCTTTCAGCTTTATGCATGCGGCCGATGGCCGGCCGGTATTTGTCTTCCCCTGGGAGGGGGCCACGGTGATCGGCACCACCGATCTGGATCATGCGGGCGATCTGGACGCCGAGGCGGCGATCAGCGTCGAAGAGGTCGACTATTTACTGGCCGCCTGCGCCCAGCAGTTCCCGACCGCCCAGATGAGCCGCGCCGATGTGCTGTCGACCTGGGCGGGCGTGCGCCCGGTGGTGGGCAATGGCAGCACCGGGTTGAAACCCTCGGACGAAAAGCGTGAGCACGCCCTGTGGGTCGAGCCGGGCAGCGTGACCCTGGCCGGCGGCAAGCTGACCACCTTCCGCCTGCTGGCGCTGGAGGTGCTGCGTGCCTGTGCCGGATTCGTCGGTAAGCCAGTGGACGATCAGGGCGACGCGGTCTTCGCTTCGAGTACGCCGACGCCGATGCCGGCGTTAAGCCCGGCGCAGCAACGTCGCCTGGCCGGTCGCCATGGTCGCCAGTTGGGCGAGGTGCTGCGCCTGATCGACGAGGTGGGCAGCGATTGCGTCGCGGGCACTGACACCCTCTGGGCCGAACTGGCCTGGGCTGCCGAAGGCGAGCTGGTGTTGCACCTGGACGACCTGCTGCTACGCCGCACGCGTCTGGGCCTGTTACTGGGCGAAGGCGGCCGCGCCGAGCTGCCGCGTATCCGCGCAGTGTGCCAACCAAGGCTGGGCTGGAGCGATGCGCGCTGGCAGCAGGAAGTGGCGGTTTACCTGGCGCTGTGGCAACGCTGTTACAGCCTGCCGGCGACTGCATGATGACGCTGCCGACTTTCCGTAGGAGCGAGCTCTGCTCGCGAAGCTTTTGCGTCAACCGGGTTCGCGAGCAGAGCTCGCTCCTACAGGCCCGTAGGGTGTCGCGGGGCCGCCTAGGCCATGCGCACCGAGCAATCCGCCGATCCAGACTTGCTGTAGCCCGGATGAAATCCGGGACTGAACCAACAGGCAGCTCCCGGATTTCATCCGGGCTACGCATAGCCAAACGCATGACAAGAAGGACCACACCTTGAGCGAACCAAGCTACCTGCTGAGCATCGACAACGGCACCCAGAGCTTGCGCGCGCTGCTGTTCGATACCAACGGCAATCTGCTCGCCAAGGGTAAGGTCGAGCTCGACCCCTATTTCTCCAGTCAGCCTGGTTGGGCCGAGCAGGACCCCGAGTACTACTGGGCCAGTCTCGGCGAGGCCTGCCGCCTGCTGTGGCAGCAGGTGGATATCGACCGTAACCAGATCAAGGGCGTTGCCGTCACCACCCAGCGCGGCAGCATCATTCACGTCGATGAGCAGGGCGCGCCGTTGCGCCCGGCAATTCTCTGGCTAGACCAGCGTCGTGCTGATGTGGCGGGGCGTATCCAGGGCCTGTGGGGTTGGCTGTTCAAGCTGATCCGCGCCGAGGAGGCGGTCGATCATTTCCGTGGCCAGGCCGAGGTCAACTGGGTTGCCCAGCATCAGCCGGATATCGCCGATCGTGCGCACAAGGTGCTGTTGCTCTCGGGTTTTCTCACCCATCGCCTGTGTGGCCGCTTCGTTGATTCGACCAGCAGTTGCGTGGCCTACCTGCCGTTCGACTACAAGCGCCTGCGCTGGGCCGCGCCCGGCGACTGGAAGTGGCAGGCGCTGCAGGTACGCCGTGAGCAACTGCCCGAGCTGTTCAAACCAGGGGAGCGACTGGGCCAGATCAGCGCCGAGGCCAGTCGCCATACCGGTATTCCGGAAGGCCTGCCGCTGATCGCCGCCGGCGCCGACAAGGCCTGCGAGGTGCTGGGTTCCGGTGCGCTGGAGCCCAGCACGGCGTGTCTGTCCTATGGCACCACGGCGACCATCAACACCACACGCAGCCGTTACCTGGAAACCGTTCGCCTGATTCCGCCCTATCCGGCGGCGCTGCCGGATCACTTCAACACCGAGGTGATGATCTATCGCGGTTTCTGGATGGTTAGCTGGTTCAAACGCGAATTCGGCCTGCGCGAGATGCAGCGTGCCGAGGCGCTGGGCGTGTCGCCCGAGGCGTTGTTCGACGAGCTGGTCAACGCCGTGCCGCCCGGCTCCATGGGCCTGATGCTGCAGCCGTACTGGACGCCGGGCATCCGCGAGCCGGGGCTGGAAGCCAAGGGCTCGATCATCGGTTTTGGTGATGTGCACACCCGCGCGCATATCTACCGTGCCATTCTCGAAGGCCTGGCCTATGCGCTGCGTCAGGGCAAGGAGCGTATCGAAAAGCGCTCCGGCACCCGTATCGAGCGCCTGCGCGTTTCTGGTGGCGGTTCGCAGAGCGATGCGGCGATGCAACTGACGGCCGATATCTTCGGCTTGCCGGCCGAGCGACCGCACCTCTACGAAACCAGCGGGCTGGGGGCTGCGATCAACTGTGCAGTCGGCTTGGGGCTGCATGCGGACTATCCGACGGCCATCGCCGCCATGACCCGCGTTGGCCAGGTGTTCCAGCCGAACCCGGAGGCACAGCGCGTTTATCAGCAGCTCTACGGGCAGGTCTATCAGCGCATGTATCGTCAGCTCAAACCGCTGTATCAGCGCATTCGCAAGATCACCGGTTATCCGGCGTAGGGCATGGTGGCGTAGGGCGGACTCAGGAGCGTCAGCGAACAGTCCGCCGTTCCTCGGTGCTACACAAGTCCAGCGGCGTACTGCTTCGCGACGACTGCATGGATGCAGGAGGTAGAGCGACGCAGGAAGCCAAAGCCGAGTACGCCCTACGTCACTGGCGATGCCGTTAATCAATGATCGCCAGCAAGCTGGCTCCTACAAAAAAAGATCGCCCTCCGTAATGGAGGGCGATGGTTTGTGCATCAGGCGACATCCACCAGCACGATCTCGCTGTCTTCCTGCGCCTCGATGCGGATCAGCGTTTCATCGGCGATGGCCACGCCATCACGAGCCTTGACGGCTACGCCGTTGACACTGAAAGCACCAGTCGCGCCCACCAGATAGGCCTTGCGACCCGGTTGCAGGGCGTATTCGGCGCTCTCTCCCGCCTTGACCGTGGCAGCCACCAGGCGCGCGTCGGTACGGATGCGCAGGGCGTCGACATCTTCCTCGTAACCGCTGGCCAGGGTGACGAACGATCCCGAGCGGTCGCCTTTGGGGAACGGCTTGGCACCCCAGGAGGGCGGCAGGCCGGCCTGGTTCGGCTGGATCCAGATCTGGAAGATCTTGGTGGTTTCATCCTCCAGGTTGTACTCGCTGTGGGCGATGCCGGTACCGGCGCTCATCACCTGCACGTCGCCGGCCTCGGTACGGCCTTTGTTGCCCAGGTTGTCCTCATGGCTGATGGCACCTTCGCGAACGTAGGTGATGATCTCCATGTCGCGGTGCGGATGCGGCGGGAAGCCCGAGTGCGGTGCGATCTCGTCGTCGTTCCACACGCGCAGGCGGCCCCAGTTCATCCGCTCGGCGTCGTAGTATTCGGCGAAGGAAAAGTGGTGACGGGCGTTGAGCCAGCCATGGTGAGCACCACCGAGTTGTTCGAACGGACGTACATCGATCATGGTCAATCCTCCAGTCATGCACGAGTTCAGTCCCGTGCAGCGTTGATGGGTGAATGATCCATTTGGATTGATCGATTTAAAAGCGCAATTTTTACAGCATTGATATCGATTAATTTGATTAATTTTCACGAGGGCCAGGCACTAGCAGCTTGTTGAAATTCGCCTACGGCCTGTCTGACTTTGCCGTGTAAGGTTTACGATATCGGCTCCAATCTGCCGGGAACCCCGATTTCCATGCGTGGCGCCGATATCACTCAGGAATCCTTGTTCACTGTCGCCAAGCTCGATGACTTCGTGCCAGCGACTCACCCCCTGCGCGCCATCCGTAAGCTGGCAGACACCGCTCTGCAGCGGATGAGCGCCCTGTTCGACACCTTGTATGCCGACACCGGCCGCGCCTCGATTGCCCCCGAGAAGTTGATGCGGGCGCAGTTGCTGCAGCTGTTCTATTCGCTGCGCAGCGAGCGGATGCTCATGGAGCAACTGGGCTACAACCTGCTGTTCCGCTGGTTCGTCGGCTTGGCCATCGATGATCCGGTGTGGGATCACTCGGTCTTCTCGAAGAACCGTGACCGTCTCAATGCCCAGGCCGTGGCCACCGAATTTCTGAGCGAGGTGGTGCGCCTGGCAGAGAAACAGGGGCTGATCTCGGATGAGCACTTCTCGGTCGACGGCACATTGCTGCAAGCCTGGGCCTCTCAGAAGAGTTTCCGTCCCAAGGATGATACGCCAGACGACCCGGGCCCCGGCCCGCGCAATGCCCCGCCGGACTTCAAGGGGCACAAGCGCAGCAACGACACCCACGCCTCGACCAGCGATCCGGATGCCCGGCTGTACCGCAAGAGCCACAACACCGGCGCGCAGCTGAGTTACATGGGGCATGTGCTGATGGAACACCGCAGTGGCCTGGTGCGCAGTGCTCATGTGACTCTGGCCGGTGGCCATGGCGAACGCGAAGCCGCGCTGGCGATGCTGAGCAAGCTGGGTGGTCGCCGTCGACGCACCTTGGCCGCGGACAAGGCTTACGACACGGCAGACTTCGTGGCCGCCTGTCGTGCCCTCGGCGTGACACCCCATGTTGCGCAGAACACCAATGGTCGGCGCAGCGCCATCGATGGCCGTACCACGCGCCACGCCGGCTATGGTCTGAGCCTGAAGATTCGCGCCTGGATCGAAACCCACTTCGGCTGGCTCAAGGCGGCGGCAGGCCTGCGCCAGGTGAAGCAACGCGGACTTGAGCGTGTCGACGCGCTGTTCCAGCTGGCCATGGCGGCAAGCAACCTGGTACGCCTGCCGAAGCTGCTGGCTACAGGCTCAATGGCATGAGCGCGTTGACGGGGAAGGTGCGCCTGGAGCACGCCAAATCGGACTATTTCCATCGATTGGTGCCCTAAACGGGAAGTAAACGAGCGCGACCGCTGCTGCCAGAAGCAGTGGACGTAATCATCGCGGCGAATTTCAACAGGCTGCTAGGCTGCGCCCCCTGTTCAAAGGTATTGGGTGGCCAGTTGCACGCGGTTGCGACCTTCGGCCTTGGCCCGGTACATGGCGGCATCGGCCAGGCGAATCAGCATGCTGGCATCGTCGGCGCCGCGGCATCAGGGCGATGCCGATGCTGGCGCCGACGCGTACGGTACGATCTTCCAGGTACATTGGCGTGTCCAGCCCTTCCAGCAGACGTTTGGCCAGGTCGTGCGCATCTTCGGCCGATTGCACGCTCTCGCAGATCACCACGAACTCGTCACCGCCGAGGCGCGCAGGCAGATCGGTATCGCGCACGTATTGCCGCAGGCGCTGCGCCACTTCGGCCAGTGCCAGGTCGCCGTAGCCGTGGCCGTGCTGGTCGTTGATCGGTTTGAAACCGTCAAGGTCGATCAGCATCACGGCGAGCAGTTCGTTGCGGCGCTGGCTGCGCGCCAGTGCCTGCTCCAGGTGTTGTTGCAGGGCGGTACGGTTGGGCAGGCCGGTCAGTGGATCCTGCAGGGCCAGCTCACTGAGGCGCTGATTGGCCTGTTCCAGGGCCTGGGTGCGTTCGGTGACGCGCTTGGCGAGGATCTGTTCGTTGAGCTGCAGCGCGGCTTCGCGTTGGCGCTTGAGCTCGATGAGGCGCGCCGCCAGGGCGAAGGACAGCAGGATCATCTCCAGCCCCGAGCCGATCTGCATGGCGTACAGGGTAATGAAGTTCGACGGAATCAGGGCGAAGTTGCGTAGCGCCAGCAGCACCGCGCCGGTCAGCAGCATCAGCCAGGCCAGGGCGAACAGGCGAGCACCGGGCACTCGGTAGCCAATGCAGACGAAGCTGGTGACCAGCAGCGTCAGGGTGGCGATCAGGCCGGTCAGCGACATCAGCTGCAGCGCGCGCTGCAGTGGCAGCAGCACACTGGCCAAGACGGCCGCACCGATGGCGATGGACAGCATCAGCAGGCCCTTGTCCCAGCGTGGCAGCCACTGGCGGGTGTCGAGAAAGCTGCGCGCAAACACCACCGACAGCAGCGCCGCCGTCGTCAGGCTGACCGGCAGCATGCGGTTGCTCCAGGGCGCCGCTTCGGACCACAGATACTGCGCGCCAAGACCATTGAGCGACAGCACGCTGAGGGCGAAGGCGAACATGAACAGCACGTAGTTGAGGAAAGGCCGCTCGCGCAGGGCGAGAAACAGCAGCAGGTTGTACAGCCCCAGGGCGATCAGCACGCCGAAGTAGATGGCATGCATCAGGTAGCCGTTCTGGCTGTGCTGCTCGAAATCGCGCGAAGACATCAGTGCGCCGCTGAGGGTCATGCTGCCGCGCGAGTCGACGCGCAGGTACAGCGTGCGCTGCTCGCCGGGCTGCAGAGCGATCTCGAATACCGGGTTGCGATGGCCGACGCTGCGCTGCGCGTAGGGCACGGTGTCGCCGCTGCGCGACTCGCGCACGCCATCGGCGCCGATGTCGTATAGACGCACCTCGTCCAGCGAGGCGTAATTCAGTTCCAGGCGCCAGACGCGTGTTTGCTGGGCATCCGATTGCAGCGCCAGGCGCAGCCAGATCACCCCCGGCACATAGCCGAAGCTGAGGTCACGGCGATTCAGCGAGGGCTGGAAAGGGGCATCGACAGCGCGAACGTCGTCCAGGCTCAGGGCGCTCTGGGGATCGGCGAGAAAGTCGACCAGGCCGTAGAGATCCTGTGCTGCGCTGCTGTCACCCAGACGTGTGCTGGCGAGGGTAATCTGGCTGGCCAAAAGCAGACTGCACACCAGCAGCAGACCCGGCAACGAGACCAGGTAGGCGAGGGTGGTGTGTCGGTTGGCTGGCATGGGCAAGGCCTGGGAGCTAGGCGTCGTCAGATAGTGGCAGAAAGCCCCATGAGCCTGCTAGTGGCGATCCTTCTGCAGATGCGCGGCCAAGGTGCGCAGTGGCGCCAGCTGGCGGCAGATCAGCGCCAGTTGCGTCTGCACCAGACGTTGGCGTTCGTCGGCGTCGTCGGCAATCTGCTCCAGGCTTTGCGCCAGTGCCTGTTCTTCATCGCTGTGGATGGCCAGCGGCTGCTCGCCGCGCAGGCCGGTGGCGATTTCATCGAGGCTGCTCGCCAGCGCTTCGGCCTGTTCCAGCAATTGTGCCTGGGCCGCCTGCGGCAACTGCTCGCCACGATGGGCGCCGAGCCCGGAGAGATAGCTGAGCAGGGTGTGCGACAGCACCAGAAAGCGAAAGCCGAGGTCGGCGTCCTTACGGAAGTGGCCAGGCTCCATCAGCATGTTGCCGAGGGTGGTGGACAGTGCCGCGTCGGCGTTGTGCGCGTTGCGTCGGGCCAGGCGGTAGCCGAGGTCGTCACGCTTGCCGTGTGCGTACTGGGCGATGATCTGCCGCAGGTAGGCGCTGTTGCAGCTCAGTGTATTGGCCAACATGCGCCCCAGGCGCCGCCCCTGCCAGTCCGGCAGGATCAGGAACACCGCCAGCCCGGCCAGCATGCCGCCGAGCAGGGTGTCGACCAGGCGCGGCAGGAACAGGCCGTAGCCATCACCGATCTGGTTGAAGCAGAACAGCACCAGCAGGGTGATCGCCGCCGTGGCCAGGGTGTAGCGCGTGCTGCGTGTGGCGAAGAAGGCGACGCCAGCGACCACGGCGAACAGGGCCTGGATGCGTGGGTCGGGGAACAGATCGATCAATGCCCAGCCCAACCCCAAGCCGATCAGGGTGCCGACGATGCGCTGCACCAGCTTGAGACGCGTGGCGCCGTAGTTCGGCTGACAGACGAACAGGGTGGTCAGCAGAATCCAGTAGCCCTGGGTCGGATGAATCAGGTGCAGCAGGCCGTAACCGGCGGCCAGAGCAATGGACAAGCGCAGCGCGTGGCGAAACAGCAGCGAGGTGGGAGTCAGTTGCTGGCCGATGCGCTCGATGACCTCGCGCAACGAATGCGGTTCGCGATCCAGCAGGCTGCTGTCCTGCTCATCGGCCAGGGCGTCAGGGTTGCTGGCGCTGCCGAGCAGCAGGTCGAGGCTGGCGAGGTTGCCGGCCAGGGCGCCGAGCGAGCGCAGCAGGCGGCGCCAGGCTGGGTTGCTCTGCAGGTGCAGGTGGTCGAGCGAGGCATGCAGGTCTTCCAGGGCCTGGCTGCACAGCTCGCGGTACTCGAACGGCTGGCGCAACTCGATGGCGCTGCCCAGGCGCTGGCAGGCTTCGCCGTGCAGGCGCAGCAGGCGTTGGCAGCGAAACAGCACATCACTGTGGAAGAAGGCTTCGGCCAGTTCGTTGTAAGGGTAGTGCGACGAGCTGGCGCGTTCGTGAATGTCCTGGGCGAGGAAGTACAGCTTCAGGTAGCGATTGACCTTCGGTGCCGGTCGACCGCCACCGACCCGGTGCAGAATGATCTCCTTGGCCGCGTTGAGTGCGGAGACGACGCGGCCATTCTGCTGGGCCAACTGCAGGCGGCGTTGCTCCACATCCAGCTGGCGCACGGGTTCGAACAGCGCCGCCTTGAGCTTGAGGTACTTGCCCAGTTCGCGAAACAGCCGGGCCAGGGCGAGCTGTACCGGCTGATGGGCGAACAGCGCGTGCCAGATCACCGACAGCAGGCCGTACCAGGCGGCACCGGCCACCAGCAGCAGCGGCTCCAGCCACAGGCCGGCGACGCCGCCGCGCTGCTCGACGCCGATCATGCTGTACACCGCGAGGATCAGGGTGCCGGAACCCAGGGTGGCAAAGCGCTCACCGAGTGCGCCGAGCATGGTCAGGCAGAAGGCGGAAAAGGCCAGGGCGATGACGAACAGCCAGGGATAGGGGAAGAGAAATTCCACCGCATAGGATGCTGCGCTGAAGCAGGCCAGGGTGACCAGCACCGCGCCGAGGCGGCCTTGCCAGCTGTCGTCGGTCTCGGTCAGGGCGCTGGCGATGATGCCGAGAAACAGTGGGATCAGGCCATGCATCCAGCCCTGCCACCAGCACAGCGCCAGGGCTCCGGCCAGGGCGATGAATACCCGCAGGCTGGCGCTGAACTTGTCCAGTGCCCAGAGGCGGCGCAGTGATTGGCGAAGGCGAGGTCGGGGCATAGGGCGTCTGGTCGGAAAAGATCTGAGCAGCCTACCGGAACTGGCCAGTCACTGGGTATCTGTCTGCCGGCAATCTGTTTGGCCTGGCGCCTTTCGCGATTTCGTCGTCCGTCTCGCGGATAAATCTGCTCCTGCAGCGAGCAGTACATCCCCTGTAGCACATCCGCCAGCCCTGTCGCGGGACCCGCTGGAGCATGGACTATGCTCAATAAAGGCCCTCCGCCACCTGTCCGGTATCACCGGGGGCCTGGGAGTCGAACGTGTTGCCTGGCTGGTTGCGTCTGTGTCTGTGTGCTCTGATCCTCTGCGGTTCGGTGGGGGCGAGTGCGGCGCCGGGCGCGGTGGTGCGCTTGCAGGTGGATGGGGTGATCGGCCCGGCCAGTGCCGACTACCTGGTGCGCGGTCTGGCCAAGGCGGTGGACGAGGGCGCGCAACTGGTGCTGATCGAGATCGACACGCCCGGCGGCCTGGATAGCTCCATGCGCGCCATTATCAAGGCGATTCTTGCCAGCCCGATCCCGGTGGCCAGTTACGTCGCCCCAGGCGGTGCGCGGGCGGCCAGCGCCGGCACCTACATCCTCTACGCCAGCCATGTCGCTGCCATGGCGCCGGGGACCAACCTCGGCGCCGCCACGCCGGTGGCCATCGGTATGCCGGGCTCGCCGAGCAAACCAGAGGGGGCTGACAAGGGTGAGACGGACAAGCCCGCGCAAGGCGAAAAGGGTTCGGCCGATGCCATGACCGCCAAGCAGGTCAACGATGCGGCCGCCTACATTCGTGGTCTGGCGAATATGCGCGGGCGCAATGCCGAGTGGGCTGAACAGGCAGTGCGCGAGGCGGTCAGCCTGTCCGCCGAAGAGGCGCTGGCGCAGAAGGTGATCGACTATCTGGCGACGGACCTGGCCGACCTGCTGCGTCAGCTCGACGGCAAGACCCTGCAAGCTGCAGGCGTCGAAGTCACCCTGGCTACCGCCGGTGCACCGTTGATCAGCCATGCGCCGGACTGGCGCACTCGCCTGCTGGCGGTGATCACCAACCCCAGCGTGGCGCTGATTTTGATGATGATCGGCGTCTACGGCTTGTTCTTCGAGTTCTCCAACCCCGGCAGCGGCGTCGGCGGCGTGCTCGGTGGTATCAGCCTGATCCTCGCCCTCTACGCCCTGCAGCTGCTGCCGGTGAACTACGCCGGGGTGGCGCTGATCCTGCTCGGCATCGCCTTTATCGCCGCCGAGGCCTTCCTGCCCAGCTTCGGCGTGCTCGGCATCGGCGGCGTGGTGGCCTTCGTCTTCGGCGCGCTGATCCTGATCGATACCGACGTGCCGGGCTTCGGCATCCCGCTGGCGCTGATCGTCACCCTGGCGCTGACCAGCACCGGGCTGATCCTGGCCATCCTCGGCATGGCGGTTAAGGCCAGGCGGCGCCAGCAGGTGGCCGGCGACAGCGGCCTGGTCGGCAGCCTGGTGGCGGTCGCCGCGGTGCAGGCCGAGGATCCTTGCAGCGGCTGGGTGGCGCTGCAGGGCGAACGCTGGCAGGTGCAGGGCCGCGAGCCGCTGCGGCCCGGGCAGCGGGTGCGGGTGACGGCGCGCCAGGGCGTGCAACTGCAGGTCAGCGCGGTGGATGAACCGCCGCCCCAAGGAGGTCACTGATGGGTTTCGAACTGAGTTTTCTCTCGCTGACGATCATCGTCCTGGCCCTGCTCGCCTCGGCCTTTCGCATCCTGCGCGAGTACGAGCGCGGCGTGGTGTTCCAGCTCGGCCGCTTCTGGCGGGTCAAGGGCCCGGGGCTGATCCTGGTGGTGCCCGGCTTGCAGCAGATGGTGCGGGTGGACCTGCGCACCATAGTGCTGGACGTGCCGACCCAGGACGTGATCTCCCGCGACAACGTCTCGGTCAAGGTCAACGCGGTGGTCTACTTCCGCGTGCTCGACGCGCAGAAGGCGATCATCCAGGTCGAGGATTACCACGTCGCCACCAGCCAGCTGGCGCAGACCACATTGCGCGCGGTGCTCGGCAAGCACGAGCTGGACGAGATGCTCGCCGAGCGCGAGCGGCTCAACCTCGACATCCAGCAGGTGCTCGACGCGCAGACCGACGCCTGGGGCATCAAGGTGGCCAACGTCGAGATCAAGCACGTCGACCTCGACGAGTCGATGATCCGCGCCATCGCCAAGCAGGCCGAGGCCGAGCGCGAGCGGCGGGCCAAGGTGATCCACGCCGAGGGCGAGCTGCAGGCCTCGGAAAAGCTCATGCAGGCCGCCGAGATGCTCGGCCGCCAGTCCGGCGCCATGCAGCTGCGCTATATGCAGACGCTGAGCAATATCGCCAGTGACAAGAGCTCGACCATCGTCTTTCCGCTGCCGGTGGAGTTGTTGCGCGGCATCGTCGATCTGAAGGAGCCCAAGGCTTGAATTTAGAACTGATCGGTTCTAAATTTCGCGCATGACGACACGTGGACGCCCCAAGAGCTTCTGCCCGGACCGGGCCCTGGAAAACGCCATGCAGCTGTTCTGGCAACGCGGTTATGAAGCCGCGTCGCTGCAGGACCTGCAGGTGGCCACCGGGCTGTCCAAGAGCAGCCTGTATCAAACCTACCCGAGCAAGCAGGCCTGGTTCGTCGCTGCCTTCAGCCGCTACGTAGCGCAGCGCCGAGCCTTGTTGCTGGAGCAGCTTGACGCCAGCGCCTCGCCGCTCGCTTTCATCCGCGAGCGCCTGCTCAGCGTGCTCGAAGATGATGGCCCTGACGGCGTGCCGCGTGGCTGCATGCTGGTCAACGTGGCCAATGAATTCTCCTTGTCGGAGCCGGCGCTGGTGCCGGTTCTGCGACAGGCCACGGCGGGTATCTGCCAGGTCTTCGAACAGGCGCTCGAACGCGCCGTGGCCTGCGGGGAGTTGAGCAACGGCAGGGACCTCGCGGCTCGCGCCAGTTATCTGCAGTGTGTGATGAGCGGGCTGCGCACCCAGGTGAAATCCGCGGTGCCGGCGGATTCGATCCGCGCCACCGTTACAGTGGTGATGACCAGCCTGGACTGCACCTGAGCAATCCGGCGCTGGTCTTTGTTCGCTTGATTCTGGACTGATCGGTTTTTAATTGGAGGTGATATGCGGGAATTGTTCGAGCTGTGCGGCGCCGATCCTGAGCTGGTGTTCTCGCCCTACTGCTGGCGCGTACGTCTGGCGCTGGCGCACAAGGGGCTGGACTGGCAGAGCCGGCCGACACGGTTCACTGACAAGGATTTGATCGCTTTTTCCGGACAGAAGCTGGTACCGGTGCTGATCGACGAAGGTGAAACGGTGCATGACAGCCTGGCGATCTTCGCCCACCTCGATCAGCGTTATCCACAACGTCCCTTGCTCGGTGGCGCGCTGGCTGCCCAGCGCGCCCGCCTGGTCGAGCGCCTGAGCTTTCATATGGTGCGTGTGCCGCTGTTGAAGTTGCTGATTCCGCGGGTCTGGCAGGTGATCGACCCGGCCGACCGCGAGTATTTCCGCAGTAGCCGGGAGAAGGCGTTGGGCATGAGCCTGGAGGCATTCGCCGATCCGCAGGGCGGTGAGCGGTTGTTCCGTGAAGGCGTGGCGCCGCTGGAAATGTGGTTGCGTGATCAGCCCTTCCTCGAAGGCCATGCCCCTGGCGGCTGTGACTACCTGCTGGCTGGCATGTTGTTCTGGGCCTGGTGCCTGGGCGCGCAACCCTGGGCCGAGGATTCGGCGCTGGGCGCCTGGTTCGCGCGCATCCTGCAGACGTATGAAGCGACTCACGGCCCGGTCAAGCGGGCCGCGATCCACGTGGAGGAAAAGCAATGATCGACCTGTACTACTGGACCACGCCCAACGGCCACAAGGTCAGCATCTTTCTCGAGGAAGCCGGGCTGGACTACCGCATCGTTCCGGTGCATATCGGCAAGGGCGAGCAGTTCGCACCCGATTTTCTCAAGATCGCACCGAACAACCGCATTCCGGCCATCGTCGATCATGCACCGGCCGATGGCGGTGAGCCCATCGCCCTGTTCGAGTCCGGGGCGATTCTCGAGTACCTGGCCGACAAGAGCGGGCAGTTCCTGCCGCGAGAGACGCGCGCGCGTTTCACCGTGTTGCAGTGGCTGTACTGGCAGATGGGCGGCGTTGGCCCGATGGCAGGGCAGAACCATCACTTCGTGCGCTACGCGCCGGAGCCGATTCCGTATGCCATCGACCGCTACGTGAAGGAAACCGCGCGCCTCTACGGCGTGCTGGACCACCAACTGGCCGGGCGCGACTACGTGGCGGACGATTATTCCATCGCCGACATGGCCATCTATCCCTGGGCCAAGCTGTGGAAGATGCAGCAACAGAAACTGGAGGACTTCCCCAACATGGCTGCCTGGCTCGAACGCATCGATGCACGCCCTGCGGTGCAGCGTGCCTACGCGCTGGTAGAACAGGTGAACGCTGATCCGCAGGCCTTGCTCACCGCAGAGGCGCGGCGCCTGCTGTTCGGGCAGTGACGGACGGACGAAATTTCTCGTGGAATTTCCTGTGAGCTGGCTCACGCTTTCCTAGACTTCAGACTGTTGGCCCGCAATGGTTGGAGATGGTTATGCGAATCGGCGTACCCAAGGAAATCAAGAACCACGAGTACCGAGTCGGCCTCACGCCACAGTCGGTGGCCGAACTGACGGCGCTCGGTCATGAGGTCTGGATCGAAACCCATGCCGGTGCCGCTGTCGGTTTCGCCGACGAGGATTACCTCGGGGCGGGCGCGCAGATCGCCAAGAGTTCGTCCGAGGTGTTCCAGCAGGGGCAGTTGATCGTCAAGGTCAAGGAGCCTCTGGCGGTGGAGCGCGCCAGGTTGCGAGCCCACCACACGCTGTTCACCTACCTGCACCTGGCACCGGATCGGGCGCAAACCGAAGAGCTGATGGCCGGCGGTGCCACCTGCATCGCCTACGAGACGGTGACCGATGCGCAGGGTCGCCTGCCTTTGTTGGCGCCGATGTCGGAAGTGGCCGGACGCATGTCGATCCAGGCCGGCGCCGGCTGTCTGGAAAAGGCCCGCGGCGGGCGTGGCGTATTGCTGGGTGGCGTACCAGGCGTGGCGCCGGGCAAGGTGGTGATTCTCGGCGGCGGTGTGGTCGGCAGTCATGCCCTGGCCATGGCGGTCGGCCTCGGTGCCGATGTCACGGTGTTGGACAAGAGCGTCGACGCGCTACGCCGGCTCGATGCCCAGTACGGCAATCGAATCGCCACGCTCTACTCCACTCGCGCGGCGGTGCGCGAGCAGGTGTTGGCGGCCGATCTGGTGATTGGCGGGGTGCTGATTCCCGGAGCTGCCGCGCCCAAGCTGATCACTGCGGACATGGTGCGGCAGATGAAGGCCGGCGCTGTGTTGGTGGATGTCGCCATCGACCAGGGCGGATGCGCCGAGACTTCCCGCGCCACTACCCATGCCGAGCCCACTTATGTGGTCGATGATGTGGTGCACTATTGCGTGGCCAACATGCCCGGCGCGGTGGCACGCACCTCGACCCTGGCGCTCAACAACGCCACGCTGCCGTTCGTCGTGGCGCTCGCCCAGAAGGGCACACGCCGCGCCTTGCAGGATGATGTGCATCTGCTGAACGGGCTCAACGTGGCCAGGGGCGTGATCACCTGCGGCAGCGTGGCAGAGGCCCACGGCCTGCCCTTTCAATCGGCCGCAGGGGTGCTGGAACATCTGTCATAGCGTGTCGCGGGGCCGCCTGGGCCGCGCGCTACGGAGGAAAAAGACCATGTCCAGCCGTCGTCATCTCCTCTTCGCCGCTGGCGGCGCGTTGCTGGTCAGCCCGGCACTGGCGCTGGCCGAGCGGTTGCTGACGCCGCGCCAGACGCTGGGCCCCTTCTACCCCGACCAACTGCCGCTGGACCGCGACAACGACCTGGTACGAGTCGACGGTCAGGCCGCAGAGGCGCGCGGGATTCGCGTGCAACTGCACGGCTCGATCCTCGATGCGGGCGGTCGGCCACTGGCGGGGGCGCTGGTGGAAATCTGGCAAGTGGATGCCAACGGTATCTATCTGCACAGTCGCGGCGGTGACCGCCAGAGGCTCGACCCCGGGTTCCAGGGGTATGGCCGTTTCACCACGGCGGCCGATGGGCGCTACCGTTTTCGCACCATCCGCCCGGTGCCCTATCCCGGACGTACACCGCATATCCATCTGGCGGTGACCCTGCCCGGCATGCCGCGTTTCGCCACGCAGTGTTATGTCCACGGCGAGCCGCTCAATCAGCTCGATGGCCTGCTCAACGCGATCCGCGACCCACGCTTGCGCGAACTGCTGGTCGTGCCCTTCGTGCCGGTGAGCGGGCAGAGCGACGAGCAGGTCGCTCGCTTCGATGTGGTGCTCGGCATCACCCCGAGCTCCTGAATGGCGGATTACAACGGCCAGATCCACAGCAGCATGGGCACACTGACCAGCACCACGAGGATTTCCAGTGGCAGGCCCAGGCGCCAATAGTCGCCGAAGCGGAAACCGCCAGGGCTGAGGATCAGGGTGTTGTTCTGGTGGCCAATGGGTGTGAGGAACGAGCAGGAGGCGCCGATGGCCACGGCCATCAGCAGCGAGTCCGGGCTGACGCCGAGCTGGCTGGCGGCGCTCAGCGCGATGGGGCACATCACCGCTGCAGTCGCCGCGTTGTTCATGAAATCCGACAGGGTCATGGTCACCACCAGTAACAGGGTCAGGGTGATGATGGCGTTGCCCTGTGCCAGATTCTCCATCAGCAGGCGTGCCAGCAGATCGGCTGCGCCCGTGGCGGACATCGCACCGGCCACCGGCATCAAAGCCCCGAGCAACACGATCACCGGCCAGTCGATGGACTCGTAGACGGCGCGCAGCGGCACCAGACGCAGCAGCATGTAGGCCAGTACGCCACAGGCGAAGGCGATCGCGGCCGAGAGCAGGCCGAAGGCGGCGGCAGCGATGGCCAGGAGCATGATGCCGAGCGCGAGATTGGCCTGCCGCGGATCGGGAATGTTGATGGCGCGTGCGGCCAACGGCACGCAGTCATAGTCGCTGGCGAACTCGCCGATATCCTCGGCGCTGCCCTGCATCAGCAACACGTCACCGCTCTGGATCAGGGTCGAGCGCAGGCGCTTGATCGAGCGATGGCTCTGCCTGGAGATAGCCAGCAGGTTGATGGAATAGCGGCTGCGCAAACGGGTGCTGCTGGCAGAGCGACCGATCAGCGAAGAGTCGGGTTTGACCAGCAGTTCCTGCATGGCGCGGTCTTCGTCATTGCTGGCTTTCTTCTCGGTTTCACCCTCCTTGTCTTCTTTCTGTTCGGCCTCCTTGGCTTCGCGCTCGGCCTCCAGCAACAGGTCCAGCTGGCCGAGCACTTCGCCCAGTTCCTCCGGGTCGGCCTCGATCACCAGCACATCATCAGCCTGCAGTACGCGCCGCGGGTTGGGCGCAGTCAGGCGCAGCTTGTTACGCACCATGGCCACCACCTGGGCGTCGGCCTCTTCGAGCAACTGCTCGATTTCGCGCAGGGTCTTGCCCTGGGCCTTGCCGCCTGCCTTGACCCGCGCCTCGGTCAGGTAATGGCCGGTGTCGAAGCTGGCGGCGTTACCCACTTCGCGCTTGGGAACCAGACGCCAGCCGAGCAGGGTGATGAACAGCACGCCGGCCAGTGCCACGGCGACACCGACCGGGCTGAAGTCGAACATGGCGAAGGGACCGCTGCCATGCTGGGCGCGAAAACTGGAGACGATCAGGTTCGGCGGTGTACCGATCAGCGTGGTCATGCCGCCGAGGATGGTGCCGAAGGCCAGCGGCATCAGCACGCGCCCCGGCGGCAGCTCCAGGCGTGCAGCAATCTGCAGGGCGATGGGCATCAGCAGGGCGAGGGCGCCGACGTTGTTCATGAATGCCGAGAGCAGCGCGCCGAGGCCGGTCAATGCGGCGATGGAAAGCAGCACGCCAGCGCCGCTGGGCAGCAGTCGTTGGGCCAGTCGACTGACCGCCCCCGTGCGCTGCAAACCATGGCTGAGCACCAGTACGCAGGCGACGGTGATCACCGCCGGGTGACCGAAACCTGCAAAGGCCTCGCGCTCGGGCACCAGACCAACGATCACGCACGCCAACAGCGCGCCCAACGCGACCACGTCATGGCGCCAGCGGCCCCAGATGAACAAGCCCATGCTGGCAACGAGAATGACGAAAATCAGGCCTTGTTCGAGAGTCATGAAGCGGCGTCGTCCCTGTGATTGCAGCGTTGCATCTGCTGTTCATAGCAGAGTCTGCGCCGCGTCGGCAGTTCCCGCTGCACCGTCAAATGGGGCGCAATATTTTAACCTCAGACGTATTGCGCGGCGGCGTAGCCCGACGCCCAGGCCCACTGGAAGTTGAAGCCGCCCAGGTGGCCGGTGACGTCGAGCACTTCGCCGATGAAATACAACCCCGGTACCTTGAGCGACTCCAGGGTCTTGGATGACACCTCATCGGTATTCACCCCGCCCAGTGTCACTTCCGCCGTGCGGTAGCCTTCGGTACCGGCCGGCACCAATTGCCAGTCGGACAGGCGCTCGGCAATCGTCTTGAGCTCGCCGGGCGTGTACTGCTTGAGCGGCTTGTTGCTGAACCAGCTGTCGACCAGCAGGGTCGCCATCTTCTTGGTGAACAGTTCGGCCAGCAGGGTTTTCAGCTCGCTGTTGCCACGCTCGCGCTGCTGGGTGGCCAGCCATTCGGGCAGATCGATATGTGGCAGCAGGTCGATATGCACGGTATCGCCCGGCTGCCAGTAGGACGAGATCTGCAGGATCGCCGGGCCGGACAAGCCGCGGTGGGTGAACAGGATGTTCTCGACGAAACTCTGGCCATTGCAGCTCACCCGGCAGTCCTCCACCGAGGTGCCGGAAAGCTCCGTGCACAGCGTCTTGAGCTGCGGGTCGGTGATGGTGAAAGGCACCAGCCCGGCGCGGGTCGGCAGCAATTCGTGACCGAATTGCCTGGCCACTTGATAGCCGAAGCCGGTGGCGCCGAGGGTCGGGATCGACAGCCCGCCGCTGGCGATCACCAGTGACTGGCAGGCCACTTCGCCGAGGTCGCTTTGCAGCAGGAAGCCGCCTGCGGTTTTTTCGATGCTGTGTACTGCCGTGTCCAGGCGAATCTGTGCCCCGGCCTCGGCACATTCGGCCAGCAGCAATTCGAGGATGTCGCTGGACTTGTTGTCGCAGAACAGCTGGCCAAGCTTCTTCTCGTGGTAGGGCACGCCGTGCTTGGCCACCAGGCCGATGAAGTCCCACTGGGTGAAGCGTGCCAGGGCGGACTTGCAGAAGTGCGGGTTGCCGGAAAGGAAGTTGTTCGGCTCGCAGTACAGGTTAGTGAAGTTGCAGCGCCCACCACCGGACATGAGGATCTTCTTGCCGGCCTTGTTGGCATGGTCGAGCACCAGCACGCGGCGCCCACGGGCTGCGGCGGTGGCTGCGCACATCAGGCCGGCGGCGCCTGCGCCGATGATCAGTACGTCGGTTTGCAACACGAAATGTCCTCAGGTGAATCGCTGACGCAGCCAGCGCTGCGCGAAAACCGCTGAAGTTTACCCGAAGCCGCTCTGGGCCGACGCTTCTGTCGCCGTGTGACTGGCAAGCGTATAACGCCCGCCTGACTGTCTCAGATATGAGACAGTGACGAGTGGCGTTGTGCCTGCTATCACTAGAACTGATCATTTCGGATGGATCGCCACCAATGCCCGCAGTACGTGCCTGGCTATTGCTCTTGCTGCTGTCGCCGGCACTGGCCTCGGCCGAGCTGTTGCGCCTGGTGGCCGGCCCCTGGCCGCCGTTCAATGATAAACGGTTGCCCGGCAAAGGTCTGGCCAGTGATCTGGTGGAGCAGGCGCTCGCCCGTGCCGGCTACACCACCAGCTACGTGGAGGTGCCCTGGGAGCGCGCGGTGCTGGGGCTCAAGCGTGGCAATTACGATGTACTGATCAACGCCTGGTACAGCGCCGATCGCAGCGAGTATGGCTATTTCTCCCAGCCCTATCTGGTCAACCGTATCCGCTTCATGCGGCGCAAAGGGAGCGACATTCAGTTCGAGACCCTGGCCGATCTCTACCCGCACAACATTGCGGTGGTCAGGGGCTATGCCTATTCCAGGGAATTCGACAGCGATCCGCAGTTGCTCAAGGTCGGTGTCGGCAGTTTCGAAATCGCCGCGCGGATGCTGCATGCCGGGCGCGTGCAACTGGCGCTGGAGGATGAGCTGGTCGCGCGCCACCTGCTCGCTAACAAGCTGAGTGCCATCCGCGATGAACTGGAGTTCCTGCCGCAGCCCTTGAGTGAGAACGGCCTGCACATCTTGGTGCGGCGCAGTCTGGCCCAGCATCGCGACATTGCCAGGCGTTTCGATGCGGCGATTCAGGCCATGAGCGACGACGGCAGCTATGCCGCAACGCTGCAGCGCCACAGCCCCTGATCAGGCCAGTACGGTGCGGGCACGGCCCTGTTGCTTGGCCCGGTACAGGCGAATGTCGGCTTCATGCAGCAGGCTTTCCAGGTCCTCGGGGTCACCCTGGTAGAGGCCTGCGCTGAACGACAGCGCGGGCGCTCCGACGGCGTAATGCAGGCCGGCGCACTGCCGGCGCAGTTTATCCAGTGCCTGAGCCACATGATCTGCGCCATGCAGGGTCAGCAGGGCAAATTCCTCACCGCCCAGGCGTCCCAGCAGCATGTCGGGGAAGGCATTGCTCATCGCCCGGGCGAACACCACCAGGGCGCTGTCGCCGCTGGCATGGCCGAAGCCGTCGTTGATCTGTTTGAAGTGGTCGAGATCGAGCATCGCCACGCTGATCTCGCGGCCTTCCCGTTGCGCCTGCTGCAGCAGCTGCATGCCCTGTTCGTAGAAGGCGCGGCGGTTGTTCAGGCCGGTCAGGGCATCGAACTGCGCGGCCTTCTTCAGTGCGCGCAACAGGTCGCGTCGCTCCAGGGTCGACATTACCCGGCAGTTCAGCTCTTCAGGGCAGAAGGGTTTGCGCAGGAAGTCGTCGGCACCGTGCTTGATGAACTGCGCACTGAGCGAGCCCTTGGGGTCGGCGGACACGCCGATGATGATCAGGTCATTGAGGCGCAGTTTCTGGCGCAGCAGCTTGACCAGCTCGAAACCGCTGACGCCGGGCATGGCATGGTCGAGCACCAGCAGGTCGATATCTGGATGCTCATTGAGCTGGCGCAGGGTCTCCTTGCCGTCGCTGGCCTCGATGATCTGGTAGTGGTGTGGCTCGAGGATGTGGCGAATGTAGTGACGCTGCGCCGCAGAGTCGTCGGCGATGAGAATCTTGATATGGCTGTTGTGATCGAGCCGGTGCAGCAAGCGGAAGGCGTACTCGTAGGAATGCTGGCTTTCCTTGAGCACGTAATCGACCACGCCTTTCATCAGCAGCTCGTCGCGGCGCTGCTCGTTGTAGCTGCCGCTGAGCACGATGCACGGCAGGTGGTAGCGCATCACCAGATCGACGCTTTCGCCATTGGGCGCATCCGGCAGGTGCAGGTCGACGATGGCGGCGAAGAACAGCGAAGCGGAGGTTTCCAGCATCACCTCGGCCTCAGCCAGCGAGGCACAGAAAATCGGTTCCAGATCGGTTTCCTGACGGAACAGATGCTCGAGGATCTTCAGTACCAGTGGGCTGTCTTCAATGACCAGAATATTGCGCATGGGTAACTCCGGCCCAGGCCGTTTGATTCTTTATATCAACCTAAGAGCCTGTTCGCGATCTTGCGAGCCAGAGCGCCCGGTAAGAACAAGCGAGGAGCGGTCGGAGTCGCGTTCGACTTTACGAGCGGTAAATGAGCATCCGAACTTGTTTTTAACGCAGTAGCACCGACGCGCAGCAGGTCGCGAGCAGGTTCTTACAATAGACGCACACGCAGCGTTCTACCCTTGATCTTGCCCTCAGTGAGGCGCTTGAGCGCCTGGCGGGCGACGTCGCGTTCGACTGCGACATAGGCCTGGTAGTCGAACAGGGCGATCTTGCCGACCTGGCTACCGGGCAGCCCGGCGTCGCCGGTCAGGGCACCAAGGATATCGCCGGGGCGTAGTTTGTCCTTGCGTCCGGCGCCGATGCACAGGGTGTGCATCGGCGGCAGCAGCGGCTCACCCGTCGCCTTTGCTGCAGGCAGCGGGTACCAGGCCAGTTCCTTGCCTTGCAGGGTTTCGATGGCCTGGGCGCGACCAGCTTCGGCCGGGGCCACCAGGCTCAGTGCCAGGCCTTTCTCGCCAGCGCGACCACTACGGCCGATGCGATGGATATGCACCTCGGCATCACGCGACAGCTCGACGTTGATCACCATTTCCAACCCGGCGATATCCAGGCCGCGCGCGGCCACGTCGGTGGCCACCAGCACGCTGAGGCTGCGATTGGCGAACAGCGCGAGAATCTGATCGCGATCACGCTGTTCCAGATCGCCATGCAGCGCGGCGGCGGAAATCTTCTCGGCCTCCAGCTGTGCGGCCAGTTCGTCGCATTGTTGGCGGGTGGCGCAGAAGGCCACCGTCGGTTGCTTGCGGAAATGCCGCAGCAGGGTGCTGACCGCTTCCATACGTTGGCTCGGCGCTATTTCGTAGAAGCGCTGCTCGATCTGCCCGTCGTCGTGCTGCGCCTCCACTTCGACCCGCTCCGGGCTACGCAAGAAACGTGCGGCAAGCTGTTCGATGGCGGGCGGATAGGTGGCGGAGAACAGCAGAGTCTGACGGCGTGCCGGGGTCTGCTCGATGATGTCGGCGATGCTGTCGATAAAACCCATGTCGAGCATACGGTCGGCTTCGTCGAGTACCAGGGTATTGAGCCCATCGACTTTCAGCGTGCCTTTGCGCAGATGCTCCTGCACCCGTCCCGGCGTGCCGACGATCACGTGCGCACCATGCTCGAGCGAGCCGATCTGCGGGCCGAAGGGCACGCCGCCGCAGAGGGTAAGCACCTTGATGTTGTCGGCAGCACGGGCCAGGCGGCGGATTTCCTTGGCCACCTGATCGGCCAGTTCGCGTGTCGGGCACAGCACCATGGCCTGGCAGCCGAAGTAGCGCGGGTTGAGCGGGTGCAGCAGGCCGATGCCGAAGGCTGCGGTCTTGCCGCTGCCGGTCTTGGCCTGGGCGATCAGGTCGCGGCCCTTGAGAATCAGCGGCAGGCTGGCGGCCTGGATGGGCGTCATCTCGGCATAGCCGATGGCGGCGAGATTGGCCTGCATGGCGGCAGAAATGGGCAGGCTGGCGAAGGCAGTAGCGGTCACGGCAAGAGCTCGGGGGTGAAGAAACAGGCCGGCAGTGTAACAGGCCCGCTCATTCGTCCGCTGAAACCTCGATATTGCGCCCGCTACGGCCATCTTTCGTGTCCAGTTGCAGGAAGATCGCCGCTGCCAGCATCGATAGCAGGCCAACGCACAGGTAGGTCGCCTGGAACGCCTCCAGCACATGGCCGTTGTCGCCCAGCTCGCGGCTGAAACCGCTGAGCAGCGCCGCCGCCGATGCAACGCCAAGGCCCATCGCCAGCTGTACCACCACCGACAGTAGGCTGTTGCCGCTGCTGGCGTCGCGGTTGTCCAGGTCGATCAGCGTTACCGTATTCATCGCGGTGAACTGCAGCGAGTTGCAGGCGCCGATCAGGCTCAGCTGGATGATCAGCTGCAAGGTCGAGGTTTGTGCGTCGACCAGGGCCAGGCTGGCGATCAGGGCGCCGAGCAGCAGGGTGTTGCTGGTGAGAATGTTGCGGTAGCCGAGGCGCTCGATCATCGGCCTGGCCAGGGGCTTGGCTGCCATCGCCGCCAGTGCCAGCGGAATCAGGCTCATGCCGGCCTGGGCCGGCGAATAGCCCATCGCCAGTTGCAGCAGCAGCGGCGTGAGGAAAGGTAGCGCGCCGCTGCCGAGGCGGGCGAACAGATTGCCGATGATGCCCACGGCGAAACTGCGGGTGTGGAACAGCTTGGGTGCGAACAATGGCTGCTCGATGCGCCCGGCGCGTAGCCAGTAGGCGGCCAGGCAGGCCATGCCGCCGAGCAACAGCAGCACCACGCGCATGGTCGGCAGGTGCAGTTCGCCGAGCCCTTCCAGGGCTACGGTGATCAGCAGCATGGCGGCGCCGAACAGCAGAAAACCGACGCTATCGAAGCGGCTGCGCTCAGGGCCGCGCAGGTCGGGCATATGGCGCAATGCTGCCCAGCAGCCGAGTAGTCCCACTGGCAGGTTGATCAGGAAGATCCAGTGCCAGCTGGCCACTTCCACCAACCAGCCACCGAGGCTCGGGCCGATCAGCGGGCCGAGCAGGCCGGGCAGGGTGATGAAGCTCATGATCCGTACCAGCTCCGAGCGCGGATAGGCGCGCAGCACCACCAGTCGCCCGACCGGCATCATCAGCGCGCCGCCCAGGCCTTGGATGACCCGTGCGCCGATCAGCATGCTCAGCGACTCCGACAGTGCGCAGAGCAGCGAGCCGAGGCTGAACAGGGCGATGGCGCCGAAGAAGATGCGCCGCGTGCCGAAGCGGTCGGCGATCCAGCCCGAGGCCGGGATCAGCAGGGCCACGGTAAGCATGTAGGCGATCACCACCGACTGCATGCGCAATGGATTTTCGCCGAGGTCGGCGGCCATGGCCGGTAATGCGGTGTTGAGGATGGTGCCATCCAGCGTCTGCATGAAGAAGGCGATGGCGACTATCCAGGGCAGCAGGCGGGCGGTTCTGGGGGCGAGCAGGGTGGGGTTGGTCATGCTGTTCTCATGGTCTGTGCGCTCCACTCTAGGGCGCCGACCGTTCCCGGGCAACTGCGGGTCGCCAACCTGCAAGCAGGTGTCCGAGGTGGTGCTACGCTGGGGTGACTGGCCCATCGCCCCGCAAGGGCTAAGGACGGCGTCATGCGCTGGTTGACTCTGTTGCTTTCGCTGGCTTGCCAGTCGCTGCTGGCGGCCGAGTGGTTCCCTTATCCGGTACATGCCGATGGCCGCGTGCTGGATTACCGGCCTTTGCCGGTGGCCAGCCAGCCCTGGCGTATCTGCGCGCTGCTGCCCCATGGCAAGGATCGCTACTGGTGGGGCGTGGCCTGGGGGCTGGATCAGGAAGCCAGACGCCTTGGCGTGCGCCTGGGGATCTACGAAGCCGGTGGCTACGAGTATGCCGATGTGCAAGTGGAGCAGTTCGAGCATTGTGTAGCCGAGGGGGCCGATGCCTTCGTCGTGGCCAGTATCAACACCTATGACCTGTGCAGCGCAGCAGAAGTGCAGATCAAGGCTGGTCGGCCGGTAATCGATCTGGTCAATCGCCTGGAATGCCCCGGGCTCAGCGCGCATTCACGGGTCGACTTCGCCGACATGACGCGTGCCACGCTCAAGTATCTGGTGCGTGTCAGTGAAGGGCGGCCGATTCAGGTCGGCTGGCTACCCGGTCCGGCCGATGCTGGCTGGGTGCAGGATGCTGAGCGCGGCCTGCGTGATGCCTTGCCTGGCACCAGGGTGACCCTGGCCCATGGTGGTTATGCCCCAGTGGATCGCACTAGTCAGGCGCAGTTGACGCGGGAGCTGCTCAAGCAGCATCCACGTCTCGATTATCTGATCGCCAATGCCGAAGCCGCGGCCTTCGCCGCGCAGTTGGTGCGCAATATCGGCTCTGAGACGCAGGTGTTGTCGTTCTATGCCAGCGAGCGGGTACTGGAGCAGATTCGCGAGGGTCAGGTACTGGCTGCACCCACCGATTCACCGGTGATTCAGGCGCGCATCGCCCTGGACCTGGCCGTTCGTGGTCTGCAGGGCGAAAAGCTGCCGCAACTGGTGAGCCCGCAGATCAAAATGCTCGACGCCGACTCACTGGATCGTTTCGACCTCGGCCGGCTGCTGCCGCCCGAGGGCCACTGGATGATCCGCCAGGAATTACCCGACTAACCTGTCTTGCTGGCTGCGCAGCGGCGTACCACGCACCGGGCGTTCGCCCGCGACGAAATAGGGCGCATTGCTGCGCGGCAATGGCTGGCGCCCGCGAATACGATCCGCGATCTTCTCGGCGATCATGATGGTGGTGGCGTTGAGGTTGCCGGTGATGATCTCCGGCATGATCGACGCATCCACTACGCGCAAGCCCTGCAGGCCGTGCACGCGGCCCTGACCATCGACCACCGCCATGTCGTCCTCACCCATCTTGCACGAGCAGGAGGGGTGGAAAGCCGTTTCCGCATGCTCGCGAATGAAGGCATCCAGCTCGGCGTCGCTCTGTACATGCGCGCCAGGGCTGATTTCACGCCCACGGTAAGGGTCGAGTGCCGGCTGCGCCATGATCTCGCGGGTGATGCGGATGGCGTCGCGAAATTCCTGCCAGTCCTGCTCATGGCTCATGTAGTTGAACAGGATGCTCGGGTGCTGGCGCGGGTCCTTGGACTTGAGCTGGATGCGCCCGCGGCTGGGCGAGCGCATCGAGCCGACGTGGGCCTGGAAACCATGCTCGTTCACGGCGTTGCTGCCGTTGTAGTTGATCGCCACCGGGAGGAAATGGAATTGGATGTTGGGCCAGGCGAACTCCGGGCGCGTGCGGATGAAACCGCCGGCCTCGAACTGGTTGCTGGCGCCGATGCCGTTGCCGGCGAACAGCCATTGCGCGCCGATGCCCGGCTGATTGAGCAGCTTGAGCGCCGGGTACAGCGACACCGGCTGGGTGCAGGCGTACTGCAGGTACATCTCCAGGTGGTCCTGCAGGTTCTGGCCGACGCCAGGCAGTTCATGCACCAGCGCGATGTCCAGCTCGCGCAGTAGCGCGGCGGGGCCGACGCCGGAGCGCTGCAGGATCTGCGGCGAGGCGATGGCGCCGGCGCATAGCAGCACTTCGCGGCGAGCACGGGCTTCGGTGGCATCGTTGGCGTTGCCGATCAGGTAGCTGACGCCACTGGCGCGCTTGCCATCGAAGAGGATGCGGTCGGTGGTGGCGTGGGTGACGATGGTCAGGTTCGGCCGTGCCCGTGCCTGGTCCAGATAGCCACGCGCGGTGCTGGCGCGGCGGCCTTCCGGGGTCACGGTGCGGTCCATCGGGCCGAAGCCTTCCTGCTGATAGCCGTTGAGATCATCGGTGCGCGGATAGCCGGCCTGCACGCCGGCCTCGACCATGGCGTGGAACAACGGGTTGTTACCGGCCTTGGGCGTGGTCACACTGACCGGGCCGTCACCGCCGTGGTAATCGTTGGGGCCGATGTCGCGGCTTTCCGCCTTGCGGAAGTACGGCAGGCAGTCGAGATAGGTCCAGTCTTCCAGGCCTTTGGCCGTGGCCCAGTTGTCGAAGTCCAGCGCGTTGCCGCGGATGTAGCACATGCCGTTGATCAGCGATGAGCCGCCCAGGCCCTTGCCGCGTCCGCATTCCATGCGGCGGTTGTTCATATGCGGCTCGGGGTCGGTCTCGTAGGCCCAGTTGTAGCGCCGGCCCTGCAGCGGGAAGGCCAGGGCGGCGGGCATTTGGGTACGAAAGTCGAGGCGGTAGTCGGGGCCGCCGGCTTCCAGCAGCAGTACGCTGACGTCTGCGTCTTCGGTCAGCCGGGTGGCCAGGACGTTACCGGCCGAACCGGCGCCGATGATGATGTAGTCGAATTCCTGGGTCATGGCTCCTCCTGTTGCCCGGCTGCGATCCGGGAGAACGCGGTGACTGTTCCCGGATTGCATCCGGGCTACGGGGCGGCGGCTTTTTTTGTAGGAGCGGATTTATCCGCGATGCTTTTCGCGGCTGAAGCGGTGCGCCGCCCGGCCGCTCCCACAGACCGGTGCTTAGAACACCGAGCTGTAGCCGCCGAGTTCGACCTGCACCGACTTGATGCGGGTGTAGTGGCCGAGGGTGACCAGGCCGTTCTCGCGGCCGACGCCGGACTGCTTGTAGCCGCCCACCGGCATTTCGGCCGGTGACTCGCCCCAGGTGTTGATCCAGCAGATACCGGCTTCCAGCTTGTGGATCACCCGGTGTGCGCGGTTGAGGTCGCGCGTCACCACGCCTGCAGCCAGGCCGTAGTCGGTGTCGTTGGCGCGGCGGATCACTTCCTCTTCGCTGTCGTAGATGAGGATGCTCATTACCGGGCCGAAGATTTCCTCGCGCACGATGGTCATGTCGTCCCGGCAGTCGGTGAATACGGTCGGCGCTACGTAGGCACCCTTGGCGTACTCACCGTCGCTGACGCGCGCGCCGCCGATCAGCAGGCGTGCACCCTCGCTGCGGCCCTTCTCGATGTAGCCGAGTACGCTGTCCATGTGCGCGTAGCTCACCAGCGGGCCGAAATTGGTGGCGTCATCCAGCGGATCGCCGAGGCGGATGCGTTTGACCCGCTCCAGCACCTTGGCCTCGAAGCGCGCCTGCAACATGCGCGGCACGAACACCCGGGTGCCGTTGGTGCACACCTGGCCGGAGCTGTAGAAGTTGGCCATCACCGCGATGTCGGCGGCGCGGTCCAAGTCGGCGTCCTCGAACACGATCAGCGGCGACTTGCCGCCCAGCTCCATGGTCACTTCCTTGAGGCTGGAGCTGGAGGCGCTGGCCATGACTTTCTTGCCGGTGACGGTGCCGCCAGTGAAGGACACCTTCTCGATGCCCGGGTGCTCGGTCAGCCACTGGCCGACTTCGCGACCGCTGCCAGTGAGCACGTTGAATACGCCGTCAGGCAGGCCAGCCGCGGTGTAGATTTCGGCGAGTTTCAGTGCGCTCAGCGAGGTCACTTCGCTGGGCTTGAAGATCATCGCGTTGCCGGCGGCCAGGGCCGGTGCGGATTTCCACAGGGCGATCTGGATCGGGTAGTTCCAGGCGCCGATGCCGGCGACCACGCCCAGCGGCTCGCGGCGGGTGTAGACGAAGGAGGTTTCGCGCAGCGGGATCTGCTCGCCCTCGATGGCCGGGATCAGGCCAGCGTAGTACTCCAGCACGTCGGCGCCGGTAACGATATCGACGTAGCGGGTTTCCGACAGTGGCTTGCCGGTGTCCAGGGTTTCCAGCTCGGCCAGCTCGTCGTTGCGCTCACGCAGGATGTCCACGGCCTTACGCAGGATCCGCGAGCGCTGCATGGCGGTCATCGCTGCCCACACCTTCTGCCCTTCGGTGGCACTGGCCACGGCCCGGTCAACGTCTGCCTGGCTGGCGCGCTGCACCTTGGCCAGCACCTCGCCGGTGGCCGGGTTGATGCTGTCGAAGGTTTCTCCACTGCTGGCGGCGACGTACTGGCCACCGATGTAGAGCTGCTGTTCGGCGAAACGTGGCATGGGCTGTCCTCTGTCTTCGATCTGCTTAGAGAGCAGCCTATTTTATTTAAATTGAACGATCAATCAACAAAAGCGACAGGGCGCCGCCAAACGCGACATGGCCAGGCGGTTATTGCGTAGAGCCGTTAACGGGTAGGGTGGGCTTTAGCCCACCAAGGTCATGCGCGTGAGGCCTTGCCGTCGGCAACCCTCTAACGAGCCTTGGCCAATTGCAGGTCGAGGTAGTCGTAGGCGATGCGGCGTGCTTGTTCGGTGTCGAAGGCCTTGCCGGACAGCGCCCCGCGTAGCCACAGGCCGTCGATCAGCGAGGCCAGGCCACGGGCGGCCTGGCGTGCCTGGTCTTGCGGCAGCGCGCGGTGGAACTGGCCGCACAGGTTGGAATAGAGGCGGTGGTCATTGACCCGTTGCAGCCGACGCAGGGCGGGCTGGTGCATGCTGCTGGCCCAGAACGCCAGCCAGGTCTTCATCGCCGGGCCGCTGACCTGGCTGTCGTCGAAGTTGCCGTCGATCATTGCGCGCAGGTGGGCGCGCGGGCTGTCATCGCTCAGCGCCTGGCGTCGTTCGGCCACGGCATCGCGCAGTGCCTGCATCAGGTGGCGCATGGTGGCTTCGAGCAGGCCGTTCTTGTCGTTGAAGTAGTGGCTGATGATGCCATTGGAGACCCCGGCCAGGCGGGCGATATAGGCGATGCTGGCATCGGCCATACCAACCTGGTCGACGGCTTCCAGGGTGGCGGCAATCAACTGCGAACGACGAATGGGCTGCATGCCGACCTTGGGCATGGGTGTCTCCAGCGGGGGAAGTTGGGCCGGAGTCTAGGCGGATTTTGATCGTTCGATCAATCAAACGAGGTGGGAGAGCGGGGGCGGGGCGCCAATTCCGCAGGGTGTCGCGGGGCCACCTTGGTCATGCGCGCCGCCTTGTCCTCGGTACCCGTGGCGCGCACGCAGCCTCGCAAAACGACGAAGCGGGCCAGAGGCCTGCTTCGATGGCGTGCTGCGAGTGCGGCTTACTTCAGCCAGCTTTCCACGCGCTCCGGGTTGGCGGCGATCCAGTCCTTGGCGGCCTGGTCCGGCTTGGCGCCTTCGCGGATGGCCAGCATCACCGCGCCGACTTCTTCACCGCTCCAGGAAATCTTGCTGAGGAAGGCGGCAGCGTCGGCGGCCTTGCCCTTCAGCTCAGGATTGGCCACGGTGTCGACACGCTCGTCGTCGCCGAAGACTTTCTTCGGATCTTCGAGGAAGCGCAGTTTCCACTTGGCGAACATCCAGTGCGGAATCCAGCCGGTGACCACGATCGGCTTCTGCGCCTTCTCGGCGCGGGTCAGGGCGGTGGCCATGGCCGGGCCGGAGCTGGGCATCAGCTTGATGCTGGCCAGGTTGTATTCCTTGATGGCGTCTTCGGTGCGGCGCATCACGCCGGCACCGGCGTCGATGCCGGTGATCTTGCCGTCGAAGTCCTTGGCGTATTTCTCCAGATCGTCGATGGTCTTGGCTTCGACGTAGTCCGGCACGATCAGGCCGATCTTGGCGCCGGAATAGTTGGTACCGAGGATTTCCACCTTGTCCTTGAGTTTCTCGAAGTACTCGCCATGAGTGGCCGGCAGCCAGGCGGAGAGGGTGGCATCGAGGTCGCCACGGGCCACGCCCTGCCACATGATGGCGGGTTCGACCGGCTTCAGTTCGACCGTGTAGCCGAGTTTGCTTTGCAGGATCTCACCGGCGACGTGGGTGACGGCGACGCTGTCGTCCCAGCCGTTGACGTAGCCGATCTTCAAGGTGGGCTTGTCGGCGGCCAGGGCGCTGCCCATGCCGATGGCCAGGGCGGCAGCGCCGAGGCAGAGGTGCTTGATTACGCGCATGTTTGTTGTGCTCCATCAGTGAGTGGCAGTTGCAAGATCGTTGACTGGCTCGTTCTCATTGCGGGCCTTGCGAATCCGTGTTGCGCAGCAGATTGCCGGTTCGCGGGCAAAGCCTCCCCGTCACGGCCAGAAAGCAGCCGCTAGTGGTTTACGAGGAGGTTTCCGGGCTCGAACCCTGAGGTTCGAGCCCGAATCGGGTCGCGGCCTGTTACAGCCCGACGTGTTTCTTCACGGCGGCAACGCCGTCCTGACCGTCAAAGGTGGTCACGCCGCTCAGCCACTGGTCGAGGATCGCCGGGTTGGCCTTGATCCACTCCTTGGCGACGTTCTGCGGGTTTTCCTTCTCCAGGACCTTTTCCATCAGCTGGCTTTCGATTTCGACGGTGAACTGCAGGTTGTTCAGCAGTTTGCCGACGTTGGCGCAGCGCGCTTCGTAATCCGGCGGTACCACGGTGTAGACCTTGGCCGCGCCGTAGTCGGGACCGAACACGTCATCACCGCCGGAGAGGTAAGTGATGTCGTATTGGGTGTTCATCGGGTGCGGTGCCCAGCCAAGGAAGACCACGGGTTCTTTCTTCCTGATCGCGCGCGACACCTGCACCAGCATGCCGGCTTCGCTGGACTCGACCATGCGGAAACCGCCGAGGTCGAACTGGTTGTTCTTGATCATGCCGTCGATCAGCAGGTTGCCATCGTTACCCGGCTCGATGGCGTAGATCTTGCCGCCCAACTGATCCTTGAACTTGGCGATGTCCTGGAAGCTCTTCAGGCCGGCTTCGGCCGCGTAGGTCGGCACGGCCAGGGTGTACTTGGCGCCCTCGAGGTTGGCCTTGGGCAGTACCTTGACGCCATCGTCCTTGAGGAATGGCTCGATCACCGAGTCCATCGACGGCGCCCAATAGCCGAGGAAGGCATCGATCTGACCGTTCTTCACCCCGGTGAAGGCGATGGGGACCGAGGCCATGATCTTGCGCGGCTGATAGCCCAGACCTTCGACCAGGGTCATGGCCACACCCGTGGTGGCGGCGATGTCGGCCCAGCCAATCTCGGCGAAACGCACCTGCTTGCAGCTCGCCGGCTCCGCGGCCATGGCGCCCTGCGTCAGTGCGCAGGACAGCAGGCCGATGGCGGCAGTGGTTTTGATCATTTTCATCTGCGGTTCTCTGTGAAGTGAAAAAATGTTTACTGGCGCTGCAGCTTGCCGCTGAACCAGGCAAAGATGCCGCCGCGGGCGGTCTGCTTGGTGCCGAAGCTTTCAGTGATGCGGTCGAGAATGATCGCCAGCAGCACCACGGCCATGCCGCTTTCGAAGCCTAGCCCGATGTCCAGACGCTGGATACTCGCCAGTACATCGTTACCCAGGCCACCAGCGCCGACCATCGAGGCGATGATCACCATCGACAGGGCCATCATGATGGTCTGGTTGACCCCGGCCATGATCGACGGCATGGCGTTGGGCAGTTGTACCTTGAACAGCAGCTGGCGGCTGGTGCAGCCGAAGGACTGGCCGGCCTCGACGATTTCCTTGTTCACCTGGCGAATGCCCAGGCTGGTCAGGCGCACCGCCGGCGGCATGGCGAAAATCACCGTGGCGATGATCCCGGGCACCCGGCCGAGGCCGAAGAGCATGGCCGCCGGAATCAGGTAGACGAACGCCGGCATGGTCTGCATGAAGTCGAGGATCGGCCGGATGATGGTCGCCACGCGCTCGCTCTTGGCGGCCCAGATGCCCAGCGGGATACCCAGCAGCAGGCTGATCAACGTCGAGGAGAAGGTCAGGCCGAGGGTGACCACGGTCTGTTCCCAGAACCCGGTCATGACGATCAGGATGAAAGCCACGGTGGTGAACACCGCGAAGCGTGCGCCGATGCGCCATAGGCCGAGGGCGACGAAGATGGCGATCAGCAGCCAGGCCGGTGGCAGCATGAGCAAGGCTTCGATGCCTTCGGAGAATCCGCTGACCAGTTTGCCGATGCTGTCGAAGGCACCGCTGTAGTTGTCCAGCAGGTGCTGGACGACGTCGTTGACCCAGCTGCCCAGGTCGAGTTTCTTGTCACTCATGGGATTCCCCCTGCAGTCGGGTCAGCAGGCGGCCCTTGCTGATGGCGCCGCAGTAGTGGCCGTCGGCGTCGACCACCGGGATCGGCCCTTCGTTGTCCACCAGGCGGGTGATGACGTGCTCCAGCGGCATGTCTTCGGGTACCGGTACGACCTGCTTGAGCGCATCGGCTTCGAGTGGTCGGGGTTCGTCGCCGTCGACCATCAGGGCGATCTTCTCCAGGCTGATGGAGCCCTGGAAGTGGTTGTCCTCGTCGACGATGAAGGCGTAGTGCTTGTCCAGCGCCTGCAGCTCCTTGCAGATGCGCGTGGCGTCCGGTGCCTTGCCGTTGTGTACGTAGGTCGGCACGCTGTCGGCCTTGAGCTGGCCGGCGGTGAGGTAGCGGCTGGTATCGACGGTGTCGAAGAAATTACGCACATAGTCGTTGGCCGGCTTCTCGATCAGCTCCTGCGGGGTGCCGACCTGGATCAGCTTGCCGCCTTCCATGATGCCGATGCGGGTACCGATGCGCATGGCTTCTTCGATGTCGTGGGAGACGAAGATGATGGTGCGGCGATGGGTTTTCTGCAGCTCCAGCAGCACGTCCTGCATCTCGCGGCGCTTGAGCGGGTCGAGGGCGGAGAAGGCCTCGTCCATGATGATCATCGACGGGTTGACCGCCAGCGCGCGGGCCAGGCCTACACGTTGCTGCATGCCGCCGGAGAGTTCGTGTGGGTACTTGTGAGCGAAGGTGTCCAGGCCAACCTGCTTGAGCACTTCCATGGCACGCTTCTCGCGCTCCTTGCGGCCGGTGCCGGCCACTTCCAGGCCGAAGGCGGCGTTATCCAGCACGCTGCGCGAAGGCATCAGGGCGAAGGACTGGAAGACCATACTCATGTCGCGCCGGCGCAGGTCGATCAGTTGCGATTGCGGCAGCTTGGCCACGTTCTGGCCATCGATGTAGACGTCACCGGCGCTGGGTTCGACCAGGCGGTTGATCAGACGGATCAGGGTGGATTTGCCAGAGCCGGACAGGCCCATGAGGACGAAGATCTCGCCCTCTTCGACACTGAACGACACATCGCTGACGCCGATCACGGCGCCTTTCTCGGCCAGAATCCTCTCCTTGCTCCAGCCTTCCTTGAGCAGGTCGATGGCTTCTTGTGGGTTGGGGCCGAAAACCTTGTACAGGTGTTCGACCACGATCTTTCCAGACTGCATGGGACGTTTCCCCTTCAATCGGCATCCAGTTCGCGCTGGCACGGCCGGGCACGCATCGTAGAAGCGTAGATCAGCTGTGTCAGGCCTCTGATACCTGTGTGGGTGTTTGCTGAGTTTCGAGGTTGGCGAACGTTTCGCGGCAGGCGTCGAGTGTGGCGCTCGGGCACGCTGCAGCGCACGCGGCTGGTGGCAAAAATTGCCCGCTGCGTCGTTGCAACCTGTTGATGAGTGACCACTGTCTTGCCCTGCTGCAAACCGCTTTCCAAACCCTCTGGCAGTGTTTCGAAACCCATTCCCTTGGGGATTCATGCGTCGTCCTGGCGCATGCGTACATCCGAAATTTCTTGTTGGGCTGGCGCCCTATCGATGGTGGGCCAGCGCTTGTATGTTCTTCGGTCCGGGGCGGTGAGCCCCAGTCTGCCGTTCCCCTCGGGAAGCGGCAGCGACGTTATCGGCTGACTCAACGATATAGTCTTGGGGTCTGCGCAATTATCGGTTTGCGACCCTGACGTGTTGGGCGACGACATGGTCCGTCACACCCCGTGTTTTTCCATGTTCTCGCCGTTTTCCGGGCTCCTGAAAGCACTGTGTGATGCCGTTTCGAATAGCGCTCGATGTGAGTATCGAGAAGCGCTTTCGATAGCGTGCTTTAAAAACCTTAACAGACTTTTTCGTTCCTTGGCCAAGGCTGAAAGCCGCGCCGGTGCTGGTTTTCAGCCCTTCAAGCGAGGCGCAGGCGGCGTAGTGCGGGGGCTGCGGCGATGTTGAAAAAAATTTACAGCGAAAGGTGCTGTAGTGCCGAAAGTCGCTGAAAAATCGAAAGGCGGCGCAATGTGACCAGTTGGTCACGACTGGTTCATGTCGCGAGCCTGGCCGTGATTCTCGACAAGACGATGGAAAACCCTTTCGAGCTGCCAGGTGATCTTTGTTGTCTGCCATTTTTATTGGTTTTTCTCGGCTATTTCGTCGAATTTATCAGTCATTTTCTGCCAGTGATACGTCGAACACCTTGCTGACAGGGCCACCTTGATAGCGGGTCACGCCTTCCAGCCAGGCCGCAATCATCTGCGGGTTGTCTTCGATCCACTGCTTGGCCACGCGACGGCGGTTGGTATTGCCTTCCAGTACGGCGCTCATCAACTGGTTTTCTGCGCTGATGGTGAAGGTCATATTGCGAAAAAGCCGAGCCAGGTTGGGGCACTGCGCGCTCAACCCGCCGCGTGCCACTGTGTTGACCTGCGCCGCTCCGTAATTGGGGCCGAAATAATCATCACCACCGGCCAGATAGTTCATCTTCAGACGCTCGTTCATCGGGTGCGGTTCCCAACCGAGAAATACCGCCCATTTGCCCAGGCGTTGAGCACGCTCGACATGGTTGAGCATGCCGCTTTCACTCGACTCGACCAGGCTGAAACCTGCCAGACCGAAGGTGTTGTCGCGAATCATGCCCTTGACCTGTTGGCGCTGATGGAAAATTGACCCACCCTGCCGATTGAAATTTGACCCAGGGCGGATTGCTGATTTTGTTACCAGCAACTGTGGATAAGTCTACCAGCGCAGCTGCTGTTGCCCCCACTCCT
>Ga0308008_1000095_pt1 | contig 46814 bp, 38 predicted proteins | sample Neamet125_FD_203140 | JGI IMG/M metagenome (GOLD analysis project Ga0308008, IMG submission 203140) | Marine microbial communities from water near the shore, Antarctic Ocean - #125 | ecosystem: Environmental > Aquatic > Marine > Unclassified | place: Southern Ocean | collected 2014-07-24
AAAAATTCTGTTAGTTGCTTTTTGTTGTTGAATAGTTGGTTGTGCTACACCGAATTGGTTAACACGTTTTTCAATAATAGTTTCAACACCATCTAAAGCTGAACTCGCTTTATTATTTAAAAACTCAACTACTTCTTCATTAGTTGCGTTTGGACTTAAGTCGTCTTTATTATATCTATGGAAGATTTTAGCTAATTTAACATCACCTTCATTCTTTTCAAATTCTTCTGCAAAAATTTCGATAAAATCTCCTTCACCATTTTTACTTAATTCAATTGCTGTTGTATAAGGTGTATAAAACACTTCTTTCTTTGTTTTACCAGCTAAATTGAAAACTAATTCAGGAACTGAGATTTCAAGAGTAACACTCATACCACCTTGTAAATCTAACCCTAAGTTAATTTCCTTTTCTTGACATTCTGCATAAGTTGCGCCTGTAAAGTGTGCTTCATTGTTAGCTACACTTTTAACATAAGCATTTGCAAAATACTCAATTAATCCTTTTTCATGCTTCTCAATACCTACATATAATGTATCTCTGTTACTGATGATAAATTCGATTTCATTTCTAGTTAATGAATCTATTTTCTCACCTGCTACTACTACACTCTCTTTTTCAACACTACTAGTTGAAAATGTAAATGATAATTGATAAATTGTAGCTACTATTAGAGCTATCGTTATCGTCCAAAAAAATCCTTTATTTCTCATTTTGTTATTTAATAATTATATAATGCGTCTTTTATAACGGTTGCAAATATAGAATTTCAAAATTAAATAACCTATCTTAAGTAGCACTAAATTTAAGGAACATATATAATAGACATTATTTTTATTTAAAAATCATTAATTTATAATAAACACATCATTTTTAACACCTTAATTACTAATAGTTTCATTACGAATTTCAACCTATATATTTTACATTAACCTAAATTATTTTTTAAGATTTGTAAGATTTGTAGTTTATAAAAAAATAAGCATTAAATTTGTACTCAATTAATTAGATTTAATTTTTAGATTTCATATACCAAAATTGACATGACAAATACTAAAAAAAGCAACTCAACCAATTCATTATTAAGCTTTTTATTTTTAACTTTATTTATTACAGTTACTATATTAATTGAAGTTAAAATTGACTTTTCAATGTTAGGACAAATCTTGATAAAAGGGATTTTTATTTCTACAGTGTTTTTGTTTAATAAAGTTTTTGATGGGAAATTAACGAAAATGCTGTTTTCAATGCCATTAATGTCAATCATGGTATTCTTTTTCTTTTTATCTATTGCAATAGCAACTGGAGTTGAAACCTATTACAATACTGCCACGGCACAAAAGGTAATTTACAAATCGACTTGGTTTGAATGGATTATATTTTTACTTTTCATTAATCTAATCGCGAATGTATTAAGGTATCAATTACACAAGAAGAAAGAGAAAATTGGATCATTAATTTTTCACCTCTCTTTTTTAATTATAGTAGTTGGTGCATTTGTAACAAGAAATACTGGATTTGAGGGCATGATGTCAATTCCGGAAAAGAAAGCGGTAAATTATATATTGAGTGCAGAAACATACTTACAGTTAATAGTTGATGACGGAGAAAATCAATTACCTTGTGATATACCAATGATTGTCACTGAGTTTACGAATAATGACTTTTCACAGGAGATTGAATTCCCGGGAAATCCTGAACCTATTACAATTAAATATAAAGATTACCTTCCAAAATACACTTCTTTTGACACGCTGAAGACGGTTCAAAATGGATCAAAATTTTTACACATTGTAACGGTTGGTGAATCAAGTAGAAAGGATAATTATTTAAAAGAAGGTGGACTATTTTTAGAAAACGGTTTAAAATTATCTTTTAATACCAATTCTGAATCAGATGCTATAAAAATTACGGAAACAGATTCTGGTTTCTTTGTGTTTTCACCATATGACTTAGAGTATTTTCAAATGTCAGACAGAACTAAAGGTGTAATAACTAGAGATAGTTTACAAGCATTTTATCCTATGCGTTTATATACAGTTGGTGGGATCCAATTTGTATTTAAACAAACTTTTGAAAATGCAGAAATCTCCAAAATAGAATCTACACATTCACCAATAGGTGTTGATGTATTGGTTGTTTCAATTTTACAAGGTGATAAAGTTCAAGATGTTTATTTAACAGGTGGAAAAGGAATTTTTCCAAGTGTGAAACAATTCTCATTCAACGGATTAAATTATAGGTTAAACTTTGGATCAAAAATAGTTGACTTACCTTTCTCTATCTTTTTAAGAGATTTTGAATTAGAAAAATACCCAGGAACAGACAGACCTTCTTCATATGCTAGTGAAGTTACTGTTATGGAAGGAGACTTTAACTTAGAACACAGAATTTTCATGAATAATGTTTTAGATTATAAGGGATACCGATTTTTTCAATCTTCTTATAGTATTGAAGGTGAAATGGAAAGTACAGTTTTATCTGTAAATCACGATTGGTGGGGAACATGGATTACTTACTGGGGATACGGACTAATGATGTTAGGTTTCTTTTTAGGAATATTTACAAAAGGATCTAGATTTAGATTTTTATTAAAAAAGTCAAACGAAACAAGACAAAAAAGAGAAAATTTGAAAACTATAATTTTAATTATTGGGTTGAGTATTTCTGGTTTATCATTCGGACAAAACCATGACCAACATAGTAAACTAATTGATGACACGACTTTTGTTCCTGTTGATTTAGCTCATGCAGACGAATTTAGTAAATTAAGTCTTCAAAATACTTTTGACAATAGATACACACCTATTCATACATTTGCTTTAAACTTCTTAAAAAAAGTAAATAGACAAACAACTTACAATGACCTTACCCCTACTCAAGTATTTATTGGTTTACATACTGATTTTAAATATTGGTTTAATCAACCCTTTATTTATGTAACAGGAGATTCTACTGAAGCCTTACTTGGTACAGTTGAAAATCACAGAGCAAAAATGAGTGATTTTTATTCAAATAAAGGGCTATATAAATTAGCTACGAATATGGATATTGCTTTATCTAAAGATGCAAGCCGTAGAAGTGTTTTTGAAAAAAACATTATTAAAACTGATGAGCGTTTCAATATTATGCGTGGTGTTGTTATGGGATATTATTTAAAGATTTTCCCAATAAAAGGAGACCCTTCAAATGTATGGTACGCTCCAGCAAGTGATTTATCTATTTTAAAAACTGGTGACAGCACATTTGTAAGTGGAATTATGTCCTGGTATATACAGTCCGTTAATTACGCTACTAAATCTGGTGACTGGACTGAAGCTAATCAAGTATTAGAAATGATAAGTAAATATCAAGATGGAGCTGCAGACCAAAATGTAATACCTTCTAAAGAAAAAGTAGAGTGGGAAATTCTATATAACAAAGTAGATGTTTTTGCTAAATTGGCTAATTATTATTTAGGCTTTGGATTGATATTATTAATCTTACAATTCATTCAAATATTCAAGCCAAAACTATCTTTAAAATGGCCAATGAGAATTGGAGTTTCAGTATTCTTTCTTTTATATATTGCTCACGTTCTAGGTTTAGCATTAAGATGGTATTTATCTGGACATGCACCTTGGAGTAATGGTTATGAAGCTATAATATTTATTGGGTCTGTTGCTATTTTAGCTGGGTTAATTTTCTCTAAACAATCTAAAATTGTAATTGGAGCAACTGGAATTTTAGCTTGGTTAATGCTCTTTGTTGCTGGTATGAATAATATGAATCCTCAAATGACAGATTTAGAACCAGTATTGAAATCATATTGGTTGCAAATTCACGTGGCAATCATTACAGGAAGTTATGCCTTCTTAGGTTTATCTGCTTTATTGGGAATTATTAATTTAGGAATTGATGTCTTTAAACGCGCATCAAACATTAAGTTATTACGTTTAACGCAAAAGGAATTAACCTACATTAATGAAATGTCAATGACTATTGGATTGTTCATGTTAACAATAGGTACATTCTTAGGTGGAATTTGGGCCAACGAAAGTTGGGGTCGTTATTGGGGTTGGGATGCCAAAGAAACTTGGGCTTTAGCTGCTGTTTTAGTTTACACCATAATCCTTCACTTTAGATTTATTCCAGGATTAAAGTCTGCTTATACATTTAACTTTTGGTCGTTATGGGGCTATTCGTCAATTTTAATGACCTTTTTTGGCGTTAACTATTATTTAGCTGGTATGCATTCATATGCTACAGGAGAAGCTGTTCCAATTCCTGATTGGGTTCCTTTAACTGTTTTACTTTTTGCTTTGTTAAGTTTAGCTGCTTGGTGGAATAAAAGAAAGTTTAAATAAGAACACCTTCTTCTATATTTAGTTTTAATAACATGATCTTTATCAAAAAAATATAATTTGATTCGATAATTATATGTCGTATATTTGATAAAAACTCAACATGCCATTCTGTTCTCGATACATTTTTCGTACCTCAAAGCACTCGAACTGACATTAGCCTTTTAATTTCATTAATACTTTTAAAAACAAAATACGTCATTCGTGGCTAACTAAACAAAATTCGTCAGTCTAGCGTCTAATATCTAATAGCGAAGCGGTCTAGCATCTATTAGCGTAGCGTTATTTTTATTTTGACTTCCAATTCAGATTACCTTTCACGTCAGTTTGAATAGCATAACGAAATTTATTACCAAATTTTGTAAGTAATGAATCTTGAAAAGATTTGAAATTTAGAGACTTACCATCTGTAGAATATTTCATAGAGACTAAAATAGTATCATAAACGACTGTATAAGATGGTGAATTTTAGTTTGCTTTATGTCCTCTCCTATTTTAATTTCTAAACATTTATCTCCAAAACAGTCTAACCAATTATAAAAGGCATTATTTAATTTAAGTGAATCTGAAAAATTATACTGAAAGATATCCACAAATGAATTTGATTCGTTTAACTTATCAGAGAATCTGATTTTTTTGACTGAATTATACCCGTACCTATCCATTTCATGAGGTATTGATAAACTTGTTGTATCATATAAAGAGGCTAGAGAAATCATTAAATCTGAGAGTGCTTTTCCATCAGAATTTTTAGGTGAATCAACTTCAGTCTCAATATTTTCATCCCAAGTATTAACGTCTTCGAATTCCCCCATCAAGTCCGTAATACTAACAGTCTGTTTAATTGAATCTTCATTTGAAGCACAAGCTATAATTATCGAAGTAATTCCTAATAAAAAAACATACTTCATACCTTACTATTTTAATTCACAATCTTTAGATAATTCAATTTTCGTTTCATAATCCATATCATTTGCATCATCTGCAATAGGATTTTTTTGCATTACTTTTTCCATATAACACTCACAATATTTTTTTGAACCACCTTCATTTATGCATCCCGTAAAAAAGATATCCTTTTGTTTTGAAGTCCAACTATCGTTTGAACAAGATGTAAAAATAACGAGTATACAAAGTGTAAATATTGCTTTCATAATTTTATGAATTAATGATTTTTACTATTTTTTGAATGGTAAAATCTATTTCTTCTTTAGTAGTATATCTACTGAATGAGAATCTAACATTTTGACGTGTAGCATCAGCATTAATACCCTTTAAGACATGAGAACCAGCATTTGCACCAGCTGTACAAGCACTACCTCCAGAACAAGCAATCCCTTCTAAATCTAACATAAATAACAACATGTCTTGTTTAGCGAATTTTGGAAAAAACACATTTAGTACAGTGTATAAACTTTTATCAGAATCAGTTTCACCAATGATATCAACACCACCAACTTTTGATTCTAATTCATTAATCATATAAGATTTTAAAGCTTGAACTTTTGAAATATGTTCATCCATGTCAACATTAGCTAATTCAATTGCTTTTGTTAAACCTACAATTCCTGAAATATTTTCAGTACCGCCTCTCATTCCTCTTTCTTGAGCACCACCTTCAATTAATGGTTTCATTGGAATATTTTTATTCTTATATAAAAACCCTACCCCTTTTGGTCCATGAAATTTATGAGCGGCACACGTTATAAAATCAACATTTAATACTTCTAAATTAATTGGATAATGACTCAGTGTTTGAACTGTATCAGAGTGAAAGTAAGCCTTATATTTTCTACATAGCTCCCCTACTTCTTTTAATGGTAATAAGGTTCCAATTTCATTATTAGCGTGCATTAAACTCACTAATACTTTATCTTCAGAATTAGATAACAACTCCTCTAAGTGATCTAAATTCACATTTCCTTTCTCATCTAATTTTACATGAGATATTTTACATGCTAAATTATCTTTCACATTATCTAAAGAGTGTTCAACAGCATGATGCTCAATTTTAGAGCTAATAATATGCTTTACTCCTAAATCTCTAACTGCACAAATAATCGCCATATTATCAGCCTCTGTACCTCCAGAAGTGAATATTATTTCTTTAGGTTCGGCATGAATATACTTTCCGATTGTACGTCTAGCATTTTCAATAATACTTTTTGCATCTCTACCAAAAGAATGAGTTGATGAAGGATTACCAAAGGTTGTTGCCATGACTTCAGTCATTACATCAATAACTTCTTTTGCCATTGGTGTTGTAGCAGCATTGTCTAAATACACTTTCATTTCACTTACAATTTAAAATAATTTATATCTCTAAATAATTTATCAAATACATGATACTGACAAACTGTTAACTCATCATAACGTGTAAACACCCATAATTTATTAGGATCATATTTAATAATATCACCATTAAAATCTCTTTGCTCAAAAGCGGCTAATTTTTTATAGGCTTTAATTCCATTAGCATCTCCTGTATTATCAGTTACATTAATAGTGTAAAATGGTGTAGCTACTTTTAATGAATCTATTATTTGTTGATTTGCTGTTCTGTTATGAAATTCAAAATGAATTTTTCTGTAATAATTTAAGTACGAACGCACTTTAGTCGTATCAAAAGATTCAATTTTTTTATCATTATTATATAGTTCAAATGTGTTTTTCGCAATTAATTCTATTCTAAAGTTTAAGTGACTGCTATCAGGAACAACTACATCAACTCTATTTATTGTTAATGGATCGTATTTATAAATTTCTGAACAAACATAATCTAAAGGATTTGTAGAAAATCTATCTAATAAATTACCATGCATATTTGGCAAATACATAACAAATGGTTCTGGTGACTTTCCTAAAACAGGATCCTTTAAAAGCATAAATGTACCTTCATGATCTCTTGTTGCGTTACCAATATACCAAGTTTTAGCTAGTTTACCATTTTGAAATATTTCTATTTTTTTATGGTGAGCCATTAGTGTTTTATTAATATTTCCAAGCGCACCAACAGAAACAGGTCCTTTAACAGCAACAAACTTAAATGTTTCTAAAAACACATATATCATATGTTGTTGAATACACTTACCGTTTTCTAAAGTCCATGTCTGTCCAGATTTAATAAATGACATACTATTACCTTGTGTATCTGATAAATTAATTTTATCAATACTTGCTGTGTCTTTTACTGCAAAATTAGAAATAGCTTCTGATGATAATGAAGATTTTTTCTCATTAAGCTTTGAAAAAATCACAAATCCTAGAATTGCAATTACGACAAGTATTACTATTGTTTTTATATTTTTCATTGACTATTTTGTATATTTTCTTTTTCTTATTACATATTGAATCACACCAAAAATAACTATAAATAAAAGTGGAAAAACAATATTTATAAATTTCCAAAATGACCTTTCATTCCTTACTTTTTCAGCATCCAACAATCTTAAACTTATAGTTTTTGATCTAATTCCTATTAATGAGTTATCACCTAATAAATAATCTACAGCATTTAAGAAGAATTCTCTATTTCCAAAATGAAATTTCTGAGTACCATTTGCAGTCATTACTCTAAACCTATCGACACTTAAAGGGATTTGTGCAATTTTCTTTTGTCCTTGTTTGTGATAAGTAAACGAACTATTTATCATATCTCCATCAGCCACAATTAACATTTTGTTTGGAACAGATTTATACTTTGTTTTAAAACTATTATCCTGAAAAAATGAATCAGATATTCTATTCTCAAATGGTGAAGAAAATTCACCTTCCAATAATACAGCCACTGGGTTATTAGCAAATTTTGGATTATCCGTTTTAGGTGCATACTTTTCATAAGCGAAACCAAAGTTAATTCTTGCCGGTGCCATTAGTTTTATAGATTCTATTGAACTCTGTAATAAGACTATTTTTTTAACAGAAGTATCAGAAATATTAACAGGCGTAACAGAACTAATATATTCCGTTTTTATTGGGTCTATATTCAATGTTATGGGATGTTCCTGAGCACTAAGTAAAGGATAAAACCCCCATTTAAGACCTGGAACTTTAACATCTCTTGGTGGAATCAACTCATGTGTACATTGTTGATCAAAAATAATATCATTATTTAGTCTTACGCCGTATTTATAAAGTAAATCTTTTTCTATATTTAAATCTCTAGCTAAACAAATTGTTTCCCCCGTATATGCAAGAGAGTCTCTATTCACCTCTAAAGGATCAATAAACCACATTACTTTACCACCATTCATAATAAATTGATCAATAATAAACTTATCCTTTTCATTAAATGATTCTGTTGGTTTGGCGATTACTAAAGCATCAAGATCAATAAAAGCATTTAACTGCCCTTTAATCTCGACATCATCTACAATATAATCTTTTTCTAATGACTGTCTAACATCCCAAGTTTCATATTTCGTTAATTCACCATGTCCTTGTAAAAATCCAATACTTTTTTTAGCTTCTCTAGTTACTCTACGAATCGAAGAAATAAATTTATATTCTAATTGACTAATTGTATTATCGACTAAATGTCTAACGTCTTCATCCATTATAATTTCTTCTCTGTCAAAAAATTGTATAACATCAACCGTTTGACCACCATACTCAACAACTGCTCCAGGCCAAATTGTACTTATTTCAGATGTTTGTCCATCAAATTGTTTCAAATTTGTTGGTAATATTCCTTTTCCTTTATCAAAAAGGTTTTCCTTTAATTCTTTATTAAATAAGTCATCATCAGAACCATCTGGATCTATAAATTCATATTGAATCATATCACCAGCATCAGCAACAAACTCTTCTAACATATTTTGAATACCAGACTGAATATTTTTCATATCAGCAGGAATATCCCCATCAAGGTAGATTTTGAAAAACACTCTATCTTTTAACTGAGTATTATCTTTTAACAATTGCTTTGTATTCTCAGACAGTGAATATCTATTGTCTTCAGTCAAATCGACTCTTTTATTAAAAAAGCCAGCTAAAACGTTTAATAGAACTATGATAGCTACAACTCCAAAAAAGTTAATCAATACTCTAGTTTTATTACTTTTTAATTCACTCATAACCTTACCATTTTCTAGATTCTAGGCTTAATTTTGTAGCCAAAATAAATATTAATGTTGCACTAAAAAAATATAATAAATCTGACGTATCCAATACTCCTTTTTGAATGGATGAAAAATGCTCCATTATTCCTAACTCCCTGATTAAAATATCTAACCCTCCAAATTGGCTAAAAGTTGCTAATAAGTCTAAACCTAAAAAAGCAAACCAAGAAAAGAATACAGCTAATAATAATGCTACAATTTGGTTAGAGGTAATACTCGATACAAAAATACCAATAGAAACAAAAACGCCTCCAACAAGTAAAAGCCCTAAAAAAGAAGCGATAGTAACCCCATCATCTATTATACCAACTGGATTTCCTAAGAAGTGAATTGAAATGTAATATATAATTGTTGGAATTATAGCTAATAACACTAAAGTTAATCCACCAAAAAACTTAGCTAAAACAATTTGTAAATCTGTTATAGGTCTAGTAAACAGTAATTCTATTGTTCCTGTACGTTTCTCTTCAGAAAACGCTCTCATTGTGATGGCAGGAATTAAAATTAAAAAAATTATTGGTGCAATATTAAAATAAGATACTAAATCAGCTGTTCCTCCATCTAAAATATTTGTTCCAAAATTAAACACCCATAAAAACAAACTATTTAAAACTAAAAAAACGCCAATTACTGCATAGCCAATTGTTGAGCCCAAAAAACTACGTATCTCTTTTAAGTATAATGCTTTCATTTATTCGATTTAATCTAATTTTCAAATTTAACTGTTTTGATTTTAATATCTTCTTAAAAAAGCCTAAAATTCTGATTTTTTATATATGTCTATTCATTTTAATTTGCACTCACCTTCTAAAATCATCTACTTTGTTGTCAAAGATATAAATGAATATGCCATTTCTTTAGTATCTAAATTATTAGAAAATTCTAAATAACAGTTTTCAATTGAATTACTCATCCCTGTAGCTAAGAATTTAATCCCGTCAGGAGTTTCATATTTATACTTAGTGACTTTAAACCCTACATCACCTGCCACACAGAAGATATTTACATTATCATCTTTTAACTTTAACAATATAGGATATAAGTCAGTATAGAAATTATTAGATTGAATACAATAACTACAGTCTCCAAAATGACCATTTGAAACAGAGCCAATTTGATGTTCTAATTCACCATCCCCTCTCATCCAAATTAGTTTATGCGTTAATAGGATTAGATTCTTATAACTCGTCATTGTATCTGTTACAGACTTGAAAAACTGTAATTGATCAGCACTTATTCTTGAAGAATCTAATTGGGTATCTAAAACAATAAACAATGTATTATCTTGTGTGTATGAATAATAGGTTTCTTTTTTAGTATACGTTTTTAGTAACTCAACATTAGTATAATCATGATTACCTAACGCCCATAATGTTTTAGTACTAGAAACATCAAAAACAGAATCTAAATACGCCAGTATGGTATCATCATAAGAGCTCAAGTTAGCCATATCTCCACCTAGCATTAAGACATCAAGGTTTGAAAACATTATATTTGAAATAGATTGATTTAGTCCTGAGTTATCATCTAAGCGTGTATGTGAAATTACAGCATATTTTTTTATATCTTGTTGACAAGACATCACTGTGAAGGACATTAATACCAACACTAGAAACTGAAATCTATTTTTTTTATGACTTAGCAATACTTTTTTTAAGTTTTAATAAAAACGCAAAATGTAATCCAAAATGAAGGTTATTGAATGTTATTGCCTCTTCTAAATTTGTAATCTCAAAGTTATAAGATGTTTGATATACTTTGAATTTAGAAAAATCAAGTCCTTCTAAATCTTGTTCTAATTCAGTATATAAATATTCAAATAAAAGGATAATCGATTTACATTCTTCCTCACCTACTATACCATTTGGCTTTCCACCTTTTCTGTATGTTGCTAAAAAATTATCATCTAAATTCAATTCATTATTAGACAAATCATAAATTAAGAGTTTTTGTGTCACAACAAGGTGAGCCACATTCCAAATTATATTATTTGAATACCCTACTGGAATTTCATTTAATTGCTCATTTGATAAGCTTTTCACCATTTCTGCTATATTAGAAATAGATGCTTTTAATAATTTTAAATTTGTTTTCATAATTAAATATTACCTCCCCAATATAAATACACAAGGTTCTTTTGGCAGATTAAACTTTTCTTTCTTCCACTGTTCAATAGATTTTGTTTTAATGAATTCATTTTCGCCAGTAATGTCCATTGCTACTGTAAACATAATATCATTTGACACATGTTTTAAGATGTCATTAAACATAGGTTGATTACGATATGGTGTTTCTATAAAAATTTGTGCAAAATTATTTTTCTGAATCGTATGTACTAAATCCTTAATTTTTTTAGCTCGGTCAGCCTCCATTTTTGGTAAATACCCATTAAACGTAAACCCTTGCCCGTTAAGCCCTGAAGTTGCTAAGGCTAAAAATATTGAACTTGGGCCAATCAATGACACCACTTTAATATTATTTTGATGTGCCTTTTGAACAACTGCTGAACCTGGGTCAGCAATCCCTGGATAACCTGCTTCAGACATTAAACCAACATCTTCACCTTTCTTAAGACGTTCAATCACTTCTACTTCAAATTCGTAATTATTATGTTTATTCAATTCAAAAAACACAGATTCATCTATTGGAAACGATTTATCAATTTTTCTTAAAAATCGTCTAGCTGTTTTAGTTTTCTCAACCACAAAACATCTTAATACTTTCGCAATATCGGTTGTAAAACTTGGTAAAACAGTTTCGTAATTTGATTCACTAATTGGAATAGGAATTATATATAATTGTCCTTTCATTACTTTAATTTTTCAATAATTAGATCTGTTGCTTTATCAACTAAATCGTACACATCTTCAAACCCTTGACTACCGCCATAATATGGATCTGGTACTGCCCTATTTTTTTCGGGATACAATTCATTCAAAAATAATTTCACTTTTTGTTTATCTGCTTCTGAAGTCGCTAATCGAATTACATTATTATAATTAGATGAATCCATCACATAAATGAGGTCAAATTTTTTAAAATCAGCAGTTTCAAATTGCCTTGCTCTTAAAGCAGATAAATCATAACCATGGCTAAGTGCTGTCTCCATCATTCTTTCATTTGGTTGTTGCCCTGCATGATGCCCTGATGTTCCACAAGAATCTACTTCGATTTGTAAATTATTCAATTGTATTTTATCTCTTAATAACCCATCAGCTAAAGGTGAACGACAAATATTACCCAAACAAACCATTAGTATTTTCATAGTATGATAATTAAAGAATTACAAAAAAAAACCTCTTCAAATTAATGAAGAGGTTTTATATTAATTAACGTTTAATTTTTTTTCTAAATCCTCTAAATAGCCTCTAAACTTTTTATCTGTTTCAGATAAGTTATTTACAGTTCTACAAGCATGTAAAACAGTAGCATGATCTTTTCCACCACATTGCGCTCCAATATTTGCTAATGACCACTTTGTCATTTTTTTAGCAAAATACATAGCAATTTGACGGGCCTGAACAACTTCTCTTTTTCTTGTTTTAGACTTAATCAATTCAATTGGTAAGTTAAAATAATCACAAACAATTTTATGAATGTAATCCATTGAAACTTCTCTAGCTGTATTCTTAACAAATTTGTCAATCATTTTTTTAGCTAGTTCAATCGTAATTGATTTTTTGTTTAGAGTCGCTTGCGCAATGATAGATGTTAAAGCACCTTCCATTTCTCTAACATTAGTATTAATACTATATGCTAAATATTCTAATACGTCTTCTGGTAATTCTAAACCATTACCGTAAATTTTCTTTTTCAATATCGCAATTCTAGTCTCTAAACCAGGTGCTTGAACATCTGCTGATAATCCCCATTTAAAACGAGACAATAACCTTTGTTCAACACCTTTCATTTCAACTGGTGCTTTATCTGAAGTTAAAACAATTTGCTTTCCTGTTTGGTGTAAATGATTAAATATATGGAAAAATGCATCTTGAGTTTTTTCTTTTCCAGCAAAAAACTGAACATCATCCACAATTAAGACATCCATTAATTTATAAAAATTAACAAAGTCATTTGTTGTATTGTTTTTGATTGAATCAATAAATTGTCTTGTAAAAACCTCTGCACTTACATAAAGAACTGTTTTATTCGGAAACTGATTTTTCACTTCAATTCCAATTGAATGTGCTAAGTGAGTTTTCCCTAATCCTACTCCACCATACAATAATAATGGATTAAATGCTGTACCACCTGGCTTACTAGAAACAGCAAATGCTGCACTTCTTGCCAATCTGTTACAATCACCTTCAACAAAATTATCTAATGAATATGTTGGGTTTAAATTTGATTCTACATTTACCTTTTTTAAACCCGGAATAATAAATGGGTTTCTAATTTCTTTTTCTGTTACATTTAAAGGCATAGAAACAGGTGCATTTGATACACTTCTCTTACTACTTGTTGGTAAATTTAAAGTATAAGCAGGCTTTTTATTATTAGTATTTCTATCCATAACGATAGAATACTCTAATTTAGCGTCAGTACCAACTTCTTTTTTAATTACCTTTTTTAATAAATCAATATAATGTTCTTCCAACCATTCATAAAAAAAATGTGAAGGCACCTGAATCGTTAATACATTAGCTTTAAATCTAACTGGAACTATTGGTTCAAACCAAGTCTTAAAGCTTGATAAAGATACGTTATCTTTAATCACTTGTAAGCAACTTGCCCAAACTGATTCATGGTTCTTTTTACCTTTCATTTGATTACGCGGGTTTTAATTATATTTCTTTCTACTTTAATTAACATAAAAATGTTCACATGTTAATCCGGTAACAAATATGTGGTTAAATAAGTTATAAAAAAAATTAAACCCTATTGTTTTTTCAATTTTTTTTACAGTACGATTTTTTATTAGAAGTAATATAAGAAATATTAAAAATTAATCTATAATATTGACACTCATTAAACACATTAACATTATGTATTGTTTTACACATAAATTAAGAATTAGATACGGCGAAACAGATCAAATGGGCTATTGCTATTATGGTAATTACGCTCAGTTTTTAGAAATAGGAAGAGTCGAAACACTAAGAGAATTAGGCGTTAACTATAAAAGCCTTGAGGAATCGGGAATAATGTTACCTGTTGCAGAATTAAATATCAAATACATTAAGCCATCTTATTATGATGATCTAATTTCAATCAAAACAACTATAACTAAAACTCCTTCTGTAAAAATTGAATTTGATTACGAAATTTACAATGAAAAGAATGAACTTTTAACTACAGCTTACACTAAGTTAGTCTTTGTAAACAAAACAAATATGAAACCTACTTTTTGCCCTGAAAATCTGTTAGAAAAATTCACGAAATTAAAGAATAGTTGATTATTTTTATATAATACAGTGATAAAATGGACTTAACTATCCACACAAGTAATTTCAAAATCATCTAAAGTTGTATTTTCTTTCTCTAAATCATAAGCTACATTAATTGTATATGACTCACTACTTTTTATACATTCTTGTTTTAATTGTTGCCCATCACTATCAACAACATAACCAATTAAAGTTTCACTTATTGTTTCTTCTCCGTTAATACCTTGAACTATTGTAGTTTTAGAATATGTATAACTACATGACTTACACTTTTTACAAGATGTGTTAATAAATAAAGTAGCCAAACTTAAACCTAAAATAATTCGTTTCATAACTTTGTAAAATAATATTATACTGCAAATATAAAAAATACATGCAAAGAAAAATAATTAACACCAAAGATAATTCGAAAACTTTGTTAATTCCAGAAATGAATGAAACCTATCATTCAACGAATGGCGCTATAGCAGAATCAAAACATATTTACATTAACTATGGTTTAAACCATTTTATAAATACAACTGAAACTATACACATCCTAGAAATGGGGTTTGGAACAGGCTTAAATGCAATACTTACACTTGATTACGCTTCAAGTCACAAAAAGAAAGTTGATTATTTTACAGTTGAAAAGTACCCTGTTACCTTAAGCGAGATTATTGAATTGGACTACCCAACAACTTTAAACTTACCGGATTTAAAATCAGATTTTTTAGCATTACATGAACTAGACTTTAATAAACAGCATCAAATCAATCCTTTTTTTTCATTCTTAAAACACCACACAGATCTTAAAACAATCGATTTAATTAAAAATAAATTTCAAGTCATTTACTTTGATGCTTTTGCGCCACAACACCAACCCGACTTATGGACAATTGAAATACTACAAAAAATGTACGATTGTTTAGCACCAAATGGCATTTTAATTACGTATTGCGCCCAAGGTCAATTTAAGCGAAATTTGAAAACTGTTGGATTTGAAATTGTTTCACTCCCAGGACCTGTTGGAAAAAGAGAAATTACAAAAGCAATTAAAAAAATAGGATAATTAGATTAATTTAAATAATCTAATTATTTTTGTTTCAATATAATTATCACTTAATAAAAATCACAAATGGCATCAGGATTTTACGCTTTATTTGACGACATTGCTACTATATTAGATGATGTAGCATCAATGAGTAAAGATGTAGCAACTATTACTAAAGTAGCAGGTAAAAAAACGTCTGGAATTCTTGGAGATGATCTAGCCGTTAATGCTGAAAAAGCATCTGGATTTGCATCAACAAGAGAATTACCTATTCTATGGTCTATTGCTAAAGGTTCGTTTTTAAACAAATTAATAATATTACCCTTAATATTTTTACTAAGTGCCTTTTCACCATGGATTATTGCCCCTCTATTATTAATTGGAGGAACTTACCTTGCTTATGAAGGTGCCGAAAAAATATTTGAATTTTTTTTTCATAGATCAACCGCTAAAGGTAAAAACACTGAAGTAGTCAAAACAAAAGAAGAGTTATTGATTTATGAAAAAAAGAAAGTTAAATCTGCAATCTTTGTTGACTTTATCTTATCAATAGAAATTATTATTATAGCTTTAAGTACCGTTTTAGAAGAAAGTTTACAAACTCAAATCGTTGTTGTATCTTTCATAGCTATTGTAGCTACAATTGGTGTTTACAGCTTAGTAGCGCTAATTGTTAGATTAGATGATTTTGGTTTTAAACTGATTAAACTTAATAAACATAAAGAAAAAAGTATAATCAAAAGCTTTGGACACTTTTTAGTTAATCTCCTACCATATGTTATTAAAAGTTTAAACGTAATAGGAACAATAGCTATGCTTTTAGTTGCTGGTGGTATTTATTTTCACCAAATAGAATTTATACATGAATTATTTCATTCAATGCCAGAACTTTTAAGTACATTTATAATTGGACTTGTAGTTGGGGCTATAGTTCTGGCTATCATATTACCAATCACTGTACGTGTTAAAAAAATAAAAAAATAGATGACTGATATTGAATTAAAAATAAAAGAGTTAAGCCAAAATCTAAATGACTACAACCATCAATATTATGTTTTAAATTCAAGTACTATTAATGATTTCGATTTCGATATTCTACTTAAAGAACTAGAACTTTTAGAAAAAGAAAACCCCCAGTTTGCATCTAAGAATAGTCCATCAAAAAGAGTTGGTGGAGACATTACAAAAAACTTTCCTACGGTAAAACACATTTACCCTATGTTAAGTTTAGCAAACACCTACTCTAAAGAAGAATTAAACGATTGGAGTAATCGAATTAAAAAAATAAGTACTGACGAAATTGAATACGTTTGCGAATTAAAATATGATGGTGTTGCTATAGGTATTAGATACGAGAACGGAAATTTAACTCAAGCCGTAACTAGAGGAGACGGTACACAAGGAGAAGATGTTACACATAATGTTAGGACGATAAAGACCATTCCTTTACAATTAACAGGTAATTATCCTAAAACTTTTGAAATTAGAGGTGAAATATTTTTCCCTTTAACAAATTTTGCGCTTTTAAATAAAGCAAAAGAAAAAGCAGGAGAACAATTGTATGCCAATCCAAGAAATACAGCATCCGGTACATTAAAATTAAAAGATTCAAAAGTTGTTGCTAAAAGAGGATTAGACTGTTTACTTTATGGTGTTTATGGTGAAAATTTAGAATTTAAAACACATTCTGAAGCTGTTAAAACCGTTGGAACTTGGGGATTTAAAATCCCTACAGAAAACAAAAGATACATCCAATCTGTAAAAACAATTGATGATGTCATGGATTTTGTAAATTTTTGGGATAAAGAAAGACATAATTTGCCATTTGAAATTGATGGAATAGTGATTAAAGTTAATGACTTCAATCAGCAAAAACAAATGGGATTTACAGCAAAAAATCCACGTTGGGCAATTTCTTATAAATTTAAAGCAGAACGTGTTGAAACTAAGCTAGAAAAAGTAACCTACCAAGTAGGAAGAACAGGCGCAATAACCCCAGTAGCAAATCTTTTACCAGTACAACTTGCCGGAACCACTGTAAGGCGTGCATCTTTGCACAATGCAGATCAAATAGAAAAATTAGGATTACATATAAATGATTATGTTTATGTAGAAAAAGGTGGCGAAATAATACCGAAAATTGTTGGTATTAATCTTAATAAAAGACAAATAAATTCAGTTGCTATAAAATACATTACAACATGTCCAAAATGTAAAACTGAATTAATTCGATTAGACGGAGAAGTAAAACACTATTGCCCAAATGATATTCAATGTCCACCCCAAACAAAAGGTAAAATAGAACATTTCATAAGTCGTAAAGCTATGAATATGGATGGCTTAGGTCCAGAAACTATTGATTTGTTTTATGATAAATTTTTAGTCACAAATATTGGAGACTTATACACCTTAACTTTTGAAAAAATAATTGATTTAGATCGAATGGCTGATAAATCGGCGAATAATATTTTGAAAAGCTTAGAAGATTCAAAAGAGATACCTTTTGAAAGGGTATTGTTTGCGTTAGGGATTAGATATGTTGGAGAAACTGTAGCAAAGAAATTAGCAAAGTACTTTAAAACCATTGACAATATAATCAAAGCTACATTTGAAGAATTAATAAATGTGGATGAAATTGGAGATAAAATAGCTATAAGTTTACAAGCTTATTTCCTTGAAGAAAGACATATTACCTTAATTAATAGATTGAAAAGTTTTGGATTGCAATTTGAAAGTGAAGAGAATATTAACGCAACCGATCTTTTAAATGAACAATCAATCGTTATTTCTGGTGTATTTGAAAGTGTTTCTAGAAGTGAAATAAAAAAACTAATAGAAGATAATGGCGGTAAAAACACCAGTTCAATATCAGCAAAAACAAATTACTTAGTTGCTGGATCAAACATGGGACCTGCGAAATTAGCAAAAGCTGAAAAATTAGGTGTAAAAATAATTAGTGAACAAGACTTTTTAAATATGATTAAATAATGGGAGTTTTTCATAAATATAAAATTAAACTACTGCTCAATAAAGTAAATAAGATTGCAGAAAAAAGAGACATACAAATTTCAGCTATTGAAAAATACTATTCAGTTCTAATACTACTAGATAAAAAAGATTTATCAATAAAAAATAAGTTAGAATCAATTTTTGAAAATAGTGAAATCGCAATGCTTTATAAAAGAGTCGAGAAAGATTTACCTTTAAAAGAAAAAAAGAATATCTATAGCTATCACAAATCAGATTTAGGGTTTGGGAACCTAAAAAGAGAAAGATTAGTGAAATTACTTTATAGAAACTTTGACTTAGTTATTGACTTTTCTAGTCAAACAGCAGAATTTAATTATTTCGTTAAAAAATCTAAATCAACATTAAAAATTGGTGATTTACACTCTACAAAAAACTACCTTTACGACTTATTAGTTGATAGAAGTAATTCTGACTATGACTTTATTGAAAACATAAAATTACAAATAAACACTTTAACCCAGTAATAATGGACATAACAAGATTAAAAGGAATGGGAGTAGCCATGGTTACACCATTTAAGGACAATAAAGATATAGATTTTGAAGCATTAGAAAAATTCACTGAATTTTTAATTGAGAATAAAACAGATTATTTGGTTGTTCAAGGAACTACAGGTGAATCTCCAGCTTTATCTACGGCTGAAAAACTGAAAGTTTTAGATACTGTAATTAAAATAAATAATGGTAGATTACCAATAGTATATGGGATTGGTGGAAATAACACTGCGGAAGTTGCAAATCAATTATCTAATTTTAATATTAAAGGAGTTGATGCATTTTTATCAGTTTCACCATATTACAATAAACCAACTCAAGAAGGTATTTTTCAGCATTATAAAACAATTTCTGAACATTCAAAATTACCAATTATCTTATACAATGTACCAGGAAGAACTTCATCAAATGTTTTGGCTGAAACGACTCTTAGGATAGCAAACACATGTAAAAATGTAGTTGCTGTAAAAGAAGCAAGCGGAAACCTTGAACAAGTTATGGATATTATTCAAGACAAACCTGAAAACTTCTTAGTGATTTCTGGAGATGATGCCCTTACAATGCCCTTTATTTCTGCAGGTGGAGATGGTGTTATTTCTGTTGTAGGAAATGGATTTCCAAAGTTATTTGGAGAAATGGTTAACGCAGGTATAAATGGCGACATAGTCACTTCAAAAGCTTTACATTACAAAGTTTTACCACTAATTAAACATCTATTTTCAGAAGGTAATCCAGCAGGTATTAAAGAATCATTAGCTTACTTGAAGGTTATGAAAACAAACTTAAGATTACCTTTAATTAATGTAAGTGAGCCTACAAAAAAAATTATTCTAACTATAACTAAATCACTTTACTAGCCGTAAGTGTATCGAAACCATTTAATAACGATTAACCTCACACATATTTTGTGTAAAAACTTACCTAATAAAAGGTAATTGGGATTTATATAATAAAATTAATATTACAACAAACCGTTATCCATCTATTTTAGAAACGGTTTAAAACTTCATAAAATGTTTACAGAAAAAAATATAGCACAAGTTCAAGATTGGATTAATAATTCAAAAAACATAGTAATCACAGCACATAAATCACCAGATGGAGATAGTATTGGTAGTTCACTAGCTTTACATTACTTTTTAAAAAACCTAGGTATAAACTCAACAGTTTGCCACCCGGATAAAATGCCCTATTTTTTAAGTTGGATTGAAGGAACAAGCGATATTTTGACTTTTGAACAACATCAAGCTGAAGTTATTGAAAAAATGGGTGCTGCAGACTTGATATTTTGTTTAGATTATAATACACCATTTAGAATTGGTAAAATGACTGATCATTTAGTTAATTCTACTGCAAAAAAAGTAATGATCGATCATCATCAAGATCCAAATACTGATTTTGTTGATGTTCTTTTCTCTGATCCAAAAAACTCATCAACATGTCAAATGATTTATGAATTCATTGAAGCATTAGATAAGCTAGAGCATATTGACAATACTGTTGCAATACCAATGTACACAGGAATAATGACAGATACTGGTTCGTTTAGATTTCCTTCAACAACGGCTAAAACACATAATATTGTCGGCCATTTAATTACAAATGGTTTAAATACTTCAGCTATTCATGAAAACACATTTGACACCAATTCATTATCTAAGTTAAAATTAAATGGTTACGCAATTTCAGAGAAATTAGTAATTATGCCAAATGAAAAAGTAGCCTATATTTCTTTATCAAAACAAGAGTTAAAAGATTTAAACTACACTAAAGGAGATACTGAAGGCTTAGTAAATAGAGCTTTAGGTGTAAATGGTATTAAAATGGCTGCATTTTTTAAAGAAGATGAAGGTTATGTAAAAATATCATTTAGAGGTAAAGGTGAAAACCATGTTAACCTTTTAGCAAATGAAAACTTTGAAGGCGGTGGTCACATATATGCTGCTGGTGGTAAGTTTGATGGGAAACTAGAAGATGCTATAGCTAAATATGTAACCGTTGTTGAGAAATACGTTAAATAACTATGAAAATCTTAAGCGCTGTTGTACTTCTTATTAGTTTTACTTTTATGTCTTGTACAGAAGAAAAAACTATACAAGCTTTACCTAAATCAAATTGGAATACAAAAGAGTCTATAAATATGCAATCCTCTTTTTTAGCAGAAGAAAATGATGAAATAAATTCATTTTTAAAACATCATAAAGATTGGAATATGACTAAGACAGGAACTGGCTTAAGATACTTTATTTATGATAAATCTGAAAGTAAAGATACAGCTAAAATATATGATGAAGTCAGTCTTTATTTTGAAGTCAGACTATTGGATGGTACAATTTGTTATTCTCAACAGAATGATATTCAAAAAATCATGATAGAGAAAACAGACATAGAAAGTGGCTTACATGAAGCTTTAAAACATATGTGCCCTAACGACAAAGCACTTTTCATACTACCAAGTCACTTAGCACATGGGTTAATTGGTGACCAAGATAAAATTCCACCCTTACAACCCTTAATTTACGATATTCACTTACTTAAAATTCACTAAACATGATTAATCGATTATTATCAGTATTACTACTTATTCTTACAATCAGTTCATGTAATCTTGAAGGTGTTAAAAAGAAACCAGAGCAAAACTTTTTTGAAACAATTGACACTACAGTTATTGACGCAGTTGAAAAAGTAAATAACGTGATAACTCCAAATAAAGTAATTAAAGATACTTTAGATAATGGTGCAAAAAATGATTTAGTTTGGAATGGTGCTAATGGATTAAGAGTAGAATGGACCTTAAAACAAAAATCTAATCGAATACAAAAAGGAGATGTAGTTTTAGTGAATTATAAAGCTAGAGTTGCAAGAGGAGAAGTATATGATAGTAATACTAAATTAAACAAGCCTGTGCCACTAAAAACAGGAATAGGTCAATTAATTAAAGGTTGGGAAACTGCTCTGTTAGAAATGTCAGCAGGTGATAAAGGTAGAATAATGATTCCTTCAAAATTAGCTTATGGTGAAGCAGGAATATTAGGACGTGTTCCTCAAAATTCTGATATTATTGTTGATATTGAAATTATTGCTATTATAGCACCTATTGAATTGATTGATGGTGTGAAACTATATAAATATGAATCTGTTACAGAACAATCATATCCAACAAAAAATCAACTGATTACATTTCATTATTTCGCTTATAGAACTGGTAAAAAAGCAAGAATGTATAATAATTCTTACGAAAATGGTGAACCATTTAAAGTTAAATTTGAAAATGATAATATAGTTGACGGCCTTCACATTGGATTAGCTCAAGTTAGTGCAAATGAAAAAGCATTTATTGAAATACCAGCAGAAGTAGCTTATGGAGAAAAAGGATTGCTAGATTTAGTACCAAGTAACACAGCTATTGTTTTTGATGTAAGGGTAGAAAGTATTAAGTAATTTAAGACTAAAATAAATTATTTTTTATCTATTTTTCAATCCACTATTTTATTCAAAAGTATATTTGGATACTTGATACAGTACCTTTTAATACATCAAATAATGGTGAGATTATACTTTTCATTTAGTGACTAAACGGATTATCGTATAAACATAGTCAATTCCTGAATCGTTTCTACGACTATGTAGTACTTCAATAAACAATACCTAACATTGTCTTAAACATAAGCATTTCAACACCTATACTACATTAGTACAATCACTTTCAAAAATTAATTATGGGCAATACCAAAGTTCATCATTATGTACAGGCAAGGTCGAACAAAAACTTAAGTTTCCTGTATATTGCCCAGTACATAATTCTTTAATTGAATTTGTATTTAATGGTAATGTTTTTTTAATGATATGTCTTGCCGAAAACAGCCCTAAAGCACCATCCTTACTATTAACATTTGTAAACTGAGGTTTAGATTGTGAAATTGAAGATGTCGGTTGAGAAATATCCATATATTTTTTAGTATTCTCATCAATCATAATAGTCACGGCAGTAACGTTTATCATCCTTCTGTTGGCTACATTAGCATCTGTATCAATATTATTTTTAATGAATTGGAAAAACTCTTCTCCAGGAAAAGCAAATTGAACATTTAAGTTATCTTCATTTGCTTTTGACCACACAATTTGTTTTAATGCAGTTGAACCGTCATTATAGATAACCATATAGTTAATTTCAAGTTTTGCTTTTCTTAGTGAAATATTTTCACCGCCTGACATAGTTGGTCTAAAAACCGGATAAGTATTAGAAGTAGAACTAGAAGCATTTGCAAAGTTAAGGTCAGGATAAAAAACTTGCCATGGACCAGTATAACTCACTCCCGAGATCAGTTCTGTTTCGGCATTTGCCTCATATTTTCCTTCATCAAAAATTCCTTCAAATTTATATTCGTAGTCTTCATTTAAATCGTTAGCAAAAAATGTATACATTTTTTGATTTGGTCCATAAAAAGTTCCAGTTTCTTTATTGGTAATTAATGTATCGTGTAATTGCCAAAACCTTCCTGTTGAATCGCCATTATTAAATTCAATAATTTTTGCATCTACTTGGTCAAAGTAACTTGAATCTTCAATTTTTGCATATAAATTATTGTCTCCATCACCTAAAAAAGTTCTTGTAATTCTAATCATATGAATAGAATCAGACTGATCTAATAAACCAAAAATAACAGGAGTTCTTTTGTAATCTCCATTTAAACTAAAGTCTTTTTCACAAGACGTAAATGTTATTAGTCCAATTAAAGTGAACAGACAAGCGTATTTTTTCAACATAATAATGAATATTTGGTACAAAAATAAGTAAAAAAAACAAGTTTTTATTGTCAATGAATAAATAAGAAGTACACTTAAAATACAAAAAGAGAAATATGTGTTTTGAATTCAATTTAAAACTCTAAGTGTCTCGCTTTTTTATCTAAATAAATATCATCTAATTTTATTAAAATACCAGTCTCTTCTACCCCACCAAAGTCTAAATTTTCAGCAGTACCAAAACTTTTCATTGTTGGTGACAACTGCATGTAGTTATTAATTAAAGGTGGAATTTTCTCGTCAAGGTCTCTTACGTATTTCTGTAATAATCTGTGGGCAACTTTATACTCTGCTAATTTTTCTTCGGTTGTATTTCCTTTTGGAATTTCAATCAAATCTAAAATCTCACTTTCATTAATATCTGTATATATTGGATAAATCGGTGTTACCATTTTATCTGTATCAGGAAATAATGCATTCATAAATGCTAATACACCTTTTTTTGCTTTTAAATTATAATCCGAATACATAGTTACTTTTCCAAAAAAGTATTCAATATGTGGATTTGAAAGAACAACAGCACCTAATCCATCCCATAAATTATCTAACGAAAACAAACCTTTTCGTGAATTCTGAGGTTGATATTTTGGTTGAACCCATGACCTTCCTAACTCAATAGTTTTAGGTAAATAATCAGTGATAAATTGATCTGTAAAGTTAAAATAATGTTTAGTCGATAAATTAATTTCATTTCCAGTAATTGCAGTTGAGCAATCAATAAAACGATAACCTCCAACAATTTCTTTCTCTATTGGATCCCATATAATTAACTGTTGATAACAATTTTCACAGGTATCTAGCTCATCAATATCTACTGAATTTCCAGTTCCTCCACCAGAAGTTGCAAAAGTTAATTCTCTTAAACGTCCAATTTCTTGCATAACGTTTGGTGAGTTATGATGATTTATGATGTAAACCTCATTATCTAACTTATTCGTATTTCTCACATAAGTGTTTTCATTCAATTCTTTTTCAAGTAATTCAATTGAAACAGCGGGTAATATATAATCTAAATTTGACATTCTTATTTTTTTAACGAATAGACTTTTTCTTTTACGAATTTTGCCCATTCAAGATCTGTTTTGGTTTTATTAAAGGTGCTGTGTAGTAATGGTTCACCAATGGTAATTGTGTAAGTTTTATTTTTTTGTTTTAATGTTTCATCAATCAAATATAACATTTCAATATTAGCTTTTATTCCTAATTTTGTTCTAATATTAGATAATCTGTAAAAAAAGTTTGATAACTCCCCATCAATATGAATTGGAATGATGTTTTTTTTGAATTTTTTTGAACGCGTAATTACTGTTTTTTTCCAAGTTAAATCTTTTACAACCCCTTTAGACTTTCTACTCACTAAGCCTGATGGAAAAACAAAAACAATGTTTTCAGATGCAAATACTTTATTTAAATCTAAAATAGATTGCTTAGAATTTGTACCATGCTTATTTACACCTACAAACAAGCCTTCTAAGTTTTTTAAATTCAATAAAATATCATTAACTACAAATTTCAAATCTTTTCTATAAGGCGTAATTTCTTTAACAATTGCAAGTGCATCCATACCTCCTAATGGATGATTACTAGTGAAAATAGCGCCTCCTTCTTTAGGTATATTTTCTGTTCCTAGTATATTTACTTTTATATTGAATTCTGATAAAATTGACACACAAAAATCATAATCCGTATTATTTTTGTTGTCAATTAATATTTGATTGATTTCATTTTGATGTAAAACTCTTTTTAAATACCTAACCACAAAAGAAGGTATCCATTTTTTTAATTTAGGACTCTTTTCTTTAAGTAAGTTATCAATATCAATGAATTTATCTGCCATTTTAATGTTATTCTAATGTGTTGACAAATTTAAATAATAAATCATTCAATAATTTACATTCAAAATCATTTTAATAAAAGCAAATCGTTTATAACTCTTGAGTTTTAAAGCGAAATAGGTCTCATTTACAAATTATTGACTTTAATTCCCCTATAAATATGACGTGGATAATCTAAAATACTCACACTTTCACTTTCTAATTGTCTAATGGCATCTTTAGCAATCCATTGAGCAGATTTACTTTCCAACTTTAAAATTTCATTTGCGACTTCAATTGCTTTTTTATTCAAGTCAATATTTCTTTTACCTATATTTCTTAACGACCAATTAACAGCTTTTTTTACATAAATCCTATCATCATTAACTTCACGTATGATCATTGGAAAAAATTGCTCAAATGTTGAATTGTCTGATTTTTTATCAGCCATGCAATAAGAAGCTAATGTAGCAAACGCAGCTCTTTTTTCAAATTCGGGTTCTCTTTTTGACCATTCCAAAATTTTAGCTACGGCAAATTCACTTTTAGAAAATAAGCCCATGCAAAAGCTATCACAAACTTCCCAATTCTCAAATGTTTTTATCCATTTTTCCATTAGTACTTCTGTTACATCTTTTGGATTAAACATTTTACTACACAACAATCTAGCTTCATAAATTCCACTATCAAAAAGTTGTAAAGCTAAATCGTTATTTTTACCAATCTCTTTTGCTATTATTTTTAAATCTTTGTGGTAAATACCAAGTGAATTATTTGAAATTATTCCAAATTTCTTCTCTTTAAAAATTACTTTTTCTTCATTCTTTAATTCATAAAGAATTTCAATAACTTCATTATATGTAATATTATTTTTATCAACCACCACCTACTTTTTTCACTTTATAATCTTCAGCTACTAGTAAATCATATACTTTTTGAAAGTGATTACCTTGTATCATTATTTCACCATCTTTAACGGCTCCGCCTCCACCACATTTTGATTTTAATACTTTACCAAGCACTTTTAAATCTTCATCTGCACCAACGTATCCAGTAACTAGAGTTACTTCTTTACCTTTTCTTTGTTTACGGTCTATTTGAACTTTTAATTTTTGTTGGTTATTTGGTAAGGTCGCTTCATCATTTTCACTATCGTCATCAAATGAAAAATTTGGATTCGTAGAGTATACGACATCAATTCTCTTTTTATTTTTTTTTGCCATCTTTTAATTTCTCTTAATTCATTTTTTAAAAGGTCTCCTTTTAATCACTTTAGAATATATTTCTTTATAGATTAATATGTTACCTTCTTTGTGTAAGCGATATTGTCAGTAATCACAAATCTAGGCATTAATTTAATGCCATCATCAATTGTCCATTCGTCTTTCACTCCTATAATACCCCAGTCTACATTTTTTAACATCTCTATTTCATTATTTGAAATATTAACCAAATTAATAAGTAATGATTGAAACTCAAAAGTATTTAATTGATTTATTCCATTTTGGATATTTGTAATTTCAATACATTTATTTGGATGATTAACTTGACTCAAAAATAACGAAGACGCATTACTAATGACAATATTCTTAATAAATTTCATTGACATTTGACTACTACTATTAGAAAATCCATAATTAAATTCTGACACAGAAATACTGCTTTGATTACAATAATCATAAGCTTTAATATCGAGAAAAATTGTTTTATTTCTACTATCCATATACTTTAAAACTTTTTCTAAAGACACTATGGTACACTTAGTATTATCTAACCTAGCATTCTTTATTTCATCAAATGTATATTGACTGACACAACCTGAAAAATTTGTTGAAAATTCTAAAAATTGATCATGATATAAGACTAAAACTGAGTCTTTTGTCATTTGCACATCTACTTCAACACCATCAGCCCCCAAAATATCAATTGCATATTTTATTGACTCAAAAGAATTGGCTGGAAATATTGCTCTATCTCTATGCAGTGACATACCAGCATGACCTAATACAGTAACATTAGGTAATACCGCATTGTTTTTAGTACAACTACTTTGTAGGGTTACCAAAACGATAACTAAGACCGAAAACCATTTCATAATTAAAATAATTAATTTTTACTATTTCGTTTACCATTTTAAGATTGGAAGTTGCATCTAAAACACCAAATCCTAACTGACAATAAATAGATAATTTTTTAACAATATTAACCCCTATTCCACTTATTAATTTGTAATCTTTTAAAGATACTTTTGCGTGTGTTTTATCTTCAACAAAAAATGACATACTCACCCCTGGGTAGAAGTAAACTTTTTTGTTTTCCGAATCAAATTTTCTTGTATAATCAAACGAAAAACCTATTGTGTTCTTTTCAAAAAAATCATCAAAAGTATAGTGTCTTGCTCCAAATTTAAAATAGTTATTTTTCAAGCCTATCTTATAACTTAGTTCATTATAAAACCCTACTCTATTATACCCTGTAGAGATTTGAGTATTATGATTTACAAATTGAGAAATCCCGTTGTAAGACATAAATAAAAGAAGAATTAACACACTGTTTTTCATGGAATTATTTAAGTATATAAACAGGAATAGAATCTTGCTTTGTGGTTGTTTTTTCTTTTAAAACATATTGTATCTTGTTTAATAACTTCTTTTTTAATCCTTTTTTAACCGTATTTGGAATTGTGTCATTAAACTGAATATACACAACATACGTTGTATCAACCATATTATTGAATGGAATTGAAAAGTTTCTAGCAATTCGAACTGACTTTAATTCAGGATAATCGATTTTAAATGTATTAAGTATAAATTCAAAATCTAAAGGATCTTTAATCGATTGGTTTTTAAGTTTTTCATACTTAGCTGACAACTCATTATTTTGCCTATCTTTTTGATTCATGATAGAAATAACCTCTTTATTAAAAACACCTTTCTGTTCCAAATCGCTTAATTTATTTTCAAGAACAGTAATATCCGCTCCTTGATATACTTTTAAATAAACGCCACTTAAATCATATTCAACTAAAGACTTTCGCCAGGACTCAATCATATCTACACCAGCATACCCACCTGATATTTTAATATTAATAGATGAAGAATCGGTGGTAAATTCGGTATCATAATCTATGGTACCTTTTGTTCCGTTTTTAACAACTTTAGCTACATAATCATGTGCTTTATTCTCAAATACAGTTTTTTGAATCATTGTATAAAACAGGTAAGTTGAGGGTGCTAAAATAACGACCATAAAAACAACTATTGAAGTTTTTACATTTCTTTCAATTTTAGAATCTAAATATTTTTGTTTTGGAAAATTCATATACCTAACCACCAAAATTGTTGATAAGGTAATTAATACTGAATTAATCAAAAATAAATAGGATGCACCAAAGAAATAATGCCATTCGCCATTAGCTAAACCATAACCAGCTGTACATAATGGTGGCATTAATGCTGTTGCAATTGCTACACCGGGGATTACAGTATCATTTTTCCCTTTCACTGCAGCAATTACACCTGCCAAACCACCAGTAAATGCAATTATTACATCTAAAAAATTAGGTTCTGTTCTTAAAAAAAGTTGATTCGTTAATTGATCAATTGGTGTGATCAAAAAATAAAGATAGGATGTTACTATACTAACAGCAACAGTAATCCCCATGTTTTTTAATGACAATTTTATCAGTGCTAAATTGTTTGTTCCTACACCAAAACCTATACCTCTAATTGGTCCCATTAAAGGAGAAATAAGCATGGCTCCAATAATTACAGCAGTTGAATCTATATTTAATCCTACTGAGGCAATAATGATTGAACAGACTAAAATCCAAACATTATATCCTCTAAACACAATAGAATCTTCAATATCTTTTACTACCTCTTTAAATTTTATAACACCATCACGAATAGACAATGTATGTTTTACAAATTGAATAAAATTAGATAGTAATGTTTTTGGATTTATTTCAATCTTAATTTTTGTAGGATCAACTTCAACCAACCTTGTATAATCTGGAGTTAAATTTTCATTTGGTGTATTACTTTCCATTTTAAATTTGAATTTTGACAAATATATAATATAATCTCTAACTTAGTAAACTTAGGGTTTATCAATCTATATTTGTAATTAAGAAAATTAATAAAAAAACATGAAATTAATTAAGACAGTGTACTTTTTAAGTCTAATTCTATTTGTAACTGGATGTAATGATTCAGTAAAACAAATTACGCTTTCAAAAAACGAAACTCATTTACCTGAAATTAAACATGAGGAAGAAGAAACGTTAGAGGGTAAAAACACATCTTGGACTGCAGAACAAGCTGCTTATCATCAAGATATACTAAAGACAAAATTAGCTATAAATCAAACTAAAGGACAATATGCTGACGGAGACTTAACAGGTGAATGGAAAAGTAGAGGTCCACATAACATGCCAGGTGCATTTAAAATTGCAGACGCATTAGATGGTACCGATACAATTTATGCAGTAACACACAATCATTATTCTACAGAATATGGGGCTAAGTCATATATATTTAAAGGAACTGTTTATAATTCGACATCAGGTACAACAGGTGATGATTTTGAAAGACTAACAGGACACTGGCCTAATCAGTATAAAAACTTAATGGTTATTCGTGTTAATGGTTTAGTAAGACTTATAGCACATATTGAAAATGGTCCAATTTACTTTTCTGATGATGAAGGTTCAACATGGGTTGAATCAACGGGATTACCATCAGCAATAATGAGTTCTACTGTAAACAGGCAAGATGGAAACAAAGTATATGTAACGAACGGTACTGAATTATTTGTATCTACAGATTCAGGTGAAAGCTTTGTATCACTTCAAAATTTCGGTTCGCAAAATGACATGGCAATTTACTCACCAAGACACGACATTCAACCTGGTGCTGACAAAGTTTACATGGTAAGAGATGGAAAATTTTACACATTAAACGCCGCTGGAACTAGTTTTGATTTGAATGGAACCTATTTTGGTTCGCATGGAAATAGCAGTTTAAGTATTGCTGGAGATGATAATAAATTATATGTAACAGAATGGAGCAGATACTGGGTAAGTAGTGACAACGGTGTAACATGGACTCAAAAGTACCCTTCAGGAAACTGGTATGGTGATACATCAGGAGATATGTCAGCTGGAAAGTACCTTTCAGTTTGCCCTACAAATTCTGATATCGTGATTGGTGGTTATGCTATTCCAATTTTTTCATTAGATGGCTTAAATACAGTTCAAACTGATCATGCAGGTTGGGGAGGTTATCAAAACGGAACAAATTTACCTGCAGCAGATTATTACAATAGAATTAGATTTAATTACCATCCAGATTTTCAAACTAGTTATTTTTTCTACAATGCCAATGATGAATTGTATAGTTTACGTTGTACGGATGGTGGATTATTTATGTCATACAAAGAGTGGTTTGATTTACCAATTAATGGAAATTATAATATATCAGATTATGCGAATGCCCATTATATTAACATTACGACACTTAATACGGTTTGCCCTTTAATATACCGTCATAATATGTTTACGGGTATTCAAGACCCTAATCATATTTTTTACAGTACACAAGATCAAGGTTCTGGAAGTATTATAGGTTCAAGTAATGGTGACTTACTCGATTTTTATCAAAGTATTGGTGGAGATGGACCGCCTATGGATAGTTATGATGGCGTTAGTGCATGGAAATGGTCAAGACAAGGAACTGAAGTTTGGGCACCAGCACCAATATATACTAATGGAGGTAATTTAAAAACAATAGCAACTATTAGAAACAATATTGATGCACAGAATAGTGTAACTTTTGTACAAAACACTAATGTTGGATGGGTTCAAATTCATATTGATCATGATGAACCTGATAAACGTATGTGGTTAATGGGGAGAAATTTATTTAGAGCAGAAAATAACAATGGTACTATGACAGGTACAACAACTGACGTTGACAATCATTTAATTGCTGCATTAGCGCAAGGTTGGACAAATCCTGATATTTTACATATGTTACAAGGTGGTGAAGTTTATACATCTTCAGACCGTGGGTTAACTTTTGATTCACCAATTACAACCCCTTTTGCAACAACATTTACAACAAATAAATCTATTGGCTCTGGCGTAGTTTTACCAACAGATGATAATTGGATATTATTTTGTGGCCCATCATTAAATAACGTAGGCTCTATTCTATCGCTTGATGGTGGTATAACTTGGACAGATGTAACTGGTGATTTTCCAGCTGGACAATATGCTCAAACGGGTGATATGGTGGCGACACCAAATGGTCAATTTATTTTTGCGGGAACTGATGTTGGTCCTTATGTATTTGTAGTAAGTGAATTAAAATGGCATGCTATTGGTGGTGTTGATGTACCGTTCTTTAATGGAATGGATGTGGATTATATTGAATCTATTCAAACAGTAAGATTTGCGACTTGGGGTTCTGGTATTTGGGATTTTAATATCACTAATTTATCTTTTGCTGAAGTAACTTCTATTGAACAACCAGAAATTGAATTCATTAATATAAGTAATTCAGAAACCACTATTGAAATGCCTGAAAATGGTAACTATACTTTTAAAATATTCGCTTTAACTGGTCAATCTTTATTTGAACATCAAGCCGATTTTAATAAGGGATTAAATTCAATACAATATGACTTGAGCGCTATTGCAAATCAAGTTTGCTTAGTTGTTATTGAAGGCGAGCATTCAAGAATGGTTAAGAAAGTATTCTTTTAAAAAGTGTAATCACTTAACAAGTACATTAAAAAATGGCGTGATAGAATATCTATCATGCCATTTTCATATAATATCAACCTATTTTAATAAAAAATTTACTGTAAAATTAGCCACAAAAAAAGCACCTAGATATATCTAGATGCTTTCAAAATATTGTTTTTATTATTTTATTTATTCTTTATCACTGCTTTTACAAAAGCAACAAATAAAGGATGTGGATTATCTACCGTAGATTTATATTCTGGGTGGTATTGTGCACCAACAAACCAAGGGTGTTCAGGAATTTCAACAACTTCTACTAATCCAGTTTCTGGATTCTTACCTGTTGCAATCATTCCAGCATTTTCAAAGTCTGCTAAATATTTATTATTAAATTCAAATCTATGTCTGTGACGTTCGTCAATAACTTCTTGATTATATGCTTGTGATAAATTAGTATCAGCTAAAACTTTACATTTATAAGAACCTAAACGCATAGTCCCTCCTTTTTCAGTCACACCTTTTTGATCATCCATTAAATCAATTACAGGATGTCCTGACTCTTGATCTATTTCAGTAGTATGTGCATCTTTCCATCCTAATACATTTCTTGCATACTCAATAACAGCACATTGCATTCCTAAACAAATACCTAAAAATGGTACTTTGTTTTCTCTTGCAAACTTAATCGCTCTAATCTTACCCGAAATACCTCTTGAACCAAAACCAGGCGCAACTAAAATACCGTCTAACCCTTCTAATTGGTCATTTACATTTTCATCAGTCAAGTGTTCAGAACCAACCCACTTTAAGTTTACTTTACATTCGTTTGCTGCACCAGCATGAATGAAAGACTCAACAATTGATTTATAAGAATCTTTTAATTCAATATACTTACCTACTAAAGCGATATTTACTTCAGTTTTTGGATTATGTAATTTATTTAAAAATTCTTTCCACGAATCCAAGTCTGGCTCATCTGTAGATAATAAGTTTAATTTTTCTAAAACTAATGTATCTAATTCTTCCTCTTGCATTAATAATGGCACTTCATAAATAGACTTAGCATCAATTGATTCTATTACCGATTTAGGTGTTACATTACAAAATTTCGCAATTTTATTTCTAATATTTATATCTAAGTGATGTTCAGTTCTACATACTAAAATATCAGGTTGTACACCTACTTCTAATAATGCTTTAACTGAATGTTGTGTAGGTTTAGTTTTTAACTCACCAGCAGCAGCTAAGTAAGGCACTAATGTTAAATGAATTACTAAACAATTGTCAGGGTTCTCCCATTTCATTTGTCTAACAGATTCAACGTATGGTAAAGATTCAATATCACCAACAGTTCCACCAATTTCAGTAATTACGATATCAAATGTACCTTTTTTACCTAAAATTTGAATTCTTTCTTTAATTTCATCTGTAATATGAGGAATAATCTGAACCGTTTTACCTAAAAATTCACCTCTACGCTCTTTATTAATAACAGATTGATAAATTCTACCTGTCGTTACATTATTTGCTTGTGAAGTTGGAACATTTAAAAACCTTTCATAATGTCCTAAATCTAAATCAGTTTCTGCACCATCATCAGTTACAAAACATTCTCCATGTTCATACGGATTTAGAGTTCCTGGATCAATATTAATATACGGATCTAACTTTTGAATAGTTACTGAGTAACCTCTAGTTTGTAATAACTTAGCTAAAGATGCTGAAATAATTCCCTTTCCTAGAGAAGAAGTAACCCCGCCGGTTACAAAGATGTACTTTGTTGAATTTGACATTATGATGTTCGTTTTTATACCTACGGGAATCAAAGGTAGTACAAATTTGGTTCGAAAGTTATTAAATACGAATAAAATAATCATTTTTTTGATAAACCAATTTTATAGGTAATTTGATTTTTATATTTAAGTATATTTGCACAACAAATAACAAAAATGTCACATACCCTTTTATCCTCTCCATTACAAGGTTTTACCGATTTTAGATTTAGAAATGCGTTCAATAAACATTTTGGTGGAATTGATACCTTTTACTCTCCTTACATTAGGTTGAATGGAAAGTTAGATGTAAAAGCAGCTTACGAAAGAGATATTTTACCTGAAAACAATCAAAATTTAGAAGTGATTCCTCAAGTGATGACGAGTTCAGCTGAAGAATTTATTTTTGTTGCTAATTATGTTAAACAATTTGGCTATAAAGAATTAAACTGGAATTTAGGTTGTCCCTACCCTATGGTAACTAAACGTGGTATGGGTTCTGGCTTAATTTGTGAAACTGAAAAAATTAATGACATTTTAAAACAGGTTCATGACGAAACTGATATTATTGTGTCTATGAAAATGAGAATGGGTTATGAAGAACCTACTGAAATAATTGACACACTTGCTATATTAGATAATTACCCAATTAAAAACATTTCTATTCACGCTAGAATAGGAAAACAACTTTATAAAGGTGGCGTTGATTTAGATTCTTTTCAGAATTGTATTGATAACACAAAACATAAAGTGTATTACAATGGTGATATAACAACTGTAACTAAGTATAATGAAATGGTTGACCGTTTTCCTTCAATAGACCATTGGATGATTGGTAGAGGTTTAATTGCTGATCCATTTTTACCACAAATGATAAAAACGAATACTACTGAATACCCTAAAGACAAATTAGATATATTTAGAGCATTTCATGATGAGTTATTTGAAAGCTATGAATCATTTTTATCTGGAGAAAAGCATTTATTAATCAAAATGCAACATTTTTGGGAATACTTTTCTACTACGTTTGATAACCCTCAAAAAACATACAAAGGGTTTAAAAAAGCTAAAAGCACTAGAAGTTATCACCAAGCTGTTGCTGATGTTTTTAGAATGGAAAGAGGACTTTAAATTGATTCGTTTTTTAGCTATAAGTTATTATTCTATTTTTTTAAGAATACATACTAGACCAATCCCACAGTAATTAAAATTTGACTCCTATCTTCTTTTCAACTTTTGTCACTTTTTTCTTGATAAAAAAGTAACGAAAAAATCAAGTTCCGCACTTTCATTTTTATGTTTATTAGCAAAACATTTCACTATGTCAATAAAACTCGGAAACGCCATCTATGATTTTTTTAAAAAAAATCAATGGCTGACCTCAAACAGTATTGACATTTAACGCTACATTTTTTTGAAAAACACTAAAAAATTAAACTGATGAACAATACCCCCTATACAATAGCTTACCTCCTTAACAAGAATAAACAATAAGTTTACAAGATAAATTTTAAAACATTTAGAACAGAATTGATAGTATATAAAAAATGCGCTTCCAAATTGAAAGCGCATTTTTAATATATTATTTATGCTTGGTATTATTTAACACCGTGCATTAACTTTTTCATTAATGGTCCTAAAGCTAGTATTAATAAACCTGCTACTAAAGGTACAATTGTAAATATTAAGAAGAAATCAGATAATCCATTTCCACCTCCATCAGCACTAGGTTCTGGCATTAAACCACCTAATACAGCTGCTAATTTATTTCCAATTGCAATAGCTAAATACCACATACCAAACATGAATGCAATCATTCTAGCTGGTACTAACTTACTTACATAAGATAATCCAACAGGTGATAAACATAACTCACCTAATGTATGGAATAAATAAGCGAATACTAGCCACATCATACTTACTTTAGCTCCACCTTCAAGGTTATGAGAACCATACGATAATAAACCAAATCCAACTGCCATAATAATTAAACCTAATGCATATTTACCAACTGCAGATGGGTTATACTTAGATTCCCACCATTTAGAGAATAAAGATGCAAATGCAATAATAAAGAATGAGTTTAATACTGAGAACCAACTTACGGTAATCTCAACTTCATTTCCTTTCAATCTTAAAACTTCAGCAGTAATAACTTCACTAGCGACACCTCTATCTAATGCATTCTTTTTAGCCTTAGCTAAAGCTTCCATATTTAAATATGAAAATTCTGTTTTTTCGTTATTCTTATGAATAATATTTATTTCAGTTCCTGCAATTAATTCAATTTGTTCACCAACCGTAACAGTATCAATTAATATTGTTGTAGAAGCATCAACAACCACTCCTTCAGAAATAGCTATCTTTTCAAATGTTTTATTACCCTCTTCATCTAAAACTAACTCATTATTGTCATTAGTTATAGCGTTTTCGTAATATTCATAAGTTACTTCATACGCCTTTGTATTAAAATCTCTATTTAACATCCAACCAACAATTGCCCATAATCCGGCAAAACAAATTACTAATACGATATTAGATCCAGCAATTTTTTTGAATGTTTTCCTCCATAATAAGTACAACACCCAAGTAATAATAGCCAATGGTACAATAGTTAATAAAGCATTAACAATATTAAAAGCTGTTGCTGCACTACCAGTCATTACTCTGTCAACAGAATCTCTAGCAAATAATACTAAAGAAGATGCGCCTTGTTCAAAAGACAACCAAAAGAATACTGTAAAGAAAGCAAAAATCACAAAAGCAATCATTCTATCTCTTACCACTTTTTCATATCTAAAGATTCTTGAAAATGCTAAGAATAAGAACAACACAAGACCTGATAAGATGACAACTTTAGAACCACCTAAACCAAACAATTCAAAATCAAACATGTTAAATCCGGCAATTTTTGAAATCGGATCATTTAATAGATAAGATAATCCAATAGTCGCTGTAATCACAATTAAAGCAATATCTACTTTAGTAAAAGGATTAGGGTTTGCTTCTTCTTTTACTTCAATATTATTTTCTTTATTTTCAAGTGCTGCAGCAGCTTTAATCTTAGATGGTAATTCACCAATCATTCCAAATAAAGGTTTAGATAACCAGAATTGTAATGTTCCTAATAACATAAATACACCTGCTAATCCAAAACCATAACTCCAACCTACTTTTTCAGCTAAATAACCACATAATAACATTCCGAAAAATGCACCTGCGTTTACTCCCATATAGAAAATAGTATAAGCACCATCTTTCTTTTCTGGTGTGTCTTTATACATTTCAGAAATAATAGAAGTCATTGTTGGTTTAAAGAAACCAGTACCAATAACTAATAATGCTAAACCAAAATATAATGAAAACTCAGTTTCTAAAGCCATAGAGGCATGACCTGCAGTCATTAATAGAGCTCCAACTACAACAGCCCAACGGTAACCAATAAATTTATCAGCAATAATACCACCTAATATAGGTGTTAAATATAATAATCCTGCATATGTTCCAAATAATGCCATAGCATTTTCTGTTGTCCATTCCCAACCTGGGTTTGCACCAATGGCTGCCATTGTTAAAAAGTTAACTAATAATACTCTCATTCCGTAAAACGAAAATCTTTCCCACATTTCTGTAAAGAATAGTACGAACAATCCTGATGGATGTCCTAATACTTGCGAGTCAAAGAAATTTGGATTTTTTGATGTACTTGCCATGTTGTTTTTTTGTTTTTGGTTTCCCTTATTTAAATTGTTAATATATTATTTAATTCTTAATCGTCTGCTAATTCAAAACCTTCAGTTTCATCATTATGCATTTCAACTTCATTATCTTCAGCTCCATGCGTTAAACGTTTTAATGGTTTAAGTAATAAGATTACTAAAAGACCAAAAACTAGAGTCAAAATAAAAATAAATAAGAAAATATTATATTCTTTCTCATTTTGAACTTCTTCAATTATAAATTGACCTTCATAATTTTTACCATCACCTTTATTTACTTTCACTTTTACAGCTTCACCATCTTTTTCAAATTTAAAAGAGGCATGTAACGGATTTTCTTTAGTAGCTTCATATTCATTTAGTACAAGTATAATTTCATTTTCTTTTTCAGTTTGTAACTCATTAATTTTATCAGCTGTTAATCCTTTAGTTTCTACAGCAAAATCAAATAAATTTTTTAAATCAGAACCGTCTTCATAATTAGTAGCTATAAACTCTCCATTTTCAATATAGATATTTGATTTAATTTTAAACCCTTTATCTATTGCAATCAACGTATCTGCACTATTATATTGTGCAACATCAGAAGCTTGCGCAACAAATTCTATTCGAATTGGTTCTGACTGAGAAGCTTCTCCTATTGAGCCTGCTAATTTATTTCCAAATCCAGTAGCAGCAAAATAAACTCCCATCATAATTGAAGCATATTTAACAGGTGATAATTTTGTAATGAATGACAATGCAGTTGGGGATGCAAACAATTCTCCAATTGTATGTAATAAATAAGCAGTTGTTAACCACCAGAAACTAGCAGTACCAAATTCTAAAGAACCTGCTTCTTTTGAAGCTCCTACCATTACTAAAAACCCTAGTCCCATAATAATAGTACCTAATCCCATTTTTAACAATGTTGATGTTTCCTTACCTTTAAGTTTTCTCTTTGCCCAAAAACCAGCAACAAAAGTACCAAACAATACAATAAATAACGCATTAAAAGACTGAAACCAAGTAGCTGGCATTACAAAACCAAATATATTTCTATCAATTTTTTCATTGGCATAAATATTTAATAAACCTCCAGCTTGTTCAAATGCACCCCAGAATACGATAATAATTAAAAACGATATAATAAGAACTAAGACCCTATCTTTTTCAATTTTAGTCAATGGTTTAGACATCAATTCTTTATCTTTACTAGAAGAAGAGTTCCCAATAAAATCACCTACATGAGCTAAATATTTTTGACCTTTAATATATACAAAAAGACCAAATAACATTCCAACACCTGCTAATCCAAATCCATAATGCCATCCGTAAGTTTCACCAACATAACCAACTATAATTGCAGATAAAAAAGCACCTATATTAATACCAATGTAAAAAATAGTAAATCCTTTGTCTCTCCTTACATCACCAGATTTATATAAACCACCTACCATTGTAGAGATATTTGGCTTTAACATTCCAACTCCAAATATAATTAATGCTAAACCTGTATAAAAAGCCCACATCTCTTCAACTGCTAATATACCATGACCTAAAACTAAAATTGCAGCGCCATACATAACAGATTTTTTTTGTCCTAAGAATTTATCCGCAATAATTCCTCCAGGAATAGACATCACGTAAACTAACATAGTATACCATCCGTATAATTCAATAGCGCTTGCTTTAGTCCAACCTAAACCACCGTCACCAACTGTTGATGAAATATAAAGTACTAATAAAGCTCTCATCCCATAGTATGAAAATCTTTCCCACATTTCTGTAAAGAATAGAACATATAGTCCAATAGGATGTCCAAATAATTCTTTTTGATGTGGCTTTATACTAATATCGCTCATAATTCTTAAATTTATAGATGTTGAAATTACAAAAAATAAATTACATACAGCCTTTAGTATTTCACTAAAAATTTTAATATTTACTATTATTTTATATGCTACTTTCTTTAAGATGTTTTTAATTCTGTTATAATCAGAGCGCTTATACTTCGATAAAAATTTAGCATGCCATTCTGTTCTCGATACATTTTTCGTACCTCAAAATACTCGAACTGACATTAAGCTCCCTCTTATTTTCTTGTTTCTTTTAATTAGTTGTTTTGTATTAATGTGTTGTATTTCCACAATTCGACAGGCTCAGCGCACCGCTCATTCTCCCAAAGGGAGAGGCCGTGACTTGTTTGTTTTGTTTTTTGTCTTGTTTCTTGTTTCTAAAAACGAAGCGTACTAAAAGCGCAGCGTACCAATATCTAATAGCGTAGCGTACTTGTTTCTTTTAATTAGTTGTTCTTATAAAAAAACAAATACTATCATTATTATTAATGTATATTTGTATTAAAAACTGACTAAATGAGTATCAAAAACATATTACCCTTAAGTATCTTTATAGTATTAATAGCATGTTCTCAACCTAAATCTGAACTTACAAAAGAAATTCAGACTGATTTAATAGAGAAAGCAGAAGTTACCGATTTACATTCTTATGCTAATATGAATGAAGTAAACACAACTCATTTACATTTAGACTTAGCTGTAGATTTTGATACTAAATCATTAATTGGTTCTGTTAAACATACAATCAACAATTCAAAAAAAACGACAAAAATTATTTTTGACACGAAACAACTCCTTGTATCAAAAGTATTATTGAATGATACTGAAGAAACAACCTTTACAGTATCTGAAGGAAGTGAATTATTAGGTAATGCTTTAGCTGTAGTTATTAATGAAAACACTAAATCTGTAACACTATTTTATAACACTTTTCCTGAATCAGAGGCATTACAATGGTTAACACCTCAACAAACAGCAGGTAAAACTCAGCCTTTTTTGTTTACACAAGGTGAAGCTATTTTAACTAGATCATGGATTCCTTGTCAAGATTCTCCATCAAACAGGATTACATATTCAGCAAACATAACAGTACCTAGTCACTTAATGGCATTAATGAGTGCAACAAACCCAACTGAAAAGTCTGAAGATGGAACATATAGTTTTGAAATGACTAATCCAATCCCTTCTTACTTAATAGCCTTAGCTGTTGGTGATATTACTTTTAAAGACTTAGGTGGTAAAACTGGTGTTTATGCTGAACCTTCTATGTTAGAAAAGTCAGCAAATGAATTTCCAGAAGTAAAAGATATGGTTGTTGCAGCAGAGGAATTATATGGAGATTATAAATGGGGTCGTTTTGATATTTTAGTATTACCGCCTTCATTTCCTTTTGGCGGAATGGAGAATCCAAAATTAACGTTTGCCACACCTACTATCATTGCTGGAGATAAATCTTTAGTCTCATTAATTGCACATGAGTTAGCACACTCTTGGTCTGGTAATTTAGTGACTAATGCCACTTGGGATGACTTTTGGTTGAATGAAGGGTTTACAGTGTATTTTGAAAATAGAATTATGGAGAAAATATTTGGAACTGAACGTTCTGATATGTTATTGTCTATTGAATATCAAGAATTATTACATGAAAATGATGATATTTTATCTGGTTCACATCCAGAAGATACGCATTTAAAATTAGATTTAAAAGGTAGAAATCCTGATGACGGTATGACCGGTATTGCTTATGTGAAAGGTGCTTTATTTTTAAAGACAATGGAAAATGCTGTTGGTAGAGAGAAGTTTGTTGTATTTATTAACGGATATTTTAACCACCATGCATTTCAAACTATTACTACTGAAGATTTTATAGCTTACACGAATGAAAATTTATTAACACCAAATAATTCTGATTTCAATATGGATGAATGGATTTTTGAAAAAGGTATTCCTGAAAGTTGTGTCAAAATTGAATCTGAGAGATTTAAAATTATTGATGCTAAAGCATTACTGATTCCTGAAATGAAATCAATTAGCGATTTAAACATAAATAAAGAAGCACTAACGACACAAGAGTGGATTAGATTTATTAGACAAATACCTGCTGGAACATCTGTTAAAAAAATGGCAGAATTAGACAAAGCCTTTAATATGACAAACAGAGGTAATTCAGAAGTAATGGCTGAATGGTACATTCAATCTATTAGAAAGGGCTACACAGCTGTTAATGCATCAATGGAGGCTTTTTTAATTGAAGTTGGAAGACGTAAGTTTTTAGAACCAATTTATACTGAATTAGCAAAAACTGAAATAAACTTAAGTTTAGCAAAAGCAATCTATGCTAAAGCGAGACCAAATTACCATGCTATTTCATTCAATACAGTTGATGAGATTTTAGGTTGGTAACCAACAAAAAGCTTGTATTAAAAAACCCATTTAGCTGCTAAATGGGTTTTTTAATACTTATATTTTAATAATCTTTTGACTGATGTCTCCAACTTTAATAATATACATACCTACTTTTAAATCTGAAATATCTACCTCAACAGTTGATTGTCCTGAAAACACTTCAATTGACATTAACTTTTTTAATGCAATAGAATAAATTTCAATTTCCAAATTAGTATTCGTTTCAGTTAATTCAATGGTTAACTTATCAGATGAAGGATTAGGGAAAATATTAAGCGTTAAAACATCTTGTGTTTGAATTCCTAAAGAATGTTCACCAATTTTTGTTACACCAGTACTTGTTGCTACCCAAACTTCATTATTAGCAGCAATATCTAATGCTCTAATAACTGGACCTGCAATTCCATCACTTACATCAAATTCAAACCATTGAGAACCATTGTAAGCACAAACACCACCTTCTGTCACTAAATAATCCACATAAATACCAGCCCAAACTACACCATTCCCGTCAATTTTAACATCCTCAACAGGATTTAAAGTGTCAGGAGCAGGTAAAGTATAAATTGCAGTATGGTTTGTTAAATATGAATTTGAATTATCTAAAACCGTTATTCCATCAGTAGTTCCAACCCAACGTTTTCCATTAGGCGCAAAAGCAACAGCTCTTATTTTATTACTAATTAATCCATCATTTTCAGTTATTGTAGAAAAACTTGTACCATTATAAATAGCAACACCACTTAAGCCTGTCCCTAAGTACACTTCATTATTGGTAGCAATAGTTATAGAATTAACACCTCCAAATGGTAAACCATCAGCTGTTCCAAAAGTTGTCCAGTTAGTGCCATCAAATTTTGATAATCCATTAATTGTTCCGAACCACATATTTCCTAAGCCATCTTCATTAATGCATTGAACTTTATTATTATCTAACCCGTCAGTAGTTGTATAAGTGGTCCATGCAGTACCATTAAAAACACTTGTTCCATAATCAGTACCTATCCAAGTATCTCCAGCGTTATCAACAAATATTGATAAGATATTATCATCAGCCATACCTGGATATCCAGCTTGATTATAACTCGTCCAAGTTGTTCCATCATATTCTGACACACCTAATTGAGTCCCAAACCAAACATTTCCATTTGATGCTACACTCACATCTAAAACGTTATCATTTATTAAACCGTCTATTGTAGTATATGATGTAAATGTTTGAGAAATGGCTGTTTGAGCCATTAATAATAGACTTGCAATAATTATACTTTTTTTCATTTTACTTTTATTTAATGAATAATTGTAATCTTTTTTGTTTCTAAAGTTTCATCTTTTATAATTGATACCGTATACACTCCTGAAGACATCAGATCAGTACTTAGTTCAATAACTCCTTCATTATTAATTTCTAATTCAGAAACAAACGTCCCATTTACATTGAAAATTCTAATCAAGTATGGAAGTTCCAAAGTCGTTTGTATATAGAATATATCTTGTGTTGGATTTGGAAATAAATAGAGGCTACTCGTAAATACATCATCAATAGGCGCTATGTTTTCAGCAGAATAAGATGAGTACATTTCAGTAAAATCACCTACACCATTTGGATACCTTCCATACGAAAATGCTTTGTTTTGAGAGTTGAACGTTATTGAATCTAAAAATACTCCATCTGTATTTTTTAAACCAACAAATTCACCATCCGAATCTAATTTAAAATTTAAATGATGACTTCCATCATTCACATCATCATCTGCCCATAACATTAAATACTCGTGTGGGGGGATTACTTTTCCTGTTAGTTTAAATTCAACATCACTTTCAATAGAATTAACAAGCGTTAAACTATCTGCAGAGATATAATAATCTGTAGTATTATATAACTCAATCCAATCTTCATACACACCTACTTCATCAGCATGTTCATTATTATTTTCAGAAACAAATTCATTAATAACTAAAGCACCTACTGGTAAAGGTGTTGAAATGGTGTAAAATTCATAAGCTGCTCTTTTTGGTAAAAAACTACCTGCTGAATCATTTTGAGCATAAAAGTAATATTGTATTATATTAGCACAGTTTTCAAGCTGAATTGAATACATATTATCACCTGCAACGTCATCCCCATCTACACCATTATCATTTAAACTAAGTTGAGTAAATTTTTGACTTGATGAATTTCGATAAAAAAGAAATGCTTCATCACCATCAAGAACATTAGTTTTAAATTTAACGGCACTACCAAAATCATAATTTGAATCCGTAGTATTTAAAAGTATTGGTTCACCAGTGATGCCTTTATAATCAGATAAATAAACAGCTCTATTCTCCATTAAATCCGATAATCCTGGATATTCAATTAAATCAGATACTGTGACATCAATATTATCATTAAAATCAGCAATAGAATAAAATTTATTTGTGTCATTAGCTACACTTGAACTAATTAGATTTTGAAAAAATGTTGCTCTTAAATAGTAGTCTTGATTATTAAAATTCTCTTCCATTATCGTTCTAATATGGGCAATATACATTCTACTATAAGTTGAGTTAGCAAATAATGTTGTCATTAATGGCCTTGGATAAACAGAAAAAATTGAATAATGTGATAGCGGATCTAAGGTTTTAGCTTCATTAACTGAAAACCCTTGATAATAAGTGGAAGCGTCTGTCAATCTAAAACTTGCAAAAGCTTGATTTAAATCCCATAGAATTGGATTAAATTGTCCATTTTCGGATTGATACAAATAATAATTTTGAGCATAACCAATGTAACTGTCAAAGTTGATAATTGAATAATTAAAAGCGTGCATCCATAATGCTCTATCAATATTCAATACTTCATCTATGTTTTCCTCATCAGTGTTAAGTACATTTATAAATTCGTATAAATTTCTCCAATCATTAGTATTGTCTGACTTTGCAGCATAATAAGGTTGGTAATCTTCAAAGTTTTCTCCATAAGTATTTGAAAGGTTAGAGTTTTCTCCATTTAGATCTAACGCCTCTGGATTACCTTTAAAAAAAGGTTGATCATTTGAACCAAAATGAGTCTTTAAAAAGTCAGACTCTACTGACTCCACATTTGTATACAACCCTATTAAGATATCATTCACATATACATTTGCAAAATTGGCCCTTGAAGCCGGCATGTATTTTCTAGCAATTTCATAAGCTAACACTTCTCTAACAAAAGAAGGGTCATGAATTACGTTACTAAGTTTTAATTTATCAAGCCCTTCATGGTTTTGATCTTTATTAATGTAATCTAATTTAATATTGAACGGATTCTTTACCCTATTAATACTTGCTGAACTAAACCCTTTGTATCTAATCCCAACATCAGTATAAAGTATCCCATCCACTTTTACATTGCCAAGCATTCTATTTTGTTCATCCTCTATGTACAAACTGTCTAGAATGTAATCCCAATTTGATTCTTGAAAGTATATTTTAACTTCTCTTATATAATTATTTGAATAAAAATCAGTTTGAGCGCTGACCTTTAAAGTCAATACACTCAAACTGATTAATACTATAAAATAATATGTTGCTTTCAAAAGCTTTTATTTATTTAAAGAAATTTGATTAATTGCAAATACACCATTTTCATTAAACACTTTTAAGAAATATAGGCCATTTGCTAAAATTGATAAATCAAGTTTTGTTTTGTTATTAACTGAATACACAATATTTCCTTGCATGTCAATCACATTAACTGTATAGTCATTTAAAGTGATTCCATCTAATGTAATCTCACCATTTGAAGGGTTTGGATACACAGATAATTCAGTAGTCTTATTCTCATCAACACCTAAACCACAAATATTTCCTAATAAATTTTGAATTCCATCATATGCACATTCGTAACGAAATGCTTTTGCAGGATCAGCATTATATTGCCATACCACATTATCATTAGCATCTACTTCATACATATACTCATGAGACACTGCTACAAAAATGTTTCCATTTGACATTCTATCACTTGCTGATTGACCACTTGCATTATCTAAACAATTATGTCGACTTGCATAAGTAGTGGGTGCATAAGAAGTACCTGAAGTCCAATCATAGTTATACCCAATTAATGGTGGGTTAATCATATCTACTGTTGAACTTCCATTATTACCTTCATTATTAAAAAACTGAATATAACCTGCATTAGGTCTTCCAGCTTTAATCCATCTAGGATCATGAACTGCTGCTGGAACAATTTGAGCACCTGGCGCATCATAATTAGAAGGATTACCCCATCTAAATAAAATATCTCCACCTTTAGTTGTATTCCCTCCAGCATGAG
>Ga0308008_1000112_pt1 | contig 41853 bp, 56 predicted proteins | sample Neamet125_FD_203140 | JGI IMG/M metagenome (GOLD analysis project Ga0308008, IMG submission 203140) | Marine microbial communities from water near the shore, Antarctic Ocean - #125 | ecosystem: Environmental > Aquatic > Marine > Unclassified | place: Southern Ocean | collected 2014-07-24
GGAATAATGATGGAAAACGGACTGCCGGCCCGCGCTAAGTCATTGATTTCATTGAGGTTTCCTGGATGAGACGAAGCGAGTGATTTATGGGGTGAACGGAGTCGATACCGCTTGACTTTTTGGGCGGCTTCCTGTAGAATGTACTTATCAACTGAGGGAACGCATGAAAAACCAGCATGAAAAAAACGGGGTGAAACGAGTGTTTCTTGAGATGAATGGACTTGCTATCCTTGCAGATTCCTGTATAATAAGCTATATAAAATCAACTAACGTCAACTAGCATAGAGGTGCATATGACAATTAAGACCGCAGTAAACTACACGCCAGAAATGGTTGCTACAATGGCCGCGCAAGCTCCATTGAATCTTGAGAAAGCGAAAGCTCTTTCAGTAACATTGAACCGCTCGGTTCGCTCAATCATAGCGAAAGCTAAGCGCGAAAAAATCGCGTATGATTCGGTAAAACCTGCCGCTAAGCGCGTCAAGGGTTTAACCAAGGTGGATTTGGTTGCAGCTATATCAAAAAAGCTAAACGCGGGATCATTGGAGGGGCTAGAAAAAGCTCCCTCTATCGTTCTAGGGGAATTGCTCGAATGCTTGCAGTAATTCTAAACTGGATGGGGGCAGCGGCTTTAGCCGTTGCTCCATTTATTATAACTTCTATCGAAGGTCAGGCATTGGCTGCTACGGGTTTAATTTTATTGACCCGTCAAGCTATCGCTAATCGTCTTTGGAATTTAGTCGCTTTAAACTTAATTGGTGTCATTGGATACCTAACAACATTGCTAGGAGCAATATAATTATGAATACAATTACATCAAAAACAACTGTCCAAAAATCTGAATTCCCTTTCGAGGAAAATTCCGATAATGGTATTAACTACCTGTGGCAGCTTCTTAATCCTGAAGTATTGTGCAGCGGCTTGCTTGGCTATAGCGTTTTAAAAGACGGTTTCGCTAAACGAACTTATACAGGTGATAAGGCGGGAGTCGAATCTAGGATTAAAAATACCCTTTATGATATGGAACGAAAGGCCGGTATTAATCGAGGCGTTTTAAAAGCTGCCATTATAATGACCAAAGCAGGTGATTATGATACTACTCTTTCAGCGGAACAATATTTCCATTCTAAGAATAAGGCTTCTAAAATTCAGCCTATCCTGCAAGCTATTGCTAAGGATTGTTGGACAATTGAGATAGATAAGAAGACTCAATTGCCTAAGGTGAAGGTCGATTATCGCAAAACAATTGGCGGGTCTTCTGAATTCTTTGTTATGCCAGTTAATCGAGCGCGAGCGCGGTTCGCGAATGCTTGGCGGAAATGCAATCTAGCTATTGGGCTAGAAATTGTAAACTGGAAACGCAATAAGGGAATGTACGGTTGCCCTGTTGGCGGTTCAGGTGCAGGCGATGAAGAACCAAATATTGCTTCTCAAGCTCGGAGGGCGCGCGCATGAAATATGTAATATTCGATCTTGATGCTACGGTGATAGATTCTTCTCACCGTCAAATTACCAAAGCCGATGGGTCACTTGATCTTGATGCTTGGAAGCGTAATTCTACAAAAGAAATGATTATGCGCGATTCATTACTTCCACTTGCTATACATTGGAAGCAATTAATGAAAATACCTAAGAAGGTAAAAATAGGTGTCTGTACCGCTCGTTTTATGTCGCAAGATGACCTAGCATACTTGGATTGGAAAGGCTTAAAATTTGATACGCTTATGTCTAGGATTGCAGGTGATAATCGCCCTGATTACATAATGAAGCGTGATTTATTGCTTCACTTTATGAGGCAGGAAAATATCAAGAATTATAGGGATGTGACTTTCTATGATGATAATCGCGATGTTTTAACAATGTTGCATGAATTAGGCGTAAAAGCGCGTGATTCTGTGATTACTAACTTTTCAATTCGCAAGGCTTAAATTATGAATGAGATCCAGAAAATACAAGGCGCAATTAATCTGGCCTTGCAAGATATGAATTATCCTCTCGCGATTGTGTTCGAGGGCCGCGATGGCGCGGGTAAAACTGGGGCTATTAGACAGGCAACGGAATATCTGCCTTTTAGCAAATACCGCATCATTCATTCTAGAATGCCATCTAAAACTGCCATGAAATCATGGCTTGAATATTGGAGCCACCAATTGCCTACGCAATCAGGTCAGGTTTATTTATTTGACCGCTCTTGGTATTCTCGCGCATTATGTCAGCGTACCAATAAATGGGCTACAAAAAAGCAGGTTAATTACTTTCTGAATGCTGTAAAAGATTTTGAGAAAACGCGACCTGCTAAGATTCTAAAATTGTGGCTTTCTATTGACGCTAATACGCAAGAATATAGATTGACCCGTAGAATTGGCTGCCCGTTGCGCGGTTGGAAATTTTCAGAGAATGACAAGAATGCTTTGCTAACTTATGACACTATGAGTTACGCCAAACTAGAAATGATGAAGCATTCAGAAAACTGGGTAGAAATAGATTTCAATAATAAAGCTCAAGGCGAAATGAATCTACTCTTACAAATTTACAAATTTATAATCAGAGAGAATAGCTATGATAACAAATAGAAATTTAGATCAAGAGAAAATCGCGGCATTGTGGAAGCAATACGATTTAATCAAAAAAACGCCCACGGATACAAGTGATCAAGAATGCGCGCTAATATACACTCGCATTTGTGAACTACGTCATAACGACCTGCCTTGGATGGCTGTTAAAATAAATAATATCAAGAATTCTTTTTTGCGCGGCGCGGCTTTTGTTGGCGGAGTTTTTCTAGCCATGACATTTGCAGCCGGATTTGTTGTTATGATATATTGGGCTATTGTAATTCTTTTTATTCTCACCCAACAATAACTGTTAGGAGAAATCCAGGCTTGCAAATTTTTTGCGAGCCGGCAGTGCGGATTGACAAATTTTGGAACGCGCACTGCGGCCGAGCGAATGCGAACGATTCGTGTTACCATTTAGCTTCTCGTTCGCATTCACGAAGCGGAGCAAATTGAAAGAGGTGCGCTCCGCGCCTAAGTGCAAAAGTGAAGTGGTAAAACGATGCTCCCTGCACCGAAGTGCAAAATTGATGTGTTAAAACGATGTCCTACCTGCGTGTCAAGTACTATTTAGACCTGCCCTGGAAATAATGGCAAATTTGCGCCGATTATACCAAACCTGAGCGGGTGTGTCAAGTGTTATTTTGACATGGGTAAATTATAGGGGTTTTTACTCATCACGGTAAAATTATGTGCAATTTTGAAGGGTTTTTACACACCCGCTCAATTTTTCAGCTTAAAGACGGCCCCGCCCCACCCTGGTATTATAACAGAGTCTCAGCGGGTGTGTCAAGTGTTAAATGAAGCCTGGTTTGATCAAATTCGAGAAAATTTGGGCAGTTCGAGGCAAATAAGACTTGACAACCCCGCGCTGGCCCCCCGCGAGTTCATTTGTGAAATTATATGACCACAACCTTGAAATAAAAGTAGACATTCTAGGTGAGTTGTAGTATAATGGTTTTTCAATTAGGAAAAGCCCTGCCTTTGAGACCAAACGCGAACCGCTCTAGAATGATACTAGAGGCATTCAATAACTCAGTAAAGGACGAGATAAGCTTTTCAAAACCTCTGGAGATGGCAGCGAGCCGCAAGGTGCCACGCTTTTCTAGGGGTTTTTTTGTCTGTGGTGGCTGTAGCTCAGTAGGTAGAGCCCTGGATTGTGATTCCGGTGGTCGCGGGTTCGAACCCCGTCAGTCACCCCAATTTCAACAATTGCTTCAAATATGAGTTGACATTTTCCAATTATGGGCGTATAATAGTATACATGAAATTGAGAATTAACAGAAATAAGAGATGGTGGTCTAAAAAAGACCAATCCAACATTGCTGCAGCAGTACGTTACTGCGTGACACGTTATGGGATGGAAGACTTGACACTATCCGTCAAACTAGGTAAAGAAAATACATTATATGATGGATTATCTGATACAAAGGATGACGGTGGATACAAGGTCTGGATATACCCTAATAAACACGAGTTGCAAACTGTTTTTCACGAAATGACTCACATTAAGCAGTTTTATTACGGTGAGCTAGATATGCTTGGATCAGTACCAAAATGGATGGGTAAGAAATGTGGGAAGTCCTACGCGAAATGCCCTTGGGAGAAGGAAGCTAATAAAATGGAAGAAGTATTGCTTAAAGAGTTTCTTGACATACAGCTTAATTCATAATATAATGGTTTTTAAATCGAAACAACGCAAAATACGGAGAACAAAATGGCAGTAGCAAATTACACGATTGATCAAGTAGATAGTATCGTAAGTCAGTACACTGATGGGGAGTCTATAGATGCTATTGCAGAATCTGTAGGTAAGACAACTCGTTCAGTTATCGCTAAACTCTCACGCGAAGGTGTGTACATAGCGAAAGTAAAGAAAACCGCAACGGGTGTAACGCTAACTAAAGCACACTTGGTTGAAAGCATCGAAGCATCTACTGGTCTGAGCTTAGAGACACTTGTCAAAGCTAGCAAAGTTGACCTAGAAGCTCTAGCTGTAGCAGTACGCAATTAAGTGGGAGATGTAGTCAAATTTGCCACGAGTTCCGTTGCTCTTCGTAGACGTTTAAACGACTTGCAACGGGTGCTCAGCGACCGTAATGACATGATAGATGCATTACTAGATCAGGTACACGAGGAATCCATGCAAGGCTGTAATTCACAGAACTTGTATGATGAACTTCTAAAGGAATACATTGAGGCAGTCGGTATAGATAACGTGAGAATCGAAGACTTAGGTTACTCTACCGACCTGGAATTCAGAACAGACAGTGATGGTAACATTAAGATCATGACAGAATCTGAAATTGATAACTTCATTAAGGACAACGATGATGAGTAACTACAGCGAAGTCGAAACACAAGAGTTAATAGCACAGTACATCGACTCTCCATCTAGAGCCACTGTAGAAGCTATGGCTAAACAACATAATAGATCACTAAAGTCTATTATCGGTAAGCTATCCAGGGAAGGTGTATACCAGCGAGAGTCCTACAAGACTAAAACGGGTGAAAGGCCAACTACGAAGATCGAACTCGTACATCAAATAGCCGATCATCTTGCAGTTGACGTAGAAGAATTATTTGGGCTAGATAAAGCTCCAAAGCAAGCATTGATATTTCTTAAAACTAAGCTGCGCTAGTAGAACTAAAACAACAAAACCTATGAAGAGTTTGCCTCTACATTCTCCACTAGGCTAAAAGCGCGGGAAATTAGTTTTAGTCCTTTATAACCCTTATGGTTGTAGAGGATTTTTTTTGTCCTTTTTTAAGGTAGTTGGGTTGTTTTATAGTACCATGATATTCATAAAAGAACTTAATGTGAACCCTTTCAGAATCCCACCGAATTTTGTTGCTTTTAAAAAATAGAGAATCCCCATTACAATTGTTGTGTTGTTACGGGGTTATTGAGATGTTATAGTGCAAATTCGATTATCACGGTTATTAGTAATCAATGTCCGATTAAACTATTAATGCGGGATTGTAGTGAACTATATATCGACTGCAAATAATCTTGCATGACACCCGCTCTTACACTTTAGGTTCCAGAGCGGTTAACGTGCAAATATTTTTGTTCTATTTCGCTCACGACGGTTATTCAAATGACTTTATTAACTAATCAAATTTAGTATTTATTATATCATACATTTTGGCAGAACACAAATATCATTTTTCTCAGGTGAGTTGAAGAGAGGGTTGTGCGGGGTAGCAGTAACATAAAAAAGTTTTAGATATGCCTAGGATAGTTACTAAATAACTGTAAGCAATCCTAGACCTAAATATAATGCTAGTATCATACCAAAGACGAAAGCGGAGGCGTATAGAACAGCCAATAATAAAACTTTAATATACTGGTACTTTCAAAGCCTCGTAGAAACGGAGGCCTGGAGAAGGTGCTGCGGGGTCATTGAAGGCCCTGTGACCTTCAAAGTACATCTGTATTATAACATGAATTGCTATGTTGCAAAACAATAAACACGCGAATATCACCCATCCTATCATTAGTTGTTCCCCAATTCAAACGCTGGGTACTCTTCCTTTGTATTGGATGGGTATAGCTCTTCTTTGTACATAAGTAATACTTTATTTAAAGCTGCTATGTCGCGCACATCTTTATCAGTATTCGTCTTACGTCCAATTTCGTAGTTCAGTGACCTAACTACTGTTAGCCACATCCTTTTCTTTGCTTCCAGTTCCATAATTATCCCATATTGTACACGCCGTCTAAATTTGTCATACCATCACTATCATCATCTATAGGAGGAGCTGCCACTTTAAAAACGGATATGTATTCTTGGTCTACTAGTAAATCATTGACGGCTTGATAGACCCATTCTAGGTCATCGTCACTGCTATCTAGTAGCTCCAGGCTTAGTGTTATTTCTATATTTTTCATACTGACCTCAGTTGATAGCGTTCATACTCTAGTTCAATGTAGTCTTCCATATCTAACTCATAATGCGCTCCAGTATCCACGTAGGAATACTCCAGATCTAACTGAAACAGAGCGCAATAGTCCTGAAAAGATAAGCTATTTGGTTTTTCTACCATGCTGTACCCAATCTTCTGTAATTTTGTTAATATATTCTTGGTCATATTTGTCCATTATTATAGTGTGGAGGTGCTTACCATTCTCAGCTAATATAGCGGCATAAACAGAACTGTCAAACCCGTTAGTTTGATCTTTAATATAGACCTCCCTAACGATAGGCCATCGTAGCAAGTAGTTAAGATACTCTGTCATTGCGCTCTCTCTTAATAGCCGAATGTACAACCATTTCATCTACTTGATCTTTGAACAAACCCTGCTTCATTAAGACTACGGGAATATTTGGGTGGAAATACCCAGGCCCCTTCATAACTTTGCCTTGCTCGTTATATATTGGTTGTCCATCAGTGCCTAACTTACTCATATTGCTATCGTGTACCTCTTGAAATACTGGGTCGATATCAATACCGTAAGCGGCTGCAGCTCCATAGGTTACATAAAGGATGTCAGCAAGTGCGTCAGCTACTTCAATGAGATCGTCATTCTTAATAGCTACTTTTAGCTCATCCAACTCTTCTTCTATTAAATCTACGCGCAAAGCTGCTGTCGCCTCATCAGTCAGGGCGGGTGTGGGCGCGATGTTTTGCTTCATAATACCCATAAATTGTTTTACTTGTCCAAAATTCGATCTAACATACCCAGGTGGGTACGCAGGTCTTATGTCTCCAAAATTTGACTTCATCTAATATTCTCTCTTCTCGTTAACTGGGTCGCGTTGTCTCTTACGCTCTCTAACTGCCGCAGACCTCTTAGAAGCCTGCTTGCTAGTTGATTTCTTCTCAAAAAATTGATTCTCTTTATACTCTAGTAAAGTACCGCAGTCTGTAACCTTTCGTTTAAATACACGAAGAGCTGCCTCTACGTTACCGTTTCTAACTATTACCTTTGGCATTCTTAGTTTTCCTCTTGTCTGCCTTTGCCATTGACATCAAATAATCAGTATGCGTCTTATCATTGCCTGCTTTATCTGCGACTTTCATTTTACCTGAAGTCTGATCGAATAGCTTTGTTTTCTTACCCTTTGCGTGGGCTTCTAGTTGCCTAATCATTTTTTGTATTGGGTCAGTTGGCCCATTACCACCCTTAGGACTACCTTCTCGTCCCAGGGATCTGCGTGATGTTCTTTTTTTCATTTTACTCATTATTTTTCCATCCAGTCTGGTATATCTCTTTTTGTGTATTTAGCGATCTCGAATTTCTCGCCTCTATAATATTTTCTATATGCAGTTACCACGCTAGAATCTTTGTATTGCTCTGGCATAGCTTGTGGCATATTTACAAAATCAACCTCAACTGTATGAGGCATATTATCAGGCGGGGTTGCCAAAATCGTGCTTAATTTTTTATGTGTTAAATGTACCTTACCATAACGGTGCGTATATTCTCCACACAGTTTTGCAAATAGGTGGTATAAGTACAAGTAGTTTGCAGATGCTGCTGTACACCATTTAGTGCAGGGATGATTCTTGTGTGTTGCCTTGTATAATAACTCAGGCTGTTTTTCATCCCCATCAAGTACACGGTGTGCAGTTGACAGCATCTGTGCATATTCTAGTATCATCTTGACTACGTGCTTATCACAATGTAACTTTACATTTTCGTCTGGATTCTCATGCAACATAAATATATTCATCTATGTAATACAGCCTGCTTCAAACGTGCGTAAACTACTTTTTCATTGCAATCGTGGCAAGCTCTACCTTCTTTAGCTAATGGCCAAGGGTTATGACCGCCTGCCCAGAATCCACCATTCTCACCCAGCAGTTGCTTAGGTATCTCTTTTTTACATAGAACGCATTCCATTTTCTCTACCTCTATTGTTGGCTTGTCTCTATCTGCTATATTAAAAAACATTGCGTTAAATCGATGCTTGTCCAAATGTCCATCCTCTTTGTCGTAGGTATGAAACCTGTTTATAAATAGAATTTTCTGTACGACCTGGAAGTAGTGCTATTAAGTCTCTTAATGGTAAGACTCCATAAGTCTCTTTCAGTGTTTGTTTCTCTTCTGCTGTCCATGGTCGTTTTTTCATTATGGGATAATTATATAATGATTAACCTGTCTTGTCAAGAAATTATTTTGGGAATGTTTTAATAAAATTATTTTCACCTTTCCCATAATAATTTATTGACATTCCGGTTGTTTTTGCGTATAATGGTTTTACTTTCTTAGAGGACACACCAATGAAAAACGAACAGTACGAAATGCTAATGATATATGCTGGCATGGTACGAGAAGGAACAAGTAGCGAAGGTGCTATTGCGTACATAATGTTAATGGACTCATATGAGCCCGCACATATAGCAGACTTAATCAAAACAGTCGGTGCTTCTAAAAAAAGCGAACTATATAAAAATGCTAGACTATCCACTACAACTAAAAGACGGATGGCTAAAGCAGCAAGATTTCAATCCTAGTAACGACATGGTAGTATGTAAGGTTAACCGAGACTCGCAATATTGTAGAGATAAGTTCCTAAGTGATGGTGAATAGATTCTCAACCATCAGCCTTACTCACTCAAGAAGTCGTTATGTAGTCCTCTGAAGACTACCGCGTAGGACTAGAGAGAAGAATACTGTCCTTTTGGTCAGCCTTCTCTCAAAACTCCCGTTAACTGTAACCTGGGAGGGTAGTGGTACAGGAAGTAAAGGGGCTTTATCGGTGCGACCGGCAGGTATCTCTTTCTGACCATCCTTTCAGACCTGACTGGCGGGGACTCACTATGGCAGAAGTGAGTATAAAATACTATCTACCTGTGCTATTGGCAGATCGCGCAACACTGTATCAGCCAAAATCTACTGACAACGGTAGTAGGACTTTCGTCCTGTAGTTGGGAGTGCTTTATACCACTCATTAACACTCAAAGAGCCGTCAAACTCCTATCGGGGGGACGTTAAAATTAACTTGCGATAGGTACTGTGGGGTAGTGGAAAACCTCTAGTATTTCTGAATTTATCTATTAGTCTATTATGCTGCTAAACAATTGAAACGTGGTATAGGCTTAAAGAATTCAGTAGTGATGTCCACACTAGAACCTTTCTAACACGGGGTTGAAACAAAACGGTGCCGAGATGCACGCTTGAGGTTTCCCTTTGCCTCATTCTCCCAACCGAAATAATCCCTCTGCCTGTGGTGATCCCGTGGGCAGGGGGATTTTATCGTGGGGTAAAAAAATTTCTTGACTTTTGATCTCGTCAGTAGTATAATAATAGTTCATAAAAAATCATATAAGGAGATAGTATGTTTAACGTAGTGTTTTTGCTTGTTGTAGTGGGTTGCGGAGTTTCTAGCTATTGGCTAGGAAGGAAGACCGGTATTATGGCTAGCGTAGGCTATCTCATAGAAGAAGGAATCATCACCGTAGATGACGTAACATAAATAAATATTTCTAGAATTCATTGATCGATAGTAATACTAGAGTGGACTCGGGTGCAAATCCCGACACCTCCACCAACCCTAATTCTTATGATAGCTTGCGTTTGTAGACACATTAGTGAAGGCGACTATCAAGACTTAAGCTCTTTGCAAGAGCGGCTAAGTCAATCCGATGCACAGTGCGGTATGTGCTCAGTGTATTATAAGGGGGTGATCCAGGTTCGACACGCTAAGAAAGGCTATCAGGAGAATAGTGCGGAAGCTACTTAAAGCAACAATATAATTGCAAACGATAACTCGTATGCGTTAGCTGCGTAAGCACTTAACTGAGGGTGGCTACTTCCCTTATTACCCAAAAGTAGCTTCATTTAATCAACCACCGAAAGGGGTTAAGAAGCTCGCCGAAAGGGAGCTATAGGAGAAAGAAATGGTCAATCATAGATCATTATTGGCAGACCTTCCAAAGTTTTTTGTAGGGTTTGACCGCTTAGAAGATGAATTCTTCGCAAATACAGTAGACGGAGGTTATCCTAGATATAATATCATACGAACAGGAGAAGAGGGGTACAGAGTTGAAGTAGCCTTGCCTGGATGGGATAAAAAGGATATTGAAATCTCGCTATATAAAAACGTACTTAGCGTAAAAGGAATTCGGAAGCAAGTAGATAATCCAAATGAAACATACGCCTACAAAGGCTTGAGTGGAAAACAATTCACTAGACACTTTAAAGTAGGCGAACACATTAAATTAAAAAAAGCGTATTTGGAACGCGGACTGCTTTGCTTAGCTTTGACACAGGATTTGCCTGAGTCCGAGCGACCCGTAACCATTACCATCGACTAGGAGAAGTCATGGATAAGTACCAAAATGAATTGCACGTAGTATATGCATTTGTTTGGGCGTTAGGAGTAACTTGGTTTGCTCTTCACATTCCCATATTAATTATACTAAATGCTTAAAGATTAACTTGGATAGGGGCGAAAGCCTCTAACCATTTTCAAGGAGATTTCTATGAATAAATTAAGTTTAGCTGTTGCATTAGCGTGTAGTACCGCAGCAATGGCAGATGAGCCGACCTATACTAATGGTGTAGCCAATATTATTAATGAAAACTGCGTAGTATGTCACCGCGAAGGCGGAGTCGGACCAATGACGTTCGAAAGCTACGAAGCTGTTAGACCCTGGGCCCCTCTTATTCAACTCAAAGTTGCTAATAGAGAGATGCCCCCTTATGCTTACGATCATGGCATAGGTATACAAGACCTCTTAGGAGACTGGAGACTTGCACAAGAAGACATTGATGCAGTAGTAGACTGGGTCAACGCGGGTGCCCCCTATGGCGACCGTGATATAGTTATACAACCCCCCGCTTTATCCGCTCCCGCTGACTGGACATTCGCAGCAGATTTGGGACAACCTAATCTAATCATTCCCTCAGTACCTATAGACATTCCTGCTAATGGCGCAGACCTTTGGAGTAAGCACGAAGTGCCTACAGGCTTAACAACCGATCGTTGTATCAAAGCTGTCCAGGTCAAGCCTAGAGGCGATGCTAGAGCAGTTGTACACCACGCTAACTCTACTGTAATGGTAGACGGTGAACGCTTTGGTATGCTTACTGAATATGCAATGGGCAAATGGGGTGAAATAGTACCAGAAGGAGTTTGTCGTACTCTACCAGCCAATGCACAAGTTTCCTGGGATATTCATATGTTTCCAGGCGGTGTCGGTGCTACAGCACAGGGTTTGGCAGTTAAAGACAATGTAGTAGAAATTGGTCTTTGGTTCCACAGTGATGAAGAGAGTGCAGAACTGACGTATAAACAAGACTTAGCACTATATAGAGTCTCTGATCAAGCTGACATTGTAATACCCCCTAATGGTTATCTAATGACTCAAGGATTTCACTCCTTCGATCACCCTGTAAGACTAGATAGCTGGCAGCCACATGGACATCTTAGGATGAATGCTGCTTCACTAGAGATTTTTGATCCGGCTACTGGTCGTACTGAACAAATCAGTCAAGTATCAAACTGGAGTGCAACATGGCATCATAGTCATCTATTCGCTCCAAGTGTCGCACCACTAGTACCAGCAGGTGCTGTCTTAGTGATGAAGCAATGGTACGATAATACTTCTGATAACCCTAATAACCCTGATTCAGATATGTGGGTAGTAGGCGGAAGCAGGACTGGTGATGAAATGACACATAACTGGATAGGAGTTACTCATTTAGATGAGGAAGGTTATGAGGCACTAGCTGCCCAGAGGATGGTAGCGGCAGACTGATATGTTAATATTAATACAACTACTGCAAGCGTGTATCTTTGCCACTTTTGGAAAGCTATACGCTTCATGGTTTATGCGAACCAAAGCAGGGCAGTGGACACAGCAAAAAATAGATACATTTATGTACTATTTATCAGAAAAATATGACATTGAAATGGCTAAGAAAGAAGCTAAGTGGTCTAGAGACTACCCTGGACTGGCTAAGAAACTGGCTAAATTAGAAGAACAGGCACACCCACCTGTAGAAAAGGGTAATGCTACTGAGTTATCTGAGAGAATAGATAAGTTAGAAGCTAAGTTATATAATGAGTAAAGTTCTAGCTGGCATGGTAGTAATACTAGGGATAGCGTTTGTTTCCTATTATTTCTTAACGGCTAGAACTCTTAGAATACTGACAGAAAACAACGCCAAGCTAACGATAGCAGCAGCCACGAGTCAAGAGACAATAAATAGATTACAAGATGACTCTGCACGATTCCAAGTACTAAATCAAGATCTAAGTGCAAATCTACAGAAGGCTGAAGAATACGGTAACAGACTATCAAGAACATTAAGAGAACATGACCTAACTAGGCTCACTAAAGCACGGCCAGGATTGATTGAGACGAGAGTAAATAATGCAACGGCACAAGTTTTTAGCGATCTCGAGTCTATTACTTCTGAGTAGTTGTAGTCTATTCGGTCCACCGGAAGTAGTAGTTCAAACTGAATATGTAGAACGTGTTATACCTATACAAATTAGACCGAGGGGTATCGATACTTACCCGATAAATTTTTTTGCAGTAACGGAAGAGAACTTTGAAGAGTTCAAAGCCACGTTTACAGATGAGTACACAGACCTTGTGTTTTTTGCATTGAGTGTACCAGACTATGAAAATCTATCTCTAAACATGGCAGAGATATTAAGATTTATAGAACAACAAACCAGTTTACTAATTTACTATGAAGATAGTATAAGCCCTACCGAGAGAGATGAAGATGAAGATTAAGCCAAAAAGCAATGAAACAGCTTGTAATAACCCTAAGTGCAAATGCAGCCCTTGTAAATGCAGCCCTTGTAAGTGTGGAAGTGGTACTTAAAGTAGTTTAGTATATTTTTAATGTAATATTACTACGGAGGTAGTATAAGTGTAAGTATGGAGTCTTAAATGAAAGCTACTTTATTGTGGTTATTTGCGTGGGTGCTAATAATAGGGTGGACAACACCAGCAACGGCACAAACAGCAGGAACCTGTAATTTAGGAGTAGAATTTTGCGAGGGGGTAAATACCAATACCACCACCACATCAACGACAACAGCGGCTAACACCAATACAAATACAAATGCGAACACGAATGTTAATACTTCTACTGCAGCTAACACTAATACCAACACTAATACTAATACCAATGCTAACACCAATACTAATACAAATAATAATACTAACACTAACACTAACGCTAATACTAACACTAATGCGAACACTAACGTAAACACTAGTACCAATACAAATACAAATGCGAATACAAATGTCAATACAAATGCGAATACAAATGTCAATACTAGCACTAGTGCAAATACTAATACCAATGCAAATACCAATGTTAATACCAGCACTAGTACGAATGCAAATACTAATACAAATACAAATACAAACGCTAATACTAACACTAATGCAAACACTAATGTCAGCACTAGTACAAATAATAATACCAATGCAAACACCAATGTAAATACTAATACTAGTACAAGTGCTAATACGAACGTAAACACTAATGCGAACACCAACGTAAACACTAGTACTAGTACGAGTGCTAATACGAACGCAAACACTAATGCAAACACCAATGTAAATACTAGTACAAGTACTAATACTAGTACGGCAAACAATACCAATGTAAATACAAATAATACAAATGTTAATGCTAACAATACCAATACTAGCACTGTTAATAGTACGGGTAATAATACAACTAACAATACTTCTAACAATACTTCTACTGCAGCTAACACCAATACCAGTACTAACACCAATACCAATACCAGCACTAGTAGTAGTAATGTTACACAAAATTCAACTAACAATACAACCTCTAATAATACTAGTAATAGCAATAGTACCAATAATAGCACAGTGAATCAGGATATAAATAGCTCAAATGAAAATACCAATACAAACACGAACACGAATGTTAATACTAGCTCTAGTAATAATAGCAATAGTAATACAAACAACAATACTTCTAATAATACAAACGTAAATGATAATACTAATACTAATGTAAATGAAAGTACTAGTAATAGTGATTCCAATATTACTACAGCTAATGAAAATACTAGTGTAAATGACAATACTAATAACAACTATAATGATACTGAACAACGGATCTATCAAGAAGTAAATAGCCCACCACCTAGTGCAATTGCCCCTAGTTTAGGAACGAGTTTCTCTCAAGACTTATGTACTACAGGTGTAAGTGGTGCCTTCCAGGGACAGCTATTTGGTATCTCTGGTGGCAAGTCTTTAAGAGATATGAATTGTGAAAGGATTAAGCTATCTAAAACTATATATGATATGGGAATGAAGGTAGCTGCAGTATCTCTCATGTGTCAAGATGATAGAGTTTTCATGGCAATGGAAATGGCCGGTACACCTTGTCCTTATATGGGACAGATAGGTGTAGAAGCTACAGGCAGTTGGCAACGTAACCCACAAGATAAGCCAGAAGGCGTAGTAGATGTAGGGTACAAGTTTAAAAAAGGCGATAGATATGATTATCGCGTTTGGACGAAAGATGAGTTCTGTGAAGACAGCCCTAACGAAGACATTTGTAAGTCTTAGTTTCTTACTAAGTGTCTCGGCATACGCAGACAGTACCAGTGTTCCTGGTGCTTATATATTTGAAGGTGGCCAAGACCTTATAGACCTTTATGGTAATCATATGTCCACATCTCACAATCTAAATGCTAGTGATGATGCAGTATCCGCCTGGAGTCCTGATTTTGGTTTTGATTTTGAAATATGGGGTGATACATATAGAAAAGCAAGGATGTCTACCAATGGTTGTGTGAACTTTACAGGGTTAAACTGTAGTGATTTTACACCACAACCCTTGCCATATAAGGATAAAACCTTATACCCTTTTTGGACAGATTTAATTAGAGGTACAGCAAACCAAGTAGATGGGCAACACGCCTCTAAGATGTTATATAAAGGATTTGAGGACTATGTAGTATTTGGTTGGTATTACATGAGGGAATATAAAAGATATTCAAGTAACAGTTTTGAGGCTATACTGTATAAAAATAATACATATGAATATAGGTATAGAGAGCTAGATATTATAAATCATGATGTCTTGATCGGAGAGCAGAACACAAGTACAGACCATAAAACATATAGATTTTACGATGACAACACTGGTGGACATACCACCTGGGATCAATTCGATGCAAGTTTTGGAAGTAGTAAGTTGGAAAACGGCGGTTCGTTATATTCAGCATCATTTGCTGATATGTGTACTAATAATCAGCTTTATAACTCTAGCTGTAGTGGCTACAGTACTGCTTATCAGGCCCAACAGTGCGGAATTTCAGCACTATACAGCTCCTCCTGTTCCGGATATGGAACCGCGTACTTGGCACAACAGTGTGGCATAAGTGCTTTATATGCCACATCATGTACAGGGTATGCCTCTGCTTATTTCACCCAACAGTGTGGAGTAAATGCTTTATATGATACTGATTGTACAGGGTATGAGATAGCAGACTATACATATCAATGTGGTAGAGATGCTTTATATGACTCTGGTTGTCCAGGCTACTGGGAAGAAATTGCGTACCAAAACTCTCTTATTGCTGTAGCAGAAGAGGTAGACTCTACTGGCAGCATAGATAATTATGGCTATAGTGACGGGTCTTCATCGATGGATGAATTTGGTAATACAACTGAAACCTCATTTGGTAATACAACCGAAACCTCATTTGGGTATGATGATAGCATACTTGTACAAAACGATTTAGGGTATGATGTAGAATACGATAATAACCATGAAGAAGACTTATACGGTTATGATGATAATGGGACTGCGTATACACAGGAGGATTTGTGGTATGATGAAGAGTATGATGAATATTTAGACCCAAATGATCCTTGTTATGAAAATGGTTGTGAAGGGTATACAGATGCTGATTGGTACGAACTAGACATAGAACAATTTGGTCAAACACAAGTAGATCAGTGGTATGGAGAAGAAGTAGTATTCTCAGACGAAGGATCTGTTGTATGGGAAGAAGAGTCTGTCCTTATAGAAGAGGACTTCTGGGCTAATATTGATACAAGTATGGATGAGTATGATCTAGAGATGGATCTTATACAGACTCTTGATATATACTACGAAGAGGAGTTTTTTCACGAAGAGGAGATATTCCTAGTAGATGAAATATTTTACGAAGAGGAAACTTTTAGTGAGCCTGAGTATGAGGATATACAAGAGTTAGAAGAAATATTTTTTGAGGAAAGATTCTTAGAAGAAACGCATGAAGAAGAACTATTTTTAGAAGAAACTTACCCAGAGATTGAAGCAGAGATGTTAGCCCAAGTATTGTTAGATGATATAGATGTATACATTCTACAGGAAGAGACGGGCCTAGAGTTGCTAAGAGAAGAAGACTGGGAACCTGAAGAAGCCTTAGAGCTGTACGAAAATACCCTAGAAGACTTTGAGAGAGATGCTCTTGAAGAGTTAGAAGAAGAAATTTACGAAGAATTCTTAGAAGAAATTGATGAAGAGACCCTGGAAGAGCTAATAGATGAAGAGACTCTTGAAGAATTAATAGATGAAGAAGACTTAGAGGACGAGAAAGAAGAAGAATTCTTTGAGGAAGCTGAGGAGAAAGAAGAAGAAGTAGAGGAACGAAGAGAGTCTATATCTCGTAGAGTAATATCTAGAGTTAAAATAGGCGAGAATGCTCCTACACGTGTAGCTGCTGCTAGTAGTACAGTAACTACAAGTGCTACAGCTATAGTTAGTTCTTCATCACAAGCATCTTCTACTTCAAACGGGGTCTCAACGAGCCAAAGTAGCTCACAAAGCCCTGGACAACAACAGTTTAGTGGCTCATCTTCACAGCAGTCTAGTGGTTCACAGCAGTCTAGTGGTTCACAGCAGTCTAGTGGACAACAACAACAAGTAGTACAACAACAGTCTAGTGGAGCAACACAACAACAACAGTCTAGTGGCTCACAACAGCAACAATCAGTACAACAGCAACAATCACAAAGCTCAGGACAGTCACAACAAGTAGCACAACAAATACAAAGTTTTGGACAGCAGCAACAGGTACAAAGTTTCGGGCAAGCACAACAAGTACAGCAAGTAGAACAGCAACAACAAGCTACTGGTGCCCCGATACCTCAACAAATAGTAGAAGAAAGCATAACACAGCAAATAGTATTAGATAATACCGTACAACAACAGGAGTATAGTAATGAAACACAAGATTTTTCTAGCCCTAGTAGTGATACCACCGTGGCTATTAATACTTTCGATAATATTGGGGATATTTCTGTAGTACAAGAAGTCTTCTCTACGATGGAGCCAGAGGTTGAAGATACTGTAGAGCTTAGTAGCACATTCGCAGAAGTCAGTGTAGAATTTGAACAAACATTTAACGATGCACTTGGAGTAGGACAGTCAATAGGACAGTTTCTAAGTAATGAAGTGCCTAATTTTACGAGATTTAATGTAGAGCCTCCCACAGTCCAGGAGCAGCAGGTAACAACTGCAGTAGAGTCCTTGGCAGATAGAGTAGGAACAGAACAAGCGGAAGCCAACCTACAAGCACAATTTGAATCTATGGAAGAGACTGGAGGGTTTGGAGACCAGACAGTAGCAGTAGCTTTTATAGGATATGCACCAGGGTTTAGTGCGTATACAGCCCAAACTCAGTTAGCAGACAGAGCAGGGTGGTATCAGTCTACACAACTTCCTAGCCCAGATGTGGTGGATAATAATTTTAGTTTCTATATGATGGCAGGAAATGCTGATAAGAAACTAGCAGCAATGAGGAGATAATAATGGCTGAAGTAGAATATAAAGGTATAAAAGTGGGAGGAAGTAAACTCCTCATAGTTATTCCTTTGATAGGGACAATAATGGGAGGTCTATGGGGTGGTTTTGAGTTGTACAATAGACTACTTGCAGCAGAAAGAAAATTAAATAATCTACAACCTGCAGTAATTACTGCAGAAATGAATAGACTTGAGTCCGTATACACTGTAATCAGAGAAGATTTACAAGGTGATATCGACTCCTCCAATAGAAGAATTGACTATAATGTTAGTGCATTAACGGTTGCTCAAAACGATTTAAACTCTCTTACACGCCTTACAGAACGTATGGACATAGTAATGGGAAGTATAGAAGAATCAGTAGACAGGTCTTTAACCCTAGCTAGAAATGTGGAGACTAGTACCTCTGAAACTCAGAGAGAAGTACGCAACGATGTCTATACGATAGAGCAAGCAATGCAAGAAAGATTCAGAGAGATGGATGATTTAATACGAGAAATACGAAACGACCTAGAAGAGAGGATCGAAACTATTCTAGAAAACCCATTGAACGATGTTCAATAAACAGGAGAAAAATATGAAATTAAAATTACTATCAGCCGCTATACTACTTTCGAGTAGTTCCATGGCATTTGCTCAAGGACATGATGACGGGCATGGACATGGTCATGCTGCACACATGGGCCCAACAGTTAGTTGTACTGACATGGCAACACCACCCTGGGCCGGACTTCCTACTGCGGATCGCAGACAAGTGGCATCTTTACAATCAACACTCTCTGCTTATAATACGCCTGAGTCTGCTAAAGCTGCAGGATTCACTCCTGTATTAGGTGATATTCCTGGCATGGGTACTCACTATGTTAGCATAGAACGAGCTATGCGCGGCAAAAATTTGGATGTTAATTCGCCAGATCAACTCCTGTTCTCTCAAGATGAGCTTGTAGGCGCAGCGTATTCATTCACTGACGTACCAAATACTAGTGTACCTCTGCCGTTTAATAGTGATCTTGCATCCTGGCACGACCATCCACAGTTTGCCCGAGATGGACAGACTTTGCATATGCTACACGTTTGGTTTGTTCCGTCTTCAAACGGCCCATTTGCCGGACTTAACTTCTGGCTACCCTACGAAACTGCAGGTGTTTCAATACCTAACCCTTGCTGGATGGCTAACGAGACTGACGCTGATGTAATTCGCAATGTTTCATTTGCTCTAGTAGACCAAGAATTTGAACGACCAGAGATGCTTGCGGCATTAGATACCGCTGCTCGTAATGATGATCGTGGTGCTTGGCTATCAGCCGCAGACCAGTTCATGGGCGATTTAAGTTCATTCGAAGTTGCTCAAGTACAAGGTCTACTTGGAGTTCTAGGTGATAATCAAATGTCATCCGCGCAACGAGATGCTGCAGGTATAGCACAACCAGGATTTGCAGCCGAAGTAGTAGATTTAATCAATGAATAACTCATTAGGCACAATAGACTTAATAGGATTATGGGTATTATTATTATTAATACCCGTAGTGTCTTTTGGTCATGGAAAACTAGTAAAAAGTATCCCTGCTGTTGACGCAACTGTTAACAGTGTAGAAACTATAGTTCTAGGTTTTAATCAAGACGTTAGACTAATGAAGTTTTCAGTCACCTCTGAGAGTGGAGAAGAGCTTGATACTGCTTTTAAAGCATCAAGATCTGCCAGTCCAGAGTATAGCATCTTAGTTCCTAGTATCTCCAAAGGCGAATTTGCTGTCAATTGGAGTGCTATGGGTGAGGACTCTCATAGCCTAACAGGTAATTTCATTTTTAAGGTAGAGTAATATATTATGAATAGAGATAGATTATATAAGCAGTTAAAGATAGATGAAGGCGAAGTGTGTAAAGTGTACATGGATCACTTAGGTTATTTAACTTTTGGGATAGGACATTTAATCACACAGAAAGACCCAGAGATGGATTGGCCTATGGGAACCCCCGTAAGCCCTGAAAGAGTGAGAGAGTGTTTTGACAGGGACGTTGAAACATCTATCACAGAAATAAGGATTATGGTTAAGGACTTTGATGACAAGCCCGACATAGTTCAAGAAATTTTGGTTAATATGTTATTTAACTTGGGCTACCATAGGCTCTCACAATTTAAAAAGTTTCTAAAAGCTATTAAAGAAAATGATTGGGTAGAAGCTGCAAAGGAAGGCAGAGATAGTAGATGGCATAAACAAGTAACCTTTCGAGCGGAAAGACTCATGAGTAAGTTAGAGATTTTGTACACGTATCATCCAACCGAACATGATGAATCAGATGATATTGAAGCCGCTAAAAATGTATGAGTTATTAGCGCAATGTATAAGATCAGATCAGTTAACAGCAGCCCAAGTATGGGAAGAGTTTCTAAATGACCCAGAGTTCTATACTTGGTATAGAAACAAATATGGAGTGTAACAATGAAAAGATTAAGTAAGTTTAAAATAGGATTAGCTGTTGCAGGTATTTGCGGAGCTGCATTTTATCTAACAGTCCCCGCCACTATACTATCATTTATAGCGTACGCATTTATGGCCTCCTTAATTCTACCTATGCTACTAGATATATTTAAACTAGGTCGGTAAAATAAGTTTGACAAGCCAAGTGAAACAATGTATAATTGTCTAAGAAATGGAGAAACAGATTGATAAAAGAAATCAAAGAGCCAACCACACCAGATAAACGAGGGACCTATGCTACGAGCTGTGAAAAAGAAAGAGCACGAAAAGCTTTCGGATGCAAACATACAGGAGACGATGACGTTATTGTCTGGGACGCAGTTTACAAAAAAGGAAGCGTGCCTAAAACTTAATATATCTTATAATACTACTAGACTATCTAATATAATAGCCGAGTTCGTAGATAAAAAAGAGTTCCAAGAAAAGAGACGATCTCAGAATCGCGGCAAACCTGCTACTGCTTCCGAAATAAGTGAAACATTAGTAATGTATTTAAATAAAGAACCAATCTCTGCAATAGCTAGTTCTTTATATAGATCAGCCTCTTTCGTGCAAGGAATACTAACTCGGGTAGGAGTGCCTAGTGTCCCAACGAAAGAGAATAGTAATGAAGTTGCTTTTCTACCTGAAGTTATGTTATCAACCACTTTTAAAAAGAATGAAATGGTTTGGTCAGCACAGCATCATGGGCTAGCAAAAGTACTACATGAGTTAGATGAAGAACGTCAACAGATGCCTGGGTATCATACATTGCATGACTATGAAAAGATATATGGAAGCAAGGTATATGAAATATATGTCGTAGAAAAAGGGGATTTTTCAAACTCTTATTTTCCTTATGTAACTGTAGGAGGTCATTTCGCTACAAGTATAGCGTATGATTTAGGCAGGTTAGATCACTTGATAGAGTATGGAGTAGATATATCAAGGTTAGAAAAATAGTTCTTGACAAATATGTATAAAATTTAATATAATATAGTGTATTTTTGAAACAATTAGAAAAGGAGTACAAGCATGGCTTGGACGGACGAGAAGAAAGCAGAAGTAATAGAAGCATATAAAAATGCCGAACCCACACCAGAAACAAGTATAGAACTGGTAAAAGAAATAGCAGAAGAATTTGAAGAGTCTCCCAACGGAGTTCGTATGATTCTAACAAAAGCAGGTGCTTACATTCGTAAAGCTACTGCAGCCGCAAGTACTGGTAGTACCGCAGGAGCCACTGGTGGTCGGGTCTCAAAAGCCGATGCACAAGAAGAGCTTTCAGCAGCACTAACCTCAGCAGGTCAAACAGTTGATGACGATATCGTCAGTAAATTAACTGGAAAAGCCGCTAAATACTTTGCAACAATTATAACTACTATAGCAGCCTAACCCCCCTTATAACTATGCACTGATTTATTCAGTGTGTAGTTACTCTATGGATGAAGTAATGAAAAAAATAAATCACGTAACAGCGGGTGTAATACTAGCTTCAACGAGTTTATACGCTCCAGTAGCACAGGCAGACGATTGGTCAGCTAACTTCGCAGTCTCTAACAACTACATCTGGCGGGGACTCACTCAGACAGTAAACTCTCCCGCTATCTCTGGTGGCATTGACACCAATGCAGGTGGGTTCTACGTAGGTACATGGGTTTCAAATGTAAGCTATGCTGCCGATGATGTGTATTCCTATGAGCATGATATCTATGGAGGCTATACAGGAGAAGTTGGAGGCATTAGCTATGATATCGGGTATCTTTACTATAACTATGACGCAGCAGCCGAGTTCGATTTCGGTGAATTATATGGTTCGATTGGTGTCGGCTCCTTTACTTTTGGATTGAATTTACTAACCAATACTGAAGCGGTTGAAAGCGCGGCTTATAGCATACATACTATTGAAGGTAATACTATAACTATAGAAAACATAAAAGGCCAAGATTTTGGTATAGGTAAAACAACTTATGTGTATGCTGACTATGGTACTACAATCGGTAACGGCGTAGACCTAGGTTTCCACATGGGGCATCACCAAGGTGACTTTTCTGAAGCATTTAACGGTGTACCAGGCAACTACATGGACTACGCTGTTTCTGTTAGTAAAGATGGTTTCACCTTCATGATCACTGCTACCGATCTAGATGATGTAGGCCCAGCTCCTTGGCACCTCTTCCACGAAGCCCGTCCTGATGCTTTGGACAATGAGAATATTAAGTTCGTAATTGGCTATGGCCTGGACATCGACCTGTAATAGGAGCAGTGTTTGAGTACAAAAACTATACAACCTTTTAGATAGTACAGTAAAAGATTTTACCAACCTACATTAAAAGGAGTTTATAGTGAAAAAAGAAGAATTACGCACCCTAGTTACTGAATATGGAGATGCGATAATTACTTACCGGAGTCAGAATTCTAAGAAGCTAAAATATAACGTATGTACTTTAGATTTTAGTACAACTTATATTGTCTCCAAGAAAAGTAGAGCTAAAGAGACGGCAGAAACTCTGCTGTTCTTTTGTTGGGATACGGACTCTTACAGACTTCTGAGGCCGGAAAGCGTTACAAGTGTTGTTCCATTAGCATCTCTATTAAATAATCAGGAGTGATCATGGAACTACACGAAACCCCCGAAGAATATACCAAAACTATCTTTTATGATTCTGATAGAGAAGAACAGGTTCGTATAAGTGTAAATACTTTTAGGTACGTTGAGTACCTTAGTGTACGAAAGTACTATTTAGACTTTAACGGAGAGTGGAGCCCCTCTAATGTAGGGGTCACGCTTCCACTAACCATAGAAAACTCTAAGGAAATGTTTCGAGCATTGATTGAGATCCTATCTCTAGCGGAAAGCAAAGAAGTTATAGAAGAGCATTTTAAAGGTTTAATTCACGACATCTATATTTAATCCTTGACTATTTACTTAAATTATTTTATAATATAACAATAAAATAATAGGAGTTTGTATGCACAAATTTTTAGACAGAGCTAGTGATCTTTATTACAAAGGTACACCCATTCTAGAAGATGTCGACTTCGATACTCTTGCAAGAAAGCATAGCTATAATAAAGTGGGACACACAATTACAGACGGTGTTCCCCATCATTTTCCTATGCGTTCTTTACAGAAAGTATTTGATCTAAACGATGCTCCTATGTGGTATAACGATGCTACAAATGATATTGTTTCTAGTCCTAAGTTAGATGGGGCTGCAGTATCTTTGTTATATGTGAATGGAGTTTTGGAACAAGCCCTGACCAGGGGTGACGGTAAAGTTGGCAGAGATATTACGGATAAGTTCAAACTCTTAGTTCCTACTGAGATTGTTGGAAAAGTACCTAATATACTTCAACTAACTGGGGAAGTAGTAGCTCCTGCATATATAGAAAACTCTAGAAACTATGCGGCGGGTGCATTAAATTTAAAAGACCTTGAAGAATTCCGAAGTAGAGAAGTAGAGTTTGTTCTTTATGGGGCAGAGCCTACTGTTGATTACTGGTGGACAACTGAAATGGAGTATTATAGTCATAACGGTTTCTTCACAGTATTAGATGTTATTCCTGATATGTTCCCTACAGATGGAGTAGTATACCGATTAGATAAATTCAGTAAGCATAGTATGCAGGGATTTACTAGTCAACATCCTCGGGGCTCCTTTGCACTCAAGTCACTAGTAACTGAGTCTGCTATAACTACTCTAGAGAAGGTAGTTTGGCAAGTAGGAAAGAGTGGAAGAATTAGTCCAGTTGCACTTCTAGATCCTGTAAAGATTGGGGATGCAATAGTTAGTAGGGCTACTCTACATAACATTAATATTATAGATGAGTTAAACTTAGAACTTGGGTGTCAGGTTGAAGTTATTCGATCCGGAGAGATTATTCCTAGAATAGTAAGACGGGTAGATGATGATGATGATCACGATGACGGATATGCTGAACCCAGTGAATATGATGAATGGCAAGACTTTGATCCGGAGTGCTAATGAGTATAGTTATAGGTTCGCTAAGATATACTACTAATGGAAGGAAACGTAAGAAGACTCCTCCCGCTAGAAGGAAGAAGTTTGTAGAAGGTATAGTTGTTGTTAAAGAGAATATTCTGGCTATCAAAGCTAGAGAAGATCAAAAGAACTTTCCGTCTAGAGACTTTGGTGGAGTACACTCACACAAAGATAGAAGTATAGAAGTGGGTGTATCTAAACAGTTTACTATTGCTCCGGCGTATAATAAGGGAGCATACCAAGTTATTTCTAGGTCACAAGTAAAGAATATAGGCAAATGAAAATACTAATAGCGTGTGAGTATAGTGGAAGAGTGAGAGATGCTTTTAAAGCAAAAGGCCATGATGTAACCAGTTGTGATCTGTTACCTACAGAGAGGCCTGGCAAGCACTATGAAGGTAATATTATGGACATTCTCTGGCGTGATTGGGATATGATGATAGCCCATCCTGAGTGTACTTATCTATGCTCTAGTGGTCTGCATTGGAATAATAGAATTGAAGGTAGGGCTGAAAAGACTGAAGATTCCTTGAAGTTTGTACAAGCCTTGTGGAAATCTGGCATACCTAAAATATGTTTAGAAAATCCTGTAGGTTGTATAAATACTAGACTAGACTTTATGCCTAGACCCCAGTATATACAGCCGTATCAATTCGGAGAAGATGCCAGTAAAAAAACTGGTCTATGGCTGAAAGGGCTGCAACCTTTGAAGCTCACAAAACTAATTGAAGGTAGAAAAGTAGTAAAGAATGGAAAGACTTACCAAAGGTGGTCGAACCAAACTGATAGTGGCCAAAACAAGTTGGGCCCAAGTAAAACTAGGGGTAAAGACAGGTCGTTAACACACCAGGGAATAGCTGACGCTATGGCGAATCAATGGGGTTAAGAACCTTTAAAAAAATATTTCTTGACTTTTACCCCAAAACTTTAGTATAATATACGCTTCAATCAAAAAGGAATTCAAAACGTGGAAAAAATTCAAGTGCCTAGTAACTGCCCTTCGTGCAACTCTATACTTGAATGGGTCAATGATTTATTGTTCTGCAAGAATGATAGTTGTTCCACTAGATCAGCTAAAAAAATTCAGCACTTTGCTAAATCCCTATATATCAAAGGACTTGGTCCGAGGTCTATAGAAAAATTAGGCTTAGCTAGTATAGTAGACTTATATTACTTAGATGAAGTTAGTGCTTCTTTAGCTCTTAATTCCGATAAATTAGGTAGTAAACTAATTTTAGAGATTGAAAACTCAACCAAAGCCCCTGCAAACTTACTGCTACCAGCTTTTAGTATCCCTTTAGTGGGGAAAACTGCATCAGTAAAATTAGCAGCCGTCTGTGGAAGTATCTTTGATATAACCGCAACCTCTTGCAAAAGAGCAGGACTCGGACCAATAACGACCGATAATCTGATGGCTTGGTTAGAAACAGATTTTTTAGATTACAAAGATCACCTTCCCCATGATATGCTTTTCAACCAGAAGAGTGTAGATACGATAGGAGTAGTTTGTATATCTGGAAAACTAAACAGTTACAAAACCAAGGCTGATGCCACCGCAGAATTAAAAAATCTAGGTTATGAAGTCAAAGACTCTATGACTAATGATGTAACTCTTTTTGTTAATGAATCTGGGGTATCATCCGCTAAAACCTTAAAAGCCCTCGAAAAGGGCATTAAAATTATAACTAATCTTAAAGATTATATTGGAGAAATACATGGCAGTTCCTAAGTGGAATGACGAGCGAACAAGCGAGCTCGAATCGTTTGTAGGTACAGAAGCACCCATCTCACAAGCTACAGTAGTTCAAGCTGCTGAAAACCTTGAGACATCAACCCGTTCAGTTTCTAGTAAACTAAGAAAAATGGGATACGATGTAGAACTAGCTTCTACAAACGCATCTAAAGCATTTTCTGACGTACAAGAAGACATCCTAGAGTCATTTGTAAGTGACAATAGTGGTCAGTATACTTACGCAGATGTTGCAAGTGGCTTTCAAGATGGTAAATTTTCAGCAAAACAAATCCAAGGCAAAATCTTGTCTATGGAACTAACTAGTCATATCAAGCCGACTCCTAAGCCGGAAACTGTTAAGACTTATTCTGATGCTGAAGAAGCTGTATTTATTAAGCTAGTAAACAAAGGCGCGTTTGTTGAAGCAATCGCTGCTGAACTTGATCGCTCAGTAAACTCTGTTCGTGGTAAAGCTCTTAGCTTGCTTCGTGCAGGAACTATTGTCGCGATTCCCCGTCAAGAGACAACTAAAGCCGGTACTCGAGTAGATCCTCTAGCCGAACTTGCTGACGTTGAGTCAATGACTGTTGAAGCAATTGCTACTGAAATTGGCAAGACAGTACGCGGTGTAAAAACCATGCTTACTAGACGTGGTATTTCAGCGTCTGATTATGATGGTGCTGCTAGACGTGAGAAGGCTGCTGCTGCAGTTGTTTAATTAGTTGTTTGATAAGTGTCAGGAATTTTCTTGGCACTTATTTTTTTGTTCGGGGGAACGTAAGTGAATATTGCTAGTGCTTTAATAAAGCAGATACTTGATGCACAGGATTTCGAGACCTGGAGTATCCTGCGTAAGCATTATTTACCTTCCGAATACCATACTATCTATAGCGTTATAGATAAACACTGTGACGAATATCACACCCTTCCTAAGTTCGATGATCTCAAGTATGCCGTTCGTGATAGCAATACGAAAGAAAAACTATTTGCTATAAAAAGTATTGAAGTAGAGGCGGAAGCCGAAATGCTTCTTCAATATTTAAAGAATGAGTACACCCAAAAAGAAGTATTAAACGAACTTGAAAATTATGTGGAAAATTCTGTTGCATTCGAAACCGCAGAAGAAACCCTATCTCACCTTCATGAAATTGTTCTCCGTATAGAGGACAAAGTAGAGCTTAAACATCCCGAAGAAAGTATGCAATATATTTCTTTGTTTGAGCCTGATGAAGAACTTGACAGATACATATCCCTAGGCTTAAATGAAGCCTACGATAGTTTTATGAAGTTCTCTCCTAGAGACTTGATACTTATCGGAGGCCGTCGTGGCGGGGGTAAATCTGTTACTTGCTCTAACATAGCGAATAGCGTTGTTGAGTCTGGTAAGTCTGCAATCTATTTCACCATAGAAATGGATAGCAGATCTATCTTGCAACGATGCTGTAGTATTGCTACTGGAGTTCCTCTTGCTCGTTTAAGGACTAAAAACCTTAATGTTAAAGAGTGGGAGTCGGTTGCCCAATGGTGGGCTAATCGATTTGAACGGGGAAATGAGCGTTTGAAAGAGTATAAACAACATCGAGACTTTAATGAATTTCATGCTAAGTTAAAAGAAAGCGAGCTTCTCCCGACTCAGCTGGACATTGTTTACGAGCCTAGTCTTACTATTGGTAAAATCAAGGCTGACTTAGATAAGAAATGCAAAAAGTTAGATGTTGGTATAGTTATTGTAGACTATATTAATCAAGTAAAACGCTCAAATCTTCCTTCCCGTGGTGGTCAATATGACTGGACGGAACAAGTAGAAGTTAGTAAAGCACTAAAAGCTATGGCACAAGAATATGAAACACCAATATTAGCCCCGTATCAAACTGATGCTACTGGAGAAGCCAGGTTTGCAAAAGGTATATTGGACGCAGCGGATGCTGCATACTCTATGGACACTCATGCTCATGAAGACGCTTGTATTACATTTACTTGTCAGAAAATGAGATCAGCCTCTATGGAGTCTTTTACCTCTAAAATAAATTGGGATAGTCTAAAAATTGGACCTGAATCTGCCTTGACCCCCGAAGAGCAGGAAGCAAACAGTGAAAAAACTGGGGAAGAAATAGATGACATCTAAAAATATTTCTTGACTATTGCATTGAAATTTAGTATAATATACCATAATGAGAGTACAGACATGATAGATGACATTTTAGAGAAAAAAGGTATAAAGTATACCTTACAAGGTAATGATTATCTAGTTAAATGTCTGAACCCTGAACATGATGATTCTAATCCTAGTATGCGGATAGACTCAGTAACCGGAATTTTTAACTGCTTCTCTTGCGGTTATAAAGGTAGTGTTCTTACATTGTTTAATGAAAGGGTAAATCATTTACAAGTACGCAGGGAGCTTTTAAAACAAAAAATTATAGAGAAGCGGGCAGAAAGTATTGGTTTATCCTTTCCCTTTAACTACACACCTTATCTAGGCAACTGGAGAGGTATACGTCCAGAAACTTATAAAAAGTTTGAAGCATTCCAACATACTAACCCTGATTTTATTAATAGAATAAATTTCCCTATTAGAGATATGTCAGATAAGATAGTTGCTTTCAATGGACGACACTTAACAGATGGAATACCTAAGTATAAAATTAGTCCTAGAGGGGCTAAGATGCCTCTTTATCCTAAAGTAACTCCTAAGAGTGGTAAAATAATCCTAGTGGAAGGTATATTTGATATGATAAACCTACATGATAAAGGATTGACAAATGTTGTGTGCTGTTTTGGCACATCTAATATTAATGAAGATAAATTAAGTATGCTTTCTATACAAGGTGCATCAGGGATAGATGTCTTTTTCGATGGAGACGATGCCGGACAAGAAGGTGCAGTAAAAGTAGAAGCTATGTGTGAGCGAGCGGGTCTTCTTTCTAGGAATATATGTTTAAAGAATACCGATCCTGGCGCGCTAGCAAAACCTCAAATTGATAAATTAAAGAGTAAGTTATATGCCTAAAGTTGCATTAATAGAAACGAAAAATAGTAGAAATAATTGGGACAATCTGTTCGGAGGCGCATTTGCCTACGATCAGTATCAACTATGTTCTGACCCCTCAATCAAAAAAGTATTAAAAGTCAATTGTGATATAGACATAGACACATCACAATACGATTGGATTATCTTAGTAGGAAGTGAATCACTAAAATACTTCACTAAAATTAATTCAGTAACAGAATATTCAGGTAAGAAAGTGGAATCTAAATTTCTACCTGTAATTAATCCTGCTATGCTTGCCTTTAAGCCCGAAGCTAAAAAGACTTGGGAGACTTCAAAGGATAATATCATTAAGTATATTAATGGCGAAATTGAAGATGTTATAATTGACGAAAGTATTGCTTTCGGAATAACAGACTCTAGAGAAGCAGAAAAGTTTATAGATGAAGCCTTAGCACATGAAGGCAAGATGATCGCTCTTGACTCCGAGACATCAAACTTGTATCCTAGAAATGGATATATGTTAGGTTTATCCTTATGTTATGATGGAGAAAGAGGCGCATACATTGACACTAACTGTATAGATGAAGTAGTAGAATCTAAACTACAAGAATTATTTAATAAGAAGACTGTAATTTTCCATAATGCTAAGTTCGACTTGGCATGGTTTGAGTATCATTTCAAGTTTAATTTTCCAAATATAGAAGATACTATGCTTCTATCTTACTTGGTCAATGAGAATCCTGGTCACCACGGTTTAAAGACATTAGCTCTAAAGTATACTCCTTATGGGGATTACGAGAAGCCTATGTACGACTGGATTGATGCCTACAGGAAGGAACACAGAATTCTTAAAAATGAGTTTCGCTGGGAAGAGATTCCTTTTGAGACTATGAAAACATACGCTGCTATGGACGCAGTAGTTACCTTCAAAGTATATGAAAAGTTTGTAAAAATTAAGCAGAACGAGAAGTTACTTTGGGTTTATGATAACTTACTTATCCCAGGTACTAGGTTCCTACTGAGTACTCAAGAGAATGGCGTTCCTTTTGATCCAGAGAGGTTACAGATCTCTCAAGACCTAATGCAACAGAACATTGATGAGGCTATCAAAGCTCTGTATAGCGAAGGTAAGATAGCACAATTCGAGAAACTAAATGGTAAACCTTTTAACCCTAATAGCACTGTTCAACTTCGGAGCCTTCTGTTTGATTTTATCGGGCTTAATCCTACTGGTAAGAAAACTGGAACAGGTCAACAGTCCACAGACGCGGAAGTCCTTACTGAGCTCGCAGAAAAATCTGAGATTCCCAGACATATCTTGGCAATCCGTCAAAAATCCAAAATTAAGAATACTTATTTGGACAAGATCATACCGCAGTTGGATAAGGATAGCCGTCTTAGGACTTCTTTCAACCTGCACTCTACTACTTCTGGTCGTCTTAGCAGCAGCGGTAAGTTAAATATGCAACAAATCCCTCGTGACAATCCTATTGTCAAAGGGTGTATTAGAGCCTCAACGGGGTCGCAGATAGTCGCAATGGACTTAACAACCGCAGAAGTATATGTCGCTGCTAAGTTAGCAAACGATGAAGCACTAATGAATGTGTTTAGAGAGGGCGGAAATTTTCATAGTACGATTGCTAAGACAGTATTTAAGTTACCTTGTGCCGCATCAGAGGTAGCCGAATTATATCCATACAAAAGACAGGCTGCTAAAGCTGTAACTTTTGGAATTATGTATGGTGCAGGGCCACATAAAATCAGTCAACAAGTCACAAAGGACTCTGGAAAACATTTCAGCGTCCAAGAAGCCTCAGAGGTTATACAAAGCTATTTCAACCAGTTCCATAAGTTAAAAAGCTGGATTGAAAAGAATCAAAAATTTATAGAAAGTAATGGATTTGTGTATAGTTTTTTCGGGCGTAAAAGGAGATTACCAAATGTTAAAAGTGAGGATAAGGCTACGAGAGGTCATACAGTTAGGTCTGGTCTTAACTTTCTGGTGCAGTCTACTGCTTCTGATGTTAACCTCCTTGGCGGTATAGAAATGAGTCAGTGGATAAAAGCTAATGGTAAGAAAGCTAGAATCTTTGCCCTTGTCCACGACTCCATCTTAGCAGAGGTACCACACGATGAAATTGATGAGTATATAGAGCAGCTCACAGAATGTATACAGCGGGATAGAGGACTCTCTATTTCAGGTGCTCCTATAGGATGTGACTTTGATATTGGAAACGACTATTCAATGGGTAAGTTTGAAAAAGAATATGGAAGTTACTTAAATGGTACTGACGTGGCCGAATCTTCATAAGATTACTTTTCCAGTATTTATCCTACCATCAAGTAACTGGGACTTAACAGACGGATTGTTATACCTAGACGGAGAGTTGGTAGATGATAAGAATATGTCAGGGAAGACATTAGGACAAAGAAGGCTTCAAACACCCCATAAAGGATTAATGACTTTAAGAAGATCAATAGATAGCTTAGTGGGTATATTAAAACAAGAACATTATTACTTTATAGATAGTAATGGAGTACCTTTTATATACCAAAAAACAGAAAGACTTCAGCTAAGATATAGAAGAATAAGAAAAATAGAGAGAAAAACTACAGCCTCCATACTTTGGGTAGAGGGTTGGAAAGCTCCTTTTACTATACCCAGACCTCCTGACTCATCTATGCAATGGGCAGGAATTTTGCTTATGAAAGGATTCCCTTGGATAATTTACGAGTATTCTGAAAATAGAAAAAAGAATACTTGGAGAAAGGTATGAAAGCTGTACTAAGTAATAGAATTTATTTAGATGTAACTCCTGAACTCCAAGAGACTTTGGACGCAGAGCTTACATATGTAGTACCCCCTAAGAATCCAAAAGACTTGGTTCCACAGGTAATAAAAAATATGGCAGTTATACGTCCTGGGATAGTAACTATTCCTATAGGGCGTACTGACTTGATACCTAAAGGGTATGAAATAGTAGATAAACGAGTGCAAAAACCAGTTGAGTTTCCAGAGTTTAAGTTTGAATTAAGGAAGAGTCAACAAGAAGTCCATGATACCGTAGAAGATAACTGTATAATAAACGCTTGGGTTAGTTGGGGCAAGACCTTTACAGGACTAGCTATAGCAGCTAAATTAGGCCAGAAAACATTAGTAGTTGTTCATACTGTATACCTAAGAAATCAATGGGCCAAAGAAGTAGAAAAAGTATTTGGGTTTAAGCCTGGAATTATTGGTAGTGGAGAATTTAATATAGATAGTCCTATTGTGATAGGAAATATTCAAACTCTTTATAGAAATATATCAAAAATCCGTAAAGAGTTTGGAACTCTCATACTAGACGAAATGCACCACGTTAGCAGTCCTACCTTCTCCAGGATACTAGATGCAAATTATTGTAGGTATAAAATTGGCTTGTCAGGCACTATAGAACGGAAAGACGGGAAACACGTTGTCTTTAGAGACTACTTCAGCCCTAATGTTCTTAAACCGCCTAAAGAGAATTTTATGGCTCCAGTTATAAATATATTCCATTCTGAAGTAAGATTCTTAGATGGAGCTAGAATACCATGGGCTAATAGAGTTACAAATCTAGCCTGTAATGAAGAGTACAGACACTCAGTAGCTATGTTAGCTGCAGCATATGCGCATAGAGGTCACAAAGTTTTAGTAGTTAGTGATAGAGTGGCTTTTCTAAAAAGATGTGCGGAACTTACTGGAGACAAGGCTATCTGTGTCACTGGTGAGATACCACAGGAAGAGAGAGAAAGTTTAATAGGCGAGCTTGAAGCAGGAGATAGGAATGTATTGTATGGAACACAGGCAATATTCTCAGAAGGAATTTCTATAAACATTCTAAGTTGTTTGATCCTAGCTACGCCTATTAATAATGAGCCCTTACTTACTCAACTAATAGGTAGAATTATTAGATTAGTAGAGGGTAAATTAACCCCCGTAGTTATTGATATTCATCTCAAAGGCGATACAGCCAGAAGGCAAGCGTCAAATAGAATTGGATACTATATAAAACAGGGCTATCAAATAAAAGAGCTATAAAAAATAGTTCTTGACATTTATCTTAAAGGTTGATATACTATATGCTGTTTTATAATTGGAATAAAATATTTGAGATGTCTCGTGGTAACGTAGTAGAGATATTTAAAATATTTGAGATGATAACTAAAAGCGAGATCCCGCAAAGCAAGTATGATACTATGTTCAAATATAGTAAGCATAACTATGTAGGCAGCAGCTTTTTAGTTCACCCCGATGTTTTGTTATATAACTCATATAAGCACCCCTATAAAGAAATAGCAACTTATTTAGCAGCCGCTTCGGTTAGAAACATTGCTGACTATATTGCGAACCAAACTACAACATTAGAATTGCTGCACGTTCCATTTGCAGATACTCTTGTTGCTAATATTAATACTAACAGTCTACTTCGTATTGACGATATGAATAAAATTCATTTCCTTTACGAGGAAGCCCCAAAGGAAAAACACTAATGGCTATATCATTTAATCAACAAAAGGGCGCAGCCCAGAAGAACTCAATCCTAAGTTATACTTATAAGGATGGAGATAATAAAGTTCGTATCGTAGGCGATATCCTCGCTCGATATGTTTATTGGATCGAAGGAACTAATGGTAAGAACATTCCTTTCGAATGCCTATCATTTGATAGAGATTCCGAACGATTTAATAATAAAGAAAAAGATTGGATACGAGAGTACTTCCCTGACCTTAAATGTGGTTGGAGCTATGCTACTCAGTGTATCGACCCTACTGATGGTAAAATCAAAGTTCTAAATCTTAAAAAGAAACTGTGGGAACAGATTATGATTGCTGCAGAAGACTTAGGCGATCCTACTGATTTTACTAAAGGATGGGATATTTGCTTTAAGCGAGTTAAGACTGGGCCCCTAGCATATAATGTTGAGTACCAACTACAAGTGCTAAAGTGCAAGTCCAGGCCTCTTACTCCAGCCGAGCAAGAAAAAGCTGATGATCTGAAGTCTATGGATGATGTTATGTCTCGTCCTACCCCTGACGCTCAGAAAGAGCTTTTAGACAGTATCAGAAAAGTTACTGTCACCGAAGTAGATGAATCTCTAGATGCGGAATTTGATGTAGTATGATCTTATTCACTGCCGACTGGCACCTTAAATTAGGTCAGAAAAATGTTCCTGTATCTTGGGCATTAAATCGGTATGAGTTATTCTTTGAAGCAATAAGAGAGAAAGAGAAAACGTGTTCCATGCATATTATAGGAGGTGACCTATTTGATAGGTTGCCTACTATGATAGAGTTAGAATTATATTTTTCTTTTGTGTCTAAGGTTCAGCGGCCCACCATAATTTATGATGGAAACCATGAAGCCACACGAAAGAATAAAACATTCTTTACTCAGCTAAAGGAAGTTACTAAAAGCATAAACCCCTTAGTCAATGTTATTGACACCTCTTACGAGGATAAGACTTTAGGCTTTAGTATTCTTCCTTATGCAGACCTTCATAAAGATAATAGCATTGAAGCACTTAATTTCGATTTACCTCTGTTTACTCATGTGAGGGGTGAAATACCCCCTCATGTAAAACCTGAAGTGGACTTAGATAGATTCAAACCGTTTCCCGTTGTATTTGCAGGTGACTTACACGCTCACAGTAATACACAGAGAAACATTGTTTATCCAGGCAGCCCTCTAACTACTTCTTTTCACAGAACCGAAGTCTCAACGGGGTTTTTACTAATCGATGAAAAGACTTGGGATTGGACTTGGGGCGACTTTAAGTTACCTCAGTTGATTAGAAAAACTGTAGAGAAGGCTGAAGAAATGGTGGGTACTTCTTATCATCATACCATATATGAGATAGAAGGAGATATTCAGCAGTTAGCAGCTATTAAAAATTCAGAGTTATTAGATAAAAAAGTAGTAAAACGAAACTCCGAAGCAGCTCTTCTAATAAGTAAAGATATGACCGTAGAAGAAGAGTTAGTTGAATATCTAAATTATATACTAGAAATAGACCCAGATAACGTATCCGAAATCATAGGAACATTTAATGATTACTCTCAGAAAGCTCAAATGGAATAACTGCTTTAGCTATGGTAGTAACAATGAACTTGATTTAGATAGTAATACTGTTACACAAATAATTGGTAAAAATGGGACAGGAAAATCTTCCATTCCATTAATTATTGAAGAAGTATTATATAACAAGAACTCTAAAGGAATTAAGAAAGCTGATATTCCTAATAGATATATTAATGATGGCTATGACATTCATCTAACATTTACTAAAGAAGACAACTTGTATGAAGTAATTGTTATTAGAAAAGCAAACATAAAAGTAAAATTATTAAAAGATGGAGAAGACATCTCCAGCCATACCGCTACGAATACTTACAAGACTCTCCAGGACGTCTTAGGTATAGATTTCAAAACATTCAGTCAATTAGTTTATCAAAATACTAATAGTAGTTTGCAATTCTTAACTGCTACGGATACTAACAGGAAGAAATTCTTAATTGACTTGCTACATCTAGAAGAATATGTGGTATTGTTTGAGATATTTAAAGAAGCATCTAGAGAAGCTAATGCTAAGATCACTGAGATTAACGCAATTATAGCAACTATTGAAAAATGGTTAAGAGACAATAAATTGGCAAGTACTACCATACTTCCAATGTTAAATTTAGAAATTGATACAAATGAAGACGAAGAGTCTTTGCGTTCTTTATTATTAGAATTTGAAAATATTTCGGAAAAAAACAAAACTATTAGAAAAAATAATAGTTACCAAGAGTTATTTAAGCAGATAAATATTAATGAAGCGCACGCACTAAAAGCTAGTAAAATACTATCGTATGACACTTTACAAACTGAGGAAGGCAGCTTTAAGGCTTCTATAGCTGGATCTAATAAACTGTTAGAAAAGATGAAAAAATTAGGGGATAGTTGCCCCACCTGTGAGCAGACAGTAGATTCTCAATTTAAAGATAACTTGATACAAGCTGAATTAGATAACATAGAGAGGTCAACAGAAAAACGTGGCAACGCATCTAGAGAAATTAAAAGAATTAAAGCTAACAACATTGAATACAACACTAAAGTTAGTATTCAAAAAGATTGGGAAGATTTGTATAGTCGTATCAATCATAGCTTACCAAGTATCCAAGTGGACGGTGATAAGCTTAGTCTTCGCATCGAAGACCTTCGCACAAGAATTCATGAGGCTCAAGGAAAATTGGAGCTTATCGCAAAGGGCAACGAAAAACGAACTAGAGACAACACACGAATACAAATCATACTTGAACAGACAGAAAGTTTTAAGGCAGAACTTAAAGCAAGCACGACAGAGTTAAACAAGCACGCCAGAGTATTCATTAACCTAGAGATACTTAAAAAAGCCTTCAGTACAAATGGGCTATTAGCGTATAAAATAGAAAATTTAGTTAAAGAACTAGAGGAGTTAGTTAATACTTATTTAGCTGAGTTTTCTGATGGTAGATTTACACTTGAATTTGTAGTCTCAAATGACAAATTAAACGTACAAATAACTGATAATAGTAAAATAGTAGATATTCTAGTATTATCTTCAGGGGAATTGGCTAGAGTCAATACTGCAACATTGATTGCAATTCGTAAATTAATGAGTAGTATTTCTAAGTCAAGAATTAACGTATTATTTTTAGACGAAGTAGTTAGTGTATTAGATGATTTAGGTAGAGAGAAGATGGTAGAGATTTTAACTCAAGAAGAAAACCTAAATACTTATGTGGTCAGTCATGGATGGACACACCCACTACTAAATAAAATAGAAATAGTAAAGGATCAAAATACAAGTAGGTTAGAACAATAATGGTAGATTCAAGAGCAAAAGGTGCGAGAGGCGAGTATCTAGTAAGGGATATGTTGCGTGAATACACAGGTTTAAAGTTTGAGCGAGTGCCTTCTTCGGGAGCACTAGAGTATTTAAAAGGGGATCTTTATGTCCCCCATGCAAAAAATCATTACTGTATAGAAGTAAAAAACTATTCAGAGTCCCCCTTAACAGATAGAATGTTTACCGCTGAAAAAACTAATAATCTTATTAGGTGGTGGAAGAAACTACTACTACAAGCAGATATGGGAGATCAGCAACCCCTATTATTCTTTAAGTATAATAGGTCTAGAGTATTTGTAGCAACAGAACATGAACCAAAGAAATGCAAGTATATGTTTATTTCTTGGTTAAATTGCTATGTACTATTGGCAGAGGACTGGTTAAAATCAGAACAAATAGAGTTCATACAAAATGGCGTTTAATTTCTCAAAGTTACTAGAAAAAGATACGGATTCAGTATTAATAGTAGACTCGTTAAACTTAGCTTTTCGATGGAAACATCAAGGAAGAACTGACTTTTGCGAAGAATATATAAGAACTGTAATATCTCTAGCTAATTCGTATAAAACTGATAATATAATCATTACTTCAGATTTAGGTACGTCTAGCTATAGAAAAGCTATAAGTGCTGATTATAAACAAAATAGAAAAGATAAATACAAGGATCAGACAGACGCGGATAAACAAGCGTTTGAAGACTTCTTTAAAGAGTACGAAAGAACTTTAGTACGTTTAGAGAAAGATTATCCGGTACTAAGATTTCAAGGCGTAGAAGCAGATGATATTGCCGCTTACTTAGTTAAATATAGAGATAAGTACAATTTTGGAAACATATGGCTAATCTCTAGTGATAGGGATTGGGACTTATTAATACAAGATGGTGTGTCCAGGTTCTCTTTTGTTACGAGAAAAGAAGTAACTGTAGATAACTGGTCAGAGCATTATGACGTAGATAGAGAGAACTACATCTCATATAAGTGCTTAGTAGGCGATAAAGGAGATAATGTTGCAGGTATTACAGGGATTGGGCCTAAGAGGGCAGTTAGCCTTATAAAAGACCTAGGAAGTGCATATGATATTTACGATGTATTACCCCTGGACAGTAAGTATAAACATATTCAAGAGTTAAATGCTAATGGTGAGGTATTACTTACAAATTATCAATTAATGGATTTAGTAACATATTGTGATGACGCAATTGGATCTGATAATATATCAGAGATAGACCGGAGACTTATAAATGGAGATTAGGTACAACAGGGATAAATATTTATCGGAGTTTAGTATAAAAACTCTGACCGATAGATATATGATAGAAGGTGAAAAATCCCCTCAAGATGCTTTCGCACGAGCTGCTAAAGCATTTTCAGATGATGATGCGCACGCTCAAAGATTATATGACTATGCTAGTAAGCTATGGTTTATGTTCTCTACCCCCGTTTTAACAAATGGAGGTACTGACAGAGGTATGCCTATAAGTTGTTTTTTAAACCATGTAGAGGATAGCAGAAGAGGTATAACATCACATTATACTGAAAATGCTTTTTTATCCTCAGTAGGTGGAGGTATTGGAGGTAACTGGAGCAAAGTCAGAGGTGTAGGTTCTTCAACCAGTAATGGCTCTGAAAGTACGGGAGTAATCCCGTTTTTAAAAGTAGTAGATGGGGAAATGTTAGCATTTTCGCAAGGAATAACTAGGAGAGGAAGCTATGCAGCTTATTTGGATATATCTCACCCAGAAGTGGAGGAGTTTCTTGATATTCGTAAGCCAACTGGAGGCGATATTAATAGAAGGTCTATTAATTTGCACCACGCTGTTGTTATTACCGATGATTTTATGCGGCTAATTGAAGGCGCAACACGAGAAGAACACTTTAATGATGACTGGGATCTAATAGACCCTCACACAAATGAGGTAGTTAGCACTGTATCTGCAAAAACACTTTGGGTAAAACTTATACAAAATCGCGTAGAAACTGGCGAACCTTATATAATGTTTAAAGATACAGTTGATAAAGGCGTTCCAGAGTTCCAACGTGATTTAGGTTTAGAAGTACACCACTCTAATTTATGTTCAGAGATTACACTAGCCACAGATGTGGACAGGACTGCAGTATGTTGTCTATCAAGTGTAAATCTAGAAGAATATGATGAGTGGAAAGACGATGAGTTATTTATCCCAGACTTAATCAGAATGCTTGATAATGTATTAGAATATTTTATTGCAAATGCTCCTCAAGAATTGCACCGAGCAGTATACAGTGCTAAACAAGAAAGGAGTTTAGGTTTAGGGGCTATGGGATTTCATGCACATTTGCAAAGGCATAGTATACCATTTGAGTCTGCTATAGCAAAAGCAAAAAACAGAAATATGTTTAGAAGCATAAAGGAGAAAGCATATGCAGCGACAAAGTTACTGGCAGAAGAACGGGGAGAATGTCCCGACGCTGTTGGGTATGGTATTCGTAATTCCCATTTATTGGCTATCGCTCCTAACGCTAGCAGTAGTATTATTTGTGGTAATACTAGCCCAAGCATTGAACCCTACCGCGCTAATGCTTTTGTTCAAAAAACTAAAACAGGTAGTAGTCTCCTCAAAAACGAATACCTAGAGCATTGTTTAGATGATTTGGGTATGAATACCGAAGAGATTTGGCAAGACATTATTATACATGATGGATCAGTCCAGCACCTAGAGTTTTTAGACCAAGACACAAAAGATATTTTCAAAACTGGAGTAGAGTTAGATCAGAAATGGCTAATAGAATTTGCGGCTGATAGACAGGAGTATATCTGTCAGAGTCAGTCTCTTAATCTGTTCTTCCCCGCCAATGTTTCAAAGCAAGAACTCCACGCAGTACATATGATGGCGTGGAAAAAAGGAGTAAAAACTTTATATTATTGTAGAAGTGAGGCTATAAAACGTCCAGATAAGGTGTCTGATGAGGCTCTTAGACAGTATATATTCGATTCAATTTCAGACGAGGCGTGTTTAGCGTGCGAGGGTTAAAATGGGACTATTAGACGAACGAAGTTACTACAAACCTTTCAATTACCCATGGGCATTTGAAAAGTATAAACTACAACAACAGATGCATTGGCTTCCTAGTGAGGTTAATTTGGCTGATGATATAAGGGATTACAAAGAGAAATTAACAGTAGGAAATCGAAAGTTAATTACTCAGATTTTTAGGTTCTTTACTCAGGCAGATGTAGATGTTTGTGCGGGTTATGCACAACATTATCTCCCTATATTTAAGCAACCAGAAGTGCGTATGATGCTCGTTTCTTTTGCTTCTATGGAAGCTGTGCATCAAGAAGCGTACTCTCTATTACTAGAAACTTTAGGGTTTCCAGATGAAGAGTACCAAATGTTTTTAGAATATAAAGAGATGGTAGATAAGCATGAATATTTAAGTCACTTTGGGACAAGAAACCCCACAGACTTAGCAAAGACCATGGCTATCTATTCTGCTTTTACAGAAGGAGTTCAATTATTTAGTAGCTTTGCGATACTCTTGAATTTTCCTAGGCATAACTTAATGAAGGGAATGGGTCAGATAGTTACCTGGTCTGTTAGAGATGAGAGTTTGCACGTTGAAGGGATGACACAATTGTTCCGTACTCTTATTAAAGAAAACCAGTATGTATGGAATGATGAGTTAAAGTATGAAATATACTGCGCTGCGGAACGAACAGTAGAACTGGAAGACGCTTTTATTGATCTATGCTTTAAGGATGCTGAAGTACCTGATTTAACATCCGAAGAAGTAAAAGAGTATATCAGATATATTGCTGATAGACGTTTACTTGGTTTAGGTATGAAAAAGATATTTGGAAGTACGACTAATCCTTTAACATGGCTTGATTATATGTTAAATGGGGTAGAGCATACCAATTTCTTTGAAAACAGAGCTACAGAGTATTCTAAAGCCAGTACCACAGGTAACTGGAAAGATATATTTAAATAAGCAGTTTAAAGACGTGCTTAGGTCGGTCCCAAGGTAGTGGGACAGACCTAAGTACTAAACTTATCTATAAAGATGCCACATATGCGGTGAAATCCATAACAGCCGATTGACTTAATATGGAAGTATCATTATAAGTTGCCGGAAGCCCTCTAAGATATGCCCTATATTCAGGCATATTTGTAGTAGCAGGGCGATCTGATGTTGACACATATTCATCAGTCTGTTTTAAAAATCTATCTCTAAGACCACGTAAATGTACCCAAGCATCTGTTAACGTAACAGCAGTAAATATGGCAGCTGCTTCTGCGTCAGTCTGTGCTCTAACAGTACCAGAGCTTGTATCATAGACTTTTTGGCTATCCAAAGCATTCGCAGGTACTGCTTTCCATCCTGCTTCTCCACTGTGGTCTGCAGAATCTAATTCTGCGATTTCATTATCTGCAATTTTTGCGTACATTATCTATCTCCATAACATGT
>Ga0308008_1000120_pt1 | contig 39443 bp, 29 predicted proteins | sample Neamet125_FD_203140 | JGI IMG/M metagenome (GOLD analysis project Ga0308008, IMG submission 203140) | Marine microbial communities from water near the shore, Antarctic Ocean - #125 | ecosystem: Environmental > Aquatic > Marine > Unclassified | place: Southern Ocean | collected 2014-07-24
AAGTATTACTTTATTATAAAATCCTTTAATTCCTGATTTATCTTGAGTACCGTTTATAAATACCGTAGTGCCATCGTCTGCAACTACATCGCCTAACCCTAAATCTGTTAATCCGTAAGTAGGTATTTGACCAACTATAGGTGCAAAATACTTATCTTCTTTCTTAACAAAAGGCCACGTGTTAGTTATAACAAGATCTTCACTATCTGTATCAATAGATGTTGCAACCCATCCTGGAGTTCCTTCATAACCTAATGTTAAGTAATCTTTTAAAGCTGAGGGATTATCATTTAAGATAACTTCAATTTCAGATACATAAGATGCAGGTAAAAAAGCACCAGGATTGTCTGGATCAGGTTTAACGGGTAGATTATAAAAGTGATTCCTTGGAACTGTGTTTGAATTGTGAACAAACATTTTACCACCTTTATAAGTGTAAAACTTATTGTTCATTGATAAACCGTCTTCAGGTACATAAGAAACCCTACTGGACCATCCTCGTCGAGCTGTTTCGTATCTCCAAGTGATATTATTAGTTTCACCTGTTATAGCGTCCTCAGCGTCAATCATGGCGTCATTTTGGTTATAACCTTGCATAGATAGCATGTACGAACCAGAGTAATCATCATAAGCTCCTACTAGTTTAGTAGCAGAGTGTAATCGATCTCTAAAATGATCTTTCAATCCATTAGAACTAACTTCGTTTATTTGCCCATTTCCAGGAGTAACCTGTAGTACAGCACCTCTATTAGCATCTGTAATCCAAAAGTTATTACCATAACTTGCAAAAGATTCAGGATTTTTAGATATACCATACTCGCCTACGAATGGTGTGGTCTGTCCTAACACTCTGTTAGAAGCACTCACGTTGCCGCCACCGTCTGCATTAAAAAGTAAATCCTTATCCGCTAGTATTCTAAATATCTTGTCCTCACAGGCTGCTATAATGTTTGTATCACGTGTATGCAGCAACTGTAAGCTTCCATAGTTAGGCTCTAGTTCTTTTGTTATTCCATCGGCTGTTATAAACTGATTCAGTCTATTAGTATCTGTTCTTCCGTTGTAGATTCCTGACCATGTTAAACCGTAAGGTCTTTTTATGACTGAGTTTCTATCAGTAGGCACATTAACTTTAACACCTTTAACTAGTTGAACTGTATTAAACTTATTAAAAATTCTAGTAGTTTCAAGATATACACCAGCATTTAAAGGCTGAACTTCTGCAATTGAGTTAAACCAATCTATTTTGTTATCACATCCATGCTGCGTACAAACACAAAACGTTTCAGATGACTCCCAAAACAAATCTAAATTAGACTCGTTAGTAGCAGGTTCTGTTTCAAACCAAAGCTGATTTAATGTTTCTAACTCGCCATCATATGAGAATTCAGATTGCGTTGTTTCTAAACCATTTCTGGCTGCTCTAACAAAGAATCTACCACCTAATCTTTCTATAGCTTGGTCTGAGGTATTTGTACTGTATAATTCAAACGTTGGGTTAGATGGTATATTTACAGGCAAACCGCTATTTCCAGTAGCCACTAGACCAACGTCTCCTTCGTTTATTGTATATACGCCACCAAAAGTAATATCCAATTGCTTACCATTGTAACCACGTATTGAGTTTACTTTAAGATAAGTGTTTTCGGGCGCTATATATGTGGTTGTGCCAGATGTTTTAAATCTAACATATAAATCATTAGTTAAACGAGTTAAGTCTGCGGTTGTGTCACTATTATCTACGTTAGTAATAACTTCGTCAATAGGATTAACTTCAGGTTGATTTTGTCTAATAAAACCATTAAACTCGTCTATAACTTGGTTTTGAAAAGTAAGCCTTGCACTTCCCGAGTTACTATTGCCCTCTGTTCTAAGCCCCATTAATGTATTGCCTATTGTTTGAGTAGTGCTTACGTCATAAGCAGCATGCCCAAAATTACCTACATTGCTTAAAGTAACGTTAGATAAAATTTTTGATAGTTGAGATTTAACATCATCAGGTGCTTCGTTGACAATGTCCTGAACTAAAAATCTTTGTTTACTTGTTGAGGTTACAGCATTGTTTCTTCTAAGCACTAAAGTTGAAGCCTCATTATCTCCAGGACCTCCTGTTACTTTGTTCCTATCTGTTGATTGAAATTCAATCCAAATAAATTCACTATCGGAATCTAAGCTGGAGCCATCGTTATAAATATTATAACTAATTAAGTTGTGAAAATCTGTAGAAGGATCTTTAATAAAGTATCTATATCGGTCTGCCCATGGTGGTGCAGCTGAATTAATTGTAGTTTGTATCTGTTGTCTTGATGGCTGATTAAAAGCGCTAATCAAAGGCGACTGTTCTATTATGTTTCCATTAGTTTGTGTAATAGATCCTGCTTGAAGCATTGCTCCTTGACGGCCGTAAGCATCTATGTACGCAACTCCTACTTCATATTGCCTATTACCTTTAACATGTAAGCCATCTCCTGTACCAGCAGTTACAAAAACGTTTGTTAAGTCTAAAGCTGCAGGCTGATCAAATCCTATTTGATAATTACCATACACTAATCTATTAGCTGTAATCTCTTGAGCTTTAGCTAGTTGAGGAACCTCATCATAAGGTCTACTAAGTTGATTAGCTGGCAAAGCACTATATATTTTTCTAGCTGATAATTGATATCTTAATGGTAATAAAGAATAATCATGAGGATATCTTGGTGCTCCAGTATTTGGAATCCTACCTCCTGTAGTATCAGTCTCATATGATGGACCTAATATAAAATCATGGCCTCTATGTTCTAGCGGTAAGTCTAACGTTTCAAGTACATATATAGTAGAACTAATAGATTCAGTATATAGTAGCTCAACAGCTACAACGTCTCTAGGACCTCTAGGTATTTCATTAAGGTTTATTTTACCAACATTGTTGTACATGGTGGTGTTGTATCCTTCTATAAAATTAGCTTCTTCACTGGAGTACACGGCATTACCTTGGCTAGTCCAAACAGGAGGCGCAGGATCAAAATTAACATTTGGTGCAGTAGGTACTCCAACGGTTGATGCTGCTACCCAAGATCTACCTCCACTATTAACAACATCCCCAATAGCATATCCAACTGTATTGTCAAAATTGTTTTGCGATGTTGTTGGTCTAGTCTTTGGAATTACTGCAGGTTGTGTGAATGGAGCGTATGGACTATATTGCCCATCTTCATACTGCCATCTATAACTAAACCTAGGGAATATTTTTTCAAAAGGCGCATCAGGTTGTAATAGCTCTTCTGCAGTAGTTGGATTGTATTCTTCTAATTCTAATGTAATAGGTTCCCACGGGTGTAACTTTATAACAGCAATATCTGCTTCATTAAAGTCGACACCTCTTATACTCGTAGATGGCCTTGTAGTGTGATCATAAGCTTTAAATCTATCTATCTCAAGCTTCTTGGGTTCGTTAAGATTGTCGGTCCAGTAAAGGTTTCCGTCAATAATATTGACCCCAGTAATTAAGTTCTCTTCTGAAAAATTTAATACTCCCATTAAGTTTGTGGTCTTATTTCTACTATTACAGTAATATTCATGTCGTCAGTGTTCGCATCGTACCCAAGATTATCAGTAGCATTAAGAGAAAGTATACCATTAATATTCCCAATTCCTTGAAACTTAAACGTTTGCTGAATAACTCCTCCGCCTACAGGTGCTTCCATTAATGGATTTGCTGCTGAATTAAAGCCTTGCCCTAAACCTGTTGAAGTAAAAGTAAGTCCATGAACTGTTCCTAAATCGTCCCAATCAGTACCTCCATCTGTGCTGTTAGCTCCACCTCTAGTTTGCGCCATAGCCAGCTTAACAGGTCTATCTTGCGTTGGTCTGACTGGTGTTACACCCCACGGGTGTATTGTTATACTCATTTCCCATAAACCTCCTCCAGCAAATTGAAAACTAACCCTATTTTGTCGTTTAGAAAGTCTTCCTGGTGTAGGGAAAATAGCGAACGGTCCACTGCCTGGTACAGTAAGCCAGTCAAGTAAAGCACTCGGTGTGCCTCCCATAAATATTGTAGGTAGCGCAGCTCTTGTTTCAAAAACAACTGTGATTGAATTTGATACAGTGTTCCCGTTAGGGTCAGTGTATGTTCCTGTTACAACGCGTGTTTGAGCTGTATGTCGTGTAAATTGTTGTTGCCAACTAAGAAGATCTTCAAATTCTCTGCGACTAGCTAGCGTTACATCATTTCTATCTTGAAACCCTAGCCCATCATCAACGGTAAACACAACTTGTTCTCCGTTACCATCTGGTATTACTGGCGCAGTTTGGCCTGGAAGAAGAGTGTAGCTAAGATGTGCATGCAACACTACATTTGAATCTGTAAATACAGGTCCGCTTTGAGTTAACACAAGAGATGGTCCTGGTGGTGGATCTGGAACAACAAACGGAGTTGGTCCTACGATTGGAGGTGGAGTTGGTGCTACTGTTCTAATAAAATCTTGTCCTATATTAAAAAAGCAAACAAGACCTCCTACAGTTAATGAAGGTTGCCCTCTTCTCGCGGAGTTAGCTGAAGTTATTTGATCTACTAATGTAAATTCTTGTACAAATGTACAAACGTTTACATTCATTGTAGCACATGTAGTAGCTCCGTCAGCAAGAATCCAATTGTTACCTTCGTTGCTAAATGCGACTGTTTCGTAATGAGGTGCATTTACTCTAACTTGACCTGAGGCTCCTGTAGCTGCAAATGTTCTATCAGTTTGATCTAAGCATTCAATTATAGATACTCTTCTGCGTTCTGTGACTTGGTCATTACAACCAGTCATCCCTATTTTTATCTCACAGTAGTATTCACCTGAGCTAGCCACAGATGTTAAATCTACTTGATACTCTTTAGCGATAGCGCCAGTAATCTCAACTGCACCACCTCCAAGTAAATCATCAAAAAACCATTGATAATGTAAACAAGCTGCTAATTTGTGAAAGATATGAATCTCCACGTTATCAGCGTAAACCCGCGCTGTTAAAGGCACGGGTACTGTTGAATTTATATGTTTATATGTTGTCATTTTAAGAATGTGTTGGTAAAGGACAATTATCTCCGCCTTGTAATCCGCCTCCAAAGTCAATGCTACCTGTTCTTCCTGATACTTGATTCCCTTGAGAATCACAAGGTACATAAGTTATATTATAAGTTATATCAAAAGTCCGTGGTGATACCAAAGTGAAAAGTGCTCCACCGCCAGTCACTGCCGAGTAAAAGAATCCTGTATCTGAAGTGATAGTGTAATTACAATTCGCGAATGAGGCTGGTGGATTGGAAGTTGCAGTGGCTGAATTTCTTGTGATAGTCACACCAAGATTCGATACTGCGTCCACTACTGGTATATGAAATACTCCATTAGCATCTGAGCCTGCTACTTCCGAAGTAAAACAGTTTGCATTAACAGGTCCTTGACCTCCATCAAATGGGTCTCTGTTAGTCGCTACGGCATTAAAGGTAACCTCCGTGTGACTTGCATTAGCGCCTACATCAAAAGTAATCGTGAAATCAGTATCACCTATGGGTAAACTACTAGGATTAGGGAAGGTTTCTCCATTGATATTCGTAGGTGAAGTTGTTATACCACCCGCTCCCATTCCGGCGGAAGCTTGAACGCCATTAGCAGCAAAGTTAGAAGTTATTCTTAATACGAAAGAATTACCTGTTGATCCTCTTACAACAGATGTTGGTAAACCATTAGGTAGAGAGAATATAAAGTCGCCTACGAATGGTACTGCCTCAATTCCACCACCAGTCCAAGTTACAGTTATAGTTGCATCCGCAATAGGATTCCATGTTCCTGATATAGTAACCGAAGCTGCGTTGGTTCCAGTAGTTCCTCCGGTAACTGCACCAGCTGTTACACCTGCAGGTAATCCCGATACTGTAAAGGTAGGCGCTGTTCCGCTCCATTGAAAGCCTGAGCTTGGAGTTATAGTTGATTGAAAAGATATTGGTTCTGGAGTACCTTGAATACCTTGTTCGCTGCCAATACCACCAGCAACTGAAGAGTTAGTCACTCCTCCGCCTGTACTAGCTGATAAATTATGAGTAACAATTGCTGCGGTTGAGAATACAACAGTATAGGTTGCTGTAGCAGAGCCGTTATCATCTGTAGCTGTTACGCTACCGTTTATAGTTGTACCTGTCCCACTAACTGATATGCTAGAAGTTGTTTCACCAGTGCTCCAAAGAAATGAAACCGTTCCAGTTGCTGCTCCAGCACTAGCTGTTAGTGTAACCGGAGAAGATGCGTCAGGAAATGTTCCTGCTCCACTTATAGATACAGTTATATTATTAGGTGGTGGGGGTGGCGGTGGATATGTGCATGTATCAGCCGTGTTAGCACTTGAATTATAATTACTGGCAGACGGATCCATACAACCGTATACTCTAGGTATACAAGTTCCATTGTCAAATTCTGCAGCTGCATTATAATTAAAAGCACCTGTATTTGTACATCCCCCTACCGGTGGAGTAAATACAATGTTTATGTTAGGTCTCATGTTAGGATCATCCGGTGTTAGATCCAAGAATGGTCTTAACTCAGGAGCACATTGAGGTTTTACTTTATCTCTTCCAACCGAATCAATTAATATAGTACTAACACTATCATTAGGTTCATCGTATTCATAAATAGCATCTGTAGTTGCGCCTTTATTAAACCAATATACTTTATCGTTATTAGGGTCTCTAACCGAACCAATAGTAGTACCTACAATAGTTGTTTGGCCAGCTATCTCTTCATTTCCTTTAAGATTTTCAACAGCACCTACATCTCCACCTTCAGACTCTCCAACGTTAACGTTAAGAGCATCTCGGTAAGTTCCCGGCGGTAGCATGCGAGCATCTACGTCTCGTTCTATCTTAGCTTGATTAAATAGTCTTTTAACTTCTCCCATTTGATTTGTTTAGTTATATTACTTAAAGATTGCATTATTATTATAAAAACACACGTTACACCGAATTATATTCAATGTAACGCGCGCATATGTATATATTACTCAAAAACTTAAAAACAGATAATTTAGTGTTTTATCCACTTAGCTTTTCCTCTCATTACCTGAGCTATTTCAGCCATATCATAGTCTTGTAATCTTATCTTGGTATTCCTCATTTTAGCACTTGCTTCTTTCTTATATAAAGCAACTGCCATTGCAGCAGACGGTCTAACCTTACACAGGTTATATATAATGAAAGCATACATAGCGTCCTCAGCTAGTTTGGGTATCATAACGTTACCTAAATCCCCGTTATCAGCTAAACCATCAGATATGTAATGAAAGTTGATTAGAGAGTCCGTACCGCGCTCTATTGAACTATCGAAGAACACAACACCTGCATCGTTATCAATGAAGTATGTACCTGAAGAGTTTGAGTGAGATGGGTTACTTCCAAACCTAGCATTAAAGTAAGAGAAGTTGTCATCGTTAAAATTGTTATCATAAAAGTCTTGAGCTGTGCCTCCGTCTGGAACTGCAGCTTGGAACTTTTGTATACCTTCGGTATCTCTAACAGTTTGATTTGTCCCTGCAAACGGATCAAATACGTAATTATAATTTGCATCCTGTATGAAAGACGAACCGTTAGTGACGTCTTTAGCAGGCATAAGTAATATGTTAGTACCTTTAGCTGTTGTTAAAGTTATTTTGTTTAGATTAACATAATCTTGAGGCAAGGGGAATTGCCCAGCAGGACCTAATTCTATTTCAATAGACTTGTTTGAACGCAATATATCGTAGCTAAACTCTTGCATACATCTCTGAGCCCAAAATTCAACTTCATACTTAGGGACTTTAGATATTATCTTACCATCACCTGTATAAGCCACTATAAAGTTATTTACAACATCCTCTATTGAAGTTCTACTGTAATAACCTAGCCCTTGAAAGTTAGCTGGTATATCAGCTACTCTAGATTCAAAGTCTGCGTAATAACCTAATTCAGTATGTACTTTTCTTGATATAGCCATTATTGTTCAGATTGTATTATTTGTGTTTCTTTTTGTGCAGCTATCTGAGCTACGTCTATAGCTTTAATTGATACTCCGGCTAAACCTACTATTTTAGCTACTAGTTCTGTTTCTTCAGACTTATGTAATTCAAAGTTGCTATACACAACATTTGCAGGAGTAGCGATTATTTGACCTGCTACTGATGTACCAACCCAAACCGGATCGTTTGGTCTACGCACGTAACCTATAGTAGCTTGTACGATAGCTGTTGGTTTAATTACAACACCACCTTCATGCAGTATGTATACTGGACTACTGATACTTGGCCTAGTAAGAGGAGCTCTGTTTACAAAAGAAAAATCTCTGTCAGATATTTCCTGAGCAAATACACCTTGAACATAGATAGAACCTAATCTGTAAAAGTTTAAAGGCCATTCGTAGTAATCTCCAATGTTGTTTCCTACTGCATCCACAAAAACGATTTCATCCATAACAGCATTGTTATGAAAGTAAGATATTTTCTCACCTACACTACGAACAGTATCCGAGTAATCTGATTCATTGCTTGCAGCTCTATTGGCTGCTGAAAAGTAAGATTCGAATATTTCGAGTTGAGATTGTCTAGCGTAGTCGTTGAACTCTCTAGGTGTTACATACCCGCGATTTTCTTTGTTCAGTATCGTTAATACCGTCTTGTAAACGTTGTCTATATTTACCATTTATCTATTTGTTTATTTAGTTGGTTATGGTTAACCGAATAACCACAACCTGGTTTTTATGAAAGTTTCTTTTCAATAGCTTTCATAACGTCCACTCCACTATCTGTTTTCAAGAATCGTGCGAATGCCGCGTAAGGGTGTTCATCAAAGGGAACTGTCATTACTTTTTTACCGTTAGCTGACCATTTAAATGTAGTGTTATCATCTGTTAGTTTCATGATTCCAACTTCAACAGCTCTATTAGCTAAATTACGAAGTTTTATATCTTCATCCTGAGCAAGCTCTATGAACAATGCTGGCTCATCTCTAGCAAACATATAACAATCTCTTTTAATCTCCTTAGAAGTCATCTTAACAACCTCAGATCCAACCTCAGTTCTTAGTATAGCTTCAAGGTGTTCAACTTCTAGTTCTTGAACTAACTTCAATGCTTCCATTTCAAGTTCAATCATTTCTACCTCGTCAATAGCTTCTTGTGCAAAGTCTAATTCTTCATATATATTTCCTTTACCAGGATGATGTATAGATAATAACTGTTGCAATAAGACATTGTTTCTAGGTACGACAATTGTTCCATCTTGGAATATAACATGTGCTAGTTGCGCAAAGCTATCTTGTTCGTCTAAGAATAAAGACTTTTGATTCGTAGCGTAACGAATCTCTCTGTTTACGTTCAATTTTTCATCAAAAATAACGATGTTTGAACTTTTAATTTTATAGGTTAATGGTGACATACCATTTGAAAGAACATAAGTTCTCTCTTTCAATTCCCAATTTTTCATAATATATAATTTAATAAGATAATAAATTACCCCCGTCATTACAACGAGGGTGAATTTACATAGTTTTTACTCTTGTCTAATTCTTATTTCAATAAGAAGAAGTTGTTTGCTCCTTGTGTAATCAAAGCACGTTCAGATAAGAAATTAACTCTCATTTCGTCAATGTCAGAAGTTTGTGCACCACCAACAGATCCAGTTAACCAAGTTTTTAATTTTCTATCGTCAGTCTCAGAAGAACGGTAACGTACGTGTAAGAATGGACGCTTGATGTTTTTACCAAGATCTTGATCGTATACAGTAGACGTTCCAGCAGGAATGATAGTTCCTTCAACATCTCCAAAACCACCTCTTGTTGCGAAGTCATTTAAGTATTTCCAGTCAGTCTTGTAAAAGTCATAAGAACCACGACGGAAACCAGAGAAGCCTAAGTTTAATGCCATATCTTCTTCGTTGTTGAATACTCCGTAAGAAGTACCACCAGCTCCGTAAGAATTTTTAGACGCTAAAACATCATCAATTGCTAAAGAAAGATCACGGTTTGCGTAGATCATATTTTCTTCAATAGATCCGTTCTTGTCTAATTGCTTAAGGATAACATCGAAACCATCCATTGTTGGAGTTCCACCACCTCTAAGGTCAGTAGCAAGATCAGTGTAAACATTACCACGAGCTTCAAGAGCTGCGAAGTAACCTTCAGATCCCTGTACAGTAGCTGCACCAGCAGCAGTAAGCTTAACTGACTCAACCATAGACATTTCTAGGTAGTCCTCAAATCTTTGGCGAGTTTCGTGCTCAGACTTTAGGTACCATAGGTATCCAGATTTTCCACCATTACCTTCAACTTCAATCCATCCGATTTGAGCAGTGTCAGAACCGCTGATAGCGTAGTTGTCTTTTAAGATAATTGGCTTGTTAGTGTAAGAGTTGTAGTCAGCGTCAATTGATCCAACCATTCCGGCAGATCCTTTAGCAAACTCAGATCCGTAAACAACAGCAGTTGCAGCAGCAAAGCCAGCAGCGCCTGTTACAGCAGCCCAGTCAGCAGCAGTGTAAGGAAGAGCAGTAAAGGTTCCAGTACCACCAGCAGCGGTTACACCAGAAACTGTTACAACACCTTTTACAACTGGTCCAGTATGTGCACCAGCAGCAGTTAATCCTTGAACCATGATAGTTTGTCCTACTCTCATAACTGGAGCAGAAGTAGCTTCAACGCCAGCAGGGTAAGTTACTGTGAATACGTTAGTTCCAGCAATTTGAATGTTATCGTAACGTGTGTGAAGACGTCCTTGTTCTACCCAACGAATCTCGTCAGAAGTTGAAGGCATCTCAGCAGATACTAAACGTAAGAAAGAAGTAATAGAGCGATTTCCGTAGATCTCAGCTTCTTTTTCGTATACATCTGGTAAAAATTGTTTTGTAAAGTCGAAATCATTAATATAATTTCCTTGAAATAATTGTCCTTTTGTTTGAGAAGGTTGTAAGTTCCCAATTCCAGTAGTTAATGCCATTTTTGTGTTTTTTAGTAATTTTGTTTAAACTTAGATTTATTTTCTAAGTCTCATTTTTAATTTAGAGCTAGTGTCTCCTGATACAACTTTGAATTTCTGTCCGGTTGTAGATTTTACAGTACCTTCTTGTCTGGGATCCATCTTGATATTTTTAGAGTCCTTAGCGGACTTACGGAGAGCATCGGCACGGCCTTGCTCATAAAAATGTTCTGCTAGTTTGTCTGCATTTCGTGCAGCAAATAAAGCTTTGTGATACCCTTTGGCATTGTTAATCTGTCCATCTTCTCCTAGAAAATTACCTACAAAGTTATTGATATCTGATTGTTGAGTTTTAACCTCATCAGTATTACTAACTTTAAAACGATATTTATCACTTCCAACCTGAAAGTCAAATCCTTTAAAGTCTTCATTAAAGACATCACTTGTTTTTTGTAAGAAAGATTCAGTTGCCTTCTTGGAAGACTCTTCACTCTTTTGATACTCTGTCTGTGCGCTAAGGGCTTGCTGGTACTCTTGAGGAATATCATTTTGCTTATTCAACTTGATGTCAGCATAATACTTCTCTTTGTTTCCTTCTAAGAACCGCTTAGCATTGTGTAATTCTTCTTTAAACGCTCGTTTCTTTGAACGTATATCTCTTGGGTCATCGTCATCATCGTACGAGAAGTTATCTTCCATGTACTCATCAACTTCTTTCCCGTCCCAAGGTTTTGATTGTTTATAATATTCTCTAAGTAAAGAACCATCATCGTAAGCTTCTAGATCTCTATTCAATAATACATAGTCTTCAACCGAACCTCCTGTTTCTTCCATAAACTTTACAAGCTTATCAACATTTTCAGGTAATTCAATTTGTGGTATTGTATTCTGTACAAGCTCTTCGGCTTCTTCAATAACGGGCTTTGATTCAGATACTTCCTCTTCGTCATTAACTAACTCAAGAGGAGAATCTTCTTCAACAATTTCAGCTTCTTCATTCTCAGCTTTAGGTTCAACCGTTGGCTCTATGGCCTCTTCTGGTGTTTCACTTGGTGTAACATCCTTTAGTTGTCCTAAATCATCTAAGACTATCTTAGGCACTTCATCGTTGCTCTTACCAGCAGCTTCTGGGGCAATATCCCCAGACTCTACCGCTTTATCTAATACTTCTTGTTCTCGTGACACTGTTGATGTTTCTTCGGTTTCAACAGCACCTTTAATTTTCCATTCCTCACTCATAATTTAATAATATATAATAGTTAGTAATACTTTAACTCGGTTCGAATCTGCTCATATCAAATCCTCCAAGAACATCGTTCCCTTTAGACTCGAATGATTTCGAAGGTTTAGCTGTTGAAGCTGGACCTGTAATATCAGATTCTGTTAATTGACCAGAAGCTATTTCTTTCTTAGCCTCTAGCTCCATGCTCTTTAATTGAACATTCAAATCAAATTCAAACTGCATTAGTTCTCTTTTAGTCTGAGCTTCTACTTCAAGCATTTTAATATCAAACTGCACTTGAGCTTGAGATAATTTAATCTTAGACTCTGTCTTAATAGTTTCAGCTTGCGCTTTTGCCATTTCAGCCATTTGAGCAGCCTTACCATTAGCTTCAGATTGAGCAGCAATGTTTCTCTCAGCTTTCTCTTGATCTGCAACTTGTTTTCTAGCTCTTCTATATTTTAATAATTGATTAGCTAGTTTTATATTCTTTATTTGTCTTACATCAATAACATCTTCTAATTGTATCTGATCTCTTGATAAAGCTAATTGTATGTTGTTTTCAACAAGTTGCTTTTCGTCTTCGTCAGGATCTAATTCTAAGAATATACCAAAGTCATGTAAGTGTAATCTATCAAGTTCCTTTAAAGCACCTACACTAAATCTTCCAATCCCACTAACCATAGCGTCTCTCTGTGGGTGAAACTCCATTATATCTTTCAATCTAACAGCAATAGCTTCTCCAAGAGTAGTCGTTATATATAGTGAACTATGTAGTATATGTCTTGTTGCTGTGTTTGAATTAGCAGCTGCAAGCTTTTGAACTCCTACGAGTGCATACTGATCAGGGTCAGATCCGTCTCTAGCTTCATTTAAGCCAGTTACATCTCTAATCATGTTCAAGTAGTAATTGTAAGCTTGAATAAGCAGTGTAGACTGTTGTCCACCACCACCAGGTAATTCCTGTATAGGTATCTTACCAGCATTCATTTCACCATCAACCGTCATAGATCTACCAATAACAGAACCTGTTTGGAAGTATAGATTAAGAGCTTCTTGTGGATTGTAGTTAGTACCATTACCTAAATCAATCTCAGCTAAACCATCAGCATCAAGATAAACACCAGATGGTGTCATTCTTTGTAATACTTGTTGTAGTTTTAAGTGAGTCAATTGAATTAAATCAGCATACGTTACCATTCTGCTAACTAAACTCTCAAGGTTACCTTTATACATTCTAGGAGCACTAGCAATGTAGTTCATCATAACCTTATTAGTATTCGAATCAGGACGAACCATATTAGAAGCTTTTTCCCACTTAAGAATCTTATCTGATCCTAAAATAGTAACACCTTCAAATATAACCTCTCTTGCAACAGCAACTTTTTCAAATCTATTTCTTTGATCTTTAGGCGGATCAAAAGTATCATCTTTCTTGATAGCTTTACTAGCGCCAGTAGATGTCTCTTTAATCTTATGAACACTCTTTTCCCAAGTCTTCCAGTTAAAGTATAATACTGACACTGAATTACTGTCTGCACCACCTGTATCATTATTACTAGATCTCTCAATAAGCTCTTTAAACTCTTCGTCTGAAATATCAGGAAATTGTTTTTTAAGCTCGTTTGCTGTAATAGATTTAACTTCACCAAAGTAATACACATCTTCAAAGTTAGGATCTTCTGTGTAAGAATAAACTAAGTTAGCAGGGTCTACGTACTCAAGGTTAACACCATCAGTATTGTTAAACGTATGTTTAGCACATGAAATACCAATAACTGTTTGATCGTAATCTAAACGTTTCTTAATCTCGTGATACTTATTCTTTTTAAATACATTATCAATAGCTTGCTCAATAGCAATCTCGATGCTCTGCTTGTATCCAATTTGCATGTGCAACTCTAATTCTTCAGCATTTGCAGGCAAGTCTTCAGCTTTAACGTTTCTGGTATTGATACCTAATGTGGATTCAATATCATTAATCATCTCCTGAGCATTCATGTCTTCTAATATGTAGTCAACAAAATCAGTTCGTTCTTTAGTTGATGTTGGATCTTGTGCAAAAGCTTTAATAGTAAAAAGTCTGTCTTGCATACCGTTAACCACTATATCTACAAACTTAGGTATAATAGGTACTGGTGTCCAGTCTAAATTAAGATAAGATAAGTCTCCATTAACTGAAAATTCATCTTTATATTTAGAGGTAGATTGCTCTCCTCTAGCATATAGCCTTAACTTGTGAAAGTTTCTTTGAGATTCTGCGAATCTACCACTCCCTGTTTGTTTTCTAAACCATTCGTTGTGAATACCTCGTGCCACTTCCAATCCGTACTCCATGCTAGATTTCTTAGCATCTGATACAGCTTGGCTGGGAAATTGGGATACTTGTCCTTTAGCTTCTGCCATTTTTATTGTATTATTTTACTACTCTGTCCTGAGTTATTATATCTAGAGAATCCGAAATCAACTTTCTTAACCTCTCTAGTGCTTTTAGAAGCATACAAGTGTCTCTGGCAAGCCATTATAGCTAAACCAGAACTAATTGATGCATCAAACTTTGTTCTATTATTAATATCAAATCCTGCCCAGTCTTCAAGAGTTCTTTGAAAGTACATCTTACCACAATCACCATTATCATTTAGACCAACATGATCTTCTATATAACTTTCTATTGCAGCGGCATGCGCTTGCTTTATGTCCTCTGACGAATTGGGTATACCACCTAATTCTTTTTCAGTAACTGATAACTTGCTACGAACCTTGTCTGGTCTATTCATTGAATAACCTCGATAGCCTCGTCTTTTAATATGATATAATAACCTCGGTTTATTGTTTTCCGCTAATATCGGCATTCCATAGAATATCATTGACATCAATACATCTTCAAAGAATATCTCAGCCGTTTGAGGCCTTGCTATATATTCTAAAAAGAATTGACTTGAAGGAACTTCTGCAAGCATACTGAAAGCAGTAAGCCCGTGAAGTGCTCCGTTTGATCCACTTCCATCAACAGTACCGCTAATATCATAACTGTCACATCCAAAAGCTCCAAGGTTTTTATTTCCAGGGTGCTTGATTCCGTTCTTCATTATAACATTGTTTTGCATGCTAAGTGGCGGAAGCCAAGATACTCTAAACCTACCGTTAGGATTAGGGCTAAACTGAACTTCAGAGTCTTTAACTCCGTTCTTCCAATGAAATGATCCTGTTGTAACATAACCACTCTTTGTAAGCTCTTCGTTAAAATCTGTTTGTTCGTATATTTTATTTAAGTTGAATAAAGACTTTGCTATCTCATCTCTGAATGCATGCTTCTCTGATCTTGGAAACTGTCTATAATATTCATTTAATCCGTCGTTGTTATCTCTAAGCCCATCTGCTTCATTCTCCCAATGCTCGATAACTCCTGAGTAGATAAGCTCATTGTCAATTCCTTTGACTGGCTTTTCTGGGTTATCGAAGACAGGAAATCCATACATATCAATGAATCCCTCGAAGTTCCATTCCATAGGTATGAACAAACTATATAATCCACTAGCAGTCTGCCCGTTACGGTTTCGTTTCCTAACGTCTGAGTCATAGTATAGTTTTTTAAAATTACCTCCACCTTTCTTAAGAGCATTTGATGTTGATCCCATCATACACTTACCAACTATCTTAGCACCAAGCCTTAAACAAGTTTTAGTTACTCGCCAGTTATTAAGTATATTATCAGGACGTTCCCATTTACCAGATTCATCGTGAACTAGTAGTCTTAATTTTTCTCCATCGTACGAGTTGTCGCCCGTGTTCTTCCAGTCGATCGTTGTATCAAGACCTTTTTGGTTGTCTTCCTCATTCGTTTCCTTAATGGATTTACGGGTGAGTCTTCTTGACGGTACCTTGTATGATAGCTCCGTCTTTGGTCTTTCCATTCCGTCTTGCGTCGGTTTAAAGAAGAAGGGGTAGTTAGATGATATCGGGACAACTTTGTCTGTAAACATCTTTTTAGCATCTGCCCCGGACTTTGATAAGATCCCAAATCTTGAGTCTCTAGAAAGCGTAGCCTGATTAACAGTTTCTGACGATGCCATGAATGAAAATCCCGATCGTCTATTCTTGAGATAGCACATTCCATAACTTCTTGCATCCGCACAGCATGCTTCCCAGAATATGTATAATATTCTATTTGCTTGTCTGAAGTCTGGTAATCCAACGTCAATCTTGGTCCAGTTGAGGTAGACGTAGTGAGCACCTGTAACGTATTGAGGCTCACCGTTGCACATGAACCACTCACCATCGCTACGCTTGCTATACTCACTGCTGATATATTCGTAATACTTTTCTTTAATATTTTCAGGATACTGTTTAAAATCATTTAATGTTTTAATTTTATCCAGTGTCTCAGGTCTTTTTGTTCTAGTATATACTTGTTCTTCTGGCTTATTACTATTGTATTGAATTTTTTTAGGTGTTGCAGGTAATCCAACTTTTAAACCTTGAATTATGTATATATCACCTAGCGTTCCGTCTTTACTTATTATTACGCAGTCTAAATCTACATTAAATCCATATTTGAATGACTTGGATTTATTCATTTTCTGCACGTACTTTTTATCTAAATGCTCTCGTGTTACCGAGTAAAGCGTTTGCTTATACATTATTTAATTCTTTCTTCAACACCGAAGAAGTTAGTTTCACTTTTCTTAGTGTCTTTACTTACGTTGTTTAACTCTTCTACCTTTTCAATCATAGCCATTGCGTCATCCATTGCAAGTCTATAAGCGGAAGCGGATACTTTAACCTTTTCAGGATCAATCTCCTTTGAGTCCATTTTTCTATTCATTACCTTGATTAATTCGCTAATTGAATTCTCAGCTGCATCAAGAAGTAACTTTTTTGTTTTCGTTATGTCCATAGTTGATGGTTATGTCTTTTGATAAAATTCTATATAATTTACTTCCATCTATATTAAACTCGTATTCTGAATCAGGTGTAAACCCTACTATATCGCCATAGGTCAATCCTAAGGACTCCAAATAGTCATTCATATATATAATGACACCTAAAAGCTTTTGTTCGCTCTCGGTGCTCCATACGTCTTCGTTATCTAAAGGTTTAACGAAACAATATTGATTTAAGCAGTGCCAATTGTCATTTTGCTTGTATGCAAACAACTGATCAGTTGCTACTATGTATCTATCGTCGTCTATGTAACTAGCTGAGTTTCTCTCAACACCGTGAACATCGAACCATCTTCTAAATACATTGTGATGTACTATAACCTCGTCTCCGGGTTTAATTGTAGTGTCAACGTTTATAGGAACGTTTAATACAGTCCCTACTCTGTTAACAAATTCATAATCTCTTTCAGTGATCTCAGTGTTTAAGATCAGTTCTTTACCGTCTACAGATACTTTATCATTGTAGCGGTTTTCAGTTGATATAATATAATTGTAAAGTGATTTCATTTTAGTAATCTAAGTTGTACTCAATTGAGATCGCCATATTACTATTAAAGTTTTTCCAAGGTAACTGTGATCCTTTCTTTTCAATGTATATATTGTAAGATCCGTTCTCTTCTAATATATCACAAATTCTATGGCCTCCATATACTTCTTGGCCAACAGCGTAGTGCATGGCTTCGTTCTTATAGTCTTGGCCGATGCTTATCTTTCTAATAAGTTTCATATAATTAAATTAAGTTTATTTTTTTATTTTATGGTGTATTTGAATACCGGTATAAATTATAGTCAAACATAATACTATAGTTTGAAGTACTGGATTAAATTCTTCAATTGCGCTAAACAAAACTGCTCCTATGTTCAATCCATATATCTTTAAGTCGTTCATTTTTGATGTTTATTATTTCCCATTACTTTTTCAAATCCTCGACTACCAAAATACCCCATAAAAACTATTTGGAGTAAATCTTTAACTGTGTCTAGATCCTCTAACTGATATGCCCAACCAATTGCAAATGCAACCGTTAAGAAAGCTAAAGTTAATGGTCTAACATTAGATGCAAGCCAAGATCCACTTCTTGAATCTGCTACCCATCTTTTAGTTATGCCATTGAACTCATGAACTTCTTGTTCTAATTTCTTTAAAGCAATCTCTTTATCACCTTCTGTCATGTCAGATCCACCGATAATGGCTTTAATAACATTTCCAATAGGAGTACTTCCTGACAAGGCACCTACAACGCCAGGAATCTTCTGTAATAGAAATTTCCCAACGTCAGTGTCTTTAAACTTTTTTTTACTCATTATCGTCCTTGATTATATAAAACTGTTATCTCTGGAGAATCTAATCTCAGTGAATAAACTTGGAATTTAGATATATCAAAATCTCCAAATCTAAATTTGTTTGCACTTACCGTTTCAAAGTCCCTCCCAATGTCTGTTATGTCGTCCATATCCCCAGCAGTACAGGTGCCAGTAAGAACATTGTTTTGATAAAAATCATAAGAATCGCCTAAACCTTTTTGAAAAACAATATGTTCCCAAGTGTTATAAGGTGTTATAGAACCTATAATACGGTTATTATTATTGTCTGATCTTGCATGTTTATAAAACCATCCAGTACCATTAGTAGTACCATCATCTTCCCAGTGTAAACTTTTGTCTGTTGGATGCTGTGACGCATTTGAGAATATAGGTATTTGTCCAGCTACACCAGGATCTCTTAATCTAATCCAAAAAGATACTGAAAACACATTAGCTATAGGCTCTTCAAACTCAAAGTACCTGTCGGTACCTAAAGTAAAAAAACTTGTATCACCATCAGTGCTGTACTGAGGTAATGCAGATCCAGGTGAGCTCAAGATGGCATCGTTGCCGTCATATATGTACCTGTTCTTTGTTTTATTGTAATTACTCAAAACCTGTGAGCTACTAAGCTTGCTATTAAATATAATACCTTCACCTACTTTACCTTCAAAACTTCTTTGTAAAGAATTCGCTACAACACCAGAATTACCAAATAGAACTTGCGCTGGAAATGTATTCCCTCCAAAATCTTGTAATTGTCTATCTATGTCTAAGTCTATAATACCGTCTTGAAGATCATTGCCGTTCTGATTAAATATTATTGTAGTAATAGGTAAACCATTGATATAGAATTGCTTATCACTACCATCTGTACCATCCTCAGTGTAAACTAATTGTTGCCAACCAGCTCCATCAAATCTATCGTTATTCTGATCAAAAGAACTAAACCCAGAAACAGCTCCATGCCCTGTCCCGTGATTTTGTGACGAAGACATTTGTAGACTACGCCCATTAGTTGTTCCTCCTACTATAAACTGCACTAAGTTAATAGTACTAGAATATAAATTTTGAATGGAAAATAATACTGGTGCACTTACGCCAGCAGGGTTTGCTGGTATGTTAAACCAAAAAGAAAAACTCTTGCTGCCTGTTACATCAGTCTTAATAATACCTTTAACGTCATCTAAGTTGCTTCCAGGAAATCGTAAAAAATCAGTAGTAATGTTCTTAACGATAGAGCTAGCCCTTGCCATGTGGCTACCAAATCCAGAAAGATCTAGAACTGCGGCATCAGTCGGCTGTGGACTTACTGAATCGTGCTTATGGGGTGATGCTCTGAATATTATGTCATCCTCACCATCTAGCTTTTCATTTAAAGGAACAGAATCATCCGCAAACGACATGTATGCGTATTCTACTCCCATAAGATTATTAATAGATCTTTCAGACGTTGACCAACTCCATCCATTGTTATTAAACGCTGGGGCTCTAACGGCATAAGCTTGTAATCCTTCAGAAGCTAAGCCTAATTCGTTACTGGTTCCACGTGTACTGTCATATAGTTTCCACTCAAGATCATCACCTGCGCCTCCACTAACTCTTTTAACCATCATCATTTTAGGCTTGAAACCAACGTCATACGCCTCAGCAGTACCAGTTCCAACAAATGTGCCCATCTTGCTATATCCCCTAATCTCAGTAAAACTATATATGCTAGAGTTTGAGGGTGTTGAACTTAAATATGCATTACTTACGTTAACTTGTCCTAGCGTCTGAGAGTTGAGCGCTCCGGCTGGTGCAGCCTCTGATGAAGCGTCACTTGTTAATGAGCTGTATCCATTAGCTATACTCCTAAAAGCATCTTGAGCTACATAAGTAAGTGAATTAAATAGGCTATTTTGTTTTAGAAAAAACATAGATGGACTTACGTTTAATCCATGCTGGAATGAATGAACACTATTTGCGTCTCCACTACTAGAAGGTACATTTATTGCGCTAAACCCGCCTTTTTCATTTACAGTTCTAGTGTAATCACCTCCTGTGCTTGCTTCGGTAAGCGATTCTGTTTCTACAGGATTACCTTTCCAACACCAAGCTGTGTATCTATAGTTAACATTATTTTTATTAATGCTATCACTATCACCAATAATAAAACCGTTGTGTGTAAAACCTAAAACTTCATCAGTAGCAACATAAGATACTCCACTAGCTTCAGTAGCTGTGGTTGCTCCTCTTAAAGAGTCTATAAACCTAATCGGTTGGGTTGTCCCTGGATCACCAGTGTTTTGTTTAAGCATGATAAGCGCAGGCTTAAAGCCCACGTCTATCAGTCTATTAGTTTGGCCATTACCTGTCCACTCTACAACATTAAAGTGTTCAGATGGAGTAATATCAGGTAAGTACCTATGGTTAGTTAAATCTCTCCAAGCACCTGAATTTTCGTCTCCAGCAACGTTTAAGAAACTGTCGCCATCATTGGCATCAAGATTAACCATAAGGCCACGTTCTTGATTACCCTCCGCTACAACGGGAATTGATGATGCTATTAATTGATGATTAACCATATTACATTGTTATGCTATACATAATAACTTCTCTCTTTCCAGTGAGTGCGTTTATAGCGCTTTCATTTCTTTGAATACTAGCTCTTATAACTAGTCTTTCCGCTTTGATTGTTGCTGGTATGTTACCGCAACCGTCCATCTTTCTAATAACGTAAAAGTCAGTTTCAGATAACATCTTACCGGCTATCTTGTTAAGCTCATCTATTTTTGCTAGTTTTAAATCAGCCAGATCACCAAGCTCCTTTAATGAAACATCATAAGTAAACCCAGCTACATTGCTGGATTCACCTGTGATTGTATTCGTATGTTCAATGGTCTTACTGAAATGCAAATTACTAAGTGTATGTACAACCGAGTCGTGTGTCGGCGTAACTACATCATAGAACCCTAGCTCTTCAAGTTTTGAAGGGCTAAGGGTATCTGCTTTTAAGATGGTAGTACCTTTGTGTTTTAAAACTGTTGGTATTTGTCTGTACTTTACGACTTTACCACTCTCTATTCTTGCTTTCATACTATGCTGTTGCTATTGTTGCGTAATACACGGGTGTAGTTGCATCAACACAAGTAACTTGTATTAATGTAGCTCCTGTAGCTGTTGCTGATCCGCCAGAGACTTCTCTAACTGAACTAGGTAGCGTTACTGCAAAATCCCCTGTAATTACTATGTTCTTTGTGTTTGCTAGTTGTGGATTATCAAATGTCAATGTAGTAGCTTCATCAATTGTTACATTGAATACGTCTGCTGCTTGAAAGTCTAAAGTAGCTGTTCCATTTGCTTCTGTTATAGATACCGCTTTTCCTACGAAAGATACAACGTTAGCTAATGTGTGAACTACTTGAATATTATCAGTAGCTGCTGGCGGTGGGTTATCAAATATAACTACGTTACCAGCTACGCTGTAAGTAGATTCAAATTGATAGACTCCGTCAATAAATACATTGATATTCTTTATGTCAACTATCGGAGATGAGATAACAAATGAAGCTTGTGCTCCATCTGCACTAAAGGTGTTCTTTTGTATGGTAGAACTGCTGCCTCCAATTGCATCCCATTGATTAGTGTAACCTTCAAAACTATTGCTTGTTGAGTTAAATCTAATCATACCCGCAACTCCTGTAGGTCTTTGAGCTGGAAGACCTGCTGGTACTTTAAACGATCCAGTTCCTGATGCAGAAACATTTGAATTTGCATCTACAGATAAAGGAGAGTCTGCAAGCGTATCAGAATCTGAGAATAAAGGTATTGTGTTAGCAGTACCAGTTCCATCAACAAATGCTGTATTACCAGCTAAGGCTGTTGTACTTGAAGTACCTAACGCTAGCAAAGCTGTATTACCAGCTAAAGCAGTTGTACCCGATGTACCCAATCCAGGGAAAGAAACTTTAGCAGAGTTGTCTCCTATCGCTGTAGCTTGAGCTGTACTAATAGTAGTAGTGTCACCTTCAAGTGCAGTTCCAGTAGTCGTTCCAATTTCTAGCAAAGCTGTATCACCTGCTAGGGCTGTACCTGCTGTAGTCCCTAAACCTGGGAAAGAAACTTTATTAGAGTTATCAGCTATAGCAGTTGTTTGTGCTGTAGAGATAGTTACCGTGTCTCCTTGCAACGCTGTTGTTGATGTAGTACCTAAAGCTAACAGGCTAGTGTCACCCTCTAATGCAGATCCAGCAGCAGTGCCAAATCCAGGGAAAGCAGCTTTGCCACTGTTAGTTGTAATAGCGCTACTTTGTATTGTAGATATGGTTACTGTATCACCCTGTAAAGCTGTTCCATTTGCTGTACCGAACCCTGGGAACGTTGTTTTATTAGAGTTATCTCCTATAGCTGTTACCTGAGCAGTAGATATTGTAGTTGTATTACCAGCTAGTGCGGTAGTACCTGTTGTACCTATAGCTAACAGAGCTGTATCACCTTCTAAAGAAGTTCCTGTGGTTGTTCCAAATCCAGGAAAAGCAGCTTTGCCGGAATTCGTAGCAATTGCTTGAGCTTGCACGGTAGATATTGTAGCTGTGTTACCTTCTAAGGCTGTACCAGCTGTAGTTCCTACTGCTAACAGTGAAGTATCACCGGCTAAAGCAGTTGTTGATGTATTTCCTAATGCTAATAAAGCAGTGTCTCCTTCTAAGGAAGTTCCCGTAGTAGTTCCAAAGCCTGGAAACGATGTTTTATTGGAGTTGTCACCTATTGCTGTAGCTTGTGCGGTTGATATTACTGTTGTATCACCTGCTAAAGCAGTAGTGCTAGTAGTTCCAATTGCTAATATTGCAGTATCACCTTCTAATGCGGTTCCAGCCGTTGTACCGAATCCTGGGAAAGAAACTTTATTAGAGTTATCTGATACAGTTGTATTAGCTGTTACTCTAGCGTCTGTGTAGTATAAATTTGTTGTCCCTTCGGTAATAGCATCTATATCAAGAGTAGAATTGCTCCATCTGCCTGTACCATTGTCATACTGAATTATCTGGTTGTCAGACACTGCAGCCATGTCTACATCCTGAAGATCACCAAGAGAAGCACTAGTAGATACACCACCGCCAGCAGAACCAGCTAGGTTTCTAAATATACCTCCATTGATTATTCTAGAGTCTGCAACTGGTACTAAATTAGTTGCTTCAGATTTAACTATAATAACTCCTAAGTAAATTGCTTGAGTTGCAGTGTAATCTGATTCAGTAAAGTTTTCTGCCACATAACCCGCTTCAGCAGCTTGTAGTGTGTTATAGAAAGCTTTTCCATAATAGACAGCAATATTGTCAGCATCACCTGGGAAGTAGAACATTCTTTGAGCAGAGAATTTACCTGTAGGTACAGCTGCTAAAGTTCCATCGTTTTGATCGTATAGTGTAGGATCAATAGAAGTATATCCATTACCAGAATTATCATCTATAGTATGTCCTGCAACATTGTTAGTTCTATATCTATGTAACAGTGCTGCTACCTTAGAGTTGTCTACCACTGTAGATGCGTCTTCTGCATTATTAGCGTAATTGCTACCTAATGAGAATGATACACCAGCAGATCTATTTAATTGTAAGTTTGCTCCATTAGGAGTAACGTCATGCCCAGACTTTTTAAGCCCACCGAACGAAGTAATAAAGTCATTTACTGTATTACTGTTAGAGTAACCTGGTCTTGGGAATGATTTTACAGAACTAATTATATTAGAAGCATGTACTATAATCCCTAGAACAATAGATGATCTCCATAAGTTATCATTAGGAGTAGCTAGTTGTTGTTGGATAACACCATTCGCATCAACGTAAACATATGTAGTAAGCTGACTTGCATTACCAATAGCTCCATGAGCGTGAGGAATTGCTTCAAGATTTGCCCAAGAAACTTGTTTTATCTCCGGATGCGGGTTAGAGTTTGCTCCTTTGTTTAAGTCATTTATGACTCCATTACCAGCACTTAGATCAAAAGTAGTGTTTGTATTAGTACTTAATAGTCCACCTTCTAATATACCTGTTGGTACGTTTTCAGTTAAATGATCAATACTAATATCATTGCCATCGTATCTAAAATGTAGCGTATCGTGAGTTTCTTCTGTTTTAAAGTATAAACCGTTGTCAAAACTAGGCGCTGCAGCTTCTACACCTGTAAATTCTAAGGTAGATTCTAATTTAGCGTTGTCAGCTATAACATCATTAGTTACTGTAATACTATTAGGTAATCCAACTGTGAATGATAAATCTGCTGATAAAGCTTGTGCAGCTCCCGTTACTTCGATCTCGTTCGTAGTTCCAGTTAATGTAACCGTACTACTACCGTCAACTATAACAGTATTACCTGCCATAGCTGTACCTGCAGTTGTACCGAATCCAGGGAATGAAGTCTTGTTAGAGTTATCACCTATAGCAGTTGCTTGTGCAGTACTTATAACTGTTGTATCCCCGGCTAAAGCTGTGGTGGCTGATGTGCCTATGGCTAATAAAGCAGTATCTCCTTGTAGAGCTGTACCATTAACTGTTCCAAATCCTGGGAATTCAGCTTTATTACTGTTAGTACTGATTGCAGTTGCTTGCTCAGTGCTTATAACAACTGTGTTACCTGCTAAAGCAGTTCCTGCTGCGGTACCTAGTCCTAGCAAAGCGGTATTGCCTTCTAAGGCTGAACCTGCAGTTGTTCCAAAGCCTGGAAATTCAACCTTGTCATTGTTAGTGCTAATATTGTTAGCCTGTATGGTTGTAATAGTAGTAGTGTTACCAGCTAGTGCTGTCCCAGCGGTTGTACCTATTCCTGGAAAAGTAATCTTAGCACTATTATCTCCTATAGCTGTGGCTTGTAAAGTGGATATAGTTGTAGTGTCTCCAGCAAGAGCTGTAGTACCCGTTGTTCCGATTGCTAGTAAAGCAGTGTCTCCTTCGAGTGACGTGCCTGTAGTTGTACCGAAACCTGGGAATTCAGTTTTACCTGAATTTGCTGTTATGGCTAATGCCTGTGCAGTGGATATAGTTAAAGTATCACCTTCCAACGCAGTACCAGCAACAGTTCCTACACCAAGTAAAGCTGTATTACCTTCAAGTGCAGTTCCAGCAGTTGTACCTAAACCTAATAGAGTTGTATTTCCTGCTAAAGCAGTTGTACCGGTTGTTCCGATAGCTAATAGATCTGGCTTATTTAAAATATGAGATAAGGAAGCATCGTCAGTTTCAGTGTAATCCGATTGCACTGGAGCGATTATAGTAGGCTTGTTTTGTATAAATGAATCTCCTGTTACAGCATTATAATCAGCTTGAACATTAACATTAGCTCCGGCAGTAATACCATTAAGCTTAAGTCTTTCAACACCTGTTATAATAGCACCAGATCCTGCGCTTGTAATGTCACTTAACTCATTTGCACCGTGAGTAGAAAGATCGGTAAGATCTGTAGGTTTATTTACAATAAAATCAACAAGTGCTGGATTAGTTTGAGCAAAATCAGAATTAATCTGTGCTGCAGGAATGATTGGCTTGTTAAGTATAGCTGTATCTCCGGCAACTGCATTCCAGTCAGACTGAACATTTTCTTCAGCTCTCTCAGGAATATTATCTAGCTTAGTCTTTAATACATCAGTAAAATCGTTTGCAGATAAAGCTTTACCAGCTTCGATAGCTACTTTAGTATCGGCAAGCTCTTTTAGAACTCTACCTTGATTTGCAGATAAAGGTCTGTTAGTTAAAACAGATACTAGAGTATCTACAACGCTAGTTTCATTAAGCGATCCACCTACTGTTGATGAGTTAACTCCCATGTTAGATACAAAGTACTCAGTATTAGCAGCGATAGAACCGTTGGCTCCCCTTGATATTACTGTAAGTCTTTTATATTCAGTGTCATGATCCGCTATAGCAGTAACCTCAAATATACCAAATATATTTAAGTTGTCAAGCGGAGATAACTTGATGTAATCATTTAGAGTGTTATCTAAATATCCTTCTAAGTTATTACCTTTTGAATCTTTAATAGAGATGTATATCTCAGTAATGGATGCAAAGGTAACGGTAGCTACATCAGTAGTATTAAGGTTTATTACTCCTTGAGGATTACCAGTGCCTGCAACATAAGTTGTAAACTTATACCTAGCTCCGTCAAAGATGTCAACCGCTCCAATCTCATTAGCTAAATCAAAAATCGACCCTAGCGAAAAGTTCTTTGTGGTGTTAGTCGTGGAATCAGTACCTAGTACCTTATCCGCAATGTTTAAATCGCTGTCCTGCGAGTAAATTGATATTCTAGCCATCGTTTATAATTGGTTAATGTTGTTATTATTCATAACTCTTTTTTGTTAAATTTAGATATTGCTGTGCTATACACTTTATCAATGTATTGTTCACGTTTTGCAACCTTGCTACGTCGTGCGTCTTCAGGTATTTGTTCTTCTCCAATAAGTATCTTGTATACTCTTTTAATTAATCTGTTTCCTTTGAGTGAAACTTTATATTTGTTATGGTCACCTAGACGACCATTACCTTTATGTATTTTCTCTACCCAACCTTCTCTTTGTAATCTATAGAAGCGTTGTCTATCCCAATGATAATACAATGTTCCATCTCTGAAGTCTTCTAGCGTAAAATATTTAATAGGATCTAAATAAAATAATAATTCTAAATCTGAAATTGAGATTGAGTATTGTTTACAAGTCCATCTTGAGACTAACCTATAAAACTTTAAAAAATCAACCTTAATTTCTCCGCGTTGCACAAAGTCACTTCTATCCATTACAAAACAATAATAACATCTTGTTCTTGAATAACTTTGTAGATAACGTTTTCAATTTCTACGTTATGACCAGCATGTCGATCATAATAAATAGTATCGTTTTCTTTTATTCCTTTGACTACAGTACCAACGGACTTTACATCCGCTGTTCTGTATCTTATATCTTCTCGGTGGTTCTCAGCTAAGAGTAAACCACCTTCAGTCTTTTTAATTTCTTCTTTAATCTCAGACACGATTAAAAATCTTCCAATTGCTTTCATATTATCTTTCACGAACATTACTGATTACTACATCGGTTGATAGTATAGTCGATGCTACTGATACTGCATTTTGCAATGCTGACTTAGTTACAAGAACTGGGTCAATAATACCTGCTTTACGCATATCCTTAACTTTACCGTCTATAACATCAACACCCATTCCCCAACCTCCTAAATTAGGATAATCAATTGGATCAAGTCCTGCGTTAGATAGAATCCTAGTGAAAGGAGAATTTAAAGACTGCTTCATTATGTTCCAACCAACTAATTCACCTTCGTTTCCTTTAGGCTTTGAGTTTAGTGATACATAAACTAATGCAGCTCCACCTCCTGGTAGGATACCTTCTTTCTTGGCAGCTCTTACAGCGTGAATAGCATCATCTACTCGGTCTTTCTTTTCAGCTACTTCAACTTCAGTATCTCCACCTACATATACAATAGAAACCCCTCCGTTTAGGATGGCTAATCTATTTTCGATATGTGGACGTAATACGTGATGCTCTTCAGCGTCTAATTGCTCCTTTAAATAATCTACTCGTTCCTTAACACCTTGAGGTGCTTCTGTGATCGCTAGGGTAGTCCCATCTGCATCAATAATTGCTTTGTCAGCATTTCCTAATACTTCAGGCGTAATATTGTCTAAGGAATCACCTAAGGACTCGTCAATAACCGTAGCACCAGTTAGTAAAGCGATGTCATCAAGGATATCTTTTCTTTTTAAACCAAAAGATGGGGGATCAATGATATTACACTTGATGTTACCTTTAACGTGATTCATAGCCAATGCACTTACGACTTGCTGATCACACGGAGCAACAATCAATAAGGCACGGTTTGACTTGATAGCAAATTCTAAAATGCTTTGTATGCGGCGTACATTAGCCACCTCTGATGCGCATAAGAATACTAAAGGCTTATCAAGTTCACTAATTTCTTTTTCTCTGTTTGTGTAAAAGTGTGAGCTCTTACTAGTACAATGAATATGTGTTCCATCTACGGACTCAATATAAGTTTCATTGCTTGGACTAGTTTCCATAGTAACTACTCCATTATCTCCTGCTGCTTTAAATGCTTCTGCAATAAAATCACCTAATTCGTTATCGTTATTAGCTGAAATGCGAGAAACTTGGTTTAACTTTTTATCATCTACCTTAGTAGCTCTTTTGTTTAGTTCCTTTACTGCGTAATCTGAAAAAGCCATAATACCATTCTTGATATCTCTAAAAGAGTAGCTCTCACCTTTAAGGTGAAAGTAATTATGAATGATAGACTGTGCCAGTACAGTTGATGTAGTAGTTCCGTCACCGGCTTTTGAAGCTGTTTGTTTAGACGCTTGTTTCAACATAGTTACTCCTAAGTTTTCAACTTCGTCATCTAAGTTAATATAGCTAGCTACGGTAACTCCATCCTTTGTTACATGAGGATTTCCATAGTCGTCCTCTAAGACAACTGTTCTACCTGATGCACCCAATGTGCTACCGACTGCTTCTGCTAATTTATCTATCCCTGCAATTAGTTTATCTTTAGCTTCTTTTTTAAAGCTTATTCTTTTAACTACTGAGGGACCTCCGAATTGTATTGCCATTTGATTTGATTTAATTTAATTACTTTATTTACTTAGCAGTTCCATTTTCTACGAGCTGCTTTACCTCGTTCAGACTTCCATGATTTTGATCTAGCGCAAAAAGATTTACGTCTTCCTGCTGCTTTACTTCCTGGTTTTAATTTAGACGGTGGTGTTGTTACCGCAGTCTTTAGTTTGCTACCTGGATTTTTCTTTTTATAAGCTTTAACGCCCTTAGCTGTCATTCCTCCTCCAGCTTTACTACCTGTGCCACTGCCTTTTTTGACAGGTGCATAGTTTTTCAATGACTTCTTACGAGAAGGAGCTTTTGATTTCTTTCGAGCTAAAGGGGAACTTTTGCAAGAGCAGTCTTTCTTAGCGAATACTGTTTTTACTGTAGTTCCCATTATTTAGTGTTATTTATCTTTGTTCCTTTACCAAAACCGCCTCTGTTCTTTTTTACTGATTGAAATTTACCTGTAGTATGATCATAATCTTTTCCAGATATATTTTTACCCCTTTTAAGAGCGGAGCGTCTAGCTTTTTGACATTCAGCTTTCATCCTCGTGCGTCGAGGGCTCTTAGCGTATGCTAGATCTCTTTTAGCTTTAGCGGCTTTCGCTTTAGATGATAGCTTCTGTGGCATTATCTAATTTCTTTTACAGGAATAACTACCGGTTCAACTTTAACCTCCTTAGGGACGTCTAAAACCACTTTCTTAACCTTCTTAACTTCTTTTTTCTTGTCTTTCATATGTTGTATTTTCATGTTTATTAATGTCCTTCGTTATATAGACTTAAAATTGCTTCTGAGCTTAAGGTTTCGGTAAACAATTTAAGTTTATTAATATCTCCGAGATACCCTAAGTTAACGTTTGTGGCGTCACCTCCCAATTGAAACTGCGTACCTGCAAAAGTGTTATTGCGGAAAGATGTGGAAGTACCAACAGATACTCCGTTTAAAAAGCATTCAGAACTTGTGGCATCTTGAACTATAGCGTAGTGAGACCAACTAGCTAAACTAGGGTAAACTACCTCAACGAAACCAAATCCCATTTGATATTTTATTTTTGCCTTGTTATGATTTATTTGAATATATATCGATCCAAAATCTAAATCAGATCCTTGTAGTATAACAGGTACTGAATACCCACTATTTGATCCAACCGCAAGCCAAACACTTAAAGTTCTGTTAGGTCTATCAAAAACAGGAACTATTGCATCATTAATAGAGATTGTTTCATTATCGAACGAAAAGAACCCGCCAGCATCCCACTGAGTGACCAATGCATTGGAGGTGGAGTGATATTGATTAGGAAATGAAGGCTTAGTGAAGTTATAGTTTTGTCTTACTTGAGACGCAGTTAATACTTCGTCGTATACTCGGAATTGAGCAATTTGTCCTTCCAGATCATATGCACCAAGACTGCTATTGTGAAAGTCACCTAAAACCAAAGGTACTGAAGGTTGACTATGCGCTATATTCTGGGCAGCTGTATCGAATTGAGATAATTCAGTGACTGCTGTTCCGTCTATATAAACTGTTGGTCTGTTATTCGGACCAAACGTATGTACTGCGTGGTGCCATTTGTTTGGACTGCAGTACTTGCTAATATCAAAGTTTACAGCATTAGCATGACCACTAGAGTTATAATAATTAGCAAAACGTACATTATTATTACCAGTAAGAAACCAAGCAAATGTTCTTGCAAGAGGCGCAAGGCCGTATTTAGTTGCAATTGCTCCGTTTTGTTCAAGGTAATCTAAATTAAACCACCCTTCAATAGAAGCAGCACCGCTCATATTCATTGGTATTGAGATCTTATCTCCACTACCATCAAAATTGAAGTGGTTACCTAACTCTTGTTGCCATGTAGCATCAGTTATAGCTCCGGAATAAGAGTTACTACTAGAATCTAACCAGTCACCAGAACCACTATAAGTCGATGCATCTAAGCTTAGTATTAAGTCTGTATCTGGTATTAAAGATGTTTCGTTTATGTTCTTAGCTACTGCATAATAAATATATCTATCACCACTTGCGTTTAAGGATGTACTTGCAATTTCATTTCTAAAACCTGTAGACGTGAATTCAAAAACACCATCGTAATCAGCTTCCGTATTCACAAGTTCATTAGGGTATATAGCCGCAGTTGATGGGTTAGCCGCTGTTCTTTTGTTGTCGAATATATGCCAAGAAGCAGCAGAACTAGAATTTTTTATCAAAACAAATGCGGGTTCGAATCCAACATTTACCGTCATATCATCTCCAATACCAATATAACTACCTACTTTAGATACACCTCTTTTAGACGTAAAACAGTAGGCTATATAGTCATCTCCATTATGATTCGTAGCCCTGTCATTAATGTTATCACTCGTAGAGAAAACACTAGGTGTAGGTTCAGTGTTACCAAAAGAACCGTATGTAGCTACAGGTGTATTACTATTTAGTTCCAGTTGCTTTGTAGCTCCTAGAAAATTTGAATAAGTTCTCCAATCTCTAATATCATCTCGGTTTTTGTAGATAATCATTTCCGGAATAGCATCTAGCCCATGACCTACCGTCTGACCAAAAGAACTATTTCCTGTATAACCAACAATACTAAACCCTAAATCGTTATTCACGCTTACGTTGGAATCTATATCTCCATCTGTATTAGACACTGCTGTGCCGCCTGCCTTAAAGCACCAAGCTACTATTTCTGCGTTGGCTTGTGAATAATCTCTATAGTTAAAGCCATCATCATTAAAAGAAAGCGTAGCGTAATCATCTGCAGGTACTTCAACACCAGAAGTGTTTGACCGTAATGCTTTATCTACTCCTCTAACTGAATCCGTTAAACGGTGGTGGTAGCTTTGGTTCCTAACTTTAAGCCATACTAAGTCTGGTTTAAACCCAACACCAGTAACCTCTGTAGACGCTCCATTGACACCATTACCATTAAAAGTAACAGTACTAAAATGCTGTGACACATCTGTAGTAGGAGTAAATTCAAAGTTATGTATATCATTCCAAACATTACCTACGCCATCATAAGAATCTACGTTGCTTGCATCTAGCTCAAGTGTTAAAGCTCCTGCAGTTCCACCTCCACTGCTAGCTGAAGCTCCTTGTACTATAATCTTTTTGTTAATAGCCATATAAGATGGTTTAGAAGTTAATGTCGTACCTCAAAACAGAAGCTTTAATGGTTAACGCATTTATTTCATTTTCTTTATTTATTATGCTAGTTCGCACTGCATCTCTTTCCTCTTGAATGTCGGAAGGGATTTCAGTGCTGTGCTCAGCTTTTCTTGTAACGTACCAGTCGGTAGGTGTTAACTTGCCAAAACCTAAAGATTTAAGACTTTGAATTCTTTTTACTTTAAGCTCCTCTAAACTCTGAGGAATAACTTTAACTCCTATGTCATAGACAAAGGCTGCTCTGGTGAGTTCATTACCATCTACGTCTGTGTATCCATAAGCATTATCTAAGTGTAGATTGGATGCTGTTTGAATCACTGAATCGTATACAGGTTCTATTACATCAAAGAAGCCCTCTGTCTCGAGGGCTGCAGTTGATGCATTATTAAATCCAGCCATGTAGTGCATTACTCCGCTCCACTCGCTAGGTATTTTTGAATATTTTACGACTTTACCGCTTTCTAATCTTGCTTTCATATTATGGGGTTGTGTCTGTTGCGTATTTATTTATGCTATACACTACTTGTGCGGCACTATCTGTATCATCTAAACAAACAATTTGTATAATATTTGTAACTGAAGTATCAAGTCCAGTATCGCCTACTTTAGATATTGTTGAAGTTGTAAAATCAGTAGCTATTGTTAATACAGCGTTGCTTAATGAGCCTGATAATACTATGTCTATAGATTGTCCCAGTTTTAAGTTTGTAACATTTAGTGTAGCCGTTGCAATATTACCAGTGAGCAAGAACGTAGTTGCGGTTGAAGCATCTATGTTTTGATTACCAGTTGCAGCACTTGTTGCTTTTGCAGTATATCGAGGCTCTAATTTGTCATGAGTAATCGAGTTATCCGCAACACCACCATCTGCTGATGATGTAATATTACCACTAGCATCTGAAACCAATGTACCCGCACCATAAGCGCTAAGATTCATAAGCCCCGTGTGTGACATAACTAAAGCGCCTGCAACTTGACCTGTAGAAAAAGCTAAATTTGAGCTACTTCCTGTTGCAGTATTTGTGATGTGACTCCAATTGTTATTTGAACCACTTGCATCGTTTTTAAAAGATACTCCTTTACCCGACAAATTTAAATCATTGTTAGAAGAATATGCACCTGTCACTCCAATACCAACGTTGCCGGTGTTTGTAATACGCATTGCTTCTTTTAAGTCGTCTGCATTCGTACCTGCTGTTCGACCTTGTTTATAGGTGTGAAAAGACATACCCAAAAGAGCTCCGTTGGTAGTTTCATTAACACTTTTTATGCTACCCCCAAGTCCTCCTATTACCGAAGTATCAAGGGATCCAAAGTTTAATTCTGAATTTATTGAACCTACTGCGCCATTAATTGGACCACCATTAACTTCAATAGTACCTGTACTACCTTCTGCAGCTTGTACTTGAAGTAAAGCTCCTGGAGTATCCGTTCCTACACCAACATTACCTTGGTAATCAATAGTGAAAGTTTTCGCCGCATCGCCAGTTATAGGGTTGTTGCCTATTGCTCCACTCTTATAAATATGAAAATTACCATGATTAGAATCCGCAGGACCAATACCCCAGTTTCTAACATTAGCATTCGTAGCACTTGAATCAAATCTAATTACAGGTGCTTGGGCGTAGCTATTAGTGTTACCTTCTAAAGTAAGTTTACTAGCAGGAGCGTTTGATCCTATACCAACATTACCTGTAGCTGCAATTCTCATGCGTTCGGTATTGTTGTAAGTAGCAAATGCCATACCCATATCAGCACCACTTGCAATCTCTGCTTTCATAGACACAGAACCTCTAAGCACTGCTCCTGGTGCGTTAGTATCTGCTGAGAAAAAGTCTAGTGAGCCTATAGTGTTTCCTACAGCCCACGTTCCATCCCTTGTGCATCCCAATCTAATTCTAGCTGTATCAACATTAGCACTTTCTATATCTAAAAGTGCATCAGGAGTAAGAGTTCCGATACCAATATTGCCTCCTTGTGTTATGACTAAATTTGAAGCTCCCGTACTGTTAGTGAAATTATATAAAGGTTTTGTCGCATCGCTTGTTGTAACGTTGTAAAATTCTGTCTCAGTGTAAATATCTCCTCTTTTCATACCTTGAAAAGACGATGTTGCATTGTAAGAAAGGCCTATACTTCCGTTAACGGTTAAAGCTGTATCAGGAGCAGCAGTTCCTATACCAACGTGGCCGTTTCTTAGTATGTTTAATAGTGTATTACCATAATGTACAAACTTAAAAGCTGGATTAGTTAGTGTGGCAAAAGTAGAGTTATTATTTTCTCTTACATCAAACAACATATCACCTGAAGTGTTAGTATCTGGTGTGGTGGCCATCAGAGCTAAACCTGTTGTAACTGACGTTTGTCTACCTAGTAGTGATGCTGTTTTAGTAGATGAAATAGAACCTACTTGTAAAACACCTGTAGGTCCAGCGCTTGCACCATATGACCCTAAACGTATTACTTCAGACATTGTAGCATCAGCATCTGCTACTCCTGCTGGAGCATTTGAGAATGAAAGCGTTCCATTTTTCATGTCCAATATCCCAGCCTCATTACTGGCTGCTCCTGTGTACTTGAAATTAGTACCGTCATTGTATGCATTTTGCCCAAAGGTTAAAGCTGAACCTGCATTTGTAGCTGTATCAGAGAACAATCCGTTGTCTACTCCTAATTGTAAAGCCGAATAACCACTCCCATAAGCTGGAATAGCATTACCAGTTCCAACGCCAACGTTGCCATCAGATGCTATACGCATTTTTTCTGTGTTGTCCGTCTTGAATGTTATATTAGAATCTACAGAAGTATGATTAGCATCATAATCAGCACTTAAAGTTAAATTTTGATTAGCTAAAAGTTCCGTACTACCTGCTGACCTTGATATTTTAAAAACTTCATAATTAGGTTGTTCTCCTCTACTAAAAATTTGAAAATCCGCATTACCACTTGTACTTACTGTCTGAAGTTCTAATAAAGCAGAAGGTGTATCAGTTCCGATACCAACGTTTTTTGCAAAATTTGTATTACCTGAGCTATCAAAAGAAAATGCTGTATCAGGAGCATTTATACCATAAGTAAAAAACATTTTATCTGAAGACCTTACTATCCTCATTGCTTCACTATTACTTTCTCCTGCTTGTGGTTCAAAATAAATTTGATTGGTGCCATCTAAACTTACAACTCCTGAAAAAGTTGACGTAGCTCCACCAGTTTGATTTAATGCAGCGTCAACAGTGACCACCTCATTGAAGTAAGAAGTACCGTTGTTATATAAATCAAAACTAGGGTTAGCTGAAGTTCCAAAACTACCTCGCCTAGCATATGAGTTTCCCGCAGTAGATGAATTCCCTGTTACTGCTAAATTCCCCTCTATTATTGTTAAAACTGGAATAGAAGTAATAACTATAGCTGTATTCACTGCATAACTTGATTGCAAACCTGGTACAAGGCCGCTTAATCGGTATGTGCCACCATCAATTGCAGCAGCTGAACCTATAACGAGAGGTGTTTCAATGTTATTTGAAAACGTAAATGATACGGTTCCACCAGCGTCTAAAATAGCTTGAATTGCAGGCGCATCAGTTCCATTAACTGATACTTCAGTTGAGCCGATGGTCTGTCCTGCACTTAACGTTGCGTTTATTACGGTAGATGTTCCGGTTGCGGCTGTTATTGGGACACCTGAATCGCTAACAACTCCTGCATCTGCGCGTAGTAGTCCCGTTATAGCTGAATCTATTGTAGTTGTTCCTGTTACAGTTATATCACTGCCTACTGTTGCAGTAGAGCTTGGAGCTGTAGTAGCTCGAAGTGATAGTATGATTCCATTAAAAAATTCATCACTACTAAACGTACCCGAGAAAGTTATAGCCGAACCTCCAACTGCAGTTACCTCAATAAACCTAGTAGAATCTGCTTGAAATTCGTAGAACTCTCCAACTATTGCTGATGATAAGACTCCGCCATTGGTGCTAAGATGTAAAGTGGTTGAATTTGAAGTTAAAAAGGTGAATACGTTCACATTTTCAAATGCGCCTGTTCCTACCCTACTGGTGCTGGCTATTGTTATTGGTGAATCTACGAATGCTGTAGAATCTCCATTAGATACTGGTACCGTATTGTTTCCTGTATTTACATTAATGCTTTCTGGTGCTGCTACTGCTGATAATACTCCGTTAGCCGCAATGCCTACAAACGGTAGTAATGCTGTAGCTCCAATACCTGATAATGTAGTTGATTGTGTAACTGTTAAGGCTCCTGATACTGTAGCCCTATTACCGTCATCAGATATAATTGAATCTTCTATGGTATCCGCATCATTCCACTTAGTTAAGTAATTGGGTGTACCTGTACCGTCTACGTTGCCGACTCCCTCTAAGAGATTCTGCGTACCTAAATAAAGTCCCATACTAAGCTGTTGTTATGTAAATGGTAGTAGGATCTTTTGTTACTATAGCATCGTAAGCGGTCTGTGTGATCGTTACGGTCTTTATAATAGTTTCATCCACTACTTGTGATGTTACTTTTGTTATTGCCATGATATATTTTTTTACTTATTTTATTTTTACAAACACTGTTTGAACCAGTGACGGTATTGCTTCTCCGTTTATATAATTCCCTGCGTTGAGGTTAGATGAGACTAACTCTTGTGGAGTAGGATCACCTATACTGCTTATAGGAGTTAAAGGCCATTCAAAACCACCTTGACTTCCAAAAACATAAACAGAATTATTCCCTGCGTACATGGTAGATATATCTAAAGCTCCAGAGTTAAGGAGTCCTATTGTTGTCTGTGTTACATCAGCTAACCTTAAAGAAGAACCTTTGGTTAGTGCTGAATCAAAGTTTGTTATGGTTGTAATATCAGATACAGTACTTACAACAGTATTGTTTTGATCACCCCAAACGTTTCTCCAATCTGCAAAGTTTGTAGGTAAAACCGTAGAGTCACCAAACTTAACCGCTCGCAAGTAGTCTAAATCGTTATCGGTTGATACTACATTCATCTTCAACCATTGACCTTCAAATTCAGTTAATCCTTTATATACATTAGCACGACTTTGCGGCATACCTGCAATGGTACCTGAAAATGATTGTATATCAGTAATGCTATTGCCATCTGCTGAGTATTGTAACGTTCCTGCACCATACTGAGCTATAGACGATGCTGTCTTATATGTAGCGTTTACTACTCTAGTAGTTTGATTTATCACCAATGTATAATACTGTAATCCTACAGTGTCTAATGCATACTGTAGATCATCATCACTAGTGTTTATTGATTTATCTATTCTTCCAACACCACCTGTTAAAGGCCATGAGGCTATTACGGTTTTAGTGTTATGCAAAGTAATAGGGAACGATGTAGCTCCATCATCTGCTATTAGTAAAGCTACTAGCCTGTCTGCAACAAATCCCCAGTCTAGCATATGCCATCTGTTGTTTGTGCTTCCACCGACTGTTACGGCTTCAGGTGCATAGTATGTTACTTCATTAGCTGAATTAACTGTAGGAGGAGATGCAGCTGTGCTGTTGCTAATACCTGAGTACGGTGTAACCGAAAACAATGGCTTAGTAGTATCATTACTATCTACACTCGGGCTATTCTTATATTCAAGTAAAGAGAAATGAATTAAAATTGAGCTACTATCTTTTTTAGATAAGAAAGATACTCTTTGAGCTACACTACCATTACTATCGCTTGTTACTTTATAAGCATTGTCAAGGTTTTTATTATATCTAACCTTATCATCGCTCTCTGTATTATCATTAAAAGGTAATGGAACCTCCAATTTTACAATTGGATTATACCTAGAACCTGTTATGGTCGCTTCTGGATAGGCTGCACTCGCATCTAATGTATTTCCAGTCCTAATATATGTAGAACCAGTACCGAGCGGCGTATAGAGGCCTGTAACAGCATCAAAGCCTGCAGTGGTTGCTACATAGTTACTGTTGTCTGTGTGTGATATCAAATACGATGTACCTGAAACTAATGCAACTCCTTTAATAGACGCTGGCTGCCATTGAACATTAGGGAATACATTCCCATTATTCGTTTGAGAGTTACTATCTAATGTAAAAGTTCCTTGAAACACTCCAGCCAATGTAAAGTAAGAATAAGTCTCTACTTGAAATTCTGGTTGTATTAAACCTTGTAGCTGGAAGAAATCAGTAGTACCATCTCCATAGATAGCTGTGACCATAGACCCGGTCGGGCTGACTACAAATGTGTCGTATTGATTAATATTAACACCACCACCTGCTGCCAGGTTAGCGGATCCTAAAAATACTCCCATATCTATTATTTTTTATTTTTTAATTCAAATATAGAATCAAATGCTACTGTGCCTGCTATAGATAGTTTATCTATAATCTCACCTTGTAAGGTAATCATAGCTGCTTCATACGCATCCTTTTGTTCTACTAGCATCTCAACATGCTTTTGTAAAGCTGTTACCTTAGATTCAAGCCTAGTGACTTCATCTGGGTTACGACCTATGATCGCATAGATAACTACAGATAAGCTTCCAACTATCATACCGACTATTGACACAAAGATGTCCTTGTTGTTTGGTGGCACTTCGTTGTTAGCTAGGTATAGTAGAAGCATGACAACTATTACAAAGATACCTGCCGCACCTGAGTAATGTATTAAGTCTTTCTTCTTCATGTGTTATTTCTTTTTACACTTATTAACTCGTTTAGGTGAGCCATCCTTGTTCTTTTTGCCACTAGGGCTATTTTGTTTACCAACCATCTTATGAGTACCCCAACAGGAATTCCTCATTAGCGGTGTATTATTGTATTTATTCATATTATTGTTTTGTTTACAGTGCTCATATAAGGAGTGTAAGCGCTATACCTCTATTTGCTTGACTATCAACTGGTTACTAAATGGTTTTATTTAGCCCTAGGGACCCTATTTTTATTGAATATATCTTAGAGGTTTCGGCTTTTTATTATGATATCCGTAGGTTATTCAATGTTTTGTTTTATAATACTCTTAGTTTAATAGTCATTATTCTATCAATGTCTTAATAGTATCTATGATACTCTATGTATCTCTTAGGTTATATATGTTATTGTTATGTATATCATAGTTGAGATATACCCCTAATCTATTTTCTAAACCTAAACAAAACTACACCTTTATACAAACTAAATACGATTCTATTAGGATAATATATTCGAGCAAAGCAATTAAGTCTAGCTTATATAAACCAAGTATTATGCAAC